>Ga0302177_10001243_pt1 | contig 18472 bp, 16 predicted proteins | sample I_Palsa_E1_2_FD_198780 | JGI IMG/M metagenome (GOLD analysis project Ga0302177, IMG submission 198780) | Peat permafrost microbial communities from Stordalen Mire near Abisko, Sweden - I_Palsa_E1_2 | ecosystem: Environmental > Terrestrial > Soil > Palsa > Peat permafrost | place: Sweden... | reverse complement strand
TCGCTCGGCGATGGCGTCGATCGCGAGAAAGCCGATGTTGTGCGGCGTCCAGTCGTATTGCGTGCCCGGATTGCCGAGGCCCACGATGACTCTCATAGCCAGTTACAGCCGACCGCTTACTTCTTTTTCTCGGACTTTTCGGCCTTGGCCGGAGCTTCGGCGGCTTCGCCGTCGCCTTCTTCTTCCTTCTTGCCCTTCTTCATGACTTCGGGCTCGGCTGGCGCGGCGTCGGCCGTTACGGCGGCATCGGCGGCCGGCTCTTCTTCCTTCTTCAAGACGACGACGTGCGCGATAACGCGAATGGGATCGGTAACCAATTTGATTTTCGCGGGATCGAACGGGAGATCGGCGGCACGCAACTGTTTGCCGATCATCATTTCGGTAACGTCGACGCGGAATTCTTCAGGAATGTCGGCGGGCAAACACTCGACTTCGACTTCGCGGGTAACGGTTTCGAAAACGCCGCCCTGGAGTTTCACGCCCTGGGCTTCGCCGAAGGTATGCACCGGCACCATGACGCGCATGCGCACGTCCATGGCGATGCGGAAGAGATCGACGTGCAGGAGCCTGCCGCTGATGGGATCGACCTGCCAGTCGCGCACCATGGCTTTCTCTTCGGCGCCATTAGCTACGGTGACGGTGAAGATGGTGTTGTGACCGGTCTCCGAGCGCAAAATCTTGGCGACCTGCTTGGCGTCCACGGTCAGCGAGATGGCGTCCTTCTTGTTGCCGTAGAGCACGGCCGGAACCATGCCGGTAGTGCGAACGCGGCGCGCCGGACCTTTGCCGCGGCCTTCTCGAACTTGCCCTTCAATCTTAAAGTTCTGCATGTTTCATTCCCCTGTCAGTGCAAATCTGCCGTTCTAAAAAATTGGGATCAGGTAAAGAGTTCGCTGATCGACGTTTCTTCGTGAATCGATTGAATTCCGCGAGCCAGCAGCGGCGCCACGCTCAGGGCCTTGATCTTCGACAACTTTCTGGCTTCTTCGCTCAGCGGCACCGAATCCGCAACGACGACTTCTTCGATCTTCGATTCCGCGATGCGCTGGACCGCCGGACCGGAAAGCACCGGATGGGTGCAGGCCGCATAAACCTTGGTCGCGCCGTGATCCAGCAACGCTTCGGCGGTCTTGACCAGAGTGCCGGCGGTATCGATGATGTCGTCAATGACCAGCGCTGGACGGCCTTTAACGTCGCCGATCAGGTTCATCACTTCGCTGACGTTCACGTCGATGCGGCGCTTGTCGACGATGGCCAGCGGCGCATCAATCTTTTTGGCGAAATACCGGGCGCGCTCCACGCCACCGGCATCGGGCGAGACGATGGTCATCTGGCCCAGATTCTTCTTCTGAAAATATTCCACCAGGACCGGCGACGCGAACAAGTGATCCACCGGGATATTGAAATATCCCTGAATCTGCGGCGCGTGCAGGTCGAGAGTCAGCACGCGGCTCGCTCCCGCGGTTTCCATCAGATCCGCAACCAGTTTGGCCGAAATCGCCACGCGCGGGCGGTCCTTGCGGTCCTGCCGCGCGTACGGATAATACGGAACCACCGCCGTGATGCGCCAAGCAGATGCGCGCTTGAACGCGTCCATCATGATCAGCAGCTGCATCAGGTTGAAATCCACCGGGCTGCTGCAGGGCTGCACGACGAAGACGTCGGCGCCACGAACATTTTCCAGAATCTGATAGCGCGTTTCGCCGTCGCTGAATTTGCCGTGTTCCGCGAGTCCTAGCGGAACGCCCACGTAATCGCAAATCGCATTGGCGAGCGCGGGATTCGCAGTTCCACAGAAAATTTTAAATTTGTCGTCGGCCAAAAGTTTTTGTCGAAGAGGCAGCTACAAGTTAGCGCGCACGCCAACCCATGGCTTGGCCATACTTCGCCCTGGATATTGTTTCGACTACGAAAACTGAATCTTCCGGGAACTCACGAGCGGATCGACGCGCCTGCGCTGGGTTTCGGAAGATTCCGAACACCGCCGACCCGCTACCTGCCAGCGCGGCATCTGCTGCTCCTCGCTGAAGCAAACCGGCCCGAATCTCTTCGAGGCGCGGGTGACGGCGGAAAACCGGGCTCTCAAAATCATTGGAGAGACGCGATTCCTGCCGGCTCCAGCACAGAGCGCAGAACCTGAAGAGTTTATGGGGTTCTGCGTCTTTTGTCAATTCCGCCGAGGCCCATTCGTAGGCGTCCTTGGTGCTGACGCCGATGCCTTTGGGGGAGACGACCACCACCGAACGTTTCGGAAGATCTGCCAGAGGATAGATTTCGTCGCCGCGGTTTACGGCCAGGGCGCGGCCGCCGAAGAGGAAAAACGGCACATCCGCACCAAGGCCGGCTGCCAGCTTGATCATTTTCGCCAGCGGCAGGCTCGCCTCGGCGAGGCGCATCAGGCCGATCAGGGTTGCGGCCGCGTCGCTGGAGCCGCCACCGAGGCCGCGCGCGACTGGAATTTTCTTTTCGAGGTGAACGCCGAGACTGCCGCGCAATCCGAATTCGCGCTGAAATGCGTGGACCGCGCGTACCACCAGATTGTCATTTCCCAATGGCATTGCCGGATCGTCTGAAGTGAAAAGAAGCTCAAACAAGTCCGAATCTTTCTTCAGCGAAAGATGGAGGGTGTCGCGCAGCGAGATGGTTTGAAAAATGGTGCGGAGTTCGTGATAGCCGTCCGGGCGTTTCGCGATGATATGCAGGCAGGAATTAATTTTCGCGAACGCGGGTATACGCAGCGATTTTTTGGCTGGGGCGGACTTTTTCATGTGGAGAACTTACTGCGGTTTGGGCGCGTCCGGTGAAGTTTTCTGGGCGGTGCGGCGTTTAAGAGTTTTGAGTTGGGCGTCGAGTTCGTTCACTTTGTCCGCTTCATAATCGGCGGGCACGGCTTTTTGCCATTCCCGTTGCGCGCGCTCCCAAAATTGCGCGGCGCGATCGGTCTGGCCCATTTTGGCGTAAACGTCGCCGAGATGGCCAAGAATGGTGGGGTCGTGGCTGTCATGTTCGACGGCCTTGCGCAGCGTCTCTTCGGCCTCGCTCAGCTTATTTTGTTTGTAGTAAGCCCAGCCGAGACTATCGAGGTACGCACCGCTATTGGGTTCCTGGGCCACGGCTTTCTGAATCATCGCAGTGGCCTCGGCCAGGCGCACGCCGCGATCGGCCAGCATGTAACCGTAATAGTTCAGGGTCGAGGCGCTGTTCGGGTTGAGGTCCAGAACTTTACGGAATTCCTGCTCGGCCAGGTCGAATTTCTTCTGGCGCTCGTAGATCGCGCCCAGTAGGAACCAGGCGGATTGTTTGCTATCGCTGTCCGCCGACAATTCCTCGGCCTTGGCCGCGGATTTCTCGGCGTCGTCGTATTTCTTGCCGCGTTCCTGGGCCTGCGCGATATTCAAATAAATTTCCTGGTCGCTGTCGTTTCCACGAAGGAGAGTGCTGAGCAGCTTGGTGGCGGTATCGGTGTCGGATTTTTCGGCGTAGAGCATGGCCAGGGTGACCGTCACATTCGGATCGCCGGGTGCGGCATCGAGCAGCTTTTTGGTTTCGGCAATCGCTCGATCGAGATCGCGATTCTCGCGGTAGGTGTCGATCAGCAGCATCTCCGCGCGCTTCTGGGCTTCAGGGCCGAGCTTGGCCATGTCCTGATAGGTGCTGATCGCGGCGGAATAATTTTGTTCTTCGCGGTAGGCGTGGCCCAGTTGCTCGTAGAGAATCGCGAGAGCATTGGGATTGTTATCCACGTTGACGGCGCCGTTGACGGCTGGACCGGCAGTGTCGGGGCTGGGCGCCTGGTTCTTCATGCCGGCAATTGCGTCGGAGAGAACTTTTACGGCGTCTTCGTAGCGACCCTGATCTTCGTAAAGCAGAGCTTCGTTGTAGAGGACTTCCAGGCTGCCGGGCGAGAGCTGTTTGGCGCGGAGCAGGCTCGATTCGGCTTGATCGAATTTACCCAGGCGGCGATAAAGTTGGGCCATGCGCAAATAATTTTCGGAGGTGCCGGGCTCGACTTCGGAAAGCTTCTTGAACTGCTCGAGCGCCTCGGCGTATTTATTTTGTTCCATCAAGGCTTGGGCGAGTCCGTGCAGGTGCGCCGGATCGTCGGGATCTTCATCCGCGGCTTTGCGATAGGCCTCTTCCGACTTGGGATAATCCTTGGCTTGGGCGTAGGCGTCGCCGAGCAGGTCATACACTTCGGGAGACGATGAGGCTCCGGCGGCGTCGGAGAGAATCTTCACCGCTTCCTGCGAACGGCCTTCGTCGATCAGGAGCTGGCTCAATTGTTCGAGCGCCGGGCCATTACCCGGATCGCGGCGCAGGACATCGCGCAGAACTTTTTCGGCATCGGTGTGGCGATTTTCAAAGCGATACAGGCGCGCGAGCCACAGCGACGAATAGGCATCGTCCGGCTGGATTTTCAGGATGGCTTGGAATTCTTCGATCGCTTTGGCCAGATTTTCTTTTTGGGAGTCGCTGGCGCCCTGATCGCCCAGCGTGCGCACATAGATGCGGGCGAGCAAGCGGTGAGCGTCTACGTTGTCCGGGTCGAGTTTCAAGACGGCGCGGGCTTCTTCGACCGCTTCGCGTAACTGCTGAGCCTTGGCGCGAGTTTCGGCCAGGCGTTCCATAATTACCGTGGAATTCGGCGCGAGATCCAGCGCTTTCTTGTAGGAGTCGATGGCCTTGGTGGCCAGATCGGATTTCCCGGAGGCTTCGTACTGCTGTTCCGCGAGATGGCCGATCATGAAGTAATAGTAGGAATCGCCGCGCGCGGCGTCATCCGCGGGACTCAGCGGCGGCCGGTCTGCTTTGGCGGCCGCCGGCGATTGCGAATTCTGCGCAGGTGAAGCCGACGCCGGGTCGGCCGGATGTCCGATGACGGGGTTCTGCGCACGCGTAGGAATGGTTGCGCCGAAGGCGGAGGCAATGGAGAAAAGGGCGATGGGTATGATAGTTTTCATTGGTTATTCACAGCACTCCATTATGGTATAGCCGCTCGAAAGCGTCAAAACAATCGCTGGCCGCGGTTTGGGGCGGTTCGCGACCAAGTAGGTTGGACGCAAAATAGCGTCGCATGGATACGTTGTGCGTCGTATTATCCTGCAAATCGTGTGGTGTGCAGGGATTAGGCCGGGCCGGGACGGGAGGGATTTTGCGGATGCGCGCGAAAAAAGCGTTTCGAGTTTTGCCGGTGCTGGCCCTCGCGCTGTTTCTAGCGGTCTGGCTCGGTCACTCGCCTCGGGCGTTTGCTTACCAGCAAGGTTCCAAGAATGGCGCGCCGGCCACGGATTCAACGCCAGCCTCCAGCCCCTCAACTGCGAACCTCGAGAATTTCGCATGGCTGGAAGGGCGTTGGAAAGGCGAATGGGGGCCGCGTATCGCGGAACAGGTGTGGCTCTCACCCAAGGCCGGCGTGATGGAAGGGATGTTCCGGGTGCTGGAGTCGGACAAAACGCTGGTGATCGAATTTTTCACGCTGGTGCAGAAGCCCGACGGGATTACGTTTTACTTCCGGCACTTCACTCCCAGCCTGGCGCCTTGGGAAAAATCGGATGCGACGGTTTTGAATCTCACCAGCATCGACGCCAAGAAAAGTGTCTTTGAGAATAGCGCGAACGGAATGCCCAAGTCGGCGAGCTGGACTCGTTTGGACCAGGACACTTACCTTTACCACGCCCAACTGGTCCCGGAGACGGGCGACCCGCAGGAAATCGAGATTACCTATAAGAGGCAGGCCGCTTTTGGTTCCGCAGTTAGTGGCGGAAATGCCGCACACCCGAAAAAACCATAGCCATATCGTATTTGTTGGCCATGGCGATCACTTCCGCGTCGCCCTTGGATCCTCCGGGCTGAATCACCGCCGTCGCGCCCGCTTTTCCGGCTTCTTCCACGCCATCCGGGAAGGGGAAAAATGCGTCGGAGGCGACCACGCTGCCTGCGAGCGAAAGCTTCGCCGTGGCCGCTTTGATCACCGCAATTTTCACCGAATCGACGCGGCTCATTTGGCCCGCGCCCACGCCCACGGTTTGGCCATCGCGCGCGAAAACGATGGCGTTGGACTTGACGTGCTTGCAGACTTTCCAGCCAAAGAGCAGGCCGCGCATTTCTTCGGCGCTGGGCGCGCGGTTGGTGGCAACCTTTAGTTCCGCTTCGGTCAGTTCGTGTTGATCCGGATCCTGCACCAGCATTCCGCCGGAAATTCGCTTCATGTCCATTTCATGCAGTGCTTCGCCGCGCTGCATTTCGAGCAGGCGTAAGTTTTTCTTGGCGGCGAATTTTTCCAACGCGGCGGGCTCGAAGCCGGGAGCTACGACACATTCCACAAAAAGCTTGGATAGTTCTTCGGCTGTGGCCGCGTCGAGTTTGCGGTTCATCGCAATCACGCCGCCGAAGGCGGAAATCGGATCACATTCCAGCGCCTTCCGGTACGCGTCAACCAGCGTGTCCTGCTCCGCCGCTCCGGCGGGGTTGTTGTGCTTGATGATGGCCACTGCGGGCCGGTGAAATTCGGTGACCAGCGCCCAGGCCGCGTCCAGGTCGACCAGATTGTTGTAGGAAAGTTCCTTGCCTTGCAGTTGCTTCGCGCCGGCCAATCCCGAGGCAATCGTCCCCGCAGGAATATAAAGGGCGGCAGCTTGATGGGGATTTTCTCCGTAACGCATGGACTGCCGGCGCTCCAGGGAGATGTTGATTCGCTCCGGCAGTTTCTCCAGCTCGCCGATGGAGATGGCGCCGTCGGTGACGGTGAGGCGTTCCAGCTCGGTGGCAATTTCTCCGTCGTAACGCGCGGTGCGCGCGTAGGCCTTGCGCGCCAGCCCTAGCCGGGTTGCCAGGCTCAATTCGCCTTGGTCGTGCAACTCGGTAACGATTGCCGAATAATCGTTGTGGTCGGTTACCACTCCCACGCTCTGAAAGTTTTTCGCCGCCGAGCGCACCATCGCCGGGCCGCCGATGTCGATATTTTCGATCAGCTCGTCCGCGGTCACGCCGGGTGTGGCGGCCGTGGCCGAAAACGGATAGAGATTCACGACGACCAGATCGATGGGCTCGATTTTATATTCGGCAACTTGGGCACGATCGTTCGGCTTGCTGCGTTGAAAAAGAATCCCGCCGTGCACTTTGGGGTGCAGTGTTTTCACCCGGCCGCCGAGCATTTCCGGCCATCCGGTCAATTCGGCCACGTCGCGAACTTCCACGCCGGCCTCGCGCAGCAATTTCGCCGTCCCGCCGGTGGAAACAATTTCAACCGAGAGGGAAGCGAGCTCCCGCGCAAAATCCACAATGCCAGTTTTGTCGTAAACACTGATTAAGGCCCGTGCTATCGCCATATGCTCCCGCCAGGAATAAATTTCCGCGCCGAAAAATGCCCCGTCAGTGTAAGCGTTTGCGGAAAAAAGTGGTAGCGGCGGGCTAGTTGCATAATTTGCGCGGAGCAGCCTTTTGAGTTTTTGCGAATTCGGAACGCGGGAGGAAACGGGAATTACTTCAGAGGGGATGACGCGAAATTTGATGCTGAGAGTTAGCTGGAGACTCGAGCTTTCAACTTAACGTGGCCGTTCTCGATGCTCACCGTGTATTCGATTTCCCGGCCGCCTTTTTCCTTCAGGTCCTGGGTTTTCTTCTGCACGAACCGCTCAAAATCCTTCAAGCTCGGCACGCCAGACTTTTCGCCGGTTTCGGTGCGGGCCAGCACCAAATGCTTATACAGCGTTTCTACTTTTTCCGTCTCACATTCGGGATCCGAGAGAGCCAGCGCGAAACTGCTGTGGGCCGGTCGAGCTTGCGCTGCACGGGCCGAAGCCTCCGCCGAGGCTTGCGCTACGGCAACAGCGTGGTCCGCGGCACTCACCGCGGGAGCCCCCGGTTCAGGCGGTTTCGCGGCAGCGGCCTTGCGCGCCCGCTCCGCTTCGATGGCCTTGGCCGCTGCGCCAAAGTGATGCGGTGACGTTCCGGTTTCTTTCTGCGCCAATTTCTTGCGCCACATGTCGTGATACTTGGCGTAGGTCTGGCTCAGGTTGCTGTAACGAAAGCGCTGGCCCGACGAGAACTCCGCGGCGCGGTCCGAATATTTTTTCAGCATGACTTCCAGGCGCCACTGGGTGTCAGTGGGCGGCCGCGAACGGCCTCCACCGAAATATTGTTCGTATTCGATTTTGAGCGTGCGGATATCGCGCTCGATGCTGCCCAGGTCTTCGTCGATAGTCGCCATGGTCGGTGTCTGCCGCCTCGCAAAACAGGCAGAGATAGCCAGCCATCAGCGTAAATTGCCGCTTCGGCGAGGTCAACGCGGGCGAATTTTGCGATGTCGCAAAGGGAAATGACCGAAAGGGCAGGTCTGGGCCGATTGCCACGCTCAATCGCGCTGTGTTTCAATAGCTGAATAATGGCTCCCTCGTACGATTCCGCGGCCAAATCGAGCTCCGACGCCGTCGCCGCCGCGCTCCGCGCACTGCCCTCCGTGGATGAATTGCTGGGACGGCCACGCATTGCGGCCCTGGTGCAAAAATCAGGGCGCAAGCTGGTGACTTCCGCGATTCGCACGGTGCTATCCGACGCGCGAAAACAAATCAGCACACGAGCATGGGGCGCTGACGGCGGGACGGTCGATGCGAAAAACGACGACGAACTGGAATCGCTGGTTGTTTCCGAAGTGGAGAATATTCTGGCGCCGTCGCTGCGCCGCGTGATTAACGCAACGGGCGTCGTGCTGCACACCAACCTCGGACGCGCGCCGCTGGCGCGGCAGGCGGTGGCGCGGATCGTGGCCACCGCGCCGCTCTACAACAATCTTGAATATGATCTGGAGCGGGGCGAACGCGGCAAGCGTGACGCGCATACCTCGCGGCTGCTGGCCGAACTTTGCGGGACGGAAGCGGCGATCGTCGTCAACAACAACGCCGCAGCGGTTCTTTTAGTGCTGCATGCGCTGGCCAAAGGCGAGGAAGTCATTGTTTCGCGCGGCGAGCTGATCGAAATTGGCGACGGATTTCGGATCCCGGAGATCATGGCCGAAAGCGGGGCGGTGCTGCGCGAGGTGGGCACCACGAATCGCACCGGCATTCGCGACTACGAAGATGCGATCAACGACCGCACCCGGTTGCTGCTGCGCGTCCACCCTTCGAATTTCCGGGTGACCGGATTTACCGACCGGCCATCGCTGGAAGAATTGGTGGCGCTGGGGAAGAAAGTGAATTTGCCGGTGTATGAAGATCTCGGCTCCGGCTGCCTGGCGGATTTGACGGCCGCGGGAATTTTGGAGCCGGTAGTGCGCAGCAGCGGCGAAGCGGGCGTATCGGTAATGAGCTTCAGCGGAGATAAATTGCTGGGCGGGCCGCAAGCGGGAATGATCGCCGGAAAAAAAGAAATTGTGGATCGCATTCGGCGCAATCCATTGTTCCGCGCGCTGCGCGTGGACAAGCTGACCATCGCGGCACTGGAAGTGACACTGAAATCTTATTTGCGTGGAGCGCTCGACGAAATTCCCGCGCTGCGCATGATTCGTTTGTCCGCGGCTGAAATTGGCAGCCGGGCCGAGCAACTTCTGGCGAAATTGCGGCCACTGCTGCCGGACGACGTGGCGATTCAGATTCGGGAAGGAGTTTCGGTCATCGGCGGAGGCTCGACGCCGGATCAAAGCCTGCCAACGTCGTTGATCGCGATTGCCAGCCCGCGCATCAGCGCAAGACAACTGGAAGAAAACATGCGGCGGCCCGAGCTGCAAGTGCCAGGGCCGGGAAAATCGATTTCGCCGATACCGGTGATCGGTCGCATTGAAGACGAACAGCTGATTTTGGATCTGCGCACGGTGCAGATTGAAGAGGAACCGGAATTGATCGCCCGCCTGGCGGCGGCCCTTTCGTAAACTTCAGTTTGCTACAGGCGGTTGATCACGCCGGCCACGCATCCCGCGCCGAATCCGTTATCGATATTCACCACGCTGACGTTCGACGAACAACTGTTCAGCATCGCCAGCAGCGCCGTTAGCCCTCCGAAGCTGGAACCGTAGCCGGTGCTGGTTGGCACGGCGACCACCGGAGCTGCGACCAGCCCGGCAACCACGCTGGGCAGCGCGCCCTCCATTCCCGCGACGCAAATAATTACCCGCGCTTCGGTGAGCTGCTTGCGATGTTCGAGCAGGCGATGCAAGCCGGCGACGCCGACGTCGTAGATCGCTTCGGCGTGATGGCCCATCATGCGGGCCGTGACGAGCGCTTCCTCGGCTACAGGAATATCGCTGGTACCGGCGGTGACCACCAGGATGAGGCCCTTTCCGTGGACGGCGCGCGAACGCTCGACGGTAATGGCGCCGGACAATTCATGAAACTGGGCGGTTTTCGCAACGGTCTTCACCGCGGCGAAGATCTTGCGGTCGCCGTGGGTGATGAGAATGTTGTGGGAAGCTTTGGCGCGGAGCATCCCGCGGACGATTTCCTTCACTTGTTTTGGAGTTTTCTTGCGCGCAAAAATCACTTCGGGAAAACCCTGGCGGATGGAGCGGTGATGATCGATTTTGGCGAAGCCCAGATCTTCGTAAGGCAATTGGCGCAGCCGCTCGACGGCCGCATCGATCTTGACCGCGCCGGTCTTCACCGCTTCGAGAAATTTCCGAACTTCGCGTTCATTCATTTGGAGTATTCGCCCAGGGCCAGCCAGGCCGGCGCCTTCGGATTCTAGCATCCTCAGCCGCGCCAGCGAGCCGTCCTCGACTTCGCGAAGAAATCTTTGAGCGGTCTCGAATCGTGATACATTCGCGCGCAATTGGGCGACGCGCACCGGTTCTCGGCAGCGCAGCTCCACGCGGATTAGGGAGGAACGACATGTATCTGCTCTGGGAAATTATCATCGGGATTCTGGCCGGTTTTCTGGCGGGCCAAATTGTAAAAGGCTCCGGCATGGGAATTTTGATCGATCTGTTGGTCGGAATCGTGGGATCGATACTGGGCGGGTGGATTTTTGGTTTGCTGGGCCTGGCTACCTACGGCCTGCTGGGCCAGCTGGTGATGGCCACCGTGGGCGCGATCGTGCTGCTGCTCATCGTGAAAGCCATCAGGAAATAAATCTGCGCGAAACCCCGGGGGCGCCTTCCGCGATCCTTGCGGAAGACGCTCCCTACGGATGCCAGATTCTAGTTTTCCGCTTGGCCGCTGACGTCCACCACGTTGACCGTCCCGTACTTCGCCAGTACGTCTTGAATCTGCTTGCGGTCTCCGACACAAATCCATTGCACATGGTCAAGGTCCACAAACTTTTTCGCGGCGGCCTGCACGCCGGCGGCGTCAATCGAGCCGATGTGGTCGGGATACTTGTCCCAATAATCCACGGGCAGGCCGTAATACTGCACGGTCAGCCAGTCGTTGAGAATCTGCGCCGGCTGTTCGAGCGATAGGGCGAAATTCGCGATGATCGCGCGATGGGCGTCGTCGAGTTCGCTTTGCGGCGTCAGCTCGTTATTGATTTTCTTGAATTCGTAGAGGAACCGCTCCATCGCTTCGCCGGTAACCTGGGTGCGCACCGGCGAGTAAGCAAACCAGTCGCCAGGGTATAGATCGGCGCTGAAACGGCTGTAGGCTCCGTAGGTCAGGCTGTGTTCCTCGCGCAGATCCAGGAACAGCCGCGACTGCGGTCCGCCGCCAATGACTTGATTCATGACGGCCAGTCCGTAATATTCCGGGCTGGTGCGCTGGACGCCTCGATCGCCCCCGACGATGACGGTTTGCACCGAGCCGGGACGATCGACCAAGGTGATTTTGGCGGACTGCGCCGGAGCCGACGCCGGGAATTTGTCGGGTGCTTCCGCTGCGCCAGTCCACCCGCCGAAATATTTTTCAATCAGCGCGCGCATTTCGGCGGCCTTGAAATCGCCGGTGATGCCCAGGATCGAGTTTCCCGGGACGTAATGCTTGTCGTGAAATTGTTTCAAGTTGTCGATGCTGATTTTCTCGATCGACGCTTTGGTCGGTGAGGCAATCGCCATCGGCGTAGCGCCATAGATCACGCGTTTGAACGCCTGTTGGCCCAGAAAGGTGGGATTGGAAAGCCGCTGCTCGAGCGTCGCGCCTTCGGCTTGCTTGAACTTGGCCAGTTCATCGGCTGAAAACGCGGGATGCAGGACCACGTCGCTCATCAGGTCCAGGATTTTGGGCGCGTCGTTGATCAAGCCAGAGGCATCGACGGTGGTATAGCTGGCTCCGAAACGCGAGGTGGCGTCGAGGCTGGCGCCCAACGATTCCACTTCGCTGGCGATTTGCGCGCTGCTGCGGGTTGCGGTGCCTTCGCGCAGCATGCCCGCGGTGAACGAAGCCACGCCCGGCAAATCCGCGGGATCGGCGAGCTGTCCGGGACGAATCCACATGGTGAAGGCGACGGTCGGCAATTTGTGATCTTCCTGCAGCACGAGGGTCAAACCGTTTTTCAGTTTCACGACCGTCGGCCGCGGGAGCTGCACGCGCAGGATTTCTTTGCTGACCGGAGCGCGGTTGAGCCGCTCCACTTTGCTTACGGAAGTGGATTTGTCTGGTCCCTGCGCGCGGGCGGCAGGAGAAAACGCCAGCATGCCGGTTGCGGCGAGAACGGCCGAGACCGCAAAGATGTTCCGTACGACGCGCGAAAGCATTCCGTTTGCTCCGGCCGTCTGAATTTGGAATTTCGAAGTCTTGATCATCGCGACGCTCATTGCGCTCCCTTCGAACCGTTATTGGCGTCCGCCGCCGGATAGGTGATTACCACCGTGCGTTGGTCGGACACGAGATAGGTCTTGACCACCGCGTTGACCTGCTCGACGGTGACGGCGTTCCGCTTTTCTTGAATAGTGTTGATCAAGTTGGGATCGTTGAAATACACGGCGTAATCGCCAATCAGCACCGCCGTGCGTAAAGCGGAGCGCCGGCGCTCGATGAACTGAATCAGCAGCTCGCGCTTGGCTTTGGCAAGTTCCGCGGGGGTAATTCCACTTTTCAGCACCGCCGCGATTTCGTCGTTGATGCCTTTTTCCAAATCCTCGATTTTCACACCGGGCCGCGGCGTCGCTTCGATGATCAGCTGGCTGGTGCCGATGCGACGGTCGGCCTGGACGAAAATCTGGGAAGCGAGCTGCTTATCCTTGACCAGGTCTTGATAGAACCGCGAGCTTTCGCCCTGGCCCAGAATAATCGCGAGCTGATCGGCGGCATAATTTCCCGGCGTGTTACCCGGGGGAATGTGATAAGCGATATCAATCTGCGGCAGGCGGGCCAGCGGATCGTAAATAATCTCGCGGCGCTCGCCGTAATGCGGCTCGTCGATCAGGTCCACCTTCGGAGGCGCAGGTTGCGCTGGAATCGCGCCGAAATATTTTTTCACCAGGGCTAGCGCTGCGTCGGGATCAAAATCACCGACGAGAGTCAGTACCGCGTTGTTCGGCGCGTAATAAATCCGAAAAAAATCCTTAACGTCATCGACGCTCGCGGCGTTCAAGTCGCTCATCGAACCGATGGTGGAATGTTTGTAAGCAAAGTTGTCGTAGGAAAGATTGTCGACATCGAGCTGAGCCCGGCCGTAGGGCTGGTTGTCGATGCCCTGGCGGCGTTCTTCCTGTACGGCATTGCGCTGGTTGTCGAGATTGGCCTGGGTGATGTTCAGCGCCTTCATGCGGTCCGCTTCGAGAAAGAGGCCCAGCTCCAACTGATTCTTGGGCAACTCTTCGAAGTAAGTGGTGCGGTCTTCGTTGGTGGTGCCGTTCATCCCGCCGCCATTGTTCAGCACCTGAATGAAGTGCTCGCCCTTGCCGACGTTGGCCGAACCCTGGAACATCATGTGCTCGAAAAGGTGGGCGAAACCGGTGCGGCCGGGACGCTCATTGCGGCTGCCGACGTTGTAGGCGACATCAATCGCATATACCGGCGCGGTGTGGTCGGGCACCAGAATTACGCGCAGGCCGTTATCGAGCTTGGCGTCGCGCAATTCGAGCTGCGGCAATTTCAAATCGTCATCGCCCGGCGCAGCATGCAGGGCCGTTACGAATCCACTGGCTACCACGATTCCTAGAATGGCGGCTAAACCCAACCTCCACCTTCCCCTGCGGCCTACCCTCATCGACTTGCCCTCCATGCGGCGGCGAATATTCTCTATCTTCGGATGGCTGAACGCAACTTAGACGTGCCCGACAAGATTTTGGCGGCGCGAAGGCTTCAATACTTTCAAAAATTACAGAACGGATGGATTCGGCGGCCCAACTATGCCGGAGGGCGCAACTAGGCTAAAATTTGAGTAATCGCGATGGCCAATTCATCCGCCAAAAGCATAACCGTGGGCATCACCGGGGCGAGCGGGGCGATTTACGCGCAGGCTGTGCTGCGACTGCTCGACGCCGATCCCAGCGTGGAACGGGTGTTTCTGGTCTCGACCGAAACCGGGATGAGGCTGCTGGCGACAGAACTCGGCGTGGTGCCATCCGAGTCCAAGAAGCTCGCGTCGATGCTGACCGGAACGCCCGCGGCGAAAATTGATTTTCTGCCTAACAAAGATGTTGGCGCGATCATAGCTTCGGGAAGCACAGTGGTGGATGGGATGGTCGTGGTGCCGTGCTCGGCGGGAACGATGGGCGCGATTGCGGCCGGCACGGCGAGCGATCTGCTGACGCGTGCCGCCGATGTTTGCCTGAAGGAGCGCCGCCCGCTGGTGTTGTGCCTGCGCGAAACTCCGCTGAACCGGATTCACTTGGAAAATATGCTGCGGGTGAACGATGCCGGAGCAGTGGTGATGCCGGCGATGCCCGCTTTTTATTACGGGCCCAAAACGATCGACGATTTGGTGGAACAATATTGTTGCCGCGTGCTGGCGCAACTCGGGCTGCCGCAGGAGCAGCAATATCGCTGGAAGGGCGGGCCGGCGGCAAAACGCGCGGTGGCCGGTGACGGATACGATGTCTAGATTTTCCGCGCGATCCGCGACGAAAATGGAAAAGCATGGCTCAATCTAAAAATCGCGTGGCAGTGGTGCTCGAAATGATCAAGTTCGAGCATTCCGTGTTTGCGCTGCCGTTCGCGTTGGTGGGCGCCCTGCTCGCGGCGCGAGCCGGAGATTCATTGCCGACCTGGCGGCAGATTCTGTGGATCGTGGTGGCCATGGTTGGCGCGCGCTCCGCGGCGATGACCATGAACCGGATTGCCGACGCCGAGTACGACGGCCGAAATCCACGCACCGCGAATCGCGCGCTGCCCAAAGGCGAATTGTCTCTTTCTTTCGCGTGGCTATTCACCATTGTCGCTTCCGCGATACTGGTGATTGCGGCCTGGCAGTTGAATCCGCTGGCACTGAAACTTTCTCCGGTCGCGCTCGCCGTTTTGTTTTTGTACTCCTACACCAAGCGATTTACTTCGTTGTCGCATTTCGTTCTGGGTTTCTGCCTGGGCATGTCTCCGGCCGCGGCCTGGATCGCGATGCGCGGCTCGCTCGACTGGCGCATGCTGATTCTTTGTGCCGCTGTGACTTTGTGGGTGGGCGGATTCGACGTGCTCTACGCCTGCCAGGATGTGGAGTTCGACAAATCCGCGGGGCTGTATTCCATACCGAAAAAATTCGGAATTGCGCGGGCGCTATCGATCGCGCGCGCGCTGCATGTGGTGATGATTGCGTTGCTGGTTTGGCTGGCGCTGAGTTTCCAGTTGCCCTGGCCGGCGTGGGTGGGAATTTGCCTGGTCGCGGCGCTGCTGGCGTACGAACATTCGCTGGTGAAACCGAACGACCTGACAAAAATGAATGCTGCGTTTTTCGCAGTGAATGGCTATATTAGTCTAGTGTTCCTGCTTTTCTGGGGAGCCGCGGCCATCGTGGTTCATCACTAATACCGCGCGATTGGCGAGAGACGCAGACCTAGGATGTCACGTAAATGACTACAGCAGTTGAACTTAAAACTTTGAAGCTGAGCGATGAACGGCTTGATCCGGTGGCCAGGAAGGTCCTGGCGGGTGAACGCCTGGACGCGGCTGACGGCTTGCTGCTGTACGAATCGCACGACCTGCTTGGCGTCGGCTGGCTGGCGAATTTCGTGCGCGAAAAAAAGCACGGCAACGTCACCTACTACAACGTCAACCGGCACATCAATCCCACGAACGTGTGCATCGCGCATTGCAAACTTTGCGCCTTCGGCCGCTCGCCCGATTCGCCGGGGGCCTACACTTTTTCGCTGGATGAAATGTACGCGCGCGCGGGAGAAGGCGTCGCCGAAGGCGCAACCGAGTTTCATATTGTGGGCGGCCTACATCCCGATTTGCCTTTCTCGTTTTATCTCGATTTGATTCGCGGTTTGAAACAGCGCTACCCGCAAGTTCACCTAAAAGCTTTCACCATGGTGGAAGTGGGTTACTACGCGCGCATCAGCAAACTTTCGATTCGCGAAACGCTGCTGGCGATGAAAGAGGCAGGGGTGGATTCGCTGCCGGGGGGCGGCGCTGAGATTTTTCATCCGCGGGTACGCAAGCTGATCTGCGACCACAAAGTGAGCGGCCAGCGCTGGCTGGAAATCGCGCGCACCGCGCACGAAATCGGGTTGCGCTCGAACGCGACGATGCTCTACGGGCATTTGGAAACGAACGAAGAGCGCGTGGACCACTTGATCCAACTGCGCGCCACGCAGGATAAAACCGGCGGATTCGTGACGTTCATCCCGCTGGCGTTTCATCCGGCGAATACGGCGCTGGCGCACATTCCGCCGCCAACCGGATTCGACGACTTGAAAGCCATCGCGGTGTCGCGCTTGATGCTCGACAATTTCGACCACATCAAAGCGTATTGGATCATGTTGACGCCGCGCATCGCGCAGGTGGCGCTGCGCTTTGGTGCGAACGATCTCGACGGGACCGTAGTGGAAGAAAAGATTTACCACGATGCGGGCGCGACCACCGCCGAGAACATGAGCCGGGCGGAACTCGAGCGGCTGATTCGCGCCGCCGGACGCGTGCCGGTGGAACGCGACACGCGTTACAACCCGGTGGATCGAATCAAGAATCCGTTCCCTACGCCGGCGGCGAAACGCACCGAAAATTTTATCCCCGAAACTTCACTCACGCTGAACGTCTAGCATCGAGACGTCCGGCTTGACCCGCGATTTATTCGGCAGTACCCAACAGCTGCACGTGAATCGAGCGTTCGCGCGGGCCATCGAGTTCGGCCAGCAGAATTGATTGCCACCCGCCAAGCGCCATCTCGCCATTTCTCACCGGAACCGAAATCGTGTGGCCCAGAACCATGGCGCGCAAATGCGCGTCGGCATTCTGCCGGCTACATTCGGAGAGTTTCGGATCATTGTGGCGCCAGTAATCCATGCGCCCGACCAGGCGTTCGAGAAACGATTTGATGTCGTCCAGCAACGCCTGCTGGAATTCATTGATGAAAACGGCGGTCGTGGTATGCAGGGACTGCACCAGAATAAGACCCGCTTTCATTCCATTCTTGCGAATCACTTCGTTCAAATCTTTCGAAATATTAATCAGCTCAAGACGTTCGCGGGTCTGGTAGCACAAAGTATCCAGATACATCTGAATGCCGGGTTTGGACTTCTCCGGGGCGGGTTTCGAGCCATTTACCGGAGCGGGCTGGTTGAGCTCAAGGATCTTCATGAATGCATTCCTCTCAAAAATCGATTAAAGGACGGAAGCTGAGGTACGACAACGCACTCTCAATTGGATGCGCTGGTTAGACGAGAGTTGCGCGGCGTTCATTGAAAGTCATGCGGTAATTCAGGCGTGCGGGTGGGTTTTGTCGTACACGGCCATGAGCTGCTGGATGCTGGCCTGGGTGTAACGCTGGGTGGTGGAAAGCGAAACGTGGCCGAGCAATTCCTGAATTGCGCGGAGGTCGGCGCCGTCGTTCAGCAGATGCGTGGCGAAAGCATGGCGCAGGGAATGCGGATGCAGATTCCAATCCACTTTGGCCAGCTTGCAATATTTGGTGACGATGTAGCGTACCGAACGATCGGTGAGGCGGCGGCCGCGCCAGTTAACGAACACCGCTTCTACTTCCGGTTTGGCGGCGGCTTCCAGAATTTCCTGGCGAATCGGCCAGTATTCGTCGAAGGCGGTCTGCGCTTTCGCGCCGTAAGGCACCACGCGTTCTTTGCGGCCTTTCCCCAGCACGCGCAGCATCTGCCCAGTCTTGTCCATGTCGCCGAGGCTGAGACCGACCAGCTCGCTGACGCGTAGACCGGAGGCATAGAGCAATTCGAAAATGGCACGGTCGCGGCGCGGCACCAGTTTTTCGGTGCGTTGGTCGGATTTGCCAAAACTTTTTTCCACGGTGCGTTTCGATTTTTGCGGAAGTTTTGGCTTCGCGGCGTTGGCGCCGCCGGGAAGGCCATCCAGGAAAGTGTTAATTTCTTCCGCGGTCTGGATCCGGGGAATTCGCCGGGGCAATTTGGGAGTGCTGACCAGTCGCGCTGGATTCTGCTTCACGTATTGCTCGCGCACGCAAAATTTAAAAAACGTGCGCAGCGCGGCCA
>Ga0302177_10001239_pt1 | contig 18496 bp, 17 predicted proteins | sample I_Palsa_E1_2_FD_198780 | JGI IMG/M metagenome (GOLD analysis project Ga0302177, IMG submission 198780) | Peat permafrost microbial communities from Stordalen Mire near Abisko, Sweden - I_Palsa_E1_2 | ecosystem: Environmental > Terrestrial > Soil > Palsa > Peat permafrost | place: Sweden... | reverse complement strand
CGAACGAGGAACCGCTCTTCAACGTCTCGCAGGATCACGTTGTAACCCGCGCGCGCGAACACGTGCGCGATACCGTTCCCCATCGTCCCCGCACCGAGAACTGCAACCGTTTTGATCGAATCAGCAGTCATAGCGCCGTCGATGATAGCGGAACCAGGGGAGACAAGGGAAGCGTCAGTCGGCATCTTTCTCTGCATGATTTAGAACAGAAGACGGAGAGAACAAAGCCATCCACGCAACCATGAAAGCAAACTTCTCGTCCTGCGACCATGGAGGGCCAAGTTCACGGCCGAGGTCAGCGATTCGCTGCGTGAGTGCGTCCGGTTTGAGGTGCAAAACGCGTGACGCTTCGCTCAGCAATTCTTTTTCCCTCACAGTCGCACTCCCAAGACCGCACCGCGCGCTCGCGTGAAGGATGGCTCCGCGAAATAGTTCGCCATCGGCGGTGTGAATCAGCGCGTGAGACGCCAATATCTGAGGCAGCCGCGGCAGCGGCCTTCCAGAGGCAAGAACCAAACCAGTACGTGCGAGCCGGTAACCTTGCGCTTGTAAATTGTCCTGCAGCTCACGGATTGCACGATAGGCGAGGCGTCTTGCTTCTGACTGAACTCGCGCGACGAAGGCGCGTCCTTCGTCCGGGGCCATTCTCTTCGCCGTGTGGTAAGGCTGTCGAAATTTGTAGGTAAAGGTCTCCACGAGATGAACTCGCTGCCGCGCAAGCACACTAGGCACACCCTTCGACACGGAGAGCGCCACCAAAGCGGTCCAGCCGGAATGAGCACGGAATCCGAGTGCTGCAGTTTTCACGTCGCTAAGGAAACACAGGAGGAAGACCAACGTCAAGCATTGCTGAAGCGTATCGAACGAATCCGATCTAGCTGCGTGACGAACGCCGCTTGCTCGTACTCGCCAACCGCCATGCCATCCGGATCAGATCCCGCAAAGCATCGGGTTGCACGCGCGACAAGCGAATTAATATCCACTCGTAGTTGAGGTAGTGATCTGTGATGTAGTACGTCTCCGGTTCGGCGGCCATCAATTCCTCGCGCTGCTCAAAATCCGTTCGAACCACCAGCGACTCGCCATCCTGATGCATCCGCACGAACAACTCGCCGCGCACCTTGAATGCCGGAGTCCCGTAGGACGTCCCTTCCTCCACGTTGTCCAGCGCAAGCGCAATCCGCCGAACCTCGCCGAACTCCTTAGGCACGTCCGCTGTTGGACGTTCCCGACTTAGTTTTTTCTTCCTTGGAGGCTTGGACGAGACGCGCCGTGTTGGCATAAGACTCCCGGGACGAGCGACCAACGACAAGTAATCTCAGCAATGCAAAACACCGAATTCGACTAATCGGGAACTAGCCCCGCGAATGTTTCGCGGATGACTTTCTCCGCGCGGGACACATCCTCTCGCCTCACAAAGATTCCGTAGCTCGGCCGATATGCCCCGATGCGTGACAGTTGATCGTGTTCGTCGATCTGGAAGCTCTGGATCTTGTGGTCTCGCAAAGCGGCGAGCGCGCGGCTAAAGGAGACAGGATCGTTGCCGCGCCACGCCAACGCCGGGCCGCTCGTTCCGTCGGTCGATTTTGAGGAGCCCAATTCTGCGGCCAGCGGTTCATCACAATCGGGACAACGCTTGATGTCCGCACGGTATTCCGCTTCGCATTTCGGACAGAACATATATAGGTATAGGTCGCGCTACGGACGCTCGACGGCCAGCGCCACCGCGTTGCCGCCACCCAGGCACAGCGCCGCGATTCCCCGCTTCAAATTTCGCCGCTGCATTTCATACAACAGCGTCACCAGAACTCGCGCCCCGGATGCCCCAATCGGATGCCCCAGCGCCACCGCCCCGCCATTCACATTCACTTTTTCCGGATTGAGTTTCAGCACGCGCGTCACCGCAATCGCCGCCACGGCAAACGCCTCGTTCAATTCAACGAGGTCCACGTCCTTGTCGCGGTCCCACCCAGTTTTCTTCAGCAGCTTTTCGATTGCGTCCACCGGGGCCATCATCACCCATTTCGGCTCAACGCCGCTCACCGCCTGCGCCACAATCCGCGCCATCGGCGACTTCCCCATGCGCGCCGCGTTCTTTTCGCTCGTAACAATCACCGCCGCTGCGCCGTCATTCGTTCCCGGCGCGTTCCCTGCCGTCACCGTGCCATCTTTCTTGAACGCGGGCTTCAGTTTCCCGAGCGCTTCCAGCGAAGTATCTTCCCGTGGCGATTCGTCCATCTTGATAATCACCGGCTCGCCTTTTTTCTGCGGAATCTCTACAGGCACAATCTGCCCGCCAAAAAAACACGACTTGATCGCGCGCACCGCCTTGCGATGGCTTTCCAAAGCGAATTGATCCTGCTCCTGCCGCGTGATCCCGTATTTCTCGGCTACCAGCTCGCCAGTCACGCCCATGTGATAATTTTCGTAAACGTCCCACAAGCCGTCGGTGATCATCGAATCGAAAATTTCCTGATTGCCCAGCCGAAACCCGCTTCGCGCGCCTTTCAGCAAATACGGGCAGTTCGACATGGACTCCATCCCGCCGGCAACCACTACCTCCGACTCGCCGAGCTGCACCGCCTGAGACGCCAGTGCGACCGCTTTCAGTCCCGATCCGCAAACTTTATTGATCGTCATCGCCGCCACGCGCGGATCCAGTCCGCCGCGCAACGCCGCCTGCCTCGCCGGGTTCTGCCCCAGTCCCGCCTGTACCACGTTCCCCATAATCGCTTCGTCCACCAGGTTCGGCTCGATGCCCGCCCGCCGCACAGCTTCAGCAATCGCCTTCGCGCCCAGCTCCGTCGCGGTAAGCGGCGCAAGCCCTCCCATAAATTTCCCAATCGGTGTGCGCACCGCGCTTAAAATGACAGCTCGCTCCATTGTGACGGCTCCTGTGCCTGCTACCTGCCTGCAAAATTCAGTATAAAGGCTCCAAAAATCAGCGTCAAATTGGACCCCTAACGCTCGACAGCCAGCTTTCAGAATCTATTCACGGTAGCCGCAGCGGCGTATATTATTGGCGTCTATTCGCATCGAGGAGGTTGCCCCATGGAGCGCGAAGATTTTCTTCATAATTTCGAGCAAATTCGCGGCCGCACGATGCGTCTCGTGCGCTGCGTCCCGCCGGACAAAATCGAGTGGACCTGCCGGAGCGGAGAATTTACCCTCGGCGATCTCGCGCGCCATATTGCCGCCACCGAGCGCTACGTCTTCGCCGAATGCGCCTTCGCACGTCCAAGCCGATACAAAGGCTGCGGACGCGAACTCGCGGACGGTCTGGAAAACGTCATCGCGTTCATGGAACGCATGCACTCCGAATCGATGGAAATTTTCAGCGGCATGACCCAGGCAGACTTCGAGAAGAAGGCCGTCTCCCCGGAAGGCATTCCCATCACCGCCTGGAAGCTGCTCCGCTCCATGCTCGAACACGAAATTCACCACCGCGGCCAAATCTACGTGTACCTGGGAATTCTAGGCGTTCCGGTCCCGTCGCTCTACACCCTTAACGAGCGCCAGTTGCAGGCGCACTCTGCCTAAAAGCGGCTCAAAGGTGGGCACGAAGTGAAAGCCTCGGATTTTCGCCGCATCGCTCTCAGCATGCCGGAGGCAGTCGAAGGCTCGCACTTCGGCAACGCCGACTTCCGCGTGAACGGAAAAATCTTCGCCACGCTGGGTCTGGAGAAGGAAGGTTACGGCGTCCTGCTGCTGACGCCCGAGCAGCAAGCCGGAATGGTCGAAGACGAGCCGCAAGTTTTTTCGCCCGTCCCAGGCGGATGGGGACGCAAAGGTTCCACACGCGTCCGCCTAGCAAAAGTCGCGCCGGACATCCTCGAAGCCGCCTTGCGCACCGCCTGGCTCAGAAAAGCCCCAAAGCGCTTATTGAAACCGTCCAAGTACACCGCGAATCCGTAGGGGCGCAGCATGCTGCGCCCGCTGAAAAAAGGGCAACCTATCGGGGAACGGAGGGACCTGCTCTTAGAACGTCGGCCCATCAACAGCAATTTGCATCGCTATAAGTAGGCCGAAACCGCACTCACAAAACGTTTACCGCCCGAGCCGCCAGCAGCGCGACAATCGTCAGCGAAATTAGAGATTGCGTCATCATCCCCGCCTTCGCCCAGCGCGAAAGCACAGCCGTATCTGTCGGTGAAAAAGCCGTGCTGGTGTTAAACGCGAGAAACAGATAGTCCATGAAACGCGGCGACCATGACGCGTCTCCTCCTTCCTGGCTCAGCATTTGCGGAAAAAGAAATGAACTCTCAATGCGCCCGCGCCTGGTTTCGCGATTCAGCGGCCCACCGCCATCCAGCTTCCAGTACCACAGCGCGAATACCAGGATGTTGGTAAACCATAGCGCTGTCGCCGCGCGCAGCAGCGTCTCTGCCGGGTCCAGATGTTGCGGAATGCCGTGAATCAGGAAAGCCAGTGAAGCAACCATAGCGAACGTGATCGCGCCATTGGCGGCAAACGTCAATATTCGAGCTAGCTTGTAATAGCCGCTCCGATGCGAAATCGCCAGCGCGATCACCAGCACGAATATAATCGCCAACAACAGCCAGCCGGGCCCAACCGAAAGCCGCTCCGGCAACGCCCGATACACACACCCCGCCGCCAACATCGCCACCAGCGCGGGCCATCGAGGTTCACGAACAATTTGGGCGCTCATAAGTTTGTCGCGAGGCAGTATAGGACGCAGCTCGCAGAACCGCAATTCGCTGCAATCGGTTAGGCACTAGAGAGCGCAGCAACCGACCTAGGTTAGGTTTTAGGAAGGGATTCCAGCCACTCAATCACCGCCGTTTCCAGCGCGATGCGATGGTCCGAGTAGCCATGGTCCGTCGCCATATGAACGAGCGACACTTTCGCGTCGCCGGCTTTGCGCAGCGCATCGGCAAGTGCGCCCTCCGAAGCAGCAAGTCCATCATCTGAAGTCGTGATTAGCACTGGACGGGGCGCAAGCTTCACCGCGTAATCGACGAAGTCCCAGCTGCTGCGGTTCGCAAGAATTTCACGTGCAAGACTTTCCGCCGTGCAACCAACTAGCGGCGATAGGCCGTCTTCCGCAAGAGATGCCGCCAGCGGCTTGACCGCTTCTTCCTCGTTCCCCGCGTTTACAGACGTCAAACCGTCGCGACCGATATCCCACGCCGAAATCATGCCAATAGCTCGAATTGCCGGGTCCTGAGCCGCACCATAGCTGGCCATAAATCCACCCATGCTGTGACCGATCAGCACGATCCGCGCGGGGTCTGCGCGCAACTTTTTCGCCGTGGCCGGATCGCGCAGAAAAGCAATTGCCGCCTGTGTGTCTTCCATCGCGTGGGTAAACGAAAAATCTCCCGGCGAGCCCCACGACCCGCGATAGTCGAAGTACAAAACATCCCATCCCGCGCGCCGAATCGCTTGTGCCAAATCGAGATTTTTCTCGTTGCCGGGAAATCCGTGCAGCAGCACCACGACGGGATTCGGCCCCGCACCCGGAGCAACGTATACAATTCCATTCAGCAACGAGCCGTGACTAGGAACCTGCAGAGTCACCATCGAGGCAGGATTCTCTTTATCCGGCGCAGGATCGCTCGTGATCGTAGCCGGCACTCGTTGCGATTGCGCAAACACCATCTGAGCAAAACTCAGCAAACAAAGCAGAAGTCCCGCGAAAGCCGCATAACGGAATCGCACGAAGCGATTTTGCAGTGGGCTGCTGATAAGTTCATGGGAAATCATTCGTGAAGTTTAATACAGCACCTAACTCTCCGACTTGAGGAGTTTAAAGCCGAGACCATCGCAGCTCGTGTTTGCCCTGAGCTCAGCCGAGGGGCGTCCCCCTGGCCCTTTTGACTTCTCCTCCGCTACCAGCAGCCGCAAACTTGCCTGGCAAAAGCGTCCGGTCTATAATCCCCCCATGAAACTCAACCGAGTATTGGGCATCGCCCTGCTGCTCTGCTTCGTAGCTTTCGCGTTCTCAATCGCTGCCAAAACAGTCGTTCACCTCACCGACGCCCAAGGCAAAAGTGTGGGCAACGTCGTCCTCTACGAGAACAAGGGAGGCGGCGTAGGCTTGGAGCTAGACCTCGAGAATCTGCCGCCAGGTGAGCACGCGATCCACTTCCATCAGGTCGCGAAATGCGAAGCGCCAGACTTTAAATCCGCCGGCCCGCATTTCAATCCCGACGGCAAGAAGCACGGCTTTGACAGTCCCGATGGCCACCATGCCGGCGACATGCCCAACTTCACGGTAGGCGCCGACGGAAAAGCGAAAGTCCGCCTCACCGACAAGGACGTGAACTTTAGCGATGACGCTCACTCGCTTTTCAGTAACGGCGGCACGGCACTCGTGATCCACGCAAAAGCCGACGACATGAAGACCGATCCGTCCGGCAATTCAGGCGACCGCATCGCCTGCGGCGTCGTTCACAAGTAATTTCAGCGCTGTTCCGTGAATACCAAGACTACTCGTTGGAATCTTCTCCCCAACAGGAGCCTCCTTTTTGGCTGGCGATCTCGCTCCAGACCCCGTTAATGAATTGCCAACCGAGCCGTCTCGGCCTTGGGGGCGTGCCGATCGTAAGCGCTTGCTCGTCTGGGTGGGAATAGGATTCATTCTTCCAATACCGTTCGTTTGGGCATTCCATCACTGGGTCAAACCGGCCGGTTCCGTCTTCACGATTCAGAGCGAACTTCCTACCAAAGCCATCATTTCGTTTTTCGTCGTGCTGGCAACCTGGATCGTATCCCGCATGGAAAAGCGCCCGCTCGACGATTACGGCATTCCCCCTCGTCAGGCATTCGGGAAAAGGTTTTGGGAAGGATCGGTGTGGGGCTTCGCTGCGCTTTCCGTTCTGCTGCTGATTCTCCGTCTATCAGGTCACTTCCAGATTGACTCCGTGGCTCTCGCGGGTAGCGCTGTTTTCCGTTACGCCCTTGGCTGGGCTGTCGTATTTCTTGCCGTGTCCGTAAGCGAAGAACTTGCCTTCCGCGGATACTGGCTCTTCTCTTTCTCTCGCCGCATGCGCTTCTGGCCCGCCGCTCTGTTTACCTCGGTCGTATTCGGGGCCGCCCACCTGGGCAATCCCGGAGAAAACGCCCTCGGCATCCTGCAGGTTATTGCGGTCGGCTTGCTCTTATGCCTCACCCTCCGCCGCACCGGAAATCTCTGGTTCGCCCTTGGATTCCATGCGGCCTGGGACTGGGCCGAAACTTTTTTCTACGGCACGCCCGATAGCGGCCTGCTCGGCATCGGCCGTTTTTTGAACAGCTCGGTTCAGGGCCCGACTTGGCTCACCGGAGGCTCGGCAGGCCCCGAAGGAAGCGTCCTCGTGTTTTTCGTTTTCGTTCTCTGCGCCCTGCTAATTCATCTTCGATTTCCAAAGGTGATCTACCCGGATCGCCCGGTGTAGTGCGTGTCCTATTTCAATTTACGAGCAAGCGTTTCTGCCGTGAAGATCGCAAACCTTCTGAAGGGCTCAGTTGACCTGCGCACTGTGCGCGATGCCCAAAGCCAAGGCGAAAGAAAAGCGTAACCTCTCCACTCTCAATTCCGCTATCATGTTTGTCTCATGACCGTGACGACCCCTCGGGAAAGTCTATCCGCCCTCAACGCTCAGCAGCGCCGCGCCGTGGAACACGGCGAAGGTCCGCTCCTCGTAGTCGCCGGTGCCGGAACCGGAAAAACGCGCGTCATCACCGAACGCATTCGCTATCTCTTGGAATCGAATCCGGAGCTTGCCGGCGAAAATATCCTTGGCCTCACGTTTACGGACAAAGCCGCCGGCCAAATGAAATCTCGCGTAGTGAAAGCGGTCGGCGAGCGCGCAGAGGGCATCTGGCTCAGCACCTTCCATAATTTCTGCCTGGAAAAAATCCTTCGCGTGGCGAATCCGGATTTAAAAGTACTCGAGGACGTTGACCACTGGATCCTGCTGCGGCGCCACATGGCCGAGCTTGACCTGAAACATTTCCGGCGGCTGGCCGCGCCCGGTGAATTCCTAAACGATTTCCGGCAATTCTTTTCGCGCTGCCAGGACGAGATGGTCACGCCCGATGATTACCAGCTTCACGTTGACAAGTCGCGGCAAGCCTACCTTCAACGCCGAGAATTGCTCGATCCTGATGTGCGGAAACTTGAAGAGGAAGAACTGGCCCGCCAGGACGAGCTCGCGCGGGTTTACCGCGTCAGCGAACGATTGTTGCGCGAGCGAAACCTGCTGACCTTCGGCGCGCAATTGATGCAAACCGTGCAACTGTTGCGAACTGACGCCGCGCTTTTGCAAAGCATGCGCGATCAGTTTCGTTACATCCTGGTGGACGAATTCCAGGACACCAACATCGTTCAACTGGAACTGCTCTGGCTGCTCGCCGGCGACCGCGGAAATATCGTCGCGGTGGGCGATGACGATCAGGCCATCTATCGTTTTCGCGGAGCCTCCTTCGGCAGCTTCACGATTTTCCTGAAACGCTTCTGCGGAGTCACCGACAAGAATCTTACCGACGGAGTCCGCCGGTTCATCGCGCCGTTGACGCAAAATTACCGCTCGACAACACGAATCCTGCGGGTGGCGGGAGAAGTGATTTCGCACAACGAAAAATCTCCGTTGCTGCCTCCTAAGACTTTAACGACCGACAATTCCGACGGCGAAAAGATTCGCGTCACCGAATTCGGCCGCCCTGAAGAGGAAGCGCACTGGATCGCTACGGAAATCGAACGCCTGCATGTGCCGGGGAATCCCTGGCGCAACTTCGCCGTGCTCTATCGCAAGCACGCACACGTAAAACGGCTGATCGAGGCGCTGCAACAGAGGAAAATCCCGTTCGTTATCAAGAAATTCTCGATTCTGTCCAGCACTGTCGTCCGCGATTTGCTGGCTTATCTAAGGCTCATCGCCGTGCCTTCTGACAATGTGGCCTGCGCCCGAGTGCTCGCTGCGCCGTACTGGAAGCTCCAGCCGCGCGACCTGGTGCGTCTCGCCGAACGCGCGGATAAAAATCGACGCCGGCCGCTTAGCGACGAAATCGACGCGGCGCAAAGCGAATTGCAATTTGCTTCAGAGGCATCGCGCCTGCCTGAGCTTGTAGGTTTTCTGGCGCGCTTTCGCAAGGCGGCGCGCAAGACGTCCGCCAGCTCGTTGCTGGACGAATTAATCTCCGCGCTCGAGCTTGCGCCGCTTCCCTTTGAAGCTGACCGCCGTTATCTCGAACGCTTCGTGCAGTTTGTAAAAGACTGGGAACAAAAGAGCGAGAAAAAGCACCTGCGCGATTTTATCGAGTACCTGGACTACTTCGCCGAAGCCTCCGGTGACATTTGCCTAGAGGAAGAATCGGCCGACGATGCAGTGCAGCTAATGACTGTGCATTCGGCCAAAGGGCTCGAATTCCCGCACGTTTTTATCACGCACTTGAATAAGAATGACTTCCCCTCCAATGCGCGCCCGGTCAAGTTCGAATTCCCTCCGGAAATGATGAAAGAGGAAAAACCAACGGGAGATTTTCAGATTCAAGAAGAGCGGCGATTGTTTTATGTCGCCCTCACACGAGCGCGCCAGCGCCTCACGCTTTCGACCGTGAACAACAAATGGAAAAAGCCTTCACTTTTTCTGGAAGATTTTCTCAGGAACGCGCAAATACAAAAAGGTGACACAGCGCAGTCGGCACCGCAAATCATCGTGCCGCCGTCGCAGGAAACTACCGGATCGGCGCCCGAGTCTTCCGACCCTTCGCAGTTATTTGCTGCAACCGTTGGGCAAGATGAAAACACCCGCGCTTACTCCCGCGTGGCGCTCTGGGCCAAAGCCTACCATCCGCCTGTAGCCGAACCCCTGCAACTTAGCGCGTCCGCCATTGAGTGTTATTGCAAATGTCCGATGCAATACTTGTTTCAAAACCTGTGGAGCATTCGCGGCGGCCCGCGCGCTACCATGACTTTTGGAAGCGTGATGCACACCACCATAAAAGAGTTCGCCGGTGGCATGGCCAAGCGCGGGAAATTCCCATTCGAAGATGTGATGGCTGTATACGACCGCGAATGGCGCTCGATGGGCTTTCCCGACGACTATCAGGAAGAGGAGTACCGCAAAGCAGGCCGCGAACAACTCGAAGGCTTTCACCGCACTTACCTGGACTCCCCGCCGGACATGATCCACCAGGAAAAATCGTTCGAGCTTCATCTCGATCATGACGTGATTGTGAAAGGCCGCATGGATCAGGTGAATAGGCTGGGCTCAAAAGAAGTGGAAATCGTGGATTACAAAACCGGCAAGCCGAAGGACGCCAAGAAAGCGAAGGACAGTTTACAACTAAGTGTTTACGCCCTGGCTGCTGAAGAAGTGCTGGAACTGAAGCCGGAGCGCTTGGTTTTCTACAACCTGACGACCAACGAAGCCGTCGCGAGCGAGCGCGACGCAAAGGCCTTGGCAAAAACGAAACAAACTATCTATGAAGTTGCCGGGCAAATTCGTGCTGGCGAGTTCCCCGCTAAGCCAAGTTTTCTCTGCGTATATTGCGATTACAAACCGCTGTGTCCCGCGCACGAACAGCTAATTTCGATTCAGCCAGCGAGATAAATCGACGGACGTACGATGCGCATCGCCACCGCGCCTCGCATTACGATTCGGGCTCAATTCTTTCGCCGCTTCAAACCAGCCCAGATTACTGAGATCCGGCCTGGAAATAGCCTTGCCGTGCGGTCACGTCCAATTCCGGGCGCCGGACGCGCACTTCGATGGTGTGATAGTCCTTGCTGCGGTCGGCTTCCTGCGGAGCGAAAGTGATGGTGTACACATTCCGAGCTTGTTCGGTGACCGCCGAGTACAGGCGCGACAATTCGTTTTCGCGCGCGGCGTAAAACGTATCGCCGCCGGTGGCGGCGGCGTACTTGTCCAGCTCAGCCGTTCCGTGCTGAATGATCGAGCGGCCGACCGGGCTCTGATGAGTGACGGAAATGGCAAACAAGGAGACATCGGCGAGAAGCAGGGAGTGCAGAGTTTCGTTGAACGAATGCTGGTTGTTGTGCGTATTGCTGCCGTCCGTAATAAGGAAAATTATTTTCCGGCGATCGCGCCCGCGCCCTTTCAGCATTTGGCCCGCGGCGTAAACGGCGTCGTCCAAGGAATTGTGGATGGCAGCTTTTCCAAAGCCGCGAACCTGCGCGCCGCCTTGGCCCGTGGTCCCCGTGCCGTCCGGTTGCGTCTGTCCATTGATAATCGGGCCGGCCGTCGTAGGGTCGTTAATAATAGTTGAACTATGCGAGCTCAAGTCCAGGCGCTTGAGCGCGGTAAAGAGCGCATCGTTGTTGAAGGAAAAATCGGAGACCGTCTCGGGAAATTCCGCATAGGTGACCAGGGCCACTTCGTCATTTGCTCCGAATCCCCCGGCGATCGCGTCCAGACTTTTCTTAACTTGTTCGGCTTCTTTCTCCGCAAGATCGTTGTCGAGCAGGACCACAGCGGAAAGAGGATAAGGTTGCGAATCGAATAACACGATCTGCTGCTCTACCCCGTCCGAGAAAATACGAAACTCATCGCGTTGAAGATCACCTAAAAGCTGTCCATCCCGGTTCTTCACGGTGACCGGCACGATCACGAGTTCGGTTCTGATCTTGATGCGATTGCGAGTATCTGCCTGCTGCGCGGGCGCTGTGGACGGTGAAGGTTTCGCCGGAGGGTTTTGCGGCGGCTTGCTGGGTGGTGCGGTCTGCCCCGGCTGGACCGGCGTAGCAGGAGCGGCCTGCGGCGTGCCAGGTTGGACAGGCTGCTGCGCATGCGCGGAAACGCAAAGAAGTAATACAATGGCAGTCGACAGAATGATTCGCGTCATCGGCGTATCTCGTTTCGCGCCGTCCGGCGCGTTTTGAACTAGTTGCTCGTCCATAACCGGTTCTGCATCGACGAAAAGTTCATGTCCGGAAACACCGGCCGAACATCCGGCCGCGCCCTAACTGCATCGTAAGTAGCGCGACTAATCTGGGGAGATTATACAATGCGGCTGACCCGCCTCGTGGCAGGCTTTTTCACACTGGCTCTTGCAGGGTATTGTGTTGCAGGCGGAGCCTCGCCCGCGAACGGGACGTCATGGCGCATCTTATCGGCAGTTGCACCGCAGTCGCCCGCACCCGCGCAGCCGCAACAGGATCAGCAACAATCCGCGCAGTCGCCGCAAACTTTGAAGAGAGAGACCAACCTGGTCAATGTTTTTGTGACGGCGCGTGACAAGAAAAACGGCATCGTCTCCGATCTGACGCAGACCGATTTCAAAATCTCTGAAGACGGCCAGGACCAAAAGGTTGCCTTCTTTGAAAAAGACGTGAACATGCCGATCACGCTCGGCCTGCTAATCGACACGAGCGGCAGCATGTACAACGTGATCGGAGCGGAACAGGACACGGCTTCGCGTTTTCTGAGGGAAGTGATGCGCAAGAAGGACGAAGCCATGGTCATCAGCTTCGATTTTGACGTGGACTTGCTCGCTGACTTTACGGAAGACACCAACGTTCTCGAACGCGCCATTCGCCGGACGAGTATTAGTTCCGTCGCAGGCGGAGGAGTAGTGACCCCGGGCACGATCCCGCAAGGAAACAATGCCGGCGGAACGGACCTTTACGACGCAATTTACTTGGCGTGTCACGACGAACTGGCGACGGAAGCGGGTCGCAAGGCCGTGATCGTGATGAGCGATATGGAGGACACCGGCAGCAAGTTAAGACTGCAGGATGCTGTTGAGGCTTGTCAGCGAGCTGACGGTGTGATCCACGTGCTTCTGATTTCGGACTCCGGTTTCTTTCAGGGGGGTGGCGGCGCGGGAGTAGCTCGAAAAATGTCAGACGACACGGGTGGCCGCGTAATCAACGTTCACAGCGAGAAGTCACTGGAAAAAGCATTTGACGTAATTTCAGAAGAACTGCGCTCGCAATATAGGATCGCCTACTATCCTACCAACGACAAGCACGACGGAACCTTCCGGAAAATCAAGGTCGATATCGCCCGGCCCGACGTCAAGGTTCTTGCCCGCAGAGGTTATTACGCTCCATTTAAGTAAACCCCGACCTGGCTCGGCGCTATTTCCCTGCGGGCGGCGGAGCGACTGAGTAATAGCCTTTCCGTGTTCGAACGGTAAGACCTTTGCGATCGGTTTCGACGTCAATCTTGCGGTATTTACCCACCGATTCGGTATCCTTCGGCGAATACGCGATGAAATACTGGCTGCGCAATTCTGTTCCGATGTCCACAAACGATTGCGCCAAATCTTCGACTTTGTAAGGATAGAACACGCGCCCGCCAGTTTGCTCCGCAAATTCCTCGAGCACTTTGTCTCCGCCTTCCACATGAATCTTGTGTGGTTTGTCGCCGCTGATGGAAAGCCAGTCGGTATTCGTGCTGATCGCGTAGATAGCGGCCTCTGCGCGAATAGCAGATTCAATGGCGTCACTGAGAGCGTGGTCGCTCAGATTGTCGTCGCCGTCGCTGATCACGACAATCACGCGCCGCACCTCTGGATTGGGACCGTGCGGCGCCGGCGGGTTCAAGAGTTTTTCGGAGGCGCGGTAAATCGCATCGTTCAGCGCAGTCCCTCCGCCTGCGCGCTGTTTGCGGATCGCAGCTGTGAGTAGGCCGAGATCGCCGGTGTAATCCTGGATTACATCCGGCTCGTTATCAAAGGTCATCAGAAAAGCCATGTCTTTATTCCTGCGAATCACTCCATCGAGGAAATCAATCGCGGCGTCCTGTTCGAATGCGAGGCGGGGGCGAATGCTATTGGAAGTATCGAGCAGCACCGCAATGCGCAGCGGCAAATCGGTTTCGCGTCCAAAGAAGCGGATTTCCTGCGGCGTGCTGTTCTCGAGAATTTTGAAGTCGCTTTGTTCGAGATCGGTGACGAAATTATGGCGGCGGTCAGTGACGGTCGCGACTAGATGAACCAGGCCGGTAGTGGAAACGATGGGCGGCACTTTGTTCTGCGACGCCTGAGCCGCGTCTGAGGGATTCTGCGCCGGTGGGGCCTTTTGCCCGGGTTCGGTAGGTTGCGACGCAGGAGCGCTCCAGTCCGGGCGCGGAGGACTGGGAGGTGGAGCAGGCTGTTGTGCGTGCACGCAGATTCCCGAAATACAAATCAGCGCTGCCAGAACGATAAGACTGCGCAATGGTTTCAAGGTGAGCAATTATAGGAACTCCCGCAATCCTGCGTCAATCTCACTAGGCTCCATTTTTACGGCTCTCCCCAAATCTTGAAAGTACGCCGTCAACTCAGGCGGCAGCGGAGCACGGCACTCGATTCGTTTGCCGGACCGCGGATGAACAAACGCGATTCGCACAGCGTGGAGGAAATTTCTTTCCAGCGCAGGCAAGAGTTCATTGCCGACGCGTTCCTGGCGCGGCGCGCCGTAAACCGTGTCTCCCACCACAGGACATCCGACCGCGGAGAAATGCACTCGGATCTGGTGCGTTCTGCCGGTATGCAATCCAGCTTCGATAAAGGAAAAGTTACCCAACCGCAGGCGCAATCGCCAGTCGGTACGCGCCTCGCGTCCTTCCCGGCGCCGCGCCGTCATGCGCGAACGGCGGCGAAGATCGCGCGCAATTGGCAACTCAACAATCCCGGATTCACCTTTTAGCTTCCCGTGCAGCAAAGCGAGATATGTTTTCTCGATGCGGCGTTCGCGAAAATCTTCGACGAGTTTCAAGTGGGCCATATCAGTCCGTGCAATCAACAAGACTCCGGAAGTCCCTTTGTCGATTCGATGCACGATGCCCGGCCGGAGAGGCCCGCCTACTGTGGACAAACCTTGGCCGCCACCAAAGCGGTGCAGCAGCGCGGCGACGAGAGTGCCTGCGTCAGCGCCCGCGCCTGGATGCACGATCATTCCCGCCGGTTTATTCACGACTGCGATGTCGGCGTCTTCGTAAATGATTTCAAGCGGAATATTTTCTGCTTCCACGCCCGGAAGCGGAGGAGGAGGAATATTTACGGTGACCGTTTCGCCGGCTTCGAGACGATGCGAGGACTTCCTAGCAGAGCCGTCCACCAGGACGCGTCCTTCGTCGATCAGACCCTGTACGTGCGTCCGGCTTATATCGCTGAGATGCGTGGCGAGAAAACGGTCGAGACGCTGGCCCGCGCTCTCTGCGTTGACAGCGAAGGCATCATGCCCGGAAGAGTCTTCATCAGATTCAAAATGGTCGTGCATATCAGGTTTTGCCTGCATGCAGGTTCTGAAAATGGGAGGCGAGCAACACCTAGCGCGCAACCGTGGTGCGTGCAACGGAAACGGAAGGCCTGGGCGGACCCTTCAGCCCGCGCCACCAAAGGAAAGTCCCCGTAACGATCAACGCGAGGCTAACAAGCTGCATCAGCGAGACTGTATCGTGGAACAGCATCGTGCGTCCCGGATCGCCTCGGAAGAATTCGATAGTGCCGCGTTCGATCCCATAGAGAAGAAAATAGGTGCCGAGGATTTGTCCGGTGAAGCGCTGGCGTTTGCCGACCCAAATGAGAATCAGGAAATTAATAAATTCCGCGGCGGCTTCGTAAAGCTGCGTGGGATGCAAATGAACGCCGAGCGGAGTTCCGGCTAGCTGCGCCGCTGCCGGATTGGTGAATGTAACGCCCCAGGCGACGGTTGTCGGTTTGCCGTAGCAGCATCCCGCGGCAAAACAACCCAAGCGGCCAATAGCGTGACCGAGCGGCAATCCTGCCGCCAGCGTGTCCATCACCGGGAGCAGCGGCATTTTCTGAAAATACGAATATAAGCCAATCATCAGGATAGCGCCGACGATACCGCCGTAAAAAGTTCCGCCGGATTGAAACGTGTTCAGGCTGAAAATGTCGCGCGGATTGGCCTGGTAATAACTCCAGTCGCTCAGAATAAGCCAAACTTTGGCCACGAGCAGTGCAACCAGAACTGTGTAGATCCCCATGTTCCAGACTTTGTCGGGATCGAGACCTGCGCGGGGAGCCCATTTGCGCGAGTACCAGAGTCCAGCGAGGACGCCCGAAGCCACGAGCACGCCGTACGAGTAGATATTGATTCCGCCGACTTGAAAGAGGATGGGATGCATCGCTAGGCTCGCTCGTGATTAGGATGCCGCCAATCGCGGAAGAGTTCTAGAATCACAAGACCCGCGCCGACAACAATCGCTGAATCAGCAATGTTGAATGTATACCAATGATGGGTGCCGATATAAAAATCGATGAAATCAGTTACGCTCCGCCGCATGACCCGGTCGAGAACGTTCCCGGCCGCGCCCCCCAAAATCAACGCGAGCCCGCATTGCGCCAGCTTGCCTCCCGCGCGCCCGCTCACCAACAGCCAGACGAGCATCGCGATAACGGCAACAGAAAACGCAATCAGCATCGGGGCAAGCCAAGGAGTGCTGGAATCGGCCAACAACCCGAAAGCCACGCCCGGATTGCTGGTATGCACCAGACTCAGCACGCCAGGAACGAGGACGCGAATTGACCCCACGGGCATGAACCGCTCCACCATGTGTTTGCTAACCTGATCCGCCAATAGCGCGGCGAGCGTCAGAAGTACCAGGGTGTACCAGTGGGAACGCGACGCGGAAGATGTCAAACCTTGGCACTCCCGCCGGCGGCGCCGCTGTCTCGATCGATCTCAGCAAGTGCGGCGAGGCAGCGCTCGCACAGCGTGGGGTAATCCGCGCTCTCGCCTACGTGCGTGGAATAATTCCAGCAGCGCTCGCACTTAGCGCCTTTAGCGCGCTCGATGAGGACTTGAAGTCCTTCGAGACCCGCGACGGGCACCGCGCCCTCCAAGTGGCCTTCCGCGATTTCGACCTGCGAGACGATGAAAAGCCCCGGCAGGTACGTGGAATACTTGCGCACCAAATCTAGAAGTTCGCCGGTTGCCACGAGCGTAACGCGGGCTTCGAGACCACCGGAAATTGTTTTTGCCGCGCGTGCGGGCTCGAGCGCTCGCAAAACTTCCTCACGAACGGTAAGAAGTCGGTCCCAACCTGCGGAGCGCGAGCTATCGAGGGCTCTTTCGAAATCCTCGGCGGCGGGAAACATAGACATGTGCACGCTTTCGGTCTTCGAACTGGAATGCGGCACGTGCCTCCAGACTTCTTCAGAGGTAAAGGCCAGAGTAGGAGCAATCAGGCGAACAACAGCGCTCGCAATCCGGTACACAGCGGTTTGCGCCGAGCGACGGCCGCGATTCTTCGGCGCGAAGGTGTAAAGGCGATCCTTGAGCACGTCGAAATAAAACGCGCTTAAGTCCACGGTGCAAAAATCATGCAGCGCGTGGTACACGCGATGGAATTCGAAATTGGCGTACCACTCATGACACTGCCGCACCAGCACGCCCGTACGCCGCAACATCCACGCGTCCATTTCCCAAAGATCGGCATCGGGGACGACGTCGCGCTCCGGATCAAAATCGTACAGATTCGATAGCGCGAATCGGAACGTGTTGCGGATTTTGCGATAGGCTTCAGCAAGCTGGGTCATCGTTGCGTCGGACAGGCGAACGTCCGCTGTGTAGTCCTGCGATGAAACCCATACGCGCAGCAGATCGGCGCCCCACTTCTCGCAAATTTCTCGGGGCTCCATGGAGTTCCCGAGCGACTTCGACATCGGACGGCCCTTTTCGTCGAGCGTCCAACCATGCGTGACCACCTGATCGTAAGGGCGCATGCCATCGACGCCGATTGCGACCATCAGCGAACTCTGGAACCATCCGCGGAACTGGTCCGGTCCTTCGAGATAAACGTCCGCGCGAGGCTTCTCTTCCCTCTTCTGCAGCACGGCCAAATTGCTTGATCCGGACTCGAACCACACATCCAGAATGTCGGACTCTTTGCGCCAATTCGCTTTGCCGCAAGAAGCGCATTTAGTTCCCAGCGGTAATAGCTCTTCGGCGGAATGCGTGTACCAGGCGTCGGCGCCTTCGCGCTCAAAAAACGGGATAACATTGCGTAGCGCCTTGAAATCGTCGAGCCTCTTGCCACAAGCGTCACAATAAAAAATAATCAGCGGTATTCCCCAGAAGCGCTGGCGCGAAATGCACCAATCCGGCCGATCCACGATCATGTTATGGATGCGCTCTTGGCCCCACGTCGGTAGCCACTTCACTTTTTTAATTTCTTCCAGCGCGCGGCTGCGCAGCGCGGGTGCCTTGGGAGCGGGTACCGTTGCGCTGCCGCCATCGAGTTGTATGAACCACTGCTCGGTAGCGCGGAAGATCACTGGTTTATGGCAGCGCCAGCAATGCGGATAGCTGTGCGAAAATTTCTTCTCGCCGACAAGCATTCCTCGCTCCGTTAGCAGCGAGATGATCGCCGGATTCGCTTCAAACACCGTCTTGCCTTTGTATTCCGGCAAGCCTTCAACGAAGCGGCCATCGTTATCGAGCGGAGCATAGGCTTCGAGGCCATACTTCTGGCCGGTTGCAAAATCTTCGGCGCCGTGGCCGGGGGCGGTATGAACAATTCCGCTGCCCTGATCCAGCGTGACGTAATCCGCGAGCACAGCCGGCACGCGCAAC
>Ga0302177_10001236_pt1 | contig 18508 bp, 17 predicted proteins | sample I_Palsa_E1_2_FD_198780 | JGI IMG/M metagenome (GOLD analysis project Ga0302177, IMG submission 198780) | Peat permafrost microbial communities from Stordalen Mire near Abisko, Sweden - I_Palsa_E1_2 | ecosystem: Environmental > Terrestrial > Soil > Palsa > Peat permafrost | place: Sweden... | reverse complement strand
GGATACATGGACCAGGGAACGACCACAACCCCGTTCGACATGGTGGTGCTGAACGAAATGAGCCGCTTCCACCTGGCGCTGGATGCGCTCAAACACATACCCCGGCTCCGCTTGCAGGCTGCGGATGCAATCGTACTGTTCGGCAAGAAACTGAATGAACATCACGACTATATCCGCGAGCACCTGGAGGATATGCCGGAGATCAGGGACTGGCACTGGACCAAGGACCTCAGCGATCCCACTTCTCCGGCGCCGCTGGCGAAGGGACATCCGAGTAAGGCTATTTTCACGGATAGCTAGAATCCAACCAGCGTTATCAAAGGAAGTCATCATTCGTCGCGTTAATGCCGCGGTACGAGCGACAGGTCTACCGTCATCACATAGACGATGAGTGCGGCGGACAGGAATACCACGCCTACCCAGAATCGCCAATCACGATGCGCGCGCTTCCAGTAGGGGCCGAGGTCCCTGTCGGTAGGATTCTCGGTCGACCCGCCTTCGTGGTGATGCCCTTTCTTCATGTTGTGCATTGCTCCCTTAACTCTGTTTCCATTACTTGAATGCGCCTACCCTAAGTAGACTGCACCTGTTGCACGCTCAACCAGCAGCCGTCTCTGCAAGGACGAGTGAATCATCATGGAGAATCGGCGAAGATGCGCGACTTATCGTTGCGTCGCCGCCTGCTTCTTTGGCTGCTTTATCCTGGCCCAGGCCCATAGTGAGCGCTGTCAGTCCAGCGAGGCCGCCCAGCTGCATTGTCTCAACAGCGGAGCTCGGAACAATAACGATCGTTGAGTTTTCCTTGAGTCCCTCGTAGAGCATATTCATTGCTCTCAGATGGAGAGCGACCGGATTGTTCATATAAGTCTTGGCTGCTTCGCCGAACTTCTCGGCAACCTGACGCTCTGAATCGCCGAGAATGACCCGCGCCTGACGTTCTCGTTCTGCCTGTGCTTGCATGGACATGGCATCTTCCAGGGAGGCTGGAATCAATACATCCTTCACTTCAACGGATATGACATTAATGCCCCAAGGTTCGGTGCGCAGGTCGATGATGGACTGCAAAGCGTCGCTGATCTTGTCTCGGCCTTCCAGCATGTCAGAGAGCATGGTCTTGCCAATCACATCGCGGAGGGCCGTTTGAGACGCCCAACTGATCGCGCTTTGATAGTCGGCCACATCGAGGGCCGCCTTCTTGGGATCTACAATCTTCCAAAACAACACGGCGTCCACGTCGACTGGAACGGTGTCTTTGGTCAGGGTTTTCTCGGCCTTGAAGGAACTGGTGAGAACACGAATGTCGATCCAGTAGGGGATCGTATCAATAAGCGGAACGATGAGGAAGAGCCCTGGCCCCTCAAGGGCGCGAAACTTGCCAAAGCGCAACACCACGGCCTTGTTCCATTGATCCGCGATCTGGATTGATGCAGAAACGACCCACGCAACCAGGACGGAAAGGACAAAAGCGCACCCGGCCAAAACGTCCGCCGAAGCTAGGTGCAGAGCGTAAGCCAACGCGGCACCTAGCACCACGAGGATGATAGATATAAACGCAGGAAATGAGCTACTTTTTCGCATTTGACAATCCTTTCGTCCACGGCAACGGCTTGGATCTTCACCAACGGTGTCAATCCAACCCGTCACGAATGGATTGCGTTTGTGTTAAGCCAGTACTGTTTCGCCATGGAATGCATGGAAACTATGTTTAGTCCCTGCAATGATGTCTCTTGCTTTGATGACTTCGTCAGCAGAGCCATGTACAACGAGCATGAACTTGTCTGTTTTCAAAGCTACGTCGTACTTGAGAATGCTGTCCTTGGGTATGCCGATGCTGGCGAGGCCCGCTCCAACAGCGCTTACGCCTCCCACGACGACTGCGCCCTCGAGTCCGGCAATAATCCATGCCACCAGTGGACCCGCCACGAGAATCGGCCCAAGACCGGGTATCGCGAAGAATGCTCCACCAAACAGGAGTCCCCAGAATCCACCCCAAAAGGCTCCAATGCCGCCCCAACGCTTCATACGATCGCCCACGTTGTAATAGCCAACCACCTGCTCATCCGTATGAGTGTCCTTGCCTGCAATGGATAGAGTCTTCATATCGATGCCCGCCTGCTGAAGTTCTTTTACTGCTAGTTCTGCCTGTTCATGCGTGTCGTAAATAGCTACAACGGAAGTAGACATAATCGCCAGCTTTCTTGCTGAATTGGGTTGTCGAGCGTGGAGTAAGCATCAGGCTGGAAGGCTCCGAATGAGCGCACACAGCGAGGGGACCGCATGTCTGCAGGCTGCACCCTAGGTGCATTTGAAATTCTCGCGAAGTGCTCTGCGAGATCAGGCCTTATCATGCATCACCAGTGTTCCACCTTTAAGTAGAAGTGCGATGTGCTGTACGGCTCAGACCTTGTTATGACATCCGAAGATACTTGGCTTGATCACCGCGATCTAAGAATCAGACATTGCAACCTCGCTTGCGTTGCAGTCGGTGACCAAGCAGCGGAATGAAGAGAGGAAGTACCCGTGCCAACAAAAATGAATGCGGCGGTTGTTCGTCAGTTCGGATCCCCATTGGTCCTCGAGCAGTGGGACATTCCCAGTCCTGGGTTCGATCAGATCGTTATCAAGACCGAAGCTTGCGGAGTTTGCCATACAGACTTGCACGCAGCGAAGGGTGACTGGCCAGTAAAACCTACGCTCCCCTTCATTCCTGGCCATGAGGCCATTGGGTTGGTGACGGCTGTAGGCACCGGCGTTTCTATTGTTAAGGAGGGAGACCGGGTGGGTGTTCCCTGGCTTTACTCGGCCTGTGGCCATTGCGAATACTGTTTGTCGGCGTGGGAGACGGTATGTCCTGACGCGAAATTTGGTGGTTACACCAGCAATGGGGGATTTGCTGAGTATATTCTTGCTGATCCAGACTATGTGGCGCATGTGCCCGCTGGACTGAGCGCAATTGAGGCGGCGCCTCTGATCTGCGCCGGCATCACGACCTACAAGGGCATCAAACAGACGGAAGCGAGACCCGGCGAGTGGATTGCCATTTCCGGAGTCGGCGGTCTGGGACATCTGGCGGTCCAATACGCCAAAGCCATGGGATTGCTCGTCTGCGCAATCGACATCGACGACGGTAAATTGAATCACGCGAAGAAATTGGGAGCCGATTTGGTTTTCAATGCCAGAGCTGGCGACCCTGCAGCGGCACTCAAGAAGGAAACTGGCGGGGGTGCACACGGAGTGCTGATCACAGCGCCCTCATTGATTGCATTCAAGCAAGGAATTGGTATGACACGGCGGCGTGGCACATGTGTTCTAATTGGCCTTCCGCCAGGTGAATTTCCTGTTCCTCTCTTCGATGTAGTGGCCAACTGCATCACAATCCGCGGCTCGTTTGTGGGAACGCGCTACGATATGGCTGAAGCGCTTCAATTTGCAGCTGACGGAAAGGTGAAGGCAGACATCGAACTTGCACCTCTGGCGTCCATCAACGATGTGTTCAGCAGACTCGAACACGGAGATGTCGCTTCGAGAGTCGTTCTGGATTTCACTGATTCCTCAAGTCCAGAACTCGTTCGTGAATTGGCATCGAGCCACGTCTAATTCATGAGGCAACCGCTGCAGCAAGTGGGACGCTAAGGGGAACTCTGGGAATTGGCGTCCAGCCAGGACAGGCAGGCAGAGATGCTGCCGGTCGCCATTGCCATACATGAGTCGGCTGCTCCATAGTAGAGACGAATGGTGTCGCCGTCAGCGGCGATGGTTTGCCCGCAAGGGAAGACAACATCGCTGACGTCGCCACAGCGTTCATAAAGGGCTTCGGGGCCGAACATCCAGGAGTCTCCGCGCTGCAAACATACGTCAGGCTTCGCGAGATCGAAAAGCGCCAGGCCCAATCGATAGATGCTGCCGGATGCTGTGTTGCGCACGCCGTGATAGATCGTCAGCCAGCCCTTGGCCGTTTCGATCGGCGGCGAGCAGAGGCCGATCTTGTTCGCGTCCCACCATCCGCCCCGTCTCGCCTCAAGCATGATTTTGTGGCTTCCCCAATGGTGCAGATCCGGCGAGTAGGAGATCCACATGTGGGCTCCCAACGTGGTAACGGGCCTATGGATCAGCGCCCAGTAATTGCCGATTCGTCTTGGAAGAAGCGCCGCGTCCTTGTCCTCTGGCTGCATGATGACGCCAAATCGTTCAAAGTTTTCGAAGTCCGTGGTCATTGCGAGCGAGACTCCTGGCCCGCCTCGCGAAAAAGACGTATAAGCAACCGCGTACTTGTCGAGTTCCGGAACATAGGTGATGCGGCAATCCTCAATCCCCCATATCTCCTCTGGATACTCGCGCGGATTCGCCATTAAGGTTGGTTTCGGGTCAATGGTCCATCCATCTACCCCATTGACTGAGCGGGCAGCACAAAGATGAGAGAGGCCAGTGCGGTCTTCAACGCGGCAGAGTAAGAGTGTGTCTCCGTTCTTCAGCAGAGTTGCACCTGCGTTGAACACACTGTTGACTGGATAGGGCCAATCATTTCGAGTCAGAATCGGATTCCCTTGATATCGCGTGAAAAGCGGCTCTTCAGAATATCCATGCGAGTTGGGAGAGGACGATGGCTTATGGCCAGACGTGGGAACTATCGAAGGTACTAAAGTCAATGTGATGCGCTCATTTCATGCTTGCTGCCGGGTTCGTTTGCCGCCTGGGCTGCCTGCATTTCAAGCAACGCCATGAGGAAAGAGAGCGTGGATTCCGCTCCCTGATTTTCATTCACGCGATCGGGGTGCAGACCGTCTCTGCAACCGCCTGTGCTCGCATCATAGAGCGGAGCTTTCAGATCGTTCTTTCCGAGAAACCAGCCAAAGATGCGCTGGGCTTCGGTAAACCATCGCTCGTCGCCGGTAAGCCGTTGTGCTTCAAGACATGCAGAGATCGTCGCGCACGCTTCGACCGGCTGTTGATCGAAACGCGCCTTTTCCTCTCCCTCCACATAAAATCCTCTCGATCCAATGGGAACAAAGACATCGCAATCCTCGCGAATCTGTTCGGATACAAGCCATTGCAGCGAGTGCATGCCAGCCTGCATCATACTCCGATTGTCACTGTGCCATCCTGCGAGGATCAGCGCCTGCGGCAATCTGGCATTCGAGTAGGAGAGACTCTTCTCGAACCAGTGCCAGTCTTCCGAGCGGCTGCGCTCGTAGACATCGAGCAGCCGATTGGCAAGCGTGTTGCGGGCGCATTGAATAACTCTGTCTCCCGGAAACCAATCCAAATAGGCTTGCATACCCAATACGCAAAACGCCCACGCGCGCGGGCTGCTGAAGGTAAAGGTTGCGGGAATTGCAGCTTCAAAAAGTCTTCCGGCTGCTCCACGCAATCCCGCATCTTGCGATCGGCCGAGTACTGTTCCCAAAGACCAGAGTGCGCGTCCGTGGCTGTCTTCCGATCCAACGTCCTCCAGCCATCGGCGATCATAGCCCAGGAAGTTTCGAAATCTTCCCGAGTCGGAGCGGAACGCAAGCCATAGAAATGAAAGATAACGTTGAGACAGATCCGAATACTTCCTCGCGCCCGCGCCTTCTTGGCAACCATCCAGAAGCGTGGACACAATCAGAGCGCGCGCATTGTCGTCTGTGGTGTAGCCTTCGCGGCAATTGGGTATCGTGAAAATCGCGTGCTGGAAGATTCCCGTGTCATCCGTCATTGCTAGTAGATGTGACATTTTTAGCGTGGGCAAGCCGTTCGCTAAGGTCTCTTCGAGATCCCCTTGCCTGGCGGCTTTGGGCTGGGACATACGCTCCTGGCGAGCGCGCTGAAAGCTTGCCATATAGGCGCGTGCTGTGTTGGGCCAGGTCGTTCCGCGGGAGTGCAGGTAAGCGCGCTTACGCATGGCGTGGCGCTCTCCGTCACTATTCAGCAAACGAAGTACAGCTTCCGCGATCGCGCCAGGATCTTCAAATGGAACGATGACGCCTCTTCCATCGGCGAGCAGCTCTTTGGCATGCCAATAGGGTGTAGAGACAATGGCTTTACCAGCGCCCAGGGCAATGGCGAGCGTGCCCGATACGACCTGGGCTTCCTGCCGGTAGGGAGTTATATAGATATCCGCCGCACCAACATGCTGAATCAATTCCTCGGCGGAAACGAAACGGTTGCTGAGAATCAGTTTGTCTGTAACACCCAAATCCTCAGCGAGCGCCAGAAGCGACTCTCGATAGCGCTCACCTTCTCGTTTGCGGAGGTGTGGATGGGTGGCTCCAGAGACTATATACACAACGTCCGGGTAACTGGCGACGATGGATGGGAGGGCCCGGATTACATTCTCGATGCCTTTGTTCGGAGACAACAGACCAAATGTTAGAAGGACCGATTTTCCCTCGACGCCGAAAGTGTCTTTGAAGTAATTGGGATCGGTGAACGGAAGATCCGGGACACCGTGGGGAATTACGTCGATCTTTTCGGAAGGAACCGCATACACATCCCTCAGCATCTCCGCAGCTTGCTCACTCATGACAATCACGCGATCCGAGAGAGTTGAGATCTCTTCCAGGACGGCGCGCTGATCCAGGTTCGGCTCGCGAAGGACCGTGTGCAGTGTAGTCACCAGAGGCATCTTCAATTTGCGAAGAAGTGAAAGTATATGGCCGCCTGCCACTCCGCCGTAGATGCCGTACTCATGTTGCATGCAAACCAGGTCATTGCCATTGAAATTGAGAAAATCGGCCGCCCGTTGGTACGAAGTGAGATCGTCCTGAGTCAGTTCAAGGCGTACCTGCTCGGGGTAATCGTAAGATGAGTCGGGATCGTTGACGGGGATTGCAAACAGACGTTCCGAGCCGTATTCGGCAGCAATGGCGTTGCACAAATCAGTGGTAAAAGTTGCTATGCCGCACTGCCGGGGTAAGTAATTTCCTACAAAGGCAATGCGAGTGGGCAGAGGTAGCGAAGTCGACCTTGATAAGGCAATCTCGTGAGAGGCGGGGATGAGGCCGTCAAATACTTCCTCGGACTTCTTGCTTTCAGACACGGACATGATTTCCCGCTTTCTCGCGCGCTGTGTGGTTCAAATTAGTCTTCAAGAGTTTGCTCGTGCCCTGGGTGATAACTAGCTCCGGACTTGAACCGGGATGAGTCGTACGCCTGTTACGCCGGAGAGCACTAGAGCAACTGACTCAGAAGCGGCCATCAGGCGCTGTCCTTGTTTGCCACCGCGTTGTTTGCAACAGCCTTTTCCTCATGCCCGCCAAATTGGAAGCGAAGCGCGGACAATAGCTTATCGCCGAAGTCGCCTTCGCCTCGCGAACTGAAACGTTCGTAGAGCGCGGCGCTGAGCACGGGAGCCGGAACCGACTCGTCGATGGCCGCCTGGATCGTCCAGCGGCCCTCCCCCGAATCCGAAACCCGCCCGGCGTACTTCCCAAGGTCAGGGCTATCGAGAAGCGAGATTGCGGCCAAGTCAAGCAGCCAGGAACTGATGACACTGCCCCTGCGCCAGACTTCAGCAATATCGGGAATATTCAGATCGTATGGATAGTATTCGGGATGACGCAGCGGCGTTGTTTCCGCGTCTACTGTACGCTTTTCTTTACCTGCGTTGGCATGGTGGAGGATGTTCAGGCCTTCCGCATACGAGGCCATGATGCCGTACTCGATGCCGTTATGAACCATCTTCACGAAGTGTCCGGCTCCGCTGGGGCCGCAGTGCAGGTATCCATGTTCGGCTGTGCCGCCCACTTTGTCGCGCCCGGGCGTGCGGGGCGCTGAATCGATGTCCGGAGCAAGCGCAGAAAAGATGGGCTCGATGCGCTTCACGATAGCATCCTCCCCGCCGATCATCAGGCAATAGCCTCGCTCTGATCCCCAGACGCCGCCACTGGTTCCGGCGTCCACATAATGAATACCTTCCTGCTTGAGTTCGGCGGCGCGGCGGATGTCATCGTGATAGTAGGAGTTGCCGCCATCGATGACCACATCGTCCTTTTCGAGAAACGGCATGAGCTTCTTCAGCGTCTCATCGACTACGGCGGCCGGCACCATCATCCAGATGGCGCGTGGCGCCTTCAACTTCTTCGCAAAGTCTTCGATCGACGCTGCGCCGACCGCACCGTCTTTGACGAGCACCTGCGCAGCTTCGGGATGAACGTCGTAAGCAACGCACTGGTGACCGGCGCGTAGAAGGCGCTGCACCATGTTGGATCCCATCCTGCCTAATCCGATCATGCCCAATTCCATTTTGTTTTTCCTTTCGATCAAACCTGTCTTACGCTTGGTTGCTGTTCCAGCGCTCAAACTTCATTTATCCGGCGTTGGTGGCGTTCGGCCCCACTGAAGTTAGCCTTGAGAAATGTCTCGATCAATTCCCTGGCCAGTGCCGGGCCGATGACTTGTCCACCCAGAAAGAAGACGTTCATGTTGTCGTCCTCTACACCTTGTGGGCGGAGAACACATCGTGGATGAGCCCCGCCCGTACGCCGGCAACTTTGTTTGCCGCGATGGTGCGCCTACGCCGTTACCGCAGAGCGCTGATCCGCTCTCAACCTCTCCAGAGGCGATCGCCTTCGCCAAGGGAATGATGTAATCCGGGTAGTAGTCTTCTGCCGTCCATTGATCCGCGCCGAAGTCTGCGACGTCACAGCCGGCGCTGCGCAACTTGCTCCTTTAGGAGGAACCCGCCATGATCGGACCCGATTCCCAATCGCATTACACGTTGTCTTTCGGCTGCTGCAATCGATTACTCACTCAGGATGGATGAAGAAAGCGCGAATTGACGGTGCAAACTACATTTTTAGACCTACCCAATCACACGCAGGATGCCTGCACTGGCAGATTGTCCCCGCATTTTTCTTTGGGTCGGCACATGCTTCGCTGCAATGAGTCTTTCCGCTTACTACGGGGCAATTGCAGCCAGGATGTTCACACTTGTCTATCGTTGTCATAAGAGATCCTCTGAATCGGACATGCCTTCCTACTTCTGAAGGCTTTGTAGTACGCGAATACGCTATTCGCTGGCGATGCACATCAACGTTGCCACGATGGAATCACCACGGCGTGGAACCTCACGCTTGGTGGCATTACGTCTCAGCTGCGCAGGGCGGAAGCGGGTTCCTTCGCGACGCGGTGGATTCTCAGCCAAAAGAGCCCTCTTGTGAATCAGATCCCAGGCCGCTTCGTGCACCAGTGCGGACTGCGATCCGAACCAATCTCCCACATTGGTCCAACTGCATAGGTGTGATTGGTATCCATCAAGCTCTCTACTGATCTATTTCTAAACCTGGAGGCCCTGCAATGGATGGTCTCATTTGACCGTACCGCTCGTAGCCTTGTCCGCTAGTCCTAGTAACAGCCTCCCAGACTGAAGCATTCGAGGCAGGACGCAGATTCACGACTGAAGGAACGATCCGTCAAAGATAGGTCGTTTGAGGAAATCGAGCGTACGACGAAGACGCACCGCCGACCCAATGTGCGCCTCCTGAAGAGAGTGAAAGCCTGGTACACAAAGTGAACAGAACAACCTTGTATCCCTTGCGCTTCGAGCCGATCTTTCAATATCGGCTGTGGGGCGGAAGACGATTGTCCAATCTGCTCTCCACTCCGCTGCCCGACGGCCCTGTTGGCGAAGCATGGATATTGAGCGATCGGGATGACCATCCAAGCCGCATTGCGAATGGATCGCTGAAGGGGGAGACTCTTGCAGACGTGATGCAGCAGTCTCAGAAACAACTGATGGGCATGCTGACCATGCGCTTCCGGCGCTTCCCGCTTCTGCTCAAGTTTCTTGATGTCAGAGAGATGCTTTCGGTCCAAGTCCACCCAGGTGACGAACATCCGGAACTGATTCCAAGCGGGGAGAACTCGAAGACCGAGGCTTGGGTTGTGCTTGAGGCACAAAAAGGAAGCCGCATCTATGCAGGCCTGCATCCAGGCACAACCGAAGCCGATCTGCGAGGTGCACTTGCCGCCGGCTTAATTGCCGACCAACTCGTCGGAATCGATCCGAAACCTGGTGACGCGGTATTCATTCCCGCCGGAACAGTTCATACGCTGGGTAACGATGTCGTCGTCTTTGAAGTCCAGCAAAACAGCGACGTGACTTTTCGTCTCTACGATTGGGATCATATTGACTCGAAGACCGGACAGCCACGGCCGCTCCAAGTCGAACAGGCATTTGCCAGTATTGATTTTGAGGGGAGCACAGGCGGTCGGGTGATGCCCATCTTCGAGGCCACTTCACCTGTGATACGCGAAATGCTCTTTGATTGCGACCACTTTCAGCTATGGAGATTCCATGGAGTGGCTTCCTTCAGCGTCGGCGCGAAGGGAATGCCTCGGGTTCTGGTTTGCATTCAGGGATCTGGGCATGTTGAGCACAACAACATTCGATATGCCGTCGGAAAAGGGGACGTATGGCTCTTGCCCGCGGAGATCGGCGTTTGTGCATTTCTACCTGGAGAAGAAGTGATTCTACTGGAGATCGCAATCCCCGCATAGCGATCCGTTCACGATGATGCGCAACCCTAAAGCTGGTCGCAACGCTAAGAGATTCAGAAATGGATGAAGAATGAAAAAGCTCGTTGTTTTCGATCTTGACGGAACGCTGGCCCCAAGCAAATCCCCCCTTGATGCCGAGATGGCGTCACTTCTGCGTGATCTATTCGAGGTCGTCGATGTCGCAATCATTTCAGGAGGCGCATGGTTGCAGTTCGAGCGCCAGGTTCTCTCCCATCTTCCAAAAAATGCGCTGCTGGCGAAGCTATCCATTCTCCCCACATGTGGTACGCAGTTCTTTCAACACAAGGGGGAATGGAAGAAGCTCTATGCAGAGGATTTCACATTGGTCGAAAAGCAGAAGATCGTTGCTTCTCTCTCCGCAGCGGTCGCAACCGCCGGTTTCAAAGTCGAAAAGACCTGGGGTGAAACTATTGAGGATCGAGGGAGCCAGATAACCTATTCCGCACTTGGCCAGCAAGCTCCCTTGGAAGACAAGGTCAAATGGGATGCGGACTTTGCCAAGCGCAAAAAGATCAAGGCGGTCCTTGACTCACTGATTCCTGAGTTTTCAGTTCGCATCGGTGGCGCTACTTCGATCGATGTGACCAAGCAAGATATCGACAAGGCTTACGGAATTAAGAAGCTGAGAGACATTCTCGACATTTCATTGCAAGAGATGATTTATGTTGGCGACGCTCTATTTGTTGGAGGTAACGACTACCCCGCCAAGCAAGTGGGCGTGATTTCGATTCCAATTCGCAATCCTGACGAAACCAAAAGAGTCATCGAAACGATCCTCGCCTGCCTAGGCCCCGAAGACGAAGCGCGATCGTTTGAGGTGGATCAATGAGCAATGGATTGGCGAGCGCAACACTGAGCAGCGACTTCAAGCTGCATCGCCTGATGATGCTCATGGAACCGGAGCCGGGAAATCCCCACGAGGTTGAGGGCGTTCTGAATCCGGCTGCGGCTCGCGGGCCGGACGGAAAGCTATACCTCTTCCCGCGGTTGGTGGCAAAAAATAACTATTCGCGCATCGGCATCGCCCGCGTAGTCTTCAATAAAGTCGGGGATCCAACGGGCGTCGAGAGGCTCGGCATCGCGCTTGAGCCCGAGGCCGATTATGAGCGCAGACCCGATGGTGGCGGCGGCTGCGAAGATCCACGGGTCACCTACGTCGAACCTCTCCATCGTTACATCATGACCTATACAGCGTTCTCTCCTGACGGTCCAAGAATCGCCCTGGCCGAGTCCGAGGATCTCTTTCATTGGAAGCGACTCGGGCTCGCGACGTACGCGAATTGGCATGGCATTGAATTAGGGAACGTCGATGACAAAGATGCGAGCCTCTTTCCGCTCGCGATTCCGAACTCCTCCGGCATATTGGAACTGGGAATGCTCCATCGTCCGCTTTTTCCCGGTACACGACCGGAAGAAACCTGTTGCCATCCCGCGACTCGTAAAGTGGATAAAGATCGGGAGAGTATATGGATTTCCTATTGCCCTACGGCCTTTGCAAGTCGCGAACCAGACCGGCTTAGCCGATTCACTTCCCATCACCGATTGGCAACGCCCATATCCCCCTGGGAGCGGCTGAAAATAGGCGCCGGAACCCCGCCAGTGTTGACCAGATACGGTTGGCTGATCGTTTACCACGGCGTTTGCGAAGCGCCTAGCACTGTCGGCGCGAAACATCCTCTCTGCTACTCAGCCGGAGTCATGGTGCTCTCAGAGCGGCATCCACGCGTGATCCGATATCGCTCAAAGGAGCCTGTGCTCACGCCGGTGCTGCCTCAGGAAAAAGACGGCACCGTAGCCAATGTTGTCTTCCCCACCGGCATCGACAGACGGGACGATCTTGGAACACCAGACCGCTTCGACGTCTACTATGGGATGGCCGACAATCGAATCGGCGTGGCACGACTTGATTTGCCTGACCACTTGCCTCCAGGAATCGATGCAGATCCATCCGAAGCGCAAGCGTGAAGCCGTGAAACGCTTCCAGGAACTGAACGGCGGATCGCATAGCATAGTCACGCATCGGAATCCGCCGAACTGCAAGCACCTTCTATTTGCTAGATGACGATTGCCTTGATCTCCGCTATTTGTGCATATATTCGTGGAGTTCGTGCAAGAGTGGCTCAGCGGAACCTGGAATAGCCTCCTTGCCATTCAAAATCTGGCGCCGTTCTACGCCCTCTCCGTACATGGCTGCATCTCCGCTTTTATCAGCTTGGACTACAGCACCGTCGAGACTGACACCTGCAAATACTCCTTTTGTTCGTGAATATGACAAAATCTCAGCGTTCAGCTTCAGGTCCGTAGCAGCGGCTGCATTCCGGCCAACTGGTCCAGCCGCTACAGAGGCGTCGGCTCCAAGCTTGAACTTATCGCCGAGGAGGCTGTGCAGAGCGTGATCGTTCATAAAGAGCATCACCACGTCAGTCGATGATCCGCCGATCTGGTATCCCACACTGCCTCCGTCAAGCGCTAGGAACAAAGGGGCGCTCCATCCATGCACAGTGCGGCATGTCGCCAGGCCACGGCCATAACTGCCTCCGAAGATAAAGGCAAACTTTTTGTCACCTGGAATGATGGCGATGCACTTTGCCCTTTCCAGAAGGTCCTCTGGTATGGCGCTATCCCGCGTATCCATGATTGCCTTGAACACCTCAGCCGCCTTCTGGCTCCGGGCAGCGTCGTCGTCGCGGTCCGAAGCGGTTGCAAACTGACTGCTCATCAGAACGAGTGCCGAGAATATCACAACGCGCTTTAGCATCATATTTGTCCTCATTTCTCTTGAAATTCGTTAAAACGTCGCTTTTCGTGTTTCCAGGCGGCTTCGAGATGAAGGCCTGATTTGCGCGACGAACAAAGACTCGAGGCTTCGGGACACGGATTAGGTTCCCGAACCTGTCGATTCGTTGATAGATATGAATCGTACCGACAGGACAAAGGCTATGAATGGTCTGAATGAACCAGATTTCTATCTCCATTCCCGGCCATGGTAGTCCGGTAAGCTTGGCCACTCAGGGCAGTTTGCAGAGCGCTCGTTCTCGGCTGCATTTCGATTTTTGATGAATTGGACCGAATCCCAGATGGCCTGACGTTCTTGGTTCTTTGGCGGCTTTCAAACTCGTCTCGCGCCTTCACCGTTGCCAAAGAATTTGGTTTGCTTCGAGTGGGACTAGGGCATCAGGATGGCGAGCGATGATTCGTGGTGTGTAGTCGCTTGCTGGTCGCGATGCATCGACGGAAGCCGCGTAAATATGGGCTCCGTCCGAATCAGGCAAGCTATTGTGCGGGATCATCTCTTCGATGACAGCAGCCCCAGCAAACGAGTTTGCATAAAGTTGCACGCTTAGCCCAGTTGGATCAGCTCCACCCGGATAGATCTTCACTTCGAAGAAATGCCGATCGTCATGCGTTTGAATTTCTACGGAACCAAAGTGGACATCACTCCAATACCTTGCAATCTCTTGCAGCGATGCAAGCAGGCTCGCACCGACAAGGTTGTTCCCTTGCGCACGGTCGCGGTAGTTTGCGGCAGCGGGAATATAATGCGCTTCCGCATATTCGCGGATTGCACGGCTGGCAGAATATTGCGGCGCGAGTGTGGCCATGCTTTCGCGAATGCGTCCGATCCACCTAGAGGGTAAGCCAGCGTCGTCCCGATCGTAGAATTCTGGAATCACTTCTTTTTCGAGAATTGAATACATCGCCTCAGCCTCCTCGGCGTCCCACGCTGGATCATCTCCGTGTTCCGCCCCATCGCCAATAGCCCAGCCGACGTTGGGCGAGTAAGCTTCCGCCCACCAGCCATCAAGTTCCGAGAGATTGAGACCGCCATTCGCGAGGACCTTCATACCGCTCGTTCCGCAGGCCTCCCAAGGCCGCCGCGGCGTGTTGATCCACAGATCTACGCCTTGAACCAGCTCCTTCGCCATGAGCATGTCGTAATCACTCAGGAAAACAACATGCTGGCGGACCTCTGGGCGCCAGATGAATTCATTCCATTCCTTGATAAGTTCCTGTCCAGGCCGATCCTGGGGATGTGCCTTCCCGGCAATCACCAACTGTACTGGGCGGTCCGAAGCTCTGAGCAAGCGAATCAACCGATCTGGGTCGTGCAGGAGCAGGTCGGGACGCTTATACGTTGCAAACCGACGGGCAAAGCCGATTGTCAGCGCATTCCCGTCGAAGATGCTCGTGGCTAAGGAAGGATCAGCGCCTTCTGAGGCGAGTTGTGCAGCGTAACGCTGCCGTATGTTCGCGATGAGTGCCTTTCGCTGTTCACCGCGCAGCTTCCATATCTGTTGATCTGTGAGCTTGCGAATGGAGCCGCACTGCGTGCCGTCTCCGCGCCAACGCGACTGGCCGCACGCTTCTGTCCAAAGCGCATCTGCAACTTCCGAGTCCCAGGTAGGTACGTGAATGCCGTTTGTAACAGAACCGACCGGGACTTCCTCTTGTGGCCAGCGCGGAAACAATGCCTGAAAGATTCTCCTGCTCACCTGTCCATGAAGCTTGCTTACGCCGCTGACGCGACCGCTGGCTCGAACCCCAAGATAAGCCATGTTGAAGTCGTCTGAAGCGTTCGCCTGATCTTGACGTCCCATCGCAAGCAGATCGTCCATCGCAATGGCAAGCTCATCCTGCGCGTAGCTTGTGAAGTATTTCCGCATCAGATCGGGAGGAAAGCGGTCAAAGCCAGCGGGTACCGCGGTATGTGTCGTAAATAGATTTCCGGCTCGCGTGATTGTCAACGCTAGATCAAACGAAACACTGTGATCCTGCATATAGCTGCGCGCTCGTTCGAGCACAGCGAAAGCGGCATGCCCCTCATTGAGGTGACAGATCTCGGGATCCAAGCCCAATGCACGCAGCACACGCCAGCCTCCGATTCCAAGGAGTATCTCCTGCTGCAAGCGCATCTCTGCGTCACCGCCATAGAGTTCGCTTGTGATTCCTCGAAGAGCTGGCGGGTTGGCAAAGTCGTTGCTGTCGAGGAGGTACAACTTTCCCCTGCCGACCGAAGCTTCCCAGCAGCGCACCCACAATTGCGAGCCAGGCATTGGAATCCGCAATCGCAGCCACTCGCCATTCGTTAGGCGCAAAGGGCGAATTGGCAACTGCCCCGGGTCATTCACGGGATAAAGAGCCTGTTGTCTGCCATTCGAGTCAAAGACCTGGCGGAAGTAACCTTGTCCGTAAAGCAGCCCTATGCCCACCACCGGAATTCCATGGTCGCTTGCCGCTTTCATTTGATCGCCCGCCACGTTGCCCAGGCCGCCCGAGTAGACTGGCAGCGCTTCACTAAGCATGAACTCCATACTGAAATAAGCCGCGAGCGTCAGCGGCGATCTAGGGTGGCCCTTCTGAAACCATGCGTCTGCGGCATACGATTCCCGATTGCGACGAACCAGGTCATCGAGTCGTTTGCGGTACTCCGTATCAGCCAGTGCGGCTTCGATCTTTTCCTTCGACACTGTCTGCAGAATGACCCAGGGATTTTGAGTGGACTGCCAAATCTCGGCGTCCAAGCGTTCCCATAGCTCATCCGACGCGTGATTCCAGGACCAATGCAAGTTGAGAGCGAGCTCGGTCAACTCATCGATTCCATCCAAATTGGAACCAGCAACGATAGATTTTGGATCGTTCACAAGGCTTCCCCGAATTGCGATTTGGAGATCACTTTATTTCGAATTGAACTGATGCATTCACGTGTTGTGCCTGCCGTCCCTCACGCCGCGTCGTTCCCGGCACCCTTAGTGTCAGGAATTACAAGAACAGATGAGTCCACTTCCGGCAGCTGATCGCGAAGCACCACATTGAGCAGCGACTTGTGCACACGAATGCGCCCCTTGTATTGGATATAGCCGCGCCTTCGGAACCGGTTCATGAAGAAGCTGACTCGTGAACGAGTCGTACCGATCATCTCAGCCAGCGTCTCCTGAGTGATGGGAGCAATTAACGCCGTCGTTTCTCCTGGTTGGCCGTATTCAGCCATCAGCAAGAGTATTCGCGCCAGTCGTCTCTCACTCGAATTGAAGAGTTGATCGACGAGATCCGCCTGGATTCTTATGCTCCGCGCCACCATGAATTTCAGAAACAGGTCGGAAAAGTCATGCTCAGCATGCATGATTCGCCGCATCTCGGCGCTCTCGATCCTGAGGACGACACAGGCAGTGATGGCGCAAGCCGTAGCGGTGTGAAGCCGGCTAGGATCAGAGATGGACTCCTCGCCAACGAAATCTCCGGTTGTCAGAAGCGTAACCGTTGCTTCCTTGCCTCTCTTCGACACGACGGTGAGTTTTGCTCTTCCGGAATGAATGTAATAGACGGCGTCCGCTGGACTTCCCTGAGAAAAGAAAACGTGCTTCGCCTTGAATCTGATTACTTTTCTACCTATGCCTGAGTTCGACAGGTACTTGTAGGGATCAAACGTTACTTGGTTGACTCCATCCATGGGGACAGCCTTTGTGGAGATGCAGCCTTACCGTCGTGAAACGGCGAGACTGTCGCGTACTGTAAAACTTCGTCACCATTGTCTGAATGCGTTGATTCGCACACACTACATCACTATTTCAGCACCTTCAACGTCAGGTATGAGCACTTCTGCTCGCTCATTCAATTATGTCCATTCAATGTCGGGCATCGAGGCAAGTGACAGTCTGTCGCAAAGCAAGGTGGACGAGTGTCAAGAGAGCCTTCGTAATCGACTTGGAGCTAAAGTGACCAGATACTGGTGGTGACACGGTTCATGGTGATGTTTGGAGGAATCAACCATGAAGGAGCAAATTGAGAATCTCGAAGTAGAAAAGCCGGAAAGCGAGACAAGCTCGAACGTGTCGGCAAAGAATCGGATTAACCACATTGCAGAAGAGGCGGCGGAGAAGGCTTCCCGCACCGAGCAGAAGTACGACGGGGAACACAATATTTTTTCAAAATAGCTGTTCTCTTGATCTCAACCATCCGACGAGTTTGGCTGCCAAGACAACAATCTCAGACCCCGCTATCCCAAAACGTGAGGTAATGCTTTTGCGCGCGACCGGAAGGCTTTCCTCGAGCCATGGGCCGGCCCTCTTGCTTTTCTCCGGATGGCGCCTACCAGGAGCCGGGGGCCGTTCTCTGTCGGTCGCCCACCTACACGCGAAGGACGGGCCCGAGCATGTACTGAATTGGCCATACTTTCATAGATCGACTCAATGAAAGTATTAGCTCCAGCCGATTGTTAGGCTGGCGAGGAAATCCTATTGTCCGATGCGCATGCAATCCTATCCATCCCCAAAAGAATTCTGTTGCCCACAGATTTCAGCTCTTCGGCAGACGCTGCGCTGGAGATGGCAACCGATCTCGCCCAACACTTTCATGCGGAACTCTGTCTTCTGAACGTTATTCCCGTGTTCCCTACAACGACCGCCTACGACTTCTTTCCCGAAACAGAGTTCCTTGAGCAAGCGAGGAAATACGCCGAGACACAATTCGCCTCGCGTCAACCCAAACTCGTGTCCAAGGGGGTCAAGGCCACGGTCTGCATCGAAAGCGGGAATGATGTGGCAGGCAACATCATGATGGTGATTGACCGAGAGCGCATCGACATGGTGATAATTTCGACGCACGGAATTTCTGGATGGCGACCGCTGGTGTTCGGTTCAATTGCCGAAAAAGTAGTGAAGCTGGTGCAATGCCCCATTTTGCTTCTTCGTTCCAATAACGCGGAAACCAATGCCTAGGTTCTCTGGCGAGGCAGCAGGAAGAATCGTGGATTATGAGCGTCACTGAAGCTCCCACACCCCTATCCGCCGGTCAGCCCTCCAAGCGAGCTCAGAACGTGAACTCGAAGGGGCTCACGAGTGCTGAGGCGCAGGCCAGATTTCGAAGAGACGGCCCTAATTCAATGCCGGACGCGTCCGAGCATCCGCTTCGCAATGCGCTGACGAAGTTCTGGGCCCCTGTCCCGTGGCTGCTCGAAGCCTCGATCGTACTTGAGATTGTGCTTCATAAGTATTTTGAGGCTGGAGCAGTC
>Ga0302177_10001234_pt1 | contig 18516 bp, 19 predicted proteins | sample I_Palsa_E1_2_FD_198780 | JGI IMG/M metagenome (GOLD analysis project Ga0302177, IMG submission 198780) | Peat permafrost microbial communities from Stordalen Mire near Abisko, Sweden - I_Palsa_E1_2 | ecosystem: Environmental > Terrestrial > Soil > Palsa > Peat permafrost | place: Sweden... | reverse complement strand
CGACCACCGGGACAAGGCCGCGGCGCGCGCGGAAACCTTGCGGCACGTCGAGACCGCCCGCATCGACCTGCACACCGCGCTAGGTAATCTGCCCACGGCTGGCGACGAACCAAACGCCGACACGGGCGGCAAGGTCGGCAAGTCAGCCGCAGCCGCGCCACCGCAGGCGGCGACCAGCCGCACCGGCGTGACCGGCGGGCCCGACCTGACGGCATTGCTCAACCCGCTTAGCACCTCGATCGCTGCTGACACTGCCCGCAGCGACCTCACCCGGGCGGCTGACGCCGCAGCGCAAGCTCGCCGCGTCTTCGATGCCGCCGTGGAAAGCCGTCGCGGGCTCCAACAGGCAGTTACCGCCGCCGACACCCGTCGCAGCAGCGCCAGCGCCGCGCGCCGGACCATCGACCGGGACAGCCGCGACCTCGATGAGCGCAGCCGCGCCGCGGGCACGGCACTCCAGAGAACCCGGGACACCGTCGCCAGCCTCGGCGCCCCGGCGGTCGACACCACTGACCTCATTGCCGCCTGGAACACCCTCACCCGGTGGGCCGCCGCTGAACAGGTCACCAGGAGCGCCCAGCTCCCGGCGCTCCGCGAAGCCGCCGCCGACGCAGCGGCAACTGCGAACGCAGCAGGCGCCGAACATACCCAAGCCGCCGCCAACCTGACCCAACTCCGAGACCAGCAGGACACGGCCGCGGCCAACCTCGCTCAGATCACCCAGATCCGCGACCAGACCGCGGACCGCCGGCGGGATCTAAGCGCTGCGCTTGCTGCGCAACCCAGCGGCGAGCAGGTGGCCGAGCTCATCGCCGAACTCGACCGCCTCGACCAGGCTGCTGGCGAGGCGCGCAGAGCGCTCTCCGAAGCCCGCCAGGCACGCACCCGCGCACAGCAGGCAGCCGATGAGCTCAATGCGCACGCTCGCGACAGCCGGACACAGCTCGCCGCGATGCGGGACCCGCTCACCCGCTACGGCGCACCGGCCATCACCGAGGACACCGTTGCCGCCGTATGGAACCAGCTCGACAGCTGGGCCAGGACGAAGGAAATGACGCTCACCGTCGACATCACGAAGGCTCGCAACACCGCCGGCCACGCAGCGAAGGAATACCAGGCCGCCGTGGGCGCACTCAGCGACGCTCTGGTCCGCGCTGAGCTGCCGCGGCCCGACCTGCACACTCCGGCCAACGAACTCCACACCACGGTTACCCGGGAGGTGGCCGGCGCAGCCGCGTCCGCGCGCAGCGCCGCAGAGCACGCCGCGGCCCGATTCGGCGAACGAGAACGCCTCTGCCAACAAATGGACGAAGCGGCCGAGCAAACGCAGGTCGCCGCGACCCTCGCCAACCTGCTGCGTTCGGACGGCTTCCAGGCATGGCTACTGGAAAGCGCACTCGCGTCCCTCGTCGCCGACGCCTCCGACCTCCTGCTCGACATGTCCTCCGGCCAGTTCGAGCTGCGGATCCACAGCAAGGACATCGAAGTCATCGACCACAACGACGCCGACTCGACCCGCCCGGTCAGGACCCTGTCCGGCGGAGAAACCTTCCAAGCCTCCCTCGCACTCGCGCTCGCCCTCAGCCGGCAGGTCTCCTCCCTCGCCGCGTCCGGCGCCGCGAAACTCGAGTCGATCTTCCTCGACGAAGGATTCGGTACCCTCGACGAAACGAGCCTCGACGTCGTCGCGGCCACGCTGGAGAACCTGGCCGCGACCGGGGAACGGATGGTCGGCGTCATTACCCACGTTCCCGCTCTCGCCGACCGGATCCCGGTCCGCTTCCAGGTCACCCGCACCGGCGCAAAATCCCGCATCGAACGGATCACCGCATGACGGTCTCCGGAGCAAACGACACCACTAACAGCCCCACCGGGATGCGGTTCTCCATCGACGCATGGGACGTCGGGTACGGCACTGCGCTCGCCGTCGCCGAAGAAGACCTACCCGCCTCCGTCGCCCGTGTCGAGACCGACATCGAGACACCTGCCGGCCAGTGGGCCCCTATCCCTACCGCCAGCGACATACCGCATCCGTCCGCGGTCCTGTTCGTCGACGGGGTCCGCCGCATCGACGCCCGCGTCTGGATCGACGACTCAGCGGCGCCGGGCGACACCACGAACGCCTCCCCGGTTGGAGGAATAGCTGCGACCGCGTCGATGGCCGTGTGTGCGTCCTACGCCGCTGGCGTGGTCTGCTGCTGCGGACAGCCCGGGCGGCGGCAGGCTCACCTTCTTGGCGCCGAGATCCGTCGGGGCCTGTTCACCACCGCCGCGCATGCCACCGACATCCAGACCCGCGCCGACACCTACCGGGCCCGTCACACCGTTGGCAGCGACACCGTGCCGCTGACAATGACCCTCTCCAACGCCCTGCAGCAGGCCCTCGCAGAGATCGAGGTCATTACCGCCCTCGCTGCCCGCACTGCGCTCCCCCACGCCGCCGAATATGCCGGCTCCTCACCGAACGGGCAGGACGGAGCCGACGACCTGCTCGTCATTGACGGGCCTCTGCGCAACCGGGCGCACCTGCCCCGGACGATGGGACTCATCAAGACGCACCGGGCCGGGTACCTGCCACCAGAACTGAACCGGGTCGTCGCCGCGCTTACCGCAGGGCAACGCACCCCCGTGTTCCTGATGGGCACCTCGTGGGAACGCCACGCGTGGTACCTGCGGCTCCCCTCCACCCCGGATGTGCCCGGCGCGCCCTGGGCCGGCGTCGTCCGCTGCGAAGCAGCGACCGATCTGTCCCTGGCACAACTAACCGCGCTGGCGAACCTGTCGCAAACGGTGCTGTGCCGCTACGCCTCCGTCGCGTACAAAGACTCCCGCGCTCCGCAGAATCTCGTCCCGATCGCTGGACTGGAAAACACGCTGCGGCACCGGCTCGGTGACACGCGCGTCCTTTACCGGGCGCTGCGCGAAGCAGCCCAGCCGTCATCAGGCCACCTTTCGATTGAAGAGAGGTGAGATTATCGGCCAATGCCGATAAGAGAAGACGAAATACTCACGATCTCCAGAAGGCGACGCGACGCCGATCTCTAGGCCCTGGGCCTTCTTGCGGACCCCGATCGCGTTCCGGTTCTGCGGAGCACTGCTGCCATGGCGGTCTCAGCCTGCAGCCCAGTATCGTTGCATTCTGGCGATGGCTTCTTCTTTGCTCATAGCTGCCACTTCGGCTTCGCTCAGGCGGACTCGCGTAAGAAGCAAGTGGACGAGATCAGCCGGAAGCGCCTCCGGGGGTGCCTCGGGCGCGCCGCGGTCAGGTTTCTTCCCGTCCTGGACGCACACCCAGAACGTTGCCTGATCGACGTCGAGCTGATCTCTGAGAATGTGAGTCCACAGGTGCTCACCGTAAGTCTCGCGGTTCACCGGGTGGGAAATCCGCGTTCTCAAGACCCGCCCGTCATGGAGCTGGAGCTCGTAGGTGACATGATGCGTGCCTGTCTGGCCCCGCGCGTTCCGGGCTGGCTGCCAGCCTTCAGTCCTGCAGAAGGCGCCACGGGCCTCGCGGGTCGGCGCAGGCCAGGTCACCGCGCTGACCCGGTAAGCCACTCCCGTAGCTGCTCATCGCTGCTGAGGGTGATCAGCTGTACCAGGCCCCAGTTCTCGCGATGGTTGGGTGCATTCAGGAGGCGGTCCTGCCAGTCTTCAGCGTATTCGCGCAGCGCACCGGCCATCTCGGTGATGGCCTCCTCGAAAGTCTCCCCATCTGCGGCGATGGGCAAGCCGGGGATGAATACTGACCACCCGCCAGCCTCCTGAACTACCTGGGCCCGGGATGGCGCCACGGACGCGAGGAAATACCGCAGACGCTCGGCGTCAAGGACAACTGCAGTGACAGAATCACGGCGGACGGTAGCGACCTGACCGCTTTCGGCGGCGTCGAGCAGGTTCTTCAGATTGTTGCGCGCTTCGGTATAGCTGTCGTAGTGAACCTGCGTCATGGGCATGGCCTCCATCGTTGCCTCGACTACAGTTAAGCTGATCATGATGCGTACGTCAAGTACGTGACGTACTTCCGGTCAGGCAGTTCACGAGCTTTCCAGTCGAGGCCTGAAGCTGACGGGGAACCATGTCACGGAGAGCTACCTGAGCCTTCGTGCTCCCGCGCAAAGAGCCGTTCGGTGCGCGGCGGTAATCCTTCGGCGGTCGTCAGCTGGGCGTTCAGACCATGTTGATCTGGCGCACCGGGGATTCCTGGGAGACATCTGGGCGAAGTCCGTCGGGGAGCTGTCAGGGTTGGTCCGCCAGGGCGGCGGTCAGGCGGGAGGCGAGCGTCGCGACCGCGGCCCGGAGTTCCTGGCCGCCAGCGACGTTGAAGGCGAACGGGACAGTGGTCAGCCACTCCTGGCGTACATCGCCGGGTTGCTCGTGCTGCCGGTGAGCACGCACCCGCCTGAAGCTGGTCCGAGCCGCCCCGTGGCCGGGTGGATCCACGGGGCCACCCCGGCCAGCGCGGTTTGCCCTCGCCTGTTTGCCCGGACGGTCAGATGGCTGGCGGACTGGCGCACGGGACGCTGGCAGAAACCAGATCATAGGCCCGATAATGGCGTCCATGACCCCAGAAGGTCCCGCTGACCCGGTTCGCTTGCGGGCTTTCGTCGAAGACGACCTCCCTTTTCTTGACCGGCTCTGCACCGACCCCGACCTGCTTGGAGAGTTCGAGTGGCCGGGGTTCACCGATCCGCGGACACAGCGCAGGCGATGGGAGAACGACGGCTACATCTCCGCCGACGTCTCGGCGGTTGCGGTCGTGCGCGGGGATGGGACCGTGGTTGGTCTCGTCACCTGGACGCCCTGCGGCTTTCCTTCCGGCGTCACCTACGTGATTGGGGTCGGCATAGCGCCCGAGCACCGCAGGCAGGGGTTCGGGACGGCAACGCAGGACCTGCTCGTGGAATACCTCCTGGACCACACGACCGCGCACCGGATCGAGGCGCGCACAAATGACGCCAACATCGGCGAGCAGAAAGCCCTCGAACGTCTCGGATTCCGGCAGGAAGGGCTCATGCGCGGCAGGTCATTCTTGCAAGGCAAGTACGTCGGCGTACTGGTCTACGGACTGCTCCGTGAAGACCGGCGCCCACAGACGTGACCCTGCCTGAGCTGATCGCCGTGCGCGGACAGCGGCGCCAGGGTACCCCGAGGCTCCCCGGCTCACCGGACATGACAGCCGATGCCCTGGCGATCCGCAAAATCGCGTTGGGCAAATAGTCGACGGTATGCGTACTCTTACTCCTTGCCGCTACCGGTCCCGGCTTGCCTACTCCTCGATGGCCCCGCCGATCTGCCGCAAATGCCGCCGGAAGGTGTATGACGGTTCGGCTCCGCGCCGCGCCAGGTATTCCCCGAAGGTCGTCTGCTGGCGCAGGGTCTGACCCGCCTGGACCTTGCGAGCCTGGTCCCGTTCGGCCTGGGCGATCTGGCGGGCTGTGGCCAGGACTTCTCCCGCCTGGTCGGACGCGATGAACACGACGCCGTCGTCGTCGCCTAGCACGATGTCGGTGCCGGTGACCAGGCATGACCCGAACCGTGCGCTGGCCAGCGCGGATGGCTCCTGCTCATCGAGGCGGACCGGGCCGGCCGGGCAGCGGCCGTAGCTGAACACCGGCAGGCCGATCTGGGTCAGTTCCGGCGTATCGCGGTGCAGCCCCCATACCACGACCCCGCCCAGGCCCGCCGCCTGTGCCTCCAGCACGACCAGGTCGCCGACGCAGGCCTCATCGGCCCGCCCGCCGTTGTCGACGACCAGCACGTCGCCGTCTCCGGCGCTGCTGAACGCCTCCAAGAACACATCGACGCTCCCGTAGTGGCGGGCCGGCAGCGCACGACCGGCGATCTGCCGCCCGGGGATGACGGCGCCGATGCCAGGCGGCGCGACGCGCAGCGGCACTTTCCGGCGGATGCAGGCGTCGGCTACCAGGGGCGTGGACAGGCCAGCGAATTCGGTCAGCATCCCTGCTCGTCCCGGCTCGATTCCAGTCACCCGCCAGACGCTACCCGCCGCCACGGGAACCATATTGAACGCTCGTGCGGCCCCGCGGTTCCCAGCCCGCGCACTCCCGGACGGCTCGGTCTCAGGCACTCCGGAACCGTTCTGCGTCGGCATAACCGCGCTGAGAACGATGGGCACGGCGCCCGAGCGGGTCGGGTCGGCCGGCAGGTCTGGCGAATCACCGGGATCTGGTGATGACCTCTCACCTTCCCGTCGGCCACCGTTGGTCGTGGTGAGGATCCGCGCGGGTGGCAGGGGCCGACCCCGGAGCCCTGTTTGAGGGCCGGGAGGAAGTGGAGCAGGAGTGAGCTTGCAGGTATATGACGACTTCGGCCAGGCCGGCTACTCGCTGACGGATTACCACGAGAAGTGGATGACCCCGAACGGTCTGGGGGAGATGGCTGTCGAGGATACGCGGAGCTTCAGCGGCGGGCGCTTCCACCTGAGCGCGGTCCCGTTCCAGACGGGATCCGACGTCGGTGTCGATGATCACCGGAAGTATCTGGCCGTCTCAACGCACACCTTTCCGGTGCCCCCCGACGGAACGCTCGTCCTGTCGGCGGACGTCAAGGCCTCGACTCCCGGGACGGTGCCCGGGCTGACCCAGCTCGGTGTCTACGGGCCGTCCGGATCCTGGCTTGACCCCGCCAAGCCGGCGACGCGGAACGGCCTTCGCACTGATCGAACGGCTGCCGACGGTTGTCACCGGGAATGTCGGCAACCTGGATTGCGGCGCCGCCACGGAGGTCGGTCTCAGCACGATGTACACGCAGATCATCCGGGAGGTCCCGGTGCCCGCTGAGCAGTGGCATCACCTTGACATCGCGCTCAGCCGCCACGACGGAGAGGCCTGGGTCGACTACTTCCTTGATCATCGGCTGATCGCGCACGTAGAGCAGATCGGGATTCCGCTCGACAAGCAGGGAGTCCCGTTCCTTGGTATCTATCCCTCGCTTGGCGACGGTGAGCTGGTCGCCGGTCAATTGGACTCTGTGCGTTTTGGGCACGGGCTGTTCTCCCTCCTGGACGTGTTCCCGTTTCAGCACCCAGAAGCACCAGAGCTCAGTGTCTCGATACCCGTAGGGGACGCCTCCGACCGCGGCGCAGCCGGCCGCGCACGGCTGTTCGGGCAGGGCGCAGGCGGGTCTTTCGGCAGCTTCACGACGTTGACGATCACCGGGCCGACAGGGCGGTCCGACATTGTCAGCGCGCTCGTCGCGGCGCGCGGCTAGCGCAGCCCGCGCCGAAGTAAGCGCGCCACGGCGTGTGCGGCTATCGGCGAAAACACCCAACTCAAGGAGACGATATGGCGTTTGTGATGCGGGATGAGTGGAAGGAAGAGCCGATCTCCACCACCGGCGCGGAGTACGTCGAGCCGTCGGCGACGGAGCTCATCAAGCCGGGCCAGCGGGTCTCGCACTTGTTTCCTCGCGCGGTCATGGAGGAGTTCGTCCTGCAGCGGGTGACCGAGCGGGTCTGGTGGGTTACCCGGCAGTTCTACGGGTCCCTGTTCTACGTCGGGAAGCGGGGCGTACTGCTGTTCGATTCCCCTCTCGGCGGAGCCGACGCGACCCTGGCGGCGATCGCCTCGGTGACGTCGCTACCGGTGACGGCGGTGGTGTACTCGCACTTCCACGCCGACCACGTCGGCGGGTCGCGGCGGCTGTTCGAACTGCTCGCCGCGGCGGCGCCGCGGGTGATCGCATCGGAGCACACCGCCACCTGGATGTCGCGGTTCGGGTCGGACCTCCCCCGTCCGGCCGACGTCCTGCCCTGGCCGTCGGGCGTTGTGCGGTTCGAGGACGTGACGGTGCGACTGGCCGGGTTCCCCTTCCCCTGCCACGCGCCCGACCACGCAATGTTCCTCATAGAAGAGGAGCGCGTCGGGCACACGGCGGACGTGGTCAACGTGGACCAGTTGCCGTTCGGCGGCTTCGGCGGGCAGGAACCGCTCGTATTGCTGACGGCCAACCTAAAGTTCATCCGGTCGCTTGAGTTCGACTGGTTCTGCGGCGGACACGGCAACATCGGTGAGAAGTCCGACGTCGACTTCTACCTGAACTACCTGGACGACGTCGCGGCGCTCGTCAACGAGTACGTGCCCCGGCCGACGGAAGTGCCGGACCTCTCGCTGACCGACTACCTGGCCGCCGGGCTGGATTACGACACCAAGTCCCGGCTGTTGTCCCAGCTCAACAATCACTTCGGCCTCTACGAGTACGGCAAGCAGATCGTGGACGGGGTGAAGCCCTTCTGGGATGGCGTGGACCCGTACCAGATCGGAAACATCCCTGAATGGACGGCCGCGCGGCAGCAAGCCGTTGACGAGGTCGTACCAAAGATCATCGAACGGCTGCGACCCAAATACGGGCGCATGTACGACTTCGACGACGCACAGCCGTTCAACGTCCGCCTGATGGCGATGGACATGCAGGTAACCATGTCTAATCGCTAGCTCCACGGGATAATCGAACGTAAATGTGCAACTGCCTGCATCTGCTGTGGTCTGGAGGCGTCGTCACTTGGTTCGTCATTGGTAACCGGCCTCTTTCGCGCTCAGCAGGGACCTCGGGGTCGTCGACACCAACAGAGAAGTGGAGCCACTCCAGGCTTAGCTATCCGCCTTCGACGGACTCCCCCGTTGGTGGCTCAACGAGCAGGCAAGCACCTACATCTCCGGCAAGGAGGACGCTGACAAGCGCCGCGTCTTCGATCATCCCGGCCTGCGCGTCATGGCCGCCTCACCACGTCACATCTTCGCGATGAAGGCACGCGCGGCCAGAACGCGTGACATCGACGATCTTCGCCTGCTCACCGACATCCTCGGAGTGGAATCAGCCGACGCGGCCCTGCAGATATGCGAGAACTTCTACCCACATGAACCCGTATCCCCGAGATCAGCCGCCGTGCTCCGCGAACTATTCGGCTGACCACTCCAGCTTCGTGCCTCTGCCCGCCCCGATACTCCCAGGCTGAACCGACGGCTCAGACGGCCCCGCAACATAGCCAGCATTGGCTCTTAATCGCCGCTGGCAGATCGGCTCCTATAACGCCAAGCGTCATCGTGATCTACCACGGCAACAGGAATCGAAAAGAACAGGAACCCCAGCTACTTAGGGTGACCGCTGTAGAATTATCTCGCAGCCAGATCGATGCTGAATCGAAAATCGTTCGGTTAGTGGGCAGGCGGCAGCACCCGGCGGAGCTCTCGCGGAGCCGGGTTCTGGTGGTTACCGGGAGGTCGTGTCAGGCGGCGTCGTGGAGGGTGACTTTCTTGCCGGATAGGCGTTCGAGTTCGGCGATGAGCTGGCGTTTGCGGCGCAGCGGGGCGAGGCGGTCATGCCAGTCGCGACCCAGGTCGGTGAAATGGGCGGCGGCGTCGGAGAGCAGGTGCCAGGCGATGGTGAGCAGGGAGTTACCGACGGCGACCAGGGCGCGTTGCTTGCCGCGGCGCCGGAGGCCAGGAAGGTCTTGGTCCGGGCGGCGCTGGTGGCGGCCTCGCCGAGGGTGCCGCCGAGCCAGGGGTTGCCCTTGCCGGTTGCGGCGGCTTTGCTGCGTCCGGCGGACTAGCGAAGCCGTTAGCTCCGCCCGCCGAGGCCCGATCTGCCTGTTGCGACCTCTCCCGCAAGCCGATCAAGCGTCAGCCCGTCCCTGGCGGCCTCACCAACGAGTACGAGCCAGCCGCTTAAAGGCCTGAGTCAAGACTTCGGCCCGGTTCCGGAACCCCGCACGTCGGCCGCGTGCCGGCGGCGGGGCCTGCGCTCGTCCCGGGCCAGGAAGATCACGCCGACGGCAAAGCAGAGGACGGGACCGCCACCATGACGGCAGGGGACTGCCACCAGCCAGGCCCGAGCGGAGGGTAGTTCAGCGGATCCTCGATACTGAGGAGGCCGCTGAATGCCGCCATGTCGAAGGCGAAGGTCGCGGCGGCGGCCCCGAGCATGATCATCAGCCTGGACCGCACGCCTGCTTTCTGCCGTACGACGATGATCAGCAGGACGAGGACAAGGCCGGCCGGCAGCGCCTCGTACAGCAGGGTTTGGAGCTGCATGTAGGAGTTCATCGCGGCGAAGGAGCCGGCTCCGGGTAGTCCGCTCTGGATCGCTGGGAGTACCGCGAGCAGCATGGCGATGGCGGCCGTCGCCATGGCAGCCCACCACGACAAGAGGTGCGGCTTGCTCTTCAGCGCGAGCAGCGCCGACCCGACGATCAGCGCGGCGAAGACGACCTTCCACCCGAATACGCCGAATTTATTGGGCTCATTGAGCGCGGCGCGCGAAAATTCGTAGATCAGCCCGGCGGACAGCACACAGGAGCCGGCCAGCGCGAAGCGCCGCCAGCGCAGCATGCCCGCAACGGCGACCGCGAACCACAGCGCGGCCACGATGATGCCGCTGAATGATGCCGTGGGGAAGTACTGCCAGCGGCCCGGACCGGGGTTCGGCGTTACCGCGAACGCGGCCATCACGATCGGTCCGATGACCGCGGCGATGCCGGCGGCGTCGCGCCAGGCTGGGTCGTGCGAAGCCGGCCGCACCGAGCCGAGCCGGCGGCGAAGGCCGGTGAAGATCAGGTCGGCCGCCTCGCCGGGATCGGGCCAGCGCGCGCCGGGTCTGGCCGCGGCCAGCGCGACGGCCAGCATCTCCTCGCCATATGCGGCGCGATAGGCGTACGGGTAGCAGGCGAGCAGCCGCCGGTACCGGCGCTCCAGGATCTCCTGGCTCATGCCATGCCTCCCTCGGGCCGCAGGCGCATCCTGGGTGGCAGTTGCTGGAGCCGGCTTGCCGCCGCGCTGGCGTTGCGCTGCATCCGGTCCGCTTCCGTGGCCAGGCGCTCGGCGCCGGCGTTGGTCAGCTGGTAGTAGCGGCGGAGCCGGGATTCCACGATCTCTTCCCGGTCGACCTCGATGAGCCCGCCCTCGCGCAGCCGGTCAAGGATCGCGTACAGCGTCCCGGTATGCAGCCTGACCTGTCCGTCCGAGACCCGGAGCACATCCTCGACGAGCCCGTAGCCGTGCTGCGGCCCACCCGCCAGCGCGGTCAGCACCAGGAACGCGGGTTCCTGCAACACCTTGTCGGTCATTAATACAGTATATACGCCTAAGACGTATATACGCCTAAGACGTATATACGTCAACGGCCACAACGTTTACAGAGACACTATGGAGGCACGCGATCAGGCTGGACTGGCAATCTCGCTGGCATGACTGAGCTGAGTCGCTACGGCGCGTCGCACTGCCGTACCTTCCTCCCAGGCGGACGGCCTGCGGCGCCTGTACGTGTGGGGTGCCAAATCTGCGCCGTGCCAACGCTTATGCTGCGTCTACATCAGGCCCATCTTCCGCAACTCGTCGGCGAGACTTATTGGCTCCTCGGCTGGCTCTGGTGGCTCACTTTCAAGTAGGCCCTGAGCCCGCAACTCGTCCGGCAGGGCCGCTGCGGGAACTACGTGGTGCCGTCCGGGATCAGTCACAAACGGGGGAGGATCCGGAAGTTTAACGAACTCGACCGAGAACACGGTCAGCGGGCAATTCGGCTTACCGTCCTCGCGGACCGGCCTGTTGGCCGGAACGGCCCGGTAGCACGCAATAGCGCCTTTGGCGTCGGGGAAGGACACCGCGCGGGCGATGTCTTCAGTCCACCAGATCTCGCCGCGCCCGTTGTTGGCCTCCGGATCATACTCGGCGAGGAACGCGCCTGCCGGCCAGCCAGTCGAGCCGTCCCAGCACTTGCCCAAGCCGCAGCACCTGATCGCATACCCGGAGTCTGGTGTACGCTACGCGCTGTAACCCATATTCCGAGTATCACCTCAGGGTCTGACAATTTGGCCAGCCGGACACACCTGTCAACGGCCAAGTTTTGTTGGCTCTGGCCCACTTGTCGTGACGGGTCAGTCGGACGCGCTTGCAGAGCAGTTCAGGCTTGGCGCTATGCGAACCAGTTTGCCGACCAGAACGGCAGGTCGGCGCGCGGAACCGATCGGGCCTACGCCACGTCGGGTGATCGGTTGCCGAACGACTGCGATTCATTGAACAGCCTCTTGCGTACTACGCATACGATCAGGGTTGCGCAGCGCACGCCGAAGTGATCACTCAGATGCGCTCACCCTGCTGAACTAGCCGGACGCTCTTGTCCGCATCGCTGGGCCCGGTCCGACCTCACTTTTAATCGAACAAGTACACGAAAATCGTGGAGCTCTGGGAATTCGAACCCCTGACCTTCTGCATGCCATACAAATCTTTATCGTTTCGCAATATGGCTGGATGTGGCTCTACCAGGAGCTTTAATCGCTGGACGTTGCCCGCCGTCGCCTGCTATTGCCGCTCGCTTGCTCCCCGTTTTGCTCCCCTACTGGCCACGGCGACCGCGAGACGACTACGGGGGAAATTAATCGAACGCCCTAACATATTGGAATCCCTGCCTGGTCGCATGACCACGACAGCTTCTTTGAAGGCAACTGCCGCCGACGCCGCGATACCGTGCAGCACCATGAGCAAGGACGTCTGAGTCGAAGGCGCGGCAAATTTTGGTCACTGGTGTCTACGAACCCGGCCGCATGGCGGCGACCCTAGGCGACCAGAGCTAAGCCAGTAGCCGCGACCCGCCGCTGATGGCCCGTCTCGTGCGTCGCACGCTGCGCTTCCGCGGTCCGGGGAACGACACGCAGCTCGGCACCCAGCGCATCGGCCAGCGCCACAATGAGCGGGAGTTCCGGCCGTACCTGGCCCGCGGTGAACAGGCGCCGCACGCTAGAGGCGTTGCGATTGACCCGCCGCGCCAGTTCGGCCTTGGACATGCCCAAGTCAACCCGGAGCAAGTCGAGCTGCTGGATCACCGCGTCCGTCTGGGTGACCTCCCGGGCCGCGCGGTCATACGCCGCACAGTACTCCGGGTCCTGCATCCGCCGCTCGCGTCGGCGCTCATGCAAGCCCGCGTCAAGCGTCTGCGAGGTCACGGCAGCTCCCCAAAGTGTTGCGTAGGTGACACGACCACTGTACCTCCTATGCAACACTTCGTCATCAGCGAGCATTCCGCCGACAACGCCTGGCTCGCCTGCCCGAGTGCACCGACCTTAACCACATGCGGATGGCCACAGCGGCCCGCCGCACGCGGGGTAGTGTGTCCGGGTGCCTATCGAGCGGCGTGATTTCATCCTGCTCGTCGGTGCGGCCACCGTCGGGGCCGGGCTGGCTGGCTGCACCAGCGCGCGCCAGGCCGACGAGCCGTCTAGCGGCAACCATGCTGGATCATCCGAAGCCGCGCCGTCGCCCACGGCGAGCCCGCGCGGCGACGCGAGCAGGCCCCCGAGCGCGCAACTCGGCCCGCAAGTCGTGCACGGGCCACGAGGCCGGCCTCAGGTGGCGCTCACCTTCCATGGTCAAGGACCGCTGTCGATGGCCGAGGCGTTGCTGGCCGAGGCAGAGCGGGCCGGAGCGCGGGTTTCGGTGCTCGCCGTCGGGACCTGGCTTGAGCAATATCCGCAGATAGCGCAGCGGATCCTGAGTGGGGGCCACGACCTGGGCAATCACACTATGCATCACCTGGACATCGCGGCTATGGACGCCGCTGGCGCCTACGCCGAGATCGCCGGGTGCGCGCAGCGGCTCCGCGTCCTGACCGGATCGGCCGGGCGCTGGTTCCGGCCCTCGCAGACGCAGTACGCTACGCCGCTGATCGAGCGGGAGGCCCGCAAGGCGGGCTACCAGACCTGCGTGTCTTATGACGTGGACTCACTCGACTACACCGATCCCGGACCGGACGCAGTCGTCGCCACCGTGCTCGGCTCGGTGCGGCCAGGGTCGATCGTGAGCCTGCATTTCGGCCACCCGGGTACCGTGACTGCCCTGCCCGTCATCCTGAGCGGCCTAGCCAGCCGGAGGCTGCGTCCGGTCACCCTGAGCGCCTTGCTGTCCCTATGACGGCCCGCGCGGCGCGGCGGGCGGGCACGCTAGCCGCGGTGCTGGCCGCTGGGGCGATCATGGCCGGGTGCGGTGGGAGCACGAGCGTCCCGGGTTCGCCGTCGGCCTATCTCGGTACGGTGGTGGACCGGCCGGTGCCCGCCGGGATCGCGGACCTGCCGCTGACCACGGACGCTGGCCGGCCGACGAGCCTGGGTGCCTGGCGCGGCCAAGTGACGGTGCTCGCGGACTTCCTCACCTTGTGCCAGGAGACCTGCCCGCTGACCACGGGAAACCTGCTTGTGATGGATCGCGCGGTCATGGCGGCGGGCCTGGGACACCGGGTGCGCTTCGTCGAGCTGACCGTCGACCCGGGCCGGGACACCCCGGCCCGGCTGCACGCGTACCGGGCGCTAATCGGGGCGCCGGCGAACATGCTGCTGCTTACCGGCCGACTGGCGGTGATCGAGCGGATCTGGCGATACCTCGGGGTCTGGTACCAGCGGGTCGGCGAGGACAGCCCGCCCGGGACCGATTGGCTGACGGGCCGGCCGCTGAGCTACGACGTCGACCACGAGGATGCCCTGCTCTACCTCGACGCCTCTGGTCGGGTGCGCTTCGTCGTCGTGGGCTCGCCCAACGCGTCCGGGGCGCCTGTCCCGCCCGCCCTTCTCCGCTTCCTCAGCGCCCAGGGCCGGGCCGACCTCAGCCACCCCGACGCGAGCACATGGACCGCGGCTGAAGCGCTCAGCCCAATCGCCTGGCTGACCGGGCGGCCGATCCGCCCAGCCAGCTGAGTTGGCCGACGGCTAGGCCGGCGACGCTCACGCGCGGCTGACAGGCAGGCGCAGGGTCACCGAACCGGCGCGGGCGAAGTAAAAGGTGATGGCCAGGCTCGTGCCGGGCGGCAGGGCCGAGCCCGTCTGGACCGTCAGGGTCGCGGTCGCGGGCGGGGACGCGCTGCCTGACCGTCCCGGAATCAGCAACGGCCCGTAGTGGAGCCAGGTGTCCACGACGGCCGGCGACGGGGTCTCGGCCCCGCAGCCGGATAGGTCGGGCAGCTCTCCGACATTGACCTGCTGGTGATAGACCGCGATCGGGGCGCCGTCCGCGGCGGTCGCAGCGTCCAGCTGATCCGAAGCCTGCCCACTGGTACTGACCTGCACACTGGCGGTCAGCGTGCTGCCCGGGCCAGGGGCCAGCGCCGTGGTGTTGACCGTGACCGGGCCAAGTCGGGCGAGCACGGTGTCCTGAGCCGGAGCCGCGCCCGCGAGCCCGAGCAGGGCCAGGCCGGCCAGCGCCAGGCGGAAGACTCTCATCGGGTGATCCCGGTATGGCCTAGGGAGTAGCGGCCCGGCTGAGGCCATACGCACAGCCCGTGCGGCTGCACTCCCACCGGGATCTTGGCCAGCAGGCGGCCGGTCGCCGTGGCGATGGCGTAGACGACGTTGTCGTAGCGTCCGGACACCCAGAACACCTTCCCGTCCGGGGACAGGTTGCCCATGTCCGGGCTGCCCCCGCCCGGGATCCGCCAGGTGGTGACGATCTTCCTGGTCGCGAAGCTGATCACGGTGATCGTGCCGTTGCCGCGGTTCGTCACGTAGAGAAAGCGGGCGTCGCGGCTCGGGTACAAACCGTGAGCGTCCGGGCCGGTGGGGATGAACCCGGCCACCCGGAACGTCGCGGCGTCGATCAGCCAGACCCCGGCGTGGTTCTTGTCGGCGACGTAGAAGATGCGCCCGGCCGGGTCGAGCTTGATGTCCTGCGGTGCCGAGCCCGGCAGGTTCAGGTAATCCACCACCTTCAGCGTGTGCAGATCGACCCGGACTAGCCGACCGCCGAACTCGCAGGTGGCGATCAGGTAGGCACCGGTCGCCGCGAAATCGATGTGATCCACGCCCGCGCAATTCACGTGGATCCGGTGCTCGACGGCGAAGGTTTGCGGGTCACGGAAGTCCAGGTCCTGGCGGGACTCGGCCACCACGATGGCGTAGCGCCCGTCGGGAGTGAAGTACATGTTGTACGGGTCGTCCACCGCGATGTTGGGACCGGCCCGCTGTCCAGTGCGGGGATTGATCGGGGTGAGGCTGTTGCCCAGGTCGTTCGTCACGTACAGCGTGCGCATGTCGTAGGCGGGCACGACGTGCTGGGGATTGAGCCCGGTCTGATAGGTCCCGATCACCTTGTAGGTCGCCGGGTTGATGACGGTCACCGTCGAGCCGCCGCTGTTCGGCACGTAGATGCGGTATGGCACCCCGCGCACGGCCGGGCTGAGCATGTTCGCCCCGGCATCGGCGTAGATGTTCGCCGGGTTCGGCACCGGAGGCATCCCTGGCAGCGGCTCCGACAGGTCCGCTATCGGGCTCGCCACCCGCCAGGTTTCGGGCGTGTTGGAGGCCGAACGGACGGGCGCAGCGCGTCCCACGCTCGAATGAGGCGTCCGGGTCGGCGACGGTACGGCCGGGTGCGACGTCGGCCGGAAGATCATCACGCCAGCTGCGATCAAGGCCACGACGGCCACGGACACGCCGCCGAACCACACCGTTCGCCGCGCTCGCTGGCCCGCCGGCCAGCCAACCTTGCCCATGCCGATCCTCCCTGCACGACCCGGCCGGGCGGCGCTCGCCCCGTCCGTCCTGGTACCCGCGGAGTCCGGATCAACGCCGGAGACGCTTACCCGCGCCGGTGATTACACTCAAGCGAAGGCAGTAAACCACAGCCCGTTCGGCCCTGAATTGCCCGGTGTGACCATAGACAGAGCAGTGATACTACGCGACCCGGCGCGCGGCGCATGAGGTGATCGCCGGATTGCGGGCCACCGCGGGGATCAAGGCTGATGAGGGCCTGTACCGGCAGGCTCTCGCCCGGCCCAAGGTGACTCCGGCTCCTGGCGTGGCACCCTGGTCCGCCCGCAATCCTCTCTGCATGACCATAGTGCCATGACCGGTGAATCCAGTGCTGTGCCAGCATCTGCGAGCGGGCTCTGCCGCTGCCGGTCAAAGTCCGTCCACCACGTTGGCCGCGTCGGCCCGGTCCAGCGTCGCTCCCAGTCGGCGAACAGATTCAGCGCGTCGTGGAATGAGGAGCCTGGCTCGGAGGTGTAGACAGCCATCGTCAGGACTGCTCGGCGGACAGTTTCATCCTCGAAGCTCAGGACGAGGCCGCCAGCCGCCGACCACGGGTGACGGAAGCGCTTGATCCCGGCGTGTTACGGAAGCGGAGATTATGCTCGGCCCGCCGGGGTGCGGAAGGCCTCGCAGCGGGTCGACAGCTCCCCGACCAGCCCTGACAGGTCACGGTCGTAAGGTCCCGGCAGGCTTCGGACCGCAAGGGTGGCCACCACCTCGCTGGCTGCGGGTTCCGATTCGACAGGCGGCAGCACGACGCCGGCAGGCTTCTTAGCCGCGCCAAAAGGACGCCCCGATTCGCCGCGGACCTACGTGAAGGGGAAAAACGGGACAGCCTGGGCGGGTGATCGTAGGACGAGACGGCGCAGCGTGTCACACTAGCCGCGTGAGCGTCACCATCCTGGACCGAGAGATGTACACCGAAGCGGCCGCCGCGCGGCTGCTGCGAGTGGCGCCGTCGACGCTGCACTGGTGGCTGGAGGGCCGCCCACCGCGCTACCGTCCCGTGATCCGCGTAGAGCCCACAAATTCCCGCAACGTCACGTGGGCGGAATTCGTCGAGGCCGGCCTCCTGCGGTCCTACCGGCGTGAGCACGACGTACCACTAAAGGAGCTGCGGGAGTTTATCGACCGGCTCCGCGACGAGTTCAAGGTGCCGTATCCCCTGGCCGACCGGCGCCCCTATGTCGGCTCGGGCCGACGGCTGCTTATCGACCTGCAAGACCGCAGTCACCTCGATCCGGAGTTCTGTCTCGTCGCGATCGCGAACGGGCAGACGGTCCTGACCGCGCCAGGAGAAGAGTTCTTCGAGCGGGTGGACTGGTCGGGCGACCAGCCGGTGGCTGGCGCCCTCATGAGGACCCTGCCTCGCCGATCCGGATCAACCCGCTGGTGCGCTTCGGCATGCCCGCAATCGGCGGCATCTCCACCGAGGCCATCGCCGGTGAGCTTGATGGCGGAGCATCGCTCGAGGAGGTTGCCGAGGACTTCGGCCTTGATCTCGATGCGGTGCGGTGGGCACAGAGCTATGAGTTGTCGCAGCACGCTGCCGCGTGAGCCTGCGGGCGGCGCAAGTCCGCTTCTACGTCGACGCTGACATTCTCGGGCTTGGCAAGATCCTCGGCGGTCTCCGCAACGACGTCACGTATCCCGGCGACCCTGGAGCCTTCGTCCACAAGCGGCACCGGGCACCTTGCCCGATCGCAAGCCCTGATGTGCTCGACACGGACTGGATACCCGACGTGGCCGCCAGGGGATGGCTGATCGTGACGCGCGACAGCATGATCATCCAGAACCGGAACGAGATCGCCGCCATCCGGGAGAACAATGCCAAGATGGTGGCCCTCAACCAGCGGGACGCCCAGATCAAGTGGGGCCAGCTCGAAGTGTTCATGACGCAGTGGCGACATATCGAGGCATTGACCTCAGAGCGCGGCCCATTCATCTGGCGGGTGTCCCGTACCGCGATGACATCAATCCCGCTCGACTAAATT
>Ga0302177_10001223_pt1 | contig 18579 bp, 14 predicted proteins | sample I_Palsa_E1_2_FD_198780 | JGI IMG/M metagenome (GOLD analysis project Ga0302177, IMG submission 198780) | Peat permafrost microbial communities from Stordalen Mire near Abisko, Sweden - I_Palsa_E1_2 | ecosystem: Environmental > Terrestrial > Soil > Palsa > Peat permafrost | place: Sweden... | reverse complement strand
GAACTCAAACTCTTCGCCCTCACCAAAAAAGTCCACGACGTCCTCCACGTCACCAAGCTCTACACCGTCTTCGACATCAAAGACGACGAATTCACCGCCGTAAAATCCTTCGACTACTTCTTCGCCAAGTAAACTCGCTTGGTTAGGATGTTCTTGGCTGGGCATGAGTGGCGCGAGATGCTCATGTGCGGCGATTCCCGTGTGGGGACGGGCGACCCGCCCGTCCATCGAGCGCAGCTCGGCAGCTTTTGCCCACACCATCTCTCTGTCCTCCCGAGCGAAGTCGAGAGACCTGCTTTTTGCCGGTACCACACGCCGCTGTGGGTGCCCCATGTCTCGCGTCTTTTGCGAGACATGGGATTAGACAAGCCCTGTAAGGCTTTCCCCGTCACGCTGAACGAAGTGAGATCGTCCAAAGGACGATCCCACGCAGTCGAAGCATCCCTACCCCCTGAGGCGCACCCGCTCCCTAATACTCGCCCTCAAACTGCGGATGCACCCACAGAAACTCCTGCCGCTTATTCCGTACCCGCACCAACCCGCCAAAGCTGGGATCTTTTTCCTTCAGCCACGCGTGCAGCTGCCGCAGCGCTGCCCCATGCGCCCGGATTGACTTTCCATGCTCCACATCGGGTGCGTCACTAACGGCCAGCCATGTGCCAGCATCCTCACCGCCCTTGATCACCGACTCAGCGCTCTTTTCGCCAAAACTCAAGTCGCTCTCAATCTTCTTGTAAGCAGAATCGTCCAGCAGGACTTTCGTAGCCGAAGAAGCCACCGGCAACACCAGACTCAAAGTACTAGCCAGCACTTTCAAATAAGGAGCGGCCTTCACAAACCATTCCCGCGGCACATTCAACTCATAAACCCCCTTCTTGCCGTCTCCGCCATTCAAGCTAGGCAACGGCAATCGCGAATGCTCGCACCAAAGCGTCAGCCGGAACTTCTCGCTCATCCACTTCGGCCGATCAAAGAAACCCGGCTCGACCGGCTCGAAACTGAAAAGCCGCGGCCCGTCCTTAGCCTCGTCCGTAAGTGCATGCATGAATCCGCCGTAAGCATCGTCAATCTTGCTGAGCATCCGTCGCTGGCCGATGTCGAGCTTGTCAAAGCGCCCCATGGTCTCGCCCTGCTGATCAACCAACAACGTGCGAACCCGGCCCAAGTCACCCTTCAAGCCAGTCAGTCCCGACAGCACCTCAACCAATTCCACCAATGGCAATCGCTGCGCCGCCGGAGCATTGCGCAGCAAGTGATCGATGTCTTGCCACTCATCGCAAACCTGGCACGGATATTTCGGCTGCTGTTGTTTCTTACTCTTAATCAGCTTCTGCACCTCGAACAGGCCCGTGCCCGGCGCCTTTTTCCCGCATGGTTCCACACACGGCACCATCACGTCGCAACGCAACCCCGACCAGAAGTTCTCCACCAGCCACTTCACTTCGCCCGTCAGCACCGCGAGGAACCGCTCCGGATACGGCGCGCGCACCGTGATCCGCACATCATTTCCCACATGCTCCAGTAATGCTCGCCCGTTATAGTCGGCATCCAGAACCAGCCCGCGTTGCCAGTGAACGCTATCGTCGTATTTCACCCGTCCCAGTGAATACTTATGCAGACGCACAATAAGCTGGTAAAAGAGCCCTTCCGCAGGCGCAGATTGCCCCTTTGCGCTCTCCACGATCTCGCAGATTTGCATCTGCTGTCCGTCACCCTCCGCCTTTTCAGCAGGCCATTGCAGGCTGATGTCAGGACGCACATCCGGAACGAGCTGTGCAATCAGACTCGTTCCTACAGCTTCGCCTTCGTCGCGGAATCCCGCCACTCGATAAGAGAGATCGAACCGCTCCATCAGTCGAAGAAATACCGGATGAAGTTTCGCCGGATATCTCAGCTCTTTCTCCCTCGCTGGGTCGTTCCATAACTGCTCCAGATGCTCAAACTTCACCAGGCCGTGGTTGTGCCGTGTATCTTCATCGTCAAGCACAAGGCTCATCGCCGTCGCCAGCCAATCGGGCTTGAGCACCACAATGTCGCGCAATGCCGGATCGTGCTCGTAGTGAATGAAATGCCCGAGCCGATGAGAGACCGTGACAAATAGAGCTGCTTCGTCCTCATCCATGCCAGTCTCGCGGCAAATTTCCAGCACCCGCTCCAACGGCAAATAGGCCACGTCAGTTCCCTGCAACTTTTCCGTTGCCTGCTGCCAACGCGCGGGCACCTTACGCCCCGTCTCGGGCAAAGTTGCGGCTAATCGCGCGATCGCATTCTTTAACTCATCAATCCCGCGTCGCTGGCCTTTTTCGTTGGGCTTGCTGTCTACGAGAAAGAAGTCGCGAACCGTGTCGCGCCCGAATAAGTCCCATATTTCCTGCCGGTCAACGTCCGGCTGCCGCTGGCCGGGACCGCCATGCGTCGCAACGACCAGAATCTTGGCGTCCGGCTCACGATGCTTCACTAGGCTGATCCACTCCCTAACAAAACCCTGCTGCGGCCCCTCCCGCGGCTTCCACACCACTAGGTAAACCGCGGGAGAGCTGAAAAACAATTGGTGCGTCGGCCGGTAAACCCGTTGCCCACCAAAATCCCAACCATTCAGCGTGATCCCCAGTCCCGTATCGGGATTGCTCACCTTGACCGGCTTGATTTCGATTCCATGTGTGGTGGGAAGGCCCTCAACCCAGGGATCACCCCGCAGAGCGCCGAGCAGGCAACTCTTCCCAATCTCGCCCTCACCGATCAGGATCAGCTTGGCCTCGTTGAGCTCTACCTGCGGGCCCTCCTTCGCGCGCAGGTAGCGCATGACCGCCTCGAGGCCTTCCTTATCGGCAGCAGCTAGTTCCGGATTTAGCGGGTTCTCGTCGAGACCAAGCTCCTTTAACTTCGGCAGCCGCGCGAGTGCGGAGGGCAAATCCGTAATCAGATTGCCATCCAGCATTAGCTCCTTGAGGTTAGTTAAATCGCCGAGCCAGTCCGGGACCTCCTCCAGAGCACTCGCCTCCAACCTGAGCTTCTCGAGCCAGGTCATGTGCCGAAGGAAGTCGGGGAACTGCCTCTCAGGAGGAGTGAGAGCCAGCAACCGGAGCCGTAGGAGACTGGCGACCACCGTCGGACTTCGGGAGAATCCGCAACCGGTTAAGTGGAGAGCCTCCAACTGCGCCATCTGGCCAATGGAATTAGGGAGCGCAGTCAGCGTTTCATTGCGGTGGAGAAACAGCGTAAGCAACCCCGCCAGTCGTCGCCCCAGCCAGTCGGGTAGTTCTGTCAGACGGTTACCGCCAAGATTCAAACTTCGCAACTGAGATAGCTGGCAAAGAAATTCCGGGAGAGCCGTCAGTCCAACAGAAAAGAGCCCTAGGTTTGTCAACTGCGACAGCGAGCCCAGCCATCGGGGCAGTTCTGACAAATCGTTTCGTGAGAGATCCAGCTCCCGCAACTGTGCAAACTGGCCGAGCCACTCGGGGAGAGTCGTCAAGTTGTTATTGGAGAGATCTAACGACTGCAAGTCTGTAAGCTCACGCAGAGACTCCGGGAGCTCGTCGAGCCCCATCCAGTTCAACTTGAGCACACCATCGCGCGATGCCTGCTGTTTTCTGATCGCCTCTTCTACCCTTTGGTGTTTCTGACCGCGTGTCAGTGCCATTTCGCCACTCTCAGATCGGCAGCGTCAGTCTAGCGCACGCTTCCCGTAATTGAAACAGCCGCGTGAGCAGCACCTACCACGAGTCGGGGATACAATCGAAAATCCCATGCAACCCGCCCGCATAAGCGAACTACTCCAGCCCTTCCTATCCCCCACCCCAAACCCTTGTCATTCCTCACCGGGCCAAAGGCCCGGTGAGGAACTCGCTGTTCTTTCCGCGGCGCAACTCCACCATATATCGACGTACATCGATATACTCCAGCGCTGGAACGCCCGCATCAATCTAACCGCGATCCGCAACGAAGAAGAAATAGTAACCCGCCACTTCGGCGAATCCCTCTTCGCCGCCCGTCACCTCTTCCCCACGTCCTCCCTAGCGCCCCTTGAGTTTGAGCAACCAGCCTCAGCATGCTCGGCACTCGGTACTCGGTACTCGGGACTATTAGCAGACCTGGGCTCCGGCGCCGGCTTCCCCGGGATTCCAATAAAACTCTGGGCCCCTCACATCTCCTTCACCCTCATCGAACCCAACCACAAGAAAGCCGCCTTCCTCCGCGAAGTCGCCCGCTCCCTTACATTGACGGACATCAATATACAAAACACTCGCGCCGAGACCCTTCCCGCAGGCGCATTCGACGTAGTCACCCTCCGCGCCGTCGAGCGCTTCGCCCATGTCCTCCCCATCGCCGCCCGCCTCCTCGCCCCCTCCGGACGCCTCGCCCTCCTCATCTCCTCCTCCCAACTCGCCCAAGCCCGCTCTACCCTCCCCGACCTCACCTGGCAGTTGCCAATCCAGGTTCCGCACTCAAAGTCCCGCCTCCTGCTCATCGGGGAGAACCACAAAGATAAATAAGTGGGATTATATAGACATATTATATTAATAACTATCTATAAAATGCCAAAATATTGGACGAAGTGGGAAGTATGTTATATTCTCGCTTCTTGCACCATAATGCAGCTGGCGAGTCGACAACGTTCCAGCCGGAACATTCGTGATATATGTTCCCGCCGGAACATTCAACGCGATGTTCCGGTCCGAACACCCGTCAATCTGTTCCGGCGGGAACACAACTGACGATCATAAATCTCTGAGCGTTCCCGCCGGAACATAAAGCACATCGGTTCTTTGGCAGGAGATTGCAACTTCGTCTGAATGTTCCCACTGGAACATTGGACGAGTTTTGCACATGAATTCAACGCGGCGCACAGCAGTATGACCTTGCTTTCGAAACCAGAAGCGCACTATCCTGCCAGAAGCTCAGGCTTCTCTAACAATCTATGGGACGTGTCATCGCTGTTGCCAACCAAAAGGGCGGCGTGGGCAAGACCACGACTGCCATCAACCTGGCCGCGTCGTTCGCCGCGGCGGAAGTGAACACGCTGCTTATCGATTGCGATCCGCAATCGAATGCCACCAGCGGCCTGGGTCTGGTGAAGGATCCGGAACGCATCTCGACTTATCATCTGCTGATGGGCGCGGCCTCTGGCGAGGAAGCGCTCGCTGTGACGGAGCTGGAACAGCTATGGCTGATTCCGTCGCACAAGAACCTGATCGGCGCGAACATTGAGCTCGTGGAAGCTGAACGGCGGGAGTACAGGCTAAAGGAAGCGCTCGCGCCTTTGCGCGAGCGTTTCCACTACATCGTGCTGGACTGCCCGCCAGCGTTGGACTTGCTCACACTGAACGCGCTGGTGGCGGCCGATTCGGTTTTGATTCCGATGCAGGCGGAGTACTTTGCGCTGGAAGGCATTAGCGAACTCGTGGACACAGTGGAGCGGATACGCGCCGCGTTGAATCCGGAACTTGAAATTGAGGGCGTGGTGTTGACCATGCTGGATGAGCGGACGAACCTGGCGCAGCAGGTGACGGCTGAGTTGAAAAAGTTTTTTGGGGCGAAGGTGTGCGCGGCAACCATCCCGCGGAACATACGGCTGGCGGAGGCGCCGAGCCATGGGAAGCCGGCGCTGGTGTACGATCCGCGGTCGAAGGGGGCGGAGAGTTATATACGGCTGGCGAAGGAGATTCTGGGAAGACACATGGCGGCTGCCGGCGATCAGCCGGCAGTGGGCGGGGAGATGGATAAGACGGCTTGATAGATCGGCGTTCGTCGATCTGTATATCGATTAACATCGATATATGAGGAAGAGGGACGGGTCGAATTGTCGTGGTCGGCGAAAACCCCACTTCTCGCAAAGAACGCGAGAAATGGGGCACCCGGCAATCAAGAGCTTTAACCACAGGGGACACAGGGGGTCACAGAGGAAAACTTTATGACTACTACGGCGGCGGAGAAGGTGGCGGGGCATTCGGTTGTGGGGAAGAAGGATGAGAAGGTAGAGAAGCGGAGGGCGTTGGGGCGGGGGTTGGAGTCGTTGTTGCCGGGGCCGCGGGTGGTGGTTAGTCCCGAGTTGCGAGTACCTAGTACCGCGCAACCGCAGATCCCACCAGCGAAGGATGGGGAGGCGGCGTCAGGCGTCGGCCATCAGGCGGCTGAAGCTGTGCCCTTCCCGGTGCCTGTGGCCGACAGTGATTTGAGAGGGGCGGAGGGCGGTGGTGGTGCAGGCGGGAAGCAGGTTCCCTTCGAGTCCCCCTCGCCTATCGGCTCGGGCTCCCTCAGGGCAGGCTCTCACTTCGTTCGGAATGACAAGGCTTTGGAAAGAGCTGGGGACGACAGCATTGGTGAAGGGCAGGCTTCAGAGGAGTTGCAGGCAACGCGGGCAGGGGCGCCCGCGCCATACGAGCAACTGCCACACGAGCCGTCCGAGGGGATCGAGATTCAGGCGGTGGCGGAGGAGAGTACGCCACGCAATGTGGTGGTGAATCTGGCGCTGGGGGCGATCGATAAGAATCCATACCAGACGCGGTATTTGTTCGACGAGGAGATGCTGGCCGAGCTGGCGGAGTCGATCAAACAGAACGGAGTGGTGCAGCCGGTGGTGGTGCGTCCGGCGGCGGACGAAGGGCGTTACGTACTGGTGCTGGGCGAGCGGCGGTTGCGGGCGTCGAAGCTGGCGGGGAAAGAGACGATTCCGGCGCTGGTGCGGAGGGTTTCGCTGCAGCAGGCGGCGGAGATGACGGTGCTGGAAAATGTGCAGCGCGAGGACCTGAACGCGATCGAGCAGGCGGAAGCGTTCCGGGTGTTGAGCCTGGAGTTCAAGCTGACGCAGGCGCAGATTGCGCAGCGGATTGGAGTGTCGCGGGAGACGGTGTCGAATTACATGCGGCTGCTGCGGCTGCCGGAAGAGGTGATGAAGTACGTGCTGGATGGGCGGCTGGCGTTTAGCGACGCGAGAGAGATTTTGTCGTTGGACAACCCGGCGCACATCCAGAAGGTGGCGGATGAGGTGGTGACGAAGCACCTGAAGTGGGATGAGATTGAAGAGCGGGTGCGAGAACTGAATGGATTTGTGGCGATGCAGAATGCGGAGGGAGCCGAGCAGAGAAGAATCGGGAGGGCGCGATGGATGGATCCGAACGTGAGGGCGGCGCAGACGGAGATGGAACAGACGCTGGGAATGCGGGTGAGAATTAAGGATAGGAATGGCAAGGGATCGATTCTGATTGAGTATGCGACGGTGGACGATTATCAGCGGGTGGTGGAGATGTTGCGAGGGAAGAAGAAGTAGGGGAGAGTATCGAGTACCTGGTACCGAGTACCGAGTTTTTGGGTCTCCTTCTAGTCGCAGGGACCGGTAATGGAATGCAAGCGGCGAACCCTTCCTGAAGTACCCGAGGGGCTGAAGTCCGGATTATGAGTGGTCTCCAGTCGCAGGAGCGCTGCTCCACCCAGAATCAAGGAATCGAGATAGTAATTGGTGGAATGCCGAGCCGAAGTTTGGGATTTGGATTGCAGTGGATGTGGCGGATTATTGGGGAAAGTGGGATGGGCGTGACTGAAGTGGAGAAAATTCTGGGATCGGTGGCGGCGCAGTTAATGAATGGCGAGGAAGTGTCAGTCGAGGATCAGAAGATTCGTGTGAGGCGGGTGGGAAGCGGGCGGCTGCGGATGGTTCAGTTCCGGATGAATGGGCGGGTGTTGGAGGCGATTGAGCAGAATCGAGATAAGCCGAGCCGGTGGGGGAAGCTGGCCCGGGAGAAGCATCAGGTGGTGCAGTTTCGGGATGTGGAGACGCACAAGTACGTGGCGGTGGCCGTGGATGGAGAGGTGCAGGAGTACGGGAAGTGAGTTGCGAGTCGCGAGTGCCGAGTACTGCGAGTAAGGAGTACCGAGTACCGAGAAACCGTCTCATCATGAACCGAGAGAGTAGACTTCCGGATACCTCCGGGGCTTGTCTGTTTCCCACTCTCTACCCACGGCTTGCGCCTCTTCGGCAGGCTCAGGGCAGGCTGTGGGCTGCATTCTGACGCCGCTTCGCGGCTAAAACCAGCGGCTGAACTCCCCCGCAATCGCCAAAAGCTGGTTCTCACGCAGATTCTGAAGCCCGGATCAGTTTTTGCCATCGACGCTGCGCTGAAGCGCCGCTATTCCACGGTTGCGCTGGTGGCGCAGGGCTTTTCGCGCGGCCTGTTTCGGAGTTCGAGCGGTGCTGGGGTGGCGAAGTTTGGGCGGGTGTGGCAGAGTGGGGGTATGAAGAAACAAGGGTCGGACCAGCAGTTTCATGATCGACGGTATCAGGAGCGGAAGCGGGCGGAGGCGGCGAAGAAGCCGGTTCAGAAGAAAGTGGCGGGTTCAGGATTGAAGCCGGGTGAAGTGAAGCAGCCAGGGTGAGGGGAGATGAAGCTGCGCTCGGTGAACGGCCGAGGCGGCGGCGCTCATATGGGGCCGATCAAGCTAAGGCCTTTGTGATTCGGAGTCGGGCAATGGTGATCCTGGAATGAGCATGCTGGATTGCAGTTTCCTATCTTTCCACCACGCTCGTCTTGTTTTAGCACTTGCGGTCTTCCCGATCCGGGCGGACGTGTTCTGGCCGTATTTTAGTTGCGTCATTCTTTTTGCAATCGGGCTAACAAAGGTTATCAAGGACGAGCTACCGCAAGAACACGGGTTCAACCAGGTTTTCTGGTCTTAACTATCATCCTAGCGTTGCGCGCGACGGCGGAAGAGCCGAAGTATCGGGGTAATCGATCTCAAGAAGTTCCGTCGGAGGCGGCCAATTTTTTTCTTCGGCGGCGACGGCGGGTAACGAGCCAGATGAATAGGCCGATAACAATTGCGCCGAGCAGCCAGGAGATGTGCTGGCGGAAGAGTGTGCCGAGCAGAGAGACGATCCGCGGTCCGAACCAGAGGGTGAGCAGGGCCAGCGTAAGGAAACGGACGAGTCTGCCGGCGAAGATCGCGGCGAGAAAATCGCGGAAGCGCATCTCGAAGACGGCCGCTCCCAGGACGAAGATCTTGAAGGGCATGGGCGGGGGAAGCATTGCGGGAAACATCAAGGCCCAGAATTCATGTTGCTCGAAGGAGCGATGGATGCGCAGGAAGCGCGCTTCCGAGATGCGCTTGCGCAGGACTTTTTCGCCGCCCTGATAGCCGATGATATAGAGAGGAACGCTGCCGAGCGCGGAACCGAGCGAGGCTAGCGCCACATAAAAAAGGAGGCGCTTGTGGTCCTGGTGAACGTAGGCGGCGACGATGGCGTCGACGGGCATGCCGAGGAGAGCGGAATCGGCAAAGGCGATGGCGAAGATACCCCAGATGCCGAGGTGTTGCAGAAGCATCCAAATCCAGGCGGTGTAGCGCGAGAGAATGTGTCCGAGGGTTTTCAAGGAAAATTTAGTTTACGTGAAAGCGGCGGGGCAGGGACAGGTGCGGGCGGCGGAGTCGTGGTACGGGTTAGATCTTCGGACTTCCCGGATGTGCCGCCGGTGTGCGCGAGATCCTTCGCTCCGCCTGAAGAACGGCTACGCTCAGGATGACGCCATGGGGATGTAAGCTGCCGACCTCATATTGCACCACGACACCGGCGCGCGGGATTGGGCACGGTTGGACTTCAGGATGCAGTGAAGGCGTGGCGGGCGGCGGCGATGGTTTGCTGAATGTCTTCCTCCGAATGTGTGGCGCTTAAGAATGCGGCTTCGAACTGTGAGGGCGGGAGATAGACGCCGCTGTCAAGCATGCTGCGGAAGAAGCGGGCGAAGGCTTGGGTATCGGATTTCGACGCCGATTCCCAATCGGTGACGGGGCCTGGGGTGAAGAACCAGGTAAACATGGAGCCGACTCGGTTGGAAAAGAGGGGAATGCCGGCGGCTTTCGCGGCTGAGGCCACGCCCTCGACGAGTTCGGCGCTCAATTTTTCGAGCTGCGGATAAATCTCTTGCTTGTGATCGCGCAGATGCTTCAGCATTGCGCATCCGGCGGCCATGGCCAGGGGATTTCCGGAGAGGGTGCCGGCTTGATACATCGGTCCCAGGGGCGCGACCAAGTCCATAATTCCGCTGGGACCGCCGTAAGCGCCGACGGGAAGGCCTCCGCCGATGATTTTGCCCATGGTGGTGAGATCGGGACGAATGTTGTAGAGCTCCTGGGCGCCACCGAAGGCGACGCGAAATCCGGTCATCACTTCGTCGAAGACGAGCACAGCCTTTTCGCGTTCGGTGATCAGGCGCAGGGCGACCAGATAATCGTCGGCGGCGGGAACGCAGCCCATGTTGCCGACGATCGGTTCGACGATGACGCAGGCGATCTGGTGCCTGAATTTCTGGAAGGCGTACTCGACGGCTTTGACGTCGTTGAAGGGCAGGGCGAGGGTGAATTGGGTGAACTCCTCGGGAACGCCGGCGGAGCCAGGGATGCCGAGCGTGGCGACGCCCGAGCCCGCTTTTACGAGCAGGGAATCGGAGTGGCCGTGATAGCAGCCCTCGAATTTCACAATGTATTTGCGTTTGGTGTAAGCGCGCGCCAGGCGGATGGCCGACATAGTGGCTTCGGTTCCGGAACTGACGAAGCGAACTTTCTGCATGTGGGGAAAGGCGGCGAGCACGAGTTCGGCGAGATCGGCCTCGGAGGGTGTGGAAGCGCCGAAGCTGGTTCCGTTGCAGGCAGCGCCCACGATGGCGTCGAGCACATCGGGCGCGGCGTGGCCGAGAATGAGAGGGCCCCAGGAGCCGACATAGTCGATGAATTCGTTTTCGTCGGCGTCCCAGATGTGCGAGCCCTTGCCGCGCACGATGAATGGCGGATCGCCGCCGACGGAACCGAAGGCGCGCACCGGCGAATTCACGCCGCCGGGAATCATGGATTCGGCGCGCTGCTGCAAACGGCGCGACTGCTCGACCTTACGGGACGTGGTGGAGTGCATCGGGTGCTCCCGGAGGAGTGCTGTGAACCAATGCGACAGCGCCCAACCGATCACTATAGCAGCGCGAGCAAATTAACCAGATATTCATCGTGGTGCCATCATTTTGCAACATCGCGCCGTTAACCTAGGGTCATCAAGTTGCCCTTCTAACCGGGAGGGTTTTGAGGGACAGTTTCGGGGGCTCCGGACTGTCCTTTTTGATTTCCCGGCGAGGCGCGATTAGACCTTAGAGCACAAGCGGGACGAATCTGGCGGTGCGCGAAATCCGCCTTGACTCTTGCGTGCCGTCTGAATACAATCTCTGCCTCCCCTGATGTAAGTTCCGTTCTTACGTCTGTAACTATCGAGCGCAGCGTTTCGTGATCCTTCAGTACCAGCCCGCTGGTCGCGGCAAAACTCTAAGGAGAATTACTCATGCGAAGGAAGAAGCTTTCCATCGGAACGACTGTGGTATTGGCGATCTTCACTTCGACCCTCTTCATGACAGTCACGCGCGCGACCGCGCAGGAAGAAAATGTGCTGCACAGCTTCGGTCCTTACCAGGGGAGCACTCCGGCCGCCAATTTAATATTCGATAGCGCCGGCAATCTCTATGGCACAACATCTGCCGGCGGCATTGGCTCCGGCGGGACGGTATTCGAGTTAATGCCAATCGTAGGCGGCGGCTGGACTGAGAAGGTGCTGCACAACTTCAACCGAAACGGCACAGATGGATACTATCCTTACGCTAGCTTGATCTTCGATACCGCCGGCAATCTCTACGGCACGACAGTCAGCGGTGGCGCCTATAACTGGGGTTTGGTGTTTGAGTTGACGCCCACAGCGGGCGGTGGCTGGATTGAAAAGGCGCTGCATAGCTTCAACAATAACGGCACGGACGGGAACAATCCTTACTCCGCCCTGATCTTCGATCCGGCTGGCAATCTTTACGGTACGACACTCAACGGCGGCGCTTACAACCTCGGGACGGTGTTCGAGTTGTCGCCCAGAGCGGGCGGGCACTGGACGGAAAAGATACTGCATAATTTCGCTAACGGCATCGGCGGATCTGGTCCCTACGCCGCGCTGATCATGGATGCCGGCGGCAACCTCTACGGCGCGACCCCCAACGGCGGTGCTTATAGCGGTGGCACGGTGTTCGAATTGACACCCGAAGGGGGCGGCTGGAAGGAGAGGGTGCTTCATGCCTTCGGCAACGGCACAGATGGGGCATTTCCTGACGCCGGTGTGATCTTCGATGCCGATGGCAATCTCTACGGGACGACCGTCCAAGGAGGCACCAACGCCAATTACTACGGGACGGTGTTCGAGTTGACACCCGCTGCAGGCGGCCTCTGGACGGAGACTGCGCTGCATAACTTCAATCAAAACGGCACGGACGGCCAACTGCCCGCCGCCAGCCTCATCTTCGATGCCGCCGGAAATCTCTACAGCACTACCGTCCGCGGCGGCGCTTATCAAGAGGGTACGATCTTCGAGTTGACGCCCGTTGTGGGCGGGAGCTGGACGGAGACGATACTGTATAACTTCAACAATGTGGACAGGAACGCATTCAACCCCCAAACCGCCCTGATCTTCGATGCTGCCGGGAATCTGTATGGCACGACTGCCTATGGCGGCATTTATGCCTACGGGACGGTATTCGAGATTACACCGTAGTCCCAGCGACCGGCCCAACGCTCAAGATGCCCGAGCCCACGTTTGTAACATTCCTTTAATCCACTCTGCGTAGGCTCGATGGCGCGAAGCGCGCCCGAGCCTTTGACGCCGCGCCCTTCCAAAGCTGCCCACGATTTTATAGTTAACTATAGTTAACCGCATGTGATATATTTCAGTTAATTACCCAGACTGGAAACAGCCAAAGCAGCGCAGTCAAGAATACATGAATAATCACGCCCAACTCGCGCCTCCCAGCAGGCGCTGGGGAATCCTTGCCCTGTTGGCCACAATTGTTACGGGCGTGGCCATGCCAGTGCTCGCGCAACAACCCGGCCCCGCGCCTGCCGCCGAGCCCGCAGCAACAAATCCGCCTGACCCGCCCGCCGACGATGCCACCGAAGCTATGTTTCCTCATTTCAAGGACACGCGCTTCTGGCTCTCAGGGCAGGCAAATTTTATCTTTCAGACCCACCCCGACTTTCATGCCGAGTACAGCGGCAAGAACAGCCTGAGCCCGAATTACGAAAAGGCAACGTCGCGCGTGATGACGCTCTACACCGGAGTGCGGCTCAATAATTCCACCGAGCTTCTGGTCGATATTGAAGAGGCTGGCGGAGCCGCGCTCAGCACGGGCTTGGGGCTGGCGGGCAACACGGATCTCGATATCGTGCGCAATCCTCTGTTGAGCAAAGTGCCTTATCTGGCACGAGGCATGATTCACAAGGTATTTGCGCTGAGCAGGGATAAAGTCGAGAACCAGCGAAGCTATCTCTCGCTCTTTGAGGAACTGCCGCGCCGCCGATTGGAAATCCGCTTTGGCAAATTCAGCATGCCGGATTTCTTCGATGTAAACTCCGTGGGCACTGACACCCACCTTCAATTCATCAACTGGACCACCGACAACAACGGCGCCTACGACTACGCCGCCGACACGCGCGGCTACACCATAGGCGCGACCGCCGACTACGAAGACCGCAATTGGGGGTTCCGTTTTGCCGAAGCGTTAATGCCGAAAGTGGCGAACGGAATCGATCTGGTATATCGGCCGTGGCAAGTCCACGCGGAAAACTTTGAATACGAGCTGCGTCACGGAGTGATTCCGAACAAATCGGGTGTTGTGCGCGTGTTGGCTTACACCAACTACGCCAACATGGGCATTTATCGCGAGGCGATCGCCAATTTCGAAGCGGGCCTCACACCCATTCCAGAAATTACCGACCATCCCTGGCACGTCACGCGCAAGTATGGTTTCGGATTGAACATCGAACAGAGTCTATTATCCAACCTGACTGCATTCGCCCGACTCGGCTGGGATAATGGGAAGACCGAATCGTTCGCCTACACGGAAGTCGATCAAACCGTTGCCCTCGGGCTGGGAGCACACGGCGCATGGTGGCATCGCAAACAGGATCGCGCCGGCGTGGCTTTTGTGTCAAACGGAATCAAGAAAGACCACCAGACTTACCTGGCGGATGGCGGCCTAGGCTTTCTTCTCGGCGACGGCGCGCTGAACTACGGGCGCGAAAATATTATAGAGACCTACTATACGGTCCACGCGTGGCGCGGCATTTATCTTGCGCCCGGGCTGCAACACATTGTCGATCCTGGCTACAACCGCGACCGCGGCCCAGTGCTCGTGCCGTCCTTCCGCGCCCACGTGGAGTTCTAACAATCTGCGGACTATAATTCCGCGCTGGTTATTTCTCCGCGCGAGGATGAAAAATGAAATCCAGTCTGTACACAAATTGCATGCTGACGGTGATCGCCATTTCGCTGGTTTATCTCTGCGTCGCTCACGTTGTACAGCCTCCCGCGGCGCACGCGCAGGCCGCCCCTCAGTACAGCGTGCCGGTCATTCTGAACGGGTCGCCGGACGGAGGCACGACAGCCGTACCAGTAGTTGTGTTTGACGCCAAGGTAACAAAAGACCACCTCTGGCAATTTAGTGTGAAGCCCTAGCCGGAAAAGCGCGGCAAGGCGACAACATCACAGAAGCAGGTCCAGCACAGCCGTCTCAAATTCCTCGATGCGCGCGAACACCGGATCATTGGTGATGAAGCCCGTGGCTTGCGCGCGGATAGCCGTAGCCGCCTGCAGAGCATCCGGCGTTCGCAGCCGATACATGGCCCGCAGCCGCGCCGCAAGGTCCGCCGTTTCTAAGTCAGGCGCAATCCACCGCAAGTTGGGATACGTGGAAAGCAAACCGTAGAACTCGTCGACCCTCTGCTCGTTACCGTCGCGATAGGACGGAACCAGCAGCTCCGTCATCGTGATGGTTGAGGTCACGGCCTCATGGCTTGCTCGTTCCACCCACGAAAACACGATGTCGGTGAGTGAGACATACTTAGGATTCGCTTCGAGCTGGTAGATGAAGATGCTGGTGTCGAGAGCGATCCGGCGGTGACGCCGGAGAAACAGACGAAGCCGCTCTACTCCCAACCCCGGCGTTCTTTCTGAAGATGTCCGGCTGGGTAGGCAGTGCTCGCCAAACCGCGAATGGCCGCCCGGTGCGACGCCGGTTTTTGCAGCATCAGCACCCTCTTTCCGCGGACCACCACTGCCACCTTATCGCCAGCCCTTAAGTCGAGCGCCTCCCGGGCTTCCCTCGGAATTACGATTTGGTTCTTTGAAGAAATCGTCGCTTGTGCCATCGCTTTACATTTTAGCACAGAGTAAAGCGCGACCTGGAAGCAAAACACTGCGCTCAGAGGGCGCCTTAAAGGCTAAGCAACCTCTCTACTTCTCCACCTTGACGCCCTTCCAGAATGCGACGTAACCCTTGATCTGCTTCGCCGCATCCTTCGGTTCGGGGTAGAACCATGCCGCGCCGGCGTTGCGCTTGCCGTTGACTTCAAGGTCGTAATAGCTCGCCGTGCCCTTCCACGGACACACGGTGTGCGCATCGCTCGGCTTGAAATATTCCTTACGGAGCGCATCCGGCGGAAAATACTGATTGCCCTCGACCTCTACCGTTGCATCGCTTTCGGCGAGCACCGAGCCTTCCCACGTTGCTTTTGCCATAATGCATATATAGATTCCTAACCGGCACAGCAGTTTCAGAAAACGTTGTGGAGGCAAGATGACAGAGGCGGTAACGAAGGAGCGCTTCAACGGACACTCGATGACCGGTGCGCTGGAGCGGGTCATGGTATGTTCACCGCGCGCGGCGGGCTGGAACCAGCCGGAGCGCGCCGCGCACTGGCAAGAGCTGGGCTTTCGCCACGCACCCGACTTCGCCACGGCGCAAGCGCAGCATGAAGCGCTCTGCCGCGAGTTGCAGGCTGCGGGTGCGGAGGTCGTTGAGATGCGTAACGCGCCGGATCTCTCCCTCGACGCCGTCTACGCCCACGATGCGTCTCTTGCCACCGACTACGGTTTGATTGTGATGCGTCCGGGCAAGGTGAACCGCGTTGCCGAAGGGCCGCGGTACGGTTCGTTCTGCGAGAGCCTGGACATTCCAACGCTCGGTACGATCACGCCTCCCGGCACCACCGAAGCCGGAGACATGGTGTGGCTCGATTCCAAAACTCTGCTCATCGGCCACGGCTACCGCACCACCGCCGCCGGCATTCGGCAGATGCGCGATCTGCTCATTCCCAACGGCGTGGAGGTTATTTCGGCGCCGCTGCCTTACGGTCCAGGCCCGTCCGAGTGCCTGCATCTGATGTCCTTGATCAGCCTGCTTGACGAAAAGACTGCGCTGGTCGATCTGCCCTGGCTCGCGGTCGAAACCGTCGGACTGCTCGAGTCGCGCGGATTCAAGTTCATCGAAATCGACTCGTCGGAGCGGGATACGCTGGCTTGCAACGTTCTCGCGCTGGGCGGGAAGCGTCTGCTTGCCATCGAAGAAAATCGCCAGACTAACGGGCGGCTCCGCCATGCTGGATTCGACGTGCGCACTTTTCCCGGCGGTGAGATTTGCATTAACGGCAGCGGCGGGCCGACGTGTTTGACACGCCCGCTGCTGCGGGGAGCCGATGCTCCCTGATTACCTCGGCTCAGACCGCGCGGAGGACGGATGACTGGAGCCGTCTGCGCTTGTACTAAGGTGTGTACATCGTCACACATGGGGCCGCAATGACCACTACGAGTACGACGGGGCGTGATCGAAATTCTGCGCGTATTTCATGCCTCTCGCCGTCCTCCAAAGATCCTGGTGAGAAACACTGCTCAATGGCTCTCGCAACTCCTGCTAAAATGATCCTGCATGCTTCTTCCCTTCGTCCGCGAACTCTTCGTGGACGCAGAAAAGCTTCCCGCCTTCGCGCGTGTAGCCTCCCACCTTAAGGAGGGCACGGGGCGTATTCGTGTCTCCGGCCTTACACCCACCGCAAAAGCCTTGTTGCTCGTGCTGTTTCAGCGTACCGCCGGACGTCCGCTCATCTTTGTGGTCAACGACAACCGTGCTGTCGAGGACTTTCTTCCAGTTCTTCGCGGCTTTTGTGAACTCACGGCGGCCTGCGATCCGGAGTCCGTTATCTCTCTGCCGGCGCGCGACGTGCTTCCGTTCCAAAATCTCTCGCCGCACCCGGAACTCCAGGAAGAACGCGCGACGGCCTTATGGAAAATCGCGACGGGCGCGGCATCGATTGTGGTCTCGCCGGTTGCGGCCACAGCCATCCGGCTGCGCTCCAGCGACTATTACGCCGATCTCGCCCGCACCATCCGCCGCGGAGAATCCTTCGATCTCGAGGCGCTGCTGGCGCACCTCAACACCGTCGGCTACACCTCTACCGACGTGGTCGAAATGCCGGGGCAATATGCTTTGCGCGGCGGCATCCTCGACGTTTATTCGCCTGAAGCCGACCGCCCGTTGCGCATCGAATTTTTTGGCGACGAAGCCGACTCCATTCGCAAGTTCGATCCGGCCTCGCAACGGTCGTCGAATCCCGTGGACGAGGCTTTGCTGCTTCCTCTCACGGAGACACCGGTCAGCGAACATCTGCTGGGCGCCATTCACACGCGGCTGAGCGGCAAGCGCATTGTTGGCTCCGGGAAGCCGGGCTCAGAAGAAATCGTGGAAGCCGCTGTGCGCGCCGGTGGAGTGAACGTTTTTCCTGGCTGGGAGTTCTATTCTCCAGTGGCCGGAGCAGACAGCACCATCTTCGATCTCATTCCGCGGGCGGCCGTTCTGCTCGACGAGACCGATCAGCTCAAGCAGGAGTTCGACCGCTTCTGGACGCGCGTTACTGAAGCACATGAACGCAGCGAAGTCGGCAATTTGGTGAGGCCCGAAGATCTTTATTTACCGCCGGAGGACTGGTGGGAGAAAACGTCGGCGCTTCCTGGAGCCGACATCGAGCACCTCGGCATCACTCGCGGCCTGGACGAGGCCTCCGAAATCTCATTTCTCTCGCAGCCGTCGCCGCGCTTCCACGGCGCCGTTCCTGCCATGCTTGCAGAAGTGCAGAAGCTCAATAACGATGGGAAGCGCGTGCTGTTCGCCGTGCCCAATATCGGCGAAGTCGAGCGTCTCGCCGATGTTTTCACGGAGTACAACGCCTCGTTTCGGCTGGGAAGCCGCACCCGCGGGGGCGAAAGCTACGCGGATGAAACCAGCTACTTCGCCGGAGAAATTCTCACCACAACGCTGGCGACTGCCTACATCCCAGACGGCGTGCTGCTTCCCGAGGCTAACCTCGCTATCTTCGGCGCGCGCGATCTCTTCGACGAATCGGAATCGGTCGCCTCGCGTCCGCAGCGATCGAAATCGAAAGTCTCGGCCTTCCTCTCCGACTTCCGCGATTTGCAGGTGGGCGATTACGTTGTGCACGTCGAGCATGGCATCGGCCAGTATCAGGGCCTGAAGGAAATCAATCACGGCGATGGCCCCGCCGAATTCATGCTGCTCGAATTCGCCGAAGCCGCGCGCCTGTACGTCCCGCTCACCCGCCTCGATCTGGTGCAGAAGTATCGCTCGTCGGAAGGCGCGAAGCCGGTTTTGAGCCATCTCGGAACCGCGGCCTGGGGCAAGACAAAGGCTCGCGTGCGCAAGGCCATGAAAGACATGGCCGACGAAC
>Ga0302177_10001221_pt1 | contig 18610 bp, 15 predicted proteins | sample I_Palsa_E1_2_FD_198780 | JGI IMG/M metagenome (GOLD analysis project Ga0302177, IMG submission 198780) | Peat permafrost microbial communities from Stordalen Mire near Abisko, Sweden - I_Palsa_E1_2 | ecosystem: Environmental > Terrestrial > Soil > Palsa > Peat permafrost | place: Sweden... | reverse complement strand
CTTCGTCAAGGGCAAGACCGATGCCCTTGTGGCGACCGACGTCGTCGCCCGGGGTATTCATGTCGATGCCCTGCCGTGCGTCGTGCATTTCGACCCGCCGACCGACCACATCGACTACGTCCACCGGTCGGGCCGGACCGGCCGGGCCGGTCACACCGGGACTGTCGTGTCGCTGGTCACTCCCGAACAGCACAAAGACGTACGTGGCGTGCAGAAGGCGCTTGGGCTGGAGCCCGGCCTTCTGGCGCCGTTCTCGGCGCCGACTCAGGCACCGTCGGCGGAGAATGGGGGGGGCCGGAAACCTCGGAAGCTCACAGGAACGGTCAAGTTCTTCAACGCCGCGAGGGGCTACGGGTTCGTGGAGCATGGCGGTGGTGAAGATCTCTTCGTGCACCACTCGCAGGTCCAGGGAGACGCCCGTCAGGACATCGCACCGGGCGCCACGGTGGAGTTCACCATCGGCAGCGGCCGCAGAGGCGATGAGGCACAGAACGTGAAGGTCATCTGACCCTGCCCAGGCCCTGATCGGGCTCGGCATCAGGTGACCAGGACCAGCGCCGCCCCCAGGGCCATGAAGAGACCGAAGGGCAGGGCGGACCTGCGGTCGGCCCGGCGGCTCGCGATGAGCGCCAGTCCGGCGAACAGCGCCAGCAGGTTGGCGTAGAAGAACGCCTCGAAGAGGTCTATCGGGCTGACCCAGGCCAGGCCGAAGCCGAAGACGAAGGACAGGCGCACGTCGCCGAAGGCCATCCACCGCGGGTTCAGCAGGTTGACGATGAGGAACAAAGCGAAGGAGATGAGTCCACCGAGCGACGCCTGGGAGAGCCGCTCCCATTCGCTGGTCGAGAGCGAGACGATCAGTCCGCTCCCGATGACGGCAGCGCTGAGCGCGTAGACCAACGTCTTCGGCAGGAGACGTCGCGTCAGGTCGCACGACGCCAGCTGGACCAGGCCGAGGTACAGGAGGAGCGGCGGTAACGCATTCCAGGACCAGCCGGCTCGGTGCAGCACATACGCAGGCAGTAGGCCGGAGACGAGAGCCAGGATGACGAAGTGCCGCCCGGTGATGCCGGGAGGACTCATCGCCTCCCGCTCGGTGGTGTCTCCGGTCGCGGGCGATGACCGCGAGACCGCGGCGGCCAGTTCCCGCCGGGTGAGCGGTACCAGCAGTGATCCGACAGCGAACCCCATCAGGGCTCCTACCACGAGCGTCATCGTCTCGCTCATTGGACGAGCGACACGGCGTCGCAGTTGGTGCCGAGGTCGGCGATCGATGCGCCACCCACGGAGACCCCAGCCGCTTGGAGAACGGGGTCGAGGAAGCCGGCCACGGTCGACAGAGCCGTCGACACCGAGGGGTTGGTTGACCCGCTCAGGCCGCCGAAGGTAGGCGTGGGGCTGGCCGGGGCCACCTGGATCGGATTGGTTCCCGCTGCTGCGGTACTCGCAGTCGGCGGTACGACCCCACTCGTGCCTCCTGCGAAGCTGGAAGATGGACCGCTGTAGCCGGTGATGGACACCGTGGCTATGTCGATGCCGGCGAGCGTCACGTTTCCCGATGCCGTGTTCGTCGCTCCCGCGATGGTCGTCGACGACATGGAGTTGTTCTGGCACTTCAAGGTGTTCAACTTTGCAGTTCCGCTCGCCGCTGACAGGGGGATGTCGAGCAGACCGAGGGCCGGCAGCGTCAGTTGGAGGTCGGCCTGGACCTGGGCGGTCGATGCTGTGGTCCCGACGGGGCCATAGGCAACCTGGGGCGGCTGCACCAGCGTGAGGTAGAGCTGGGCCGTGGTCACTCCGGTGACGCCCAAGTCCGAGGTGACATTCAGTGCGCTGGCTCCGTTCGCGAGCTCCGCCTCGGTTGTCAACACTTGCAGCACATTGAGACTTGCAGACAAAGCCGCTGTCGACAGAGTGGTGGTGGTGGTCGCGGTATTCGTGCAGCCTGACGCGATGGACCCCATATTGATGCTCACGAGATGGCACAGCGGAACCATGTCCTGGGTGCTGTCGCTGCCGGTGAGCTCGGTCAGGCCTGTTCCGGCGTTGCACGGATTGGGTACGGGGGAGGCGCCGCAGTTGAGCTGGGCGACCTGGTTGGCAATCGCATCCGTCCAGATGCCCAGCCACTCTTGAGCGCTCAACGACGTCGTCAAGACATTGGACGTCGTGAGCAACCCGCCGGAGGCGGTCACTAGTTGATTGATCGTCACGTTGGTATTGGCCAACCCCTGGTAGCCGGCTGCCGTGAGATCGGCTGAACCGAGCGTTCCCAGAAGCGTGTCGAGAACTGGCAATTGCTGACCCGGATCGGACAGGTTCGCCAAATAGGTTCCGATGGAGAAGGACGATTCGGGCATCACGGCGGCAATGGTCGACCGATCAGTCGTGGCTGTCGAACCGGCGTGGCCGCTCAGCACTCGGAAGCCACCAAAGAAAATCTGCGGCACGGACTGGGTGGCCGTCACGTCGACTGCGTTGCAGGTATACGTCAGCGGGGGAGACGACGGCGTGCACTTGCTCTCAGGCGTGAAGTTTCCGTTCTGCCAGAGTCCGAGCGTCATCGACAATCCGGCGTTCGACGCGTTGTCCGTGCTCGCGTTGGTGAGGATTCCGTTCAGGTAGGACTGCGCTTTCGAGTTGCTCACCTGGTTGTCTGCAATATTGATGTAGCGGGCCAGGTCGAGCGCCGCCGTGTCGGCCATCGCTTGGGCCTGCCTGCTGCCATAGACCGAGAATCCGATGTCGACTCCCATGGCGCCACTCCCCAGGAGAAGGATCATGCAGATGCCCGTGAGCACGAGTGTCGCACCCCGCTCGTCCTCGCGGCGCTGACCCCACAGGCGGCGCCAGAAACGCCGGAATGTCGACATCATGCCCACTCGGCTACGAGCTCGGGGTCGACATCTGGAGAACATTCGTCGAAGAGATGCTCGACGGCATAATGACGCCGAGACCCGGGAGCTCGGGGAAGAGTGGCGAGGCGGCGTAGTCATAGGTGACCGTCACTTGAAGACAGGAATTGTTCGCATTCGACGGGCATTGCTCCGTTGTCGCCTTGCACGTGATCGCCGAGCTGGCGGACCCCACGACATCCGGTTCGTAGCAGCCCTTGCCCATCCAGTTGACGTCGGTGGCGGCCTGGCCCTCGGCAGTTGTGACGGCGGAGGTCGAGGCCACGATGCCCGATCGCGCCGCGTCAGCGGCAGCTTGCGTGATGGTCGACTGGGCAGCCAGAACCAGGCCGTAACTGATGATGCCGTAGAGCAGCGCGATGAGAAGCACCACGACGAAGGCAAATTCGACCATCTCCGCGCCGCGCTCGTCGCGTCCGCCGGCTCTTTTCGGCAGCCTCCACGTGCGCGGTTCCAAGGCGAGTCCCTTTCTCCGTATCTCGAACGGTCGCCCCAATGTCGTCACTCATCGACTGGTGCGTCGCTTTGATACTTGCGAGTCGATTCTGGGCCGGCCCTTGGCGCGGGTACATAGGACATATGGACCATTCGGTGCTCTCACCTGGGACGCTGTTCGAGAGAATGGTCAAAAGGACCTATGTACCTCATCGTCTTCCCGTCGTACCCTCAACGCAACCAACGGGATCGCACAACGCACTTCTGCTTCTGTCTGTTGTGCGCCGGTTGAGAGGGGGGAGGTTGCGGTGAAGCGGCAGACGCTCATACTCGTCGTCATCGGGGTGATCTTGTTCATTGCCGGGAGCGCGATCGCTTACGCCAGCGTGCAAGGTGCAAGCAAGCACGGTGCCGGAACCAATGTGGTGGCGCCGGTCAGCACTTCGGCTGTGGTCGCGAGGGCCAACATCCCAGCCGGTACCACGGGTCAGGCCATGATCTCGAGCAATCTCGTCGCCATCGAGTTGATCCCGACCAAGTCCTATTCACCCCTCGATCTCGGGTCTCTCACTGGGTTGACCGATGAAGTTCTGACACAATCGGTCACCAAGGGTCACGCCATCGCCGCGACGGAGCTCAAGGCCAGCACGTCCTCCATCTCGGTGCCGACAGGCCTCGATGCGGTCACGGTCACGATCTCGGGCACGGACAGCCTCGCCGGCTATCTACAGCCCGGCGCCCACGTTGACGTCTACGCAAATATCACCAAGGTCTCCACGGCGAGCGGCGTCAGTGCGACGCTTCCGCTGCCCTGTACGGAGTTGGCGATGGCGAACATCCAAGTCCTCGACGTGCAGAGCACCGTCCCCTCCTTCGCCAGCCATGAGACGTCGGCCGGCCGGACCATTCCGGCAACCGAGACGCTGCTCCTGGCCGTCAGCCCGTCGAACGCCAGGAGCATCGAGTTCCTCTCGCAGAACGAGTCCCTGTCGGTCGTGCAGACCCAGCAGGATGCCAACCCGCCACCTCTGCAACAGTGCATCGGCACGGACCAGACGACGGCAGGACCGTGATCAGCCGCCGGATTCTCGTCATCAGCCGTTCACCGGCGCTCAGTCGCGCCATCCAGGCCTCCCTGGGTCCGGGTTACCAGGTTCTGACCAGTGTCGACGTCAGTGACGTCGTCGACGAGGTGCAGGAACAAGGCCCAGTCGACGTGCTCGTCGCCGGACCGGTCTTCGACAGTCATGCCGGCATGGGCCGCCTGGCCGTGCTGCGAGCAAGCGGAGCTGTTCCCGCCATCGTGTTGGCCCTTGGCCCGAAGCCGAAGGCCAACCTGGGCGACATCGTCCGCACCGGGGCCGTTGACCTTGTCGAGTACCCGACCAGCAAGCGCCAGCTCGCGGCCGCCCTGAAGCGCGCCTTCGATATCGCCGACGTCTCGGCCTCGAACAACGACCCCACCCTTCCCGTGGTGGCCGCCCAGGGCGTCGTCGTCGACCGGCCTCAGTTCGCCGAGGTCTTCACCGTGGCGTCGTCGAGCGGAGGGTGCGGCAAGACGTTCTACGCCACCAACTTGGCCTGCTATCTGGCGGCGCAGACGGGACAGCGGGTCTGCCTGGTCGATCTCGACCTGCAATTCGGCGAGGTCTCGACGGCGCTGCACCTCCGACCGCGGTTCACAATCTCGGATCTGCTGTCTCGGGAACCGGTGGACGAAGACGATCTCGACGAGCATGTCGAGGAGTACCTCGAGGAGCACGAGCTCGGGTTTTCTGTGCTGGCCGCGCCCTTCAGCCCGGCTGACGCCGACATGATCGCCCCCAAAGATGTCTACAAGGTGATGGGCGCGTTACGCCGCCATTTCGACTACATCGTGGTCGACACGCCGGCGCAGCTGTCCGAGATCGTCTTGGCGGCATTCGACCACTCGACCAGGGTCCTCTGCATGGTCACGTTGGACCTGCCGAGCATCCGGAACATGCGGGTGTTCCTCACCACCCTCGAGAAACTGCGCATCAACAGCCAGACCATCGGCGTCGTGCTCAACAAGGTCGAAGACGACATCGGGATCGATATCGGCGATGTGCAGGAGGTGCTGGACAACAAGATCGTGTCGGTTCTGCCCTATTCACGAGAGGTCATGAAATCAATCAACAAAGGCCAACCAGCGCTCGTCTCGGCGGCTAACTCCGAAATCGGGAAGAAGTTGGCAGGCGGCATGCAGCAGTTCCTCTCCGACGACGCAACACCGAGCCTCGGTTCGGCCTCGAACACGGCTGAGATCGGCGAGACACGCGGGTTTTGGCGGCTGAGGAGGAAGGGCCGCAGCAACAAGGTGCCTGAGCTCGAAAGCGCCTGATCGACATGAACCTCTCGGAGAAGCTCGCCGCCGCCGACGGCACCGCTCCGCCTTCGCAGCCGGGACCCTCCGAGGAGAGTCTGCCACCGCGCAATCGGTGGGAAGGAGAGGGCGGCCCGCCGGACGGAGTGGAGAGACGGGTGGGAGGGAATGCCGCGGCGCCCGGACCGAAGGGGCATCCGTTGCGCCGCGCTTCGGACCGCTCCGCCCTCGACACGGCATGGAAGCAGTCCAAGCAAAAGGTCCAGACCAAGGTACTGGCCGAGATCGCGCCGAAGGCGGCAGACCTCTCACCAGAGGAGCTGCGCGAGAAGGTCCGTTCCACCGTCAATGACATCCTCGACCACGAGGACATCGGAATCTCGCCCATCGAACGCCAACGCTTCGTGGAGGAGATGCTCGAAGATTCCCTCGGCTATGGGCCGCTGGAGGCGCTGCTCGCCGACGGCAGCATCACCGAGATCATGTGCAACAAGTTCGACGAGATCTGGATCGAGCGTAAGGGCAAGTTGCAACGCAGCGACATTGTCTTCAACTCGCCCCATCAGTACCGACGGATCATCGACAGGATGGTGCACGGAGTCGGTCGCCGCGTCGACGAGTCCTCGCCGATGGTGGACGCCCGTCTCGCCGACGGCTCTCGAATCAATGCCATCGTGCCGCCGCTCGCGCTGCACGGGCCCGTGCTCACCATCCGGAAATTCCCGGAGAGGGCTCTTGTCATGCAAGACCTCATCGGCCTGGGCTCGCTGAGCATGGATGCCGCCGTGTTCTTGGAAGCGCTGGTGCGAGGAAAGATCAGCTTGATCGTGGTTGGTGGTACGGGTACCGGAAAGACGACGATGCTGAACGTGTTGTCCAACTTCATCCCCGACGGTGAGCGCCTGATCACGATCGAAGAATCTGCGGAACTGCAGATTCAGGGTGAGCACGTCGTGACCCTCGAGACTCGCCCGGCCAATGCAGAGGGGTCCGGCGAAGTCCGTATCCGGGACCTCGTGCGCAACTCGCTCCGCATGCGGCCAGACCGGATCATCGTCGGAGAATGCCGTGGTTCGGAGACGCTCGACATGCTGCAGGCCATGAACACCGGTCACGCAGGATCCATGACGACGGTGCACGCCAACACGCCGCGCGAGTTGTTGGGTCGCCTCGAGACCATGGTGATGATGGGCGGAGTCGAACTACCCCAACGTGCCATCAGGGAACAGATCGTCATGGCCGTGGGCTGTCTCATCCAACTGCAACGAACTCCTGCTGGGCCCCGCGTCGTCCACTCCATCACCGAGATCCAGGGCATGGAGGGCGAGACCGTCCTGCTGCAGGACATCTTCCATCGGGTCGACATGCACGAGGGCTTCGGTCGCCTCGTGTCGACCGGTCTGCGACCCAAGATCCTCGACGAGTTGGCGCTCAACGGCGTCGAGGTGCCGGCGCATCTCTTCCGGAACGATGAGGACGGTCTCTCGGGTCCCGGCGGCCGGTCCTCCGCCCGCCATCACCGTCCGGCTCGCCCGGGACGGGTCGTGGAGCCACCATCGGAGGAGATGTACGAGATGTTGGCCCGCCGGCGCGAGGGGAAGTGAGAGTCATGCCGACCGCGACCGAGCTCAGCACGCAGTCCACCGCACTCGTGGCGGCGGTACTGGTCGGCGGCGGCCTGGCCCTGGCCGTCGTGGCAATCATCATGCGGGTGCGTACGAAGCAGCGCACCTTGGCCCAGATCCTGGACGACACGATGGGTACGGCAGAAGTACCAGTAGAGGTGGTGACGGAGTCACCCGAACGCGGCGAGCTCTCTGCCCTCACGGTCCGCATCGCCGGGATCTTCGGAAGAGTGGACACCCATGGCGCATTGGAGCGCCGTCTGGAGCGCGCCGCTATGCCACTGCGCGCGGGGGAGTACCTCGTCATCAGTTCCGCCATCGCGCTCGGGCTGGCGGCGGTCGTCGGCGTCCTCGTCGGCTCGGCGATCGCGTCAATCGTTGCGATCGCCGTCGTCGCGGGCGTCGCCTGGTACCTGCCCTCACGTCAGGCCGCCAAGAGGATCAAGCAGATACAGGAGCAACTGCCCGACGCGCTGGCGCTGATGTCGGCTTCCGTCGAAGGTGGTCAGACCTTCCAGCGTGCAATCGACATGTACAGGCGGGACGCCAAGCCCCCCCTCTCGGCCGAGCTCGACCGCGTCATGGCCGAGGTAGCGGTCGGTTCCGATCTGGTCGTGGCGCTCGAGAACATGGCGGAACGCTCGGGAGTGGAGGACCTCAAGTGGGCAGTCGAGGCTGTCCGCATTCAGCAGTCCACCGGTGGGCGTCTTGCCCCCATCCTCCACACGCTGGCCGACTTCATGCGTACCAGGCAGGAGGTGCGACGTGAAGTCCAGACTCTGTCAGCAGAAGGGCGCATGTCGGGCTACGTGCTCTTCGCCATCCCGATTTTTCTCGTCTGCGCGCTCGAGCTGAAGGATCCTTCCTACCTCAAGCCCATGGAGCACGGCGCCGGCCTGATCGTTCTGATCGCGACGGCCGGGCTCATGGGCCTTGGCTTCTTGATCGTGCGCCGCATGGTCAACATCGAGGTGTGAGGCAGAACGGAGCGATCTCATGAACGGATCTTTCGTCGTTCCATTGATCGGCATCACCCTGATGGCGATCGGCCTCGCTGGGGTGGCGGCGGCGGCCTGGCGATCCCACAAGGCGTCGAGCCGACTCGACTTCATCCGATCGCTCGGTTCGGAAGCCGAGCTGTACGCAGAGGCGGCACCTACCGTTGAGCGCGTGCAGGAGCCCCTGGTCAACCGCATTTTCGGACCAGCCGCGCGCGGTGTTCGGAACACCCTCACACGTCTCTATCCGTCGAGTGAAGTGGATCGGGTTCACGCTGATCTCCTCAAAGCGGGTCTGACTGGAACGATCCGAGCGGAAGAGTTCGTGGCCATCCAGATGGGTTCGGGCCTTCTTGGCATCGCGCTCGGGCTGGCGTGTCTGGTGAGCGGCGTCGTGAGCGTCAAGATCGGCGTGGCGATGCTGTTCTTCCTGCCGATCGTCGGGGGCTTGGCGCCGAGTTGGTGGCTACGCCGACGGATCAAGGCGCGACGCTCCCGCGTGACGAACGACCTTCCCGATCTGCTCGACCTCATGACGATCTCAGTCGCGGCTGGCCTCGGCTTGGAGCAGGCAATGCAGGTCTCCTGTGCTCGCTTCGAATCTCCGGTGTGCGACGAGTTGCGCCTGACGCTGCGGGAGATGGAGCTCGGGCTTTCACGACATGACGCGTTGGAGAACTTGAAGTTGCGGACCGACATCGACGACCTGATCACGTTTGCGGTCGTTCTCTCCCAGGCTGACGCGCTTGGTCTCCCGATCGGACGGGTCTTGGAGGCACAAGCCGACGAGATGCGCGACAAGCGACGTCAGCGAGCCCGGGAGAAGGCGGCAAAGGTGCCCGTCAAAATTTTGTTCCCGCTCGCGCTTTGCTTCTTGCCGGCGATCATGATCATCGTCCTGGGCCCGATCGTCGGCCCCATCAAGCACGCCTTCCACGGGGCCTGAGCATCGCGAGCACGAGGACGACAATTGTCGTGCTCAGCCAGTCCGCACCCGGGCGGCAACGGAGATGCGACTGTTGCTTGAGGCCAAAAGCGTACAATGACCTGGGAGTTTCCATCGTTCTTGCGGTGGGGATGGAGTCACACCGCAGCGCAAGCCCCGGTGTGGATTGAGGGGGAGGAATGGCAAACACAGCCTCGATCCTGTGGCCGACCGCGCAGCCGTCGCCGGCCGTTGAGGTCGGCACCGGAACTGAGTGGGCTTTCTACACGCGAGTCTCCGTCTCCGGGCCTTCGGTGTGCACGACTGTGCACCGCGGCGAGAGTTTGCGGGAGGCGCGGGCCACGCTCACGCGCGACGACATCGAGGCAGATGCCGACGAGGCCTATCGCGATCCCGAGGTCTCCATCCAGTCGCGGCAGGAGGATCGGCAGTGGGGGCCATGGTCCTTGACCCAGCGCGAGCTCGAAGTGCTGCAGCTGCTCGCCGAGGGCGCCACGAACGGCGAGATTTCGCAGCGGCTCTACATCAGCCCCAAGACGACGAAGAACCATTTGGCGGCGATCTTTCAGAAGCTCGATGTGACGAACCGCACGCATGCGCTCGTGCGCGCCGTTGTCATGGGTTTGGTCACGATCGAATAGAAGGTCCAGTGACAGGGCTCACGAAGTCCGTTCAATTGGTCCATAAAGCCTATGGAGCGTGGCGAAGCGATCGCTGAGAATGGTGTGTGGGACTCCACTTGGTTCGGGTAACCGCTCGGCACCGATGGGGTGAGAGAGGGGAATGAGAGAATGGTTGAGCTTTTCGTGAACGCATTCGTCGCGGTACGCGGCGCCCACAGCACCATGCTGGGGCGTGCTCGGACCGAGCGTGGTGCCTCCATGGTGGAGTACGCACTGCTGGTCGGACTGATTGCCGTCGTCGCAGTCGTCGCGGTGGGCCTGCTGGGTGGCGGCATCGCCAACCTGTTCGGCCACGCGAGCAACTGCGTGGGCACTCTGTCGAACACCGACTGCAACGCAACTCCCTAAGGGAAAATTCCCCCTTCCCTAACGGGATGACCGGGCTGGGCCGGCTTCTGCTGGCCCAGCCCGTCGTCGTCAGAGGGGCCTCGAGGGGGGAGGAGGCGACGGGCCGACCGCTGTGTCGGGCTTTTACCGTGGAGGGCTGGATCAAGAGATCCAGCCCTCTGTCGCGTCGGTTGACCGCGCACATCGGTGGTGGCGTGAGTTCTCGGTTCGGGTCGATCGGTCCGGACCGATCTGGGGATTGGAGGCCGGTGGGGCATTGCCACGGTCAAGCCCCGCGCCTCGGCGGACGTCCTGGAACGCTGGGTTCCGTCCGGTTTGCACAGCCGCTGCCGGCCCGTCGCCACCCTCATAGAATCGTGATCGAGGGCGGAGCGGGTTCTCGTCGGGCCTGGTCCCCGGGCGGTCGGACTTTAGGTTCCCCAGCAGGATTTCATCGTCGGTTCACATAACGGATACGGCGGCGAAATAGGGTCCGACGAGACTTGCAACCGCAATCGGATGTGGGATGTCGGGTCCGGGAGTCCCCGCCCCGCACCTTGACCACGGAGAAGAGAAGGGGAAAACAGGAGAACTCATGAGCTACCAGGCCGAGTACATCTGGATCGACGGGACGGAGCCCACCCCGCTCCTCCGGAGCAAGACGAGGATCGTCGAGGGCGGCAAGGAGCCCGGGATCTGGGGGTTCGACGGCTCGAGCACGAACCAGGCCGAAGGGAGCGACTCCGACTGCGTCCTCCAGCCCGTTTTCGTGTGCCCTGACCCCTTGCGGGCCGAGGGCGACAAGCTCGTCATGTGCGAAGTCCTGCACCCCGATATGACGCCGCACAGCACGAACACCCGGCGCAAGTCTGCCGAGCTGGCGGAGAAGTACGCCGACCAGGAGCCCTGGTTCGGCATTGAGCAGGAGTACACCTTCTTCCAGTACGGGCGCCCGTTGGGCTGGCCCGAAGCAGGGTTCCCCGCACCTCAGGGTCCGTACTACTGCGGCGTTGGGGGCGACAAGATGCCCGGTCGCGAGATCGTCGAGCGCCACACCACTGCCTGCATGAAGGCCGGGCTGGGGATCGAAGGCACCAACGCCGAGGTGATGATGGGCCAGTGGGAGTTCCAGATTGGAGTCCTTCCGCCGCCGCTCATCGGTGACCAGCTGTGGACGGCGCGCTGGCTGCTCTTCCGCATTGCCGAGGACTTCGACGTCTTCGCCACTCTGGAGCCCAAGCCGGTGCTCGGCGACTGGAACGGTGCCGGGGCGCACACGAACTTCTCCACCAAGGCCATGCGGGAGGAGGGCGGTTGGGACGCCATCATCGCCGGCTGTGAGGCCCTGGGGAAGCGGGTCGAGGAGCACGTCTCGAACTACGGCATCGGCATCGAGAGTCGTTTGACGGGTGCACACGAAACGGCGCACTTCACCCAGTTCAGTTACGGCACCTCCGACCGTGGGGCCTCCATCCGGATCCCCTGGCAGACCGCCAAGAACAAGAAGGGCTGGCTGGAAGACCGCCGGCCCAACGCCAACATGGACCCTTACGTGGTGAGCGGTCTGATGGTCGAGACCGTGTGCGGGGCCGCCGCCGGCGATTGAGTCGTACCTGATCGGGAACGCCGCTGGTTCCGGGAGCGCACCCCCCTCGGAGCTGGCGGCGTTTCTCGTTGCGCGGTCAGCCGGGTGGGATTGGTTGGTCGCTCGGCGCCCGTGCCACCAGGGCCGGCTCGCCGGGACGGGCGAGCGGACCGTACGCGAGCGGCGCCGTGTCGCCCTCGATGTAGCGGCTGGCGTCCCCGCCGGCATCGGCCGGCAGGGCCGTCCTAGCCTCCGAGCAGGCCGCTCACGGTCTCGGTCGCTCCGCCGACGATGCCCAGGACGGGGTCGGTGGTCGTCGTTGTCGTGGTGGCCGGGTCGGCCGAAGAGGAACCCGAACTCGGACTCGAAGAAGATCCCGAGCTCGATGAGCCGCGGACAACGCTCCCCAGTCCCACGGACTGCGTGATCCCGTTCACCGAGCTGGTCACGCCTCCGAGCGCGTTATTGAGCCCACCCACGCTTCCTACCGTGCCGCTGACGCCGCTGACCGTCTGTTGCACACCGCCAGTGACACCGCTCACGGTCTGACCGACCCCGCCGGCCACGTTTCCCACAGTGCTGCTGACAACGCTCACCGCCTGGCTGAGGCCACCCGTTGCGCCACCCGCCGCCGTCATCACTCCACCTGCGGTCTTGTTCGCCCCGGCCGAGAGCCCGCTGGTGCCTGATGACGATCCGCTGCCGAGCGCACCGCCGAGCAGCGCGGCCGCGCCAACCGCGGAGCCCGTGCCACCGGAATTCGAGCCACCGCCCCCAGACCCAGTTGACGAGCCGACTCCTCCTGCGTCCGATCCGTTGCCGGAGCCATCGAGAGTTTGCGCCCCCACGGCTCTTCCGTTCTCAGGTCCGAAATGAGTGGCCCCCAGGCCGAGGAGTGGAGCGGCAATGGCTGCCGAGCCCGGCGTCACTGCCGCGCTGCTCGGTCCGCTCGAGAGTGCATGCGGCGCGATGAAGGCAGCGGCCACCGCCGCGCCCGTGACCGCGGCGCCCGTGACGGCGTTGCGCAGCGCACCCGAGCCGCCTCCGTTGTGGTGCACGCTGGCGCCGCGGTGCGCCGCCCGGAAGATCGTGCGGCGGATGAGTGCACCGGTCGCGATGAGGAAACCTGCCAAGGCCTCCTTCGAATCGGAAACAAAGGCAAATTCGCGCTTCAGCGCCTGGCGGGCCCGCCAGAGCAGGGTCTCGATGGTTCCGATCTCGACACCCTCGTGGTCGGCGATCTGCTGGTAGGTCCAGCCGGAGCCTTCGCGCATGGCGAGCACGTGGCGGTGGCGCGTCGACAGGCGGTCGAGCGCACGGTGCACCAGCTCGCCGTCGACTGCGGCGAGGACCAGTTCCTCAGAAGTTTCTCCGCCCACCACGCCCACAGGACGTTGTGCAGTGAGCTCCATGTCGTCGGTGGGCGTGCTGCGCGAGCGACGGCGCAGCATGTCGGTGCAGATGTTCCCCGCGATCACCGTGAGCCAGGGGTAGAAGCGCCTCTCGCCCGCGAAGCGCGGCAGCGCCTTCCATGCCCTGGCGAATGCCTCCTGCGCCGCGTCCTCGGCTTCGTGCCGATCGTTCAGCCGACGTAAGCAGAAGCGGAGGAGCCGTTCGTAATAGCGCGCGTACAGGTTCCCGAACGCTGCGGAATCACCCGCTTGGCACCGCTCGACGAGCGCGCGGTCGCGATCGAGGTCGACGTCGTCGCAGAGGCTTGTGAGCTCTTCTTCGCGGAGCGCCAAATGTCCCGTCCCCTCCGTTCGTCCTCGCACCCAGGAGGCGGATCACATTTATGTCTGGCCATCACGACTTTTTGAAGTCGGCGACGCGCCTATTCCCATAACGGGGGTTGAAGAAACATCTCACGAAAAAGTCTCACAACAAAGTTGATACTTCGGTGCAGGACCCGGCGGTCGTGGCGGGCACGGCCTCGGTCTACGCCGTGGTCGACCAGACGTACGTCAACAACAAGATCACCTCACCGCAGGCGGACGTGGTCCGCCTCGTCGCCGACCTCAAGCAGGTGGGCGGCGTGTGGAAGATCTCAGACGTGACCGTGCTCGAGGGCGCCACCCCCGCCAGCACGGGCAGCGCCTCGGGCTCGGCCGGCTCGAATGTGCCCGGGCAGTAGGGAGGCCACCCCGGCGTAGGATGCGACAGGGCTGCGTGCGGGTCTGTGGTTGAAAGTCGAGGCCAGTCGCAGGCAAAACGACCCACGTAAGGCGACTTGTGGTTGCTGAGCATGGTGCGGCTTAGAGGTAAGTCCTGCCCGCCGCGTCCCCGGCTGTCGGGGGCGGGTGGAGACGAGGCGATGCGCGCCAAGAAGGCGCCGTTGGGTACGGGGGCTCGCCCCCGCGCCGCCGGTGCCGGTGCGTCACCCTCGCGGCAGGCGAGTGTGGGGTCAAAGACCAGGTCAGCCGCACGCAGCCCTGTTTGAGAATGAAGGCGCGGCGGCGGCTGTGGGCCTGCCACGGCCGGTAGGATCGTTGCCTCATGAGCGTGTTCACGAAAGTCCTGCGCGCCGGCGAGGGCAAGAAGGTCAGGAGACTGGCCGAGCTCGTCCCCCTGATCGGCGCCCTCGAGCCCGAGATGCAGGGCCTGAGCGACGACGCCCTCGCCCACAAGACGGTGGAGTTCAAGGAGCGCCTCGACCTGGGCGAGACCCTCGACGACCTGCTCATCGAGTCCTACGCCGTCGTGCGTGAGGCGGCCTGGCGGGTGCTGGGCCAACGCCACTTCGACGTGCAGCTGATGGGGGGCATGGCCCTGCACTTCGGATGGATTGCGGAAATGAAGACCGGAGAGGGCAAGACGCTCGTTTCGACGCTCCCCGCCTACCTGAACGCCCTCAACGGGCGCGGCGTGCACATGGTGACGGTCAACGAGTACCTGGCCACCCGCGACTCGGAATGGATGGGGCGGGTCCACCGCTGGCTCGGCCTCCAGGTCGGGCGGATCGGCTCCGACATCGACGACGCTGCCATCAAGCGGGCCGCCTACGCGGCGGACATCACCTACGGGACCAACAGCGAATTCGGCTTCGACTACCTGCGCGACAACATGACCCGCAGCCGGGATCTCATGGCCCAGCGCGAGCACGTCTTCGCCATCGTCGACGAGGTCGACTCCATCCTCATCGACGAGGCGCGCACGCCTCTCATCATTTCGGGGCCGGCCGACGAAGCGGCGCAGCTCTACTACCAGTTCGCCGCCATCGCCCGCAGCCTGACCCGCGACGTCGACTACGAAGTGGACGAGGAGAAGAAGACGGTTATCCCGCTGGAGGCGGGGATCGAGAAGGTGGAGCAGGCGGTCGGGGTCGAGAACATCTACGACGCCGTGTCCGTCAACTACGTGCACCAGCTGACCAAGGCGCTCACGGCCAAGGACCTCTACAAGCGGGACAAGGACTACCTCGTCCAGAACGGCGAGGTGAAGATCGTCGATGAGTTCACCGGCCGCACGCTGGAAGGGCGGCGGTGGTCCGATGGTCTCCACCAGGCGGTCGAGGCCAAGGAGCGCGTGGCCATCAAAGAAGAGAACCACACCTGGGCCACGGTGACGCTGCAGAACTATTTCCGCCTGTACGAGAAGTTGTCCGGCATGACGGGTACCGCCGAGACCGAGGCCGGTGAGTTCGCATCGACCTACGGCCTGCCCGTGGTGCCGATCCCGACCAACAAGGAGATGGTCCGCCTCGACGAGCCCGACCTCGTGTTCAAGTCCGAGGAGGCCAAGTTCAACGCGGTGGCCGACGACATCGTCGAGCGCCACGAGCTGGGCCAGCCCATGCTGATCGGGACCGCTTCGGTAGCGAAGTCGGAATTGCTGGCGCGGCTGCTGGAAAAGCGGGGCGTCCCGCACAACGTGTTGAACGCCAAGCAGCACTTCCGGGAGGCCGAGATCGTGGCCCAGGCGGGTCGGCGCGGTGCGGTGACGGTGGCCACCAACATGGCCGGCCGCGGTGTCGACATCATTCTCGGAGGCAACGCGGAGCTGCTCGTCGAGCACGAGCTGGCGGCCGAGGGTGTCGACATCGACAGTGACGAGGGAATGGCCGAGCTGGAGCGCCGGAAGGCGGCGGTGGAGGCGCGCTGCCGGGCCGAGGGCGAAGAGGTGCGCAAGCTCGGCGGTCTCTACGTGCTGGGCAGCGAGCGGCACGAGAGCCGACGCATCGACAACCAGCTCCGGGGCCGTTCGGGCCGTCAGGGCGACCCGGGCGAGAGCCGCTTCTACCTGAGCCTCGACGACGAGCTGTTGCGGCTGTTCGCGACCGGCGCCATGAGCTGGGTGATGGGGCGGACCCTCCCCGAAGAGGTGCCCATCGAGTCGAAGACGGTGGCCAAGGCGATCGAGCGTGCACAGAACACGGTCGAGGCCCGCAACGCCGAAATGCGCAAGGACGCACTCAAGTACGACGAGGTGATGAACCAGCAGCGCAAGGTCGTCTACGAGCGCCGCCTGCAGATCATCGACGGCGACGACCTCGAGGAGCACACCGAGGATCTCCTGGCGGGCGCGGCGGAGAAAGTGGTCTCCGAGCACTGCCCGACCGAGTTCGAGGAGGACTGGGACCTCAAGGCCCTGGTCGATTCGCTGGCGCAGTACTACCCGACCAAGTTCGCCGTGGCCGACCTCGAGCAGGCGGCCACGACGGAGGACCTGGTCGAGTCCATTGTCGAGGAGGCGCTCGACTACTACGAGCACCACGGCGAGGCGATGCCGGGTGGCGCGGAGACCATGCGCCAGATCGAGCGCGACGTCTACCTGCAGATCATGGATGCGCGCTGGCGCGATCACCTGGCCGAGATGGACAACCTCAAGGACGGTATCCACCTGCGCTGGACGGTCCAGGCCGACCCCCTCAACGCATGGCAGCAAGAGGGCTACTCCATGTTCGGCCAGCTGATGGAAGTGATCGACAACGATTATCTCCGCTACATCCTCCACGTCGAGGCGGTCCAGCAACCCGCCGCCGAGCCCGACCTCGACAAGGCCGTCTATGTCGCCGCCGAGGACCCGGTCGTCGAGACGGCGTCGTTGGCGCCTGCATTGCTGGCCGACCAGGGGGCCAACGTGCCGACTCAGACGACCGTGCTCCCTCGATCCGAGGACGCGGTTGCCAACGGCCGGAACGGCGCCGGGAAGACCCAGATCAAGCGGCCCAGCGCCCCCGACCCCGACGCCTTGGTGCCCATCGTCAAGGAACAACACGAGAAGCTCGGTCGGAACGAACCCTGCTGGTGCGGGAGCGGCAAGAAGTTCAAGTTGTGCCATGGCGCCGCCTGACGGGCCGTCGGCCGACCTTCCGCGCGACTTCACCTCTGAGCTCGACGCGCTGGGGGAGCGGCTAGCCGAGGCGGAGCGCTACCTCGGGCGCGAGAAGCTCGAAGTCCGGCGGGTCGAGCTCGAGGCCGAGGTAGGGCGCCCCGATCTCTGGGACGACGCCGACAATGCGCGCGCCGTCACGAAGGAGCTCGGGCGCGTCTCGGCCGACCTCGACCAGCTCCACTCGTTGCGCAGCGAGCTCGAGGACGCGCGTGCGCTGCGCGAGCTCACCGAGGAGTCCGCCGCCGAAGGGAGTCCAGACGCCGCGCTCGATACCGAGCTGGTCGAGGTGGTCGACGCCCTCGGGACGCGGCTCGGTGCGTTGGAACTGCAGTCACTGTTCTCGGGCGAGTACGACGAGCTCGACGCCGTGTGCGAAGTGCACGCTGGCGCGGGCGGGACGGACGCGCAGGACTGGACCGAGGTGCTCCTGCGGATGTACCAGCGCTGGGCCGAACGCCGCGGCTTCACCGTCGAGGTCGACGAGGCGACCGAAGGCCAAGAGGCCGGGTTGCTCTCGGCCACGTTCATCGTCCATGGGCGGTTCGCCTACGGACTGCTGGCCACCGAGCGCGGCGTGCACCGCCTGGTCCGGATGTCACCCTTCGACTCGCAGCACCGGCGCCAGACCAGCTTCGCCTCAATGGACGTCACCCCCTTCCTCGAGGACGTGTCGTCAGAGGTCGACATCGACGAGAAAGACCTGCGTATCGACACATATCGCTCCTCCGGCGCCGGTGGGCAGCATGTCAACAAGACGGACTCTGCGGTCCGCCTGACCCATCTCCCGACGGGGATCGTCGTCTCGTGCCAGAACGAGCGCAGCCAGCACCAGAACAAGGCCAAGGCGATGCAGATCCTCGGGGCCAAGCTGGCCGAGCGGGCCCGCCTGGAGCGCCGGGCCGAGCTCGACGCGCTGAGCGGCGACCGTGGCGACAACGCGTGGGGCAACCAGATCCGCTCCTATGTCATGGCGCCGTACCAACTCGTCAAGGATCTCCGCACCAACTACGAGACCGGCAACGTCGAGGCGGTCCTCGACGGCGATCTCGACGCCTTCATGGAAGCCGAGTTGCGCCGCCAGCGCGAGGGCAACTCGTAGCGACACCGCGGGCGGCCGCGACGTCGCGCCCGTTCGTGTGGAGGTGTGGCATGCGGTGGCGGACGCGACAAGGGGTCGACCGCGCGCAATCGCTGTGGGGTGTGCCGTGTCGTCGGGTGTGCCGTGTCGTCGGGTGTGCCGTGTCGTCGGGTGTGCCGCCGACGCCTGGCGCTCCGCGACGACACTCCGCCTGGCGCGACGCGGACGGGGTTGTTGGTCCGGCGGCCGGTGGGGCTGCCGCCCGTCCGGGAGGTGGTGGTCGGGATGATCCTGGTGGAATTCCCACCCGCTCGGCGCCGGGCCCGGGGCAAGGGCGACG
>Ga0302177_10001218_pt1 | contig 18647 bp, 16 predicted proteins | sample I_Palsa_E1_2_FD_198780 | JGI IMG/M metagenome (GOLD analysis project Ga0302177, IMG submission 198780) | Peat permafrost microbial communities from Stordalen Mire near Abisko, Sweden - I_Palsa_E1_2 | ecosystem: Environmental > Terrestrial > Soil > Palsa > Peat permafrost | place: Sweden... | reverse complement strand
CACAATAAAATTATAGCCTTGCAGTAGAGCAAGCGCGGCGAAGCCCGGAAAAGGTCGAAGAATGAAGCTTATCGGCGGTAAATTGTGCGGTTCCGTGGCAGCGGCGTGCCTGCTGACTTTTTCCATTGGGAGCGTCGCCCAGGACGCGCCGGCGCAAAAGGAAACCAAGATTACCCCGGAGCAGAAAAAAGAGCTTTTCCGCTCCTTGAACCAGATACTTTCCTTTGCCAGTGACGACAGCCAACTGCAGATAAAGCATGAGGTAAAGAAGCGGCTCATCACTCGCGAGGAAGTAGAAAAGTACATTTTGGATAAATTTAAGGAAGACAAGGACGCCAAGCGCATGCAGCGGGAAGAGATCGTGCTCAAGAAGTTTGGCCTTCTTGACCGCGATTTCCAGCTACAGCCCTTCCTGGTGAGTCTTTTGAAGGAGCAGATCCTCGGCTACTACGACAACAAGACCAAGACGGTGAATTTGCTGGACTGGGCTTCGCCTGAAGAGCAAAAGCCTGTCATGGCCCATGAGCTGACGCACGCCTTGCAGGACCAGCATACGGATCTGGAGAAATTTGAGCCTGAAGACCCGGACACTACGCCCAAAAATGTCGCTGAGGATAACGAACGGCTGGCGATCGATGAGCGGGATAACGCCCGCGATGCGGTGCTTGAGGGGCAGGCGATGGTCGTTTATCTCGACTACACACTTAAGCCTAAGGGCAAGAGTCTGCTCACCTTGCCAGACGTGATGCGAACCCCCAGTGAGGACCTGGAGAGTTCGGGGAGCTCGCCCATCATGGACCGGGCGCCTCTTCTCTTACAGCAATCGATGCTTTTTCCTTATCGTGATGGTCTGGGCTTTGAGCAAAGACTGTTGAAGGATAAAGGCGCGCAATATGCTTTTGCCGGAGTGCTCGATAAACCGCCCTCCAGCAGCTACGAAATCATGAACCCTACCGCCTACGAACGAGGGGCAACGGTTCCTCTGCTGCAGATGCCCGACGTCCATTCTCTTCTCGATGCCGACTACGAGCCTTATGACATCGGTGTAATGGGTGAGCTGGATGTGCGTATTTTGACGGAGCTCTTTGGTGGTCCGGAGGTGGCCGCGATTCTCACCCCGCAATGGAGAGGCGGTCTCTACTACGCGGTACAGAGCCGTAAGGCGGTCACCCCAGCGCAACAGGCTGCTACCTCGTCGGTTGCACTGCTGTATCTTTCCGCCTGGCGGACGGAAGGTGCGGCCAAGGAATTCGCCAAGGTCTATGCCCGGGAATTAAGCAAGAAATACTCTGGCGTGCTTCGTGATTCCGCCGAGGAAACAAGTTCGGATGAGCAGGTTTACAACGCGAGTGAAGGACCGGTGTTGATCGTTCAACAAGGCAAGCAGGTATTTGTGAGCGAGAGCTTCGACATGACGACAGCGCGCAAGCTGCAATTCCTGTTCTTCGGCGCCCAAAAGAGCGGTGAAACGCAGCAGGCCAGGCAAGGTGACGAACTCACCACGCACCTGACCAAGCTGATGGCCAGCTGCGGCATGATGAAAGCCACCCTGCGCCACTAGGTTTCCCCCTCCCGTGGGAGTAAAGACAGCCTCCTGGGGGAGAAAAGAGGTCGCATGGGGGAGTTAAGAGCCTCTTTGCGACCAGCACAAAAAACTGCAGCCAGCACAAAACTGCTGCCAGCACAAAATAAGTGGGTGGCCCAGGTCTCGCTTTTGAGACCTGGGTGTTCCGGTAAGACCGATTTCTGAGGATAAACCCAGGTCTCAAAATCGAGACCTGGGCCACCCACTTATCAAAGGGGTGAAATCGATGCCCCGGCATCAAGCGGTATACTTAACTAATCTCAGCGTTCGGAGCCGGTTTGCAGCAGGCGGAAATTGGAATCATCGGCGGGAGCGGGCTCTACAGCATGCCCGGCCTGAGCAATCCTCAAGAGGTTGCGGTCAGCACGCCCTTTGGCGATCCCTCAGATATATTTGTCACCGGCGAACTGGAAGGGCGGCATGTGGCCTTCCTGGCACGCCACGGCCGCGGTCATCGTTTCCTTCCCAGCGAACTGAACTTCCGCGCTAACATCTTCGCCATGAAAAAACTTGGCGTGGAGCGGATCATCTCCGTCTCCGCCGTCGGCTCGCTCAAACTGGAGCATAAGCCGACCGAGTTTGTTATCCCCGATCAATTCATTGACCGCACCTTCCACCGCACGTCCACCTTCTTCGGCGATGGGATCGTGGGCCATGTGTCGTTTGGCGATCCGATCTGCGCCACAGTCGCCAAGGCCATCCAACAGGGTGCGGAAAGCGCCGGCGTGGTGACCAAGCAGGGCGGTGTCTACGTTTGTATGGAAGGCCCGCAGTTCTCCACCCGCGCCGAATCCAATCTCTATCGCAGTTGGGGCGCCGACATTATCGGCATGACCAACCTGCAGGAAGCCAAGCTGGCTCGTGAAGCAGAGATCTGCTACGCCACCATGGCCATGGTCACGGATTATGACTGCTGGCATGACGGGCATGAATCCGTCACCGTCGAGCAGGTCGTCGCGGTGCTGCATCAGAACTCTGCCAATGCCGCCACTGCCGTGCGAGCCGCGGTTGCCGCTATGCCTCGCGAGCGTGCCTGTCCCTGTGCCACAGCACTCAAGTACGCTATCCTTACCAGCCCGGCGGCGATCCCCGCGGCCACCCGCAACAAGCTGGATCTGTTGCTGGGCAAATACCATTCCTGAAGCGAAAGAAACCCATGTCCATTCTCGTCGTAGGCAGTGTTGCATTTGACAGCATCGAGACCCCAACGGGCCGGCGTAACCGTTGTCTGGGGGGCGCGGCTACTTACTTCGCCCTGTCCGCAAGTTACTTCACGGATGTGCGTGTGATCGGTGTGGTGGGCGAAGACTTCACCCCGGAACACGAGGCCGTGCTGACCCGTCGCGGAGTCGATACTCGGGGACTGGAACACACCTCGGGCAAAAGCTTTCATTGGACCGGGTCGTACGTGAAGAGCCTCAACGAAGCCCATACGATCGATACCGAGCTGAACGTCTTCGAGACGTTCGCTCCCAAGGTGCCGGCCGTCTACCAGGATAGCGAGTTCCTCTTTCTGGCCAATATCGACCCTGTGCTGCAAAAGAGCGTTCGCGAGCAGATGCCTAAGGCCCGCATGGTCTGTGGGGACACCATGAATTACTGGATCACGGGCCATCGCGACAACCTGGCGAAAGTCCTCACCGGTCTCGATGCGCTGTTGATCAACGACGGAGAAGCCAAGCTGCTGGCCGACAACAGCAACCTGGTCCTGGCCGCGCGCAAGGTTCTGTCCATGGGCCCCAAGGCTCTGATCGTCAAACACGGCGAATACGGGGCTACTGCGTTTTTTGGTGAGCACGCCTTCAGCGGAACAGGCCGCGTGTCGACGCCGTTTCGCGCTCCGGCTTGGCCTCTGGAGGAGGTGGTGGATCCCACCGGCGCCGGCGATTCCTTTGCCGGCGGCTTCTTCGGCTATCTTGCCTCGAAGCCCGAGGTCAATCTCAAGAACTTCAAGCACGCTATGTTCTACGGTGGCGTGATGGGCTCCTTCGCGGTCGAGCGTTTCGGGACAGAACGGATGCAATCGCTCACACGAGAGGAGATCGACCAGCGTTTCGCTCTCTTCCGTGAGCTTTCCCATCTTGACTGAAGAACAGGAAGCGCTCCGGCGGGAAACTCTGCTGGTGGCCTGGGCGGCTCTGGCACTGGCCCTGGTGGCCCTCGCCTACTGTGTGCGCCATGGCTCACTGCTGCTTTACGGCGACGCCGTGGCCCACCTGCATATTGCCCGCCGGGTCTTCGATTCCCTGACGCCCGGCTATCGGCAGCTGGGTTCCGTATGGCTGCCTTTGCCCCACATTCTTCTTCTGCCCTTTGTCTGGAATATGGCATGGTGGCGGAGTGGTCTGGCGGGGGCCTGCCTTTCTATCCCCAGCTATGTGCTGGGCTGCGCCGGTATCTACCGCCTGGCGCGCATGTGGTTGCCCATGTCTGCCGCGCTCGTGGCCGTCGCCTTCTACGGGTTAAATCCGGGATTGCTGTATATGGCTACCACGGCCATGACCGAACCACTCTTTTTGGCAGAGATCATCTGGGCGGTGCTGTTGATGGTTGAGTTTCAACGGACGCTCCAGGCTAAAGTCCTGATGGCTGCCGGGCTGGTTCTGGTTTGCGCCGTTTTCACTCGCTACGACGGTTGGGTCTTCGCGGCCCTGGCCTGGCTTTTTGCAACCTGGCCGCTGTTGCGCGCCCGCCTGCCGTGGCGGGGATCCGTAGCCGGCGCGTGGGTGTTGTTCACGGCGATGTTGATTGCCGCTCCCTCGTTATGGCTGGCCTACAACGCAAAGCAGTTTGGCGACCCGCTGGACTTTGTCCGGGGGCCTTATTCGGCTCGCGCGATTGAAGCCCGAACCACCCCTCCCGGTTCTTCGCCTCGTCCGGGTATCCACAACATGCACGACTCCGCGTTCTATTTTCTTAAGGCCGCGGAACTGGGCGCGGCTCCGGTTCCCCTAGGGAAGCTGCTTTGCTGGCTCAGCGCCGCGGGCACGCTGGCGGCATTATGGGCGTTCCGCCGCCGGCAAATCTGGCCATTGCTGCTGTTATGGCTGCCGTTGCCGTTCTATGCCTACTCGGTCGCTTATGGTTCGGTGCCTATCTTTATTCCGGTGTGGCGGCCGTATTCCTGGTACAACACGCGGTATGGCATGGAGCTATTGCCGGCGTTCGCATTGTTTCTGGGGTGCTTGCTAGCGGTGGTGTTCTCGCGCAAGCCTAACGTGATGCGTTACGCGGCGCCCGCGGCCTTGTTGTTGGTGGTAGCCAACAGCGTCGTGCTCTTACGCGCCAGCCCCCTTGTGTTTCAGGAGGCTATGGTCAATGCGCGAAGCCGTGTGGCTTTTGAAACCGCGCTGGCTAAGGCCCTGAACAACCTGCCTGCGCAGGGACTTATCCTGATGGCCGTTTCCAGTGATGTAGGCGCGATGCAGCAGGCCGGCATCCCGCTGCATCGCACGATTAACGAAGGTGACTATCTCACCTGGCAGCGGGCTCTGAAAGATCCGGCGCGAGCCGCCTCGGCTGTGGTTGCGGTGGACGGCGATGTGGTTGCGCAAGCCGTGCTGACCCATCCTCAAGGCTTACAACTGGTCAACGTAGTCTGCTCGACGGGCAAGCCCTGTGCCCGCATCTACCGCTCGCAGCCCTACCCAAAGCACGGGTGAGACCCCAGCTGCTTCGGAGCGTTTTCCCTAATCCGCGCGCAACAGCATAAGGGTGACATCATCGTGCTGCGGAGCATCCCCCACGAACCGGTCGAGGTCAACCATGATGCTATTCAGCATCATGGCCGGGGCCAGCATCACGCCCGAGTGCAACATGGTCATCAGGCGTCCTTCCCCGTACTCCTGCTGAAGACTGTTTTCCGCCTCAATCACACCATCGGTGAAAGTAGTAAGCCAATCGCCGGATTCGAGCGTTACTTCACCCGATTGATACGAAGCCGCTTCCATGATGCCCAGCGGTATTCCTCCTGCTTCCAGCCGCTCGATGAGGCCCGACCTGCGGCGCAGCATCGGATTGTTATGTCCCGCGTTGACATAGATCAATCGGCGCGAGCTCGGATCGAACTCGGCAACAAAGGCAGTGGTGAAGCGGCGGCCGTTCTGGCTGTTGCTGCAGGCATAGCGATTCATCCGGCCGACCAGTTCCGTCAGCGAGCCAGGCGTACTTGAGAGCGTCTTCAGGCTCGCCTGAAAGGTCGCCATCAGCATGGCTGCCGGCACACTCTTGCCGGCAACGTCGGCAATGGCAATTAGAAATGTCGATACTCCTGAACCCGAACACGGACGAGCGAACACGTCATAATAATCTCCGGCGACCGTGTTGGCCGGGCGGGTGGTAAATGCAATCTCCACGCCGGGCACATGCGGCGGGGTTGAAGGCAGCAGCCATGCCTGGATCTCTTTTGCGATCTGAAGATCGCGCTTCATCACCACTCGATCGGCGACCTCCAGGATCACCAGTGCGAACATTAGCAACCCGCCATAAAAGTGGAAATCGAGACCGAAGACTTTTACTTCGCCTGATCTGGTGCTCCAGCTCCACTCGCCGCCAGGAATGAAGATCAGAGCCAGGGCAGCGAGCAACAAAACCCGCCGGGCCGGCGTCAACTTCTCCACGATCGCCCAGAAAAACTGGCTGGCCACACCAAGAAAGTGCTTGCCCGTGGTTACTCCCGCGGCCCGGGTGGGGTCAACCTCCCCGGAGTACAGGCGATAGCTGGAGCGGGCATCGGTGCGAAACTGCGACCAGAGCTCGCTGAGTTGCATACCTTCGGTTACGCGGTCCCAGAATTGGTCGACGCGGTCCTTGAAAGCATGCTTCTCCATTTCGCCTGCTCCTTCGTTGGGGTGTTCGCGAACTCTACCCGAAGCTATCACCGATTTTAATATCGGATTTCTGCTGCGGAAGGCGGAAGCTCCGCTCCGGATTGACGGATCGCAGGCGCACTCTCTGGTCCGGAAAAGACCTTCGCTGGTTACCTCGATAACCATCACGGTTCCATTTTGCCGGCAGTCGGAGCCACATCGGTGGCCTGCCTGGTCTTGGGGTCAATGTCGACCAGCGCCACTCCGCCGCGGCTAGCGGTGACCACGTGGCCGCGAGCCCTTAGGCCGGCCTGCACTTCTTGGGGCAGGGAATTGGGCACAGAGAGGCTGCTTAGTGACGAACGGCATTTGATCGTTGACGAGTGCGTGCGTTTGAGGGGCGAGCTGCGGCTACACAAGTCTGGAGCGCATAAGAAGACAAATATTACTGCAATATGTGACCAAGTGTCGCAGCGGCGGGACGAGCGGTCGCCAAATCGAATATCTGCAGTGCAATCCGGCGACGTACGCGCCTTGGAAGGCTTCGCGGATCAATGACTATGGTCTCGAAGATCCGTGAGGGAATGTTATGTCGCGTAATAGTTTGATATCGTTGCTGGCAGCGCTTTGTTGGCTGTGCTCGGTGAGCGCAGAAGCTAAGCGGGATACACAGTCGGAGCATTCTTCGAACGTGGCTGAGCTGCAGACCAAAGCGGCACAAGGATTCGTCAAGCAGGAACTGGAATTGGCCGCGGCCTACTTCGCCGGCAGAGGAGTGCCGAAAGATCTCGCGCAAGCTGCCTATTGGTATCGCAAGGCGGCAGATCAGGGAAATCCCGCCGCACAGGTCTATCTGGGGTATCTGTATGCCGCCGGCTTGGGCGTGCCCCAGGATACGGCTGAAGCGATTCGCTGGTATAGACGCGCCGCATCTTCAAACTCCCCACTGGCAGAGGTGAACCTGGCAGCCCACTATATGCGGGGCGACGGAGTCAAGCAGGATACTGCGGAAGCATTGCGCTTGCTGCGGTCTGCTGAAGAGAAGGGTTATGGCCGGGCTGATGCATATCTGGGCCGGGCAAGCTATTTAGGATCGGGCGTTCCCGTCGACCATGCAGCGGCGGAAGCCTGGCTCAAGAAAGGCGTCAAACGGCACGACCCGGAAGCGGAATGTTTCTTGGCGGAATGGGACGCCTATGAGCCGCGTCATGTGCCCGATGTCCCTCTTGAGGCCAGGCTTCTGCGGCTCTCTGCCGCCGCTGGCTATGTGCCGGCTATCCATGGTCTGGGGCTGCTGCTGGCGAACCATCCTGAGTTGCCGCAAGCAAAGGAGGAGGCGACCAACCTGCTGATGTCATCTGCCCAGGCTGGCTACTGGCCATCGTCCGCGGCTCTGGGTATCCTGGCCCGCGATGGACGGCTGGTGCCCAAAGATCAAAGTGCAGCCTACCGCTGGTTGCGCATAGCGGTTTTGCAAGGCGGAAGCCCGGCAGAGACTTATGTGCATCACGAGCTTCAGCGCTTGGCGCGGGCCCTGGCTGATCCTGCTTCTCGAGACCAGGAGGCTGCGGAATGGCTGCAATCGCACCCGGATCGCGACCTGTTTGCATTCGCCAACCAAATGAACGCAAAGTATTTCCCCATCCAGGAGGTGTATGCTCCTGCGGTGGACAAAGAGGTGGAAAGTCAAGCTGAAGAGCCTAACTAAGCCAGCGTCAGACCCAGGCCGTCCCTTTTTCATGCACCCGCTGATCTTCTTGTCGGGCTGGGCGGCGCTTGGGATTTTGTTTGGCCTTCAGGAACTCATGGAAATGTCTTCTGACGAATGGAAGATCCCCCTCTGGATGCCTTTCGTTTCCTGGATAGTCGATTATCTGTTATGGGGTTTGATCTGCCTGGGTCTGTGGCACTTCTTGCGGGTGAGGATCCAAAACGCCACCCCGCGACAGATGGTCTTGCAGTATTTGCCCTTGAGTGTTCTCGTCAGCATCCTGCTGGAAGCAAGCTACACAGCGATCGTTCGTTATCAGCATCCGGGCCAACACCTCACCTATTTTGTCCGGGTCGAACACTATCTGTCTTCCGATTTCGTCACCGATGTAGCCATTTTCTGGCTGGTGTTTGCCCTCTTCCGAGGTGTCGGCTACTACCAGCAGCTTCGCGAGCGAGAGCAGACCGCTTCACGCCTCGAGGGACAGCTCGTCCAGGCCAGGCTGCAGGCCCTGCAAATGCAGCTCAACCCCCATTTCCTGTTCAACACATTGAATGGCGTTTCCAGCCTGATGCGCTCAGACCCAGACCTGGCCGACGAAATGTTGGAACGGCTGAGCAGCCTGTTGCGTATCACATTGGCAAAGGGGAAGGCGCAAAAGGTTCGGCTGCAGGAGGAAATGGATGTCGTTCAACTCTACGTCTCCATACAGCAGTTGCGTTTCGGCGATCGGGTAAGACACAGCATTCAAGTGGCACCAGACGCATGGGACGCCCTGGTGCCCACGATGATTCTTCAGCCCATTGTTGAAAACGCGTATGTCCACGGAATTTCCACGTCTCTCGCAGAAGCAACGATCACCATCAAGGCTTCCATCGAAGGCGATACACTGTGCATATCGATCCGCAATGCGGGCTGTGTGCCAGTCTCTTTCCCCGATGCCCCGGGAAAGCAGGGCGTCGGCGTCGCGAACGTAAAGGCTCGTTTGCAGTTGCACTATGAAAGCCGGCAAAGCTTTACCATTACGGAAATGGCTCCAGGCGATGTAACCGCCGTGATCCAGCTACCCCTGGAGATCGACAGGAGTCCAAACAGTGAAAACGCGGAGTCCTGGTATGCCGCTTCGGGTAGTGATCGCGGATGACGAAGTTCTTGCCCGACAAAAACTCTTACAGCTCTTGCGAGAAGAACCAGACATCGAAGTAGTGGGCGAAGGCGCCAACGCTGCGGAAACGATCGACCTGGTCCAGCTTACGCGGCCCGACGTGTTACTGCTCGATATTCGCATGCCAGGCATGGACGGCTTCGATGTCATCTCAGCTCTCAGTTGCGCTTCTCCGCAGAGCCTGCCCAGTATTATCTTCACCACGGCACACGACCAGTACGCACTGAAAGCCTTCGAGGTGCACGCGGTCGACTATCTCTTGAAGCCGTTTACGCGCGAGCGGCTGAGCATTGCACTCGACCATGCGCGGGAGCAACAAGAGCGCAGGCGCGCGAATGGGCCGGTGAAATCCGCGCAAAAGAAGGAATATACCAAACGACTGGTTTTTCGCTCTAAAGGGCGAATCCTTTTCTTGCCCATTGAGGAGATACGCTGGATTGGCGCGGAAGAGAATTACGTGCGGATTTGCGCGGGTAAGGAGAGCCATATGCTGCGCAATACCATGGCCAATTTCGAGACCAGGCTGGATCCTGACGTTTTCCTACGGATTCATCGCTCTGCGATCGTGAATCTGCAGCATGTAAAGGAATTTCGCACCGATGGAACCGACGGGGAGTGCTTTGTCACCATGTCAGACGGGCACAAGTTGCCTGTGAGCCGAGGATACCGTTCCCGCATTACCGGCCTCATCGCACGTTAACCATCCAACGGAATCGCACAGTCCAGGGTGGGCTTTAGCGTCACTGTTTTGCACTTCGGGCACATTTTTACGTCTTCGACCTGGCGGATAGTGCGCGCTCAAGCCGGCCCGGTACAGCAGCGTGCTGTGAAATGTGGCCAAAGGGGGGCCTACAACCCCGAGGTCAACCCTAACGAACAAAACTGGTTACATCGAGGTCTGGCCGCGTGGTGTTAGCATCACGCTGATGAAACCTCAACCAACCGATGCGGAGGGCGAGTGATCCCCTTCGTAAAGGCACACGCTTGCGGAAACGATTTCCTGGTCATTCAGGAAAATCTCGCGGGCGTCGAGCCCCGAGATGAACTGACTCGTAGACTCTGCCAGCGCAACTCCGGGGTAGGAGCCGATGGGGTGGAGTTTCTGACCTGGGAAGGCAAACGCCAGGGAAAAATCCGCCTGCATAATGCCGACGGCTCGATCGCCGAAATATCAGGCAATGGAACTCGCTGTGCCGCCGCCTGGATTGCTTACGAAACCAAAGGCGGCCCAGGCGACGAAATCGTCCTCGAAACGGATGCCGGACCGCGCGTTTGCCAGATCGACGACCGCACTGGGCAGATATTTATGATTACCTCTTCCATGGGGGTGCCTCAGATTGGCAGCGCCAACTTGCCGCTTGGAGGCGGAGAACGAATCGAAGGCGCCATAGTGTCAACCGGAAACCCTCACTTCGTCGTTTTCGTCGATCGGCCGAACTTCTACGATTACCCGTGGGAATCGATCGGATGGGAGATCTGCACCCACGTCGCTTTTTTCCCCCAGCAAACCAACGTGGAATTTGTCCGCATGATCAGCCGTGATGAAATTGAAATACGCATCTATGAGCGCGGCGTTGGCCCCACTTCTTCCTCCGGCACCGGCACCTGCGCGAGCGCCAGCGCAGCCATTGCTCTGCGCGGCGCCGCGCCGGTGCTCCGCGTGACCGCTCCAGGCGGAGCACAAACCGTGCAATGGCAGGGACCCGGCACTGAGATGAAGTTGACCGGGCCGGCGGAGCTTATTTGTTTCGGCGAAACATGGTAAACCTCAATATTCCTGCGATCCGCCGGGGAGCGAAAGTAACCGTGCTCTCTCCGGCAAGCTACCCGCAACCGGAAAGACTGGCCATGGGAGTCGAAGCCCTGAGCCGTCTCGGCTTCCTGCCCTGGGTGGGACACCACGCGCTTAGCAAGGCACACCACTACTTCGCCGGCACTACCCAGGCAAGGCTCGAGGATCTGCATGCCGCCTTCCTCGACCCCGCCGCGGGCGCGATATTTTGTAGTCGTGGAGGTTACGGTTGCAACTACCTGCTCGGAGGGCTTGACCTGGGCCTGGTTCGCGAACACCCAAAACCATTCCTGGCTCATTCCGACATGACCTGTTTGCAAACCTGGCTGCTGGATCAGCTCGGCCTCATCTCCTTCCACGGGCCCATGGTAGCCGGCGATTTTTCGCAGCCCGAAGGCGTCGATGAAGCCAGCCTGTTGGCCGCGCTGGGCGGGGATCGATGGTTCGTAGGAGAAGCCTCAGGGCTCCGTGCGTTGCAGCCGGGAAAGGCCAGCGGAATCCTCTACGGCGGCTGTCTTACGATATTGGCTGCATCGCTGGGAACTCCTTATGCGCCGCGGACGGAAGGCAAACTGCTCTTTCTGGAGGACCGCGATGTGAAGCCCTATCAGCTGGATCGATTGCTGCGACAGTTGGTCTTGGCGGGAAAATTCGAAGGGGTCAAGGGAATTATTTTTGGTGAAATGCTGGACTGCATCGCGCCGGGACAAAAACCCGGCATGCTGGACGAGGTGATCCTGCGCGTGTTGGACTGGTTCCAAGGCCCTATCGCCATCGGTCTTCGTTCCGGCCACGTGTCCCGTCGCAACGTCACGCTGGCCTTTGGCATTGAAGCGGAATTACACCTGGTGGGCGCACCGGTGCTCAGCTTTCTGGAACGCGCGGCTGAGAAATAATCCTATGGCAAAACACATTCACATGATCGGCATCTGCGGCTCGGCGATGGCTTCGCTGGCCGGAATGCTCGAAACCAAGGGCTATCGCATCACTGGTTCCGATGCCGCTGCCTATCCCCCCATGTCTGACCTGCTTGCTTCGCTCGGTATCCCCATCATGGAGCCCTATGCGGAAGCGAACCTCTCGCCTCAGCCTGACCTGGTGATCGTGGGCAATGCCATCTCTCGCGGCAACGTGGAGTTAGAAAGCGTGCTCGATCAACGCATACCCTTTCGTTCGCTTGCCGAAACTATCCAGCACGAATTTCTTCCCGGCAGAGACTCGCTGGTAGTTGCCGGAACTCACGGCAAGACCACCACCACCAGCATGTTGGCGTGGATCTATGAAGTCGCTTCACGAGCTAAGCCGGAGGTGGCGCCCTCCTTTCTGATCGGCGGGATCGCGGAAAACTTCGGTACCAGCTTTCGCGTGCGTGACAGTAAGCCATTCATCCTTGAGGGCGACGAGTACGATACGGCCTTCTTCGACAAAGGGCCCAAGTTCATGCACTACTTTCCCGATGCGCTCATCCTGACCCACGTGGAGTTCGATCACGCCGATATCTACGACAATCTCGAGGCGGTAAAGACCGCATTCCGCCGGTTAGTCAACCTGGTGCCGCGCCGTGGCCGGGTGATTGCCTACGACGGCAGCCCAAACGTCGACGAATGTATTGCCCGCGCACTGTGCGCCATCGAGTACTACGGGTTCAAACCAGGCTCTGCCTGGCAGTTGCAGGACCTAACCCACAATCAACGCAACTCGAGCTGGAAGATTTTTTGCTCCGGCAAGGAGTGGCTGCAGGTAACCCTGCCCATGCCGGGGGAGCACAATGCGCTGAATGCGACCGCCGCCGCGGCACTGGCCGCGGGGCAGGGAATTGCCCCGGCCGCGATCGCTGAGGCTCTGTCCACTTTTCAAAGCGTGAAGCGCAGGCTCGAAGTGCGCGCTGTTGCCGCCGGGGTCACGATTGTCGACGATTTCGCCCATCACCCGACGGCGATTCGGGAGACGTTGAAAGCTCTGCGCGCGGCCTATCCTGGTCAGAGACTTTGGGCAGTACTCGAGCCACGATCGAATACCCTACGCAGAAACGTGTTTGAGCGCGAACTGGTGGAAAGTCTAGCGCTGGCCGACGCGATCGTCGTTGCTGGAGTCTTCAAGCAGGAAAGCATTCCAGTGGGGGAGAGAATGCATCCGGAAAAGGTGGTTGCCGAGCTGGTCCGCGGCGGCCACGATGCCACTTTCTACCCCACCGCGGATGCCATCGTGCAGGAGCTTACGCCCCGGCTCAAGCCGGGCGACGTGGTAGCAATTCTTTCTAACGGCGGCTTCGACGGGATCTATGAAAAGTTGCCGAAGCGCATCGAGCAGCGGACCTGATGTTCAGTTCTGTCACTATGCTGGTGACGTTTGTGGTGCTTGGCCTGCCCGCCGGGGTGGCCGGCATTCCCTGGGCCTTGTTGACCGGCGATATCGGTCCGCTCTATCGCTGGAGCATGCATATCCTACGCGCTGGGGTGAAGCTGTCGCGCATCCGCGTCCAGGTGGCAGGCCGCGAGCACATACCCGCAAGGCCCTGTATTTTTATGGCCAACCATGTGTCTAATCTTGATCCGCCCATCCTGCTGCCGTTGTTTCCCTTTCGCACATCTTTCTTTATCAAGCGTTCGCTGCTCAGAATTCCTTTCGTAGGGTATGGCATGCGGCTCGCCGGTTTTATCCCGGTAGACCGCGGCGGCCGCTTGGAGTCGGCCCGGGAGAGCGTCCTGGCCGCGAGTAAAGTGTTGGCCTCCGGAGTCAATATGTCCACCTTTCCCGAGGGCACACGCTCGCGCGATGGTGTCTTATTGCCCTTCAAGAAAGGACCCTTTTACCTGGCCATGGAATCCGGCGTTCCGGTGGTCCCTGTCTCCATATGGGGGTCGGAGCACATGATGACCAAGGGCAGCCTGCGCATCCGTCCCGGGACGGCCCAGGTGACCTTTCACCGGGCGCTTTTACCGCAGCAATTTGCCACCCGGGAGCAGCTCTCAGATGCGGTGCGGGCGGAGATCATCACAGGCTTGCCGGAGTGGATGCACGGCGATGCCGCAGAAAGCGCGATCTAGAAAATTTGGGGATTACTGCTTGATGATGGCGTTGTAGCCGTCCGAGAGCAGCTTTTGCTTCATCGCGGCAGCCTGCGTGCGGTCGGCGAACGGGCCTACCTGAACGTGCAGCAGCTTATCCTGCGGCTCACTGCGCACCACCACCCCATAACCGCGCTGACGCAGCGCAGAGACCAGCACGTCGGCATCCTCAGGGCGTGCAACCGCGGCAATCTGGACCATTGGCCGGCCAGAGGTGGAAGCAGGCGCATCGGCCGGCGGAACGTACGCTGGAACCGACTTCAATGCTGTGGGTTTGGTGGCCGGCGGCGCGGGCTTAGCCGGGGTGTCGTCTTCGGTTGCCGCATCCTCTTTGACTACAGTTTTGACCGCAGGCGCCGACGCAGCTTTAGCACTCACCGGCGGGTCGTCGTGCGCTGCGGCCGGCGTCGTCGCTGCGGCTGGCAACGCCGCGCTCTCGTTTTCATCTCCATCACCGGGAGTGCTCGCCGGGATGTTATCCAGTGCGTGTGCCTGGGTTGCTCCCTGTCCTGTTCCTCTGCCCATGGAATAGCCAAAACCAAAGAAGACGCCGCAGATCAACACCAGCCCAAAGAAAATTCCTAACAACGAGGCGGTGCTCAGCGTAATCTCAGACGCTTTCACTTCCTCTTCTTCATCTGTGTCGAAAAGGGTTTTCATGGCTATTTCTCCAACTTATCTCCCATTTTATTAAAGAGTGTCATCATCTCTATCGGCAGTGGGAAGACAATTGTCGTATTTTTTTCCACACCGATCTCCGTCAACGTCTGCAGATACCGCAGCTGTAGTGTCATGGGTTGAGTGGCCAGCAGGGCGGCGGCATCCACCAGCCGCTGGGCAGCGCTAAATTCGCCCTCCGCATGGATCACCTTGGCCCGTTTCTCTCGTTCCGCTTCGGCCTGTTTGGCGATCGCGCGCAGCATCGATTCCGGCAAATCTACTTGCTTCACCGCGACGCTGACCACCTTCACGCCCCACGGGGTTGTGTGCTCATCGATGATGCTCTGAATTCTTTGATTGAGTGATTCCCGACGGGAGAGAAGTTCGTCCAGCTCCACTTCGCCCAGCACGGAGCGCAGTGTGGTCTGTGCAAATTGTGAGGTCTGATAGACGTAGTTCATCACCTCGATCACGGCTCGGGAGGGGTCAATGACTTTTAACGTGATGACAGCGTTGACCTTGAGGGTGACGTTGTCGCGGGTAATGATGTCCTGGGGTGGTACTTCGAGCACTTCCTGACGCAGTGAGACACGCACCATCTGATCAAAGGGGCGGAAGATCAGGATCACTCCCGGTCCTTTGGGCGCCGACAAAATACGTCCCAGGCGGAAGACCACGCCCCGCTCATATTCTCTCAAAATCTTTACGGAATTGATGAGATAGATTGCAATTACGAAAATGAGAATCAGGCCGGGAATGCCAATACCCATCATGGTGGGGGCCTCGCTCTCTCCAGATTGTACAGGAGCAGGTCACAGGCTCGGTTCAACGAGCCTGTGAAGAAACGCGCTCTCTGCACAGTTGCAAGTTCTACTCTCTGTTTCTAACGCCGTTTGGTGAGAGAGGTTGCGGTCGTGTTCTCCGGGCACAGTCGAAAACCGTATTTCTTGCCCTGCCACAAAGGATGGGGCACCCGGTCCTTTGTGGCAGGGCAAGAAGTACCCGCCTCTACCATTCGATCTATCCCTGGCTTTCATCACCTTGGGTGAGCCGCAGGATTAAAAACCGAGGTTTTCGCAACGGTAAAGCCGAGGACTGCAGAAGCTGAACTCCCTACGAAACCCGCTCCACCAAGAGCGTCAAATCGCGTAGCCCGCGCACTCGAACTTGCTCTCCCCGCTCCGCTGGGCTGGCCGATTCGGCTTGCCAGAGCTCGCCGTTGACCATCACCTGTCCCAAGGGTGCAAGCGGCTGCGTGACCACCGCGATCAGGCCAATCATCGCGTCCCCTCCCATGCGCACTTTACTTCGTCGCGCGCGCAAAGCAAGCCGCAACAGAAAAACCGTGATCAAACCAAAAGCCAACCCAGCGCTCAGAGCGGTAGCCCAACTGACTCGCAGCTCAGGAATGGGACCATCCACCAATGTCAGCGCGCCGATCACCAGAGAAGCGACCCCCGCGGTGGCCAGCGCCCCATGGCTGGGAAAGTGAGCTTCCAGAATCAACAGGACGAAGGCGGCTACCAGGAGCATCACCGAGGTGTAACGCAGCGGCAGCAGATTCAGGCCGAAGAGAGCCAGCAGAACCATGATGGTCCCCAGCGTTCCAGGGACTATGGTGCCCGGCGTGTTGAACTCCAGATAGATCAGCAGTCCCCCCACCACCAGCACCAGGACTGCGAGATTCGGGTTGGTGAGACGGTCCAGAATCTCCTCGCGCAGGGTCGGATCAACCCGAACCAGTTGCGCGCCGCGAGTGTGCAACACCACCCTGGAACCATCAAAGCGGGTGATCGTACGCCCATCCAGGGTGTTCAGCAGGCTGGCGTCATCAGGGGCGATCAGATCGATCAGCTTAAGTTGCAGCGCTTCCGTATCGCTGTACGACTTCGAAGAGCGAACCGCATCCTCGGCTGCCTGCACGTTGCGGCCGCGCCGCGCGACGTAGGCACGCAAAAAAGCAGCCGTATCGTTTTCCAGCTTCTGCTTCATGGTGTCGTCGAGCTTGGCTCCCTCAACCACCGGATGCGCTGCCCCGGCGTTGCTGCCCGGAGACATGGCTGCCACATCGGCCGCTTCCAGAAGGAAGAACCCCGCCGACCCGGCCCTGCTTCCCGACGGAGCAACATAGGCAATCACCGGGACTGGCGAAGCAATGACTCTGCTTACCATCTGGCGCATGGATTCGAGCAGGCCGCCAGGGGTATTGATCTCGATCAGGACGGCATCCGCATGTTGCGCTGCAGCCGCGTCCAGGCCGCGGTCCATATAGCCGGCGCTGACGGGCTGAATCGTATCGTCGAGGTGGATCAGGATGACACGCGGCTGCTCTGCATGACCGGCCAGCGTCCAGCAGCAGGTCAGAAGCAGGGCACCCAGCAGGCGTTTCACGGAACAGCTTGACCCTTGCTCTCGAGCTGTTGCTTCAACCCGCGCGCGACAGAATTCTGCGGCTCAAGTTTCAGCGCGTTGCTGACGTCGGCAGCCGCGTCGGATTTCTGGTTGGCCAGCAAATCAAGCCGGCCCAGCACCAGGTATGCGGTCTCGTTAGGCGCTGCCTTGAGTGACTCATCGGCCTGCAGGCGCGCCTCCTTGGTGTCGCCCTCGCTCTCCCTCACCAGCGCCAGGCCGGCGTGGGCGTCAGGATCAGTGCTTTGCACTTCGAGGGCTGCTTGAAACTCGCGCTCCGCCTCCAGAATCAATCCCTGGTTGAAATAGCGAATGCCGGCTTGCGTATGCGCTTCTGCGTGTTTTTGCGGCGGTTGGGTGGACAAACGCTGCTCATTCATTTGCTCGATGGCCAGCGCCGCTTGGCGGAAGGAGGCTTCGTTGAAGGTCCGCTTGATCCGCTCCAGGGGGACGTTCTCTGTCTGCGCCGTAGGATCGAACGCGGCGTTGACACGATTGTTGGCCGTGGTGCCGGCCGTCGCGGTCGCGGGGCGCGGGTCGGTGCGCAGTGTCGCCTGAAACGCCTGCGCTTCCGTATCCTGGGGTCGAAGCTTCAGAGTCTGCGCGATAGCTCGCTGGGCTCCTGCCACATCTTTCTTGCGGGCCAGTGCCAGGGCGAGGTTGAACTGGTAATCCGGATCGTTGGGATCGGCTGAGACCGCCTGTTGGAAAAAAGAAGTAGCATCCAGGCCCCGGCGGGTGGCCGCGACTCCCTGGTTGTTGACCACCTCCGGCAACGGGAGCTGCTTGTTCACGAAGGCAAAGGCGTCTTCGGCTTTGACATAGGTGCCCAGGTAGAAAAAAGCCAAGCCACGATCGAAGTCGGCTTCGAGCGCGTTCGCGTCATTGCGGGGCAGGCGTCCCAGGGTAGTGGCCGCCAGATCGAATTGCTGGTTGGCAAAATAGGCCTTGCCCAGAGCCAGCAGCGCCGGCGAGAAGTTGGGGTCAAGCCGCACCGACTCCTTCAAGTGCCGGATCTGTTCCGCAGGGTCGGGTTCCACCAGCCCCCGAATGTAATTCTCGAAGGCATCCACCCGCAGTCCTGCCCCTGCCGCAACAAAGGTACTTCGAGAAACCGCGAACTGCGGATCGATCTGCTTAGCAAGCCCCCAGGCAAGGCTGTTGAGTACGTCGATCAGATGGGTGATATCAGCCTCTTCCTGCAGGGGAGCCGACAGGTGGAGAGCATCGACTTTCAGCACCTGGGCCTTGATCTGGAAGCGTGAACCGCTGGTCGAAAATGACCCGACAATTATATAGTCGGCATCCAGGGTCTGGGCCAAGCGGATGGCGCTGGCGCGGGAAGGTTGGAACGTAGAAGGCAGCCCTAAGTGATCGAGGGCATACAGCCGATCGTCGCGGCTGATGGGCATAAAGCCAGCCGACGCCAGACGGAGATTCAAAATTTCC
>Ga0302177_10001201_pt1 | contig 18741 bp, 7 predicted proteins | sample I_Palsa_E1_2_FD_198780 | JGI IMG/M metagenome (GOLD analysis project Ga0302177, IMG submission 198780) | Peat permafrost microbial communities from Stordalen Mire near Abisko, Sweden - I_Palsa_E1_2 | ecosystem: Environmental > Terrestrial > Soil > Palsa > Peat permafrost | place: Sweden: Abisko... | reverse complement strand
GATACATTCTGGTGCGGGCGCAACGGCAAGGCCGGTTGCACACTTTCTTCTCGGCGCGGTGGCGCGATTTCGCCTGGGCGGCTGCGATCGTATTTGTGTTTGCCCTTCCTCCCTTGCTTGAAATCGCTCTGAATCGGCCGAACAACCTGGACGCAGTATTGGCGTACCAGCAGCGAACCTGCGCTATGCGGAACACCGTAGGAATGGCCATTGGTTATTTTGCCTGCTTCCTCCTTTTTGTGAGCCGACCCGAAGTTGCCTTGACGAAGGGACCGGCAGGCATTCTGGCCATAGGTTTATCGCGTCCCGTGGTGGTCGCGTACTGGGTAGTGCTGGCGCTGCTCTTCCTTCTTGCCATGGCTGCCTGGCGCAAGACGGCGAAGCAGCAGCGCTCACCGTTCCTCAAGTCTCTGGTGTGGGTCGGGGCCGGAATTGTACTGCTGTTTCTCTATTGGGGTACGCGAATTATTGGTGAATTTTACGCGTTTAACGGTAACTTCATATACGCTCTTCATCTGTTGGTCTGGTTTGGCCTACTGGCTGTGATCGAGCCTTTGTTGGACTGGCGCGCGGCCCGCATACTGAACGTCCTGGCAGTAGTTGCTCTAATGGCTTTAGGCATTCTGGAACGGAAGGTGCTGCGTTCGGCGATGGAAAGCCGACCGGATATCCTTCAGGCAGCCACGGCTGTGCCGCTCTCACCATTCGGGCAGCTGGCTATCACCTTCGATCGTGACGACTGGCAATGGGCAGTCGGAGTGGCAAATTCCATGAAGAGGATGGGCAAACCGTTCTGTGTGAGCCCGGGCTGGGGCTTCATGTTTTCGAGGGACAATGTCTGCCCGGATATGCTGATGGCTGACGACCTACGGCTGGCGACTGCAGTAGCCGACTGCACGCCCCCATGCCGATATGTTTATCGCAGCCCGGTTTTCTCCCTCACCCACTATCCGGCCCAGCAGTTGACTCTGCCAGTGGATATAGGCGTGCACGAATCGCTGGGGCTGGACAGATCGGGATTCAACGATGCCGAGGGACCACACGTATGGTTGCAGAAGCACGCCGCGATCCGGTTTCGACTGGCCCCGGAACGCTCGCCTGCGTCGTGCTTTCGCATCGCGCTTACAGGTTTTGCCTATCCCGCCAGGCCTACGCAACTCAGCGTGAACGGGCGCATTCTTGGAACGCTATCGAAAGACGTGGTCGACACAGCCTTATTCGTGGTGCCTCGGGAAGCTATTCATCCCGGCGAGGTGAATCGCATCTCCCTGGATACGGAGAAGGCCGGCCCCGTAGGCGGAGATCCACGCGAGATCGGCTTCGGTTTTGAAAGTCTGGATCTGCGCGCGGCGGCCCCGGACGAGAGTTGCGTGGTTGACCCGGCCACCCAGCCCGAGTACGGCTCGATCAGCGTAGACTGGGCGCCCAGTTGCTACGGAGTGGAGGGAACGCCGCCCCACCAATGGCGCTGGTGCGGTCCCGACAGCCTGGTGGTAATCCACAACTCTTCCTCCAAACCCACACGCCTGACGCTGAGCGCAGACCTTTCCACCGGGCAGCAAAAGGCTGCTCCGCTGAAGATTCGTTCCCCATTTTTTGAGGATACCGTGGCCGTCAGCAGCCATCGGCTGGCTTACACCCGGACATTTATGGCGCCGCCAGGCGACTCTACGATTGTCTTTACCTGTCTTGCCCCCAGGACTGGCGGTGGAAGAGACCCAAGGAACCTGGTCCTCCGTTTTGAGGATTTCCGCCTGGAAGAGGCAAGCGCATTCCGGCGGAGTGCAACGCCATTGCCCTAGTCTGTTACGGGTGCCCCCTAACTGTGGGCTAAAGCCCACAGCGGCACGCTGAAGCGTGCGCTACAGCAGTCCTGTGTTGCCGGTCATTGTACCGGGACCAACTGCCACTGCTGATTGGCGCCTCCGAGGTAATCCCATTGTTGGATCGGCAAGCCACTGCCGGTGGCCTCATTTCCGCCCCGGACATCCAGGGCTTTGCCGCTGAGCTTAGAAACAATCTTGTAGGCGCTGCCGCCTATCGGGATCACTTGCCATTGCTGGTTAGCCCCTCCCACGTAATCCCACAGCCGGATCGGGGCGCCATTACCAGTTGCTTCGGCTCCGTCCTGCACCTCAAGAACCCTACCATTGAGCCTCGACACAATTTTGTCATAGGTGTTATCGATGGCGATCAACTGCCACTGCTGATTGGCGCTGCCGACGTTATCCCATTGTTGGACCAAAGTGCCATTATCCCCGGCGGTGGTGCCACGGGCTTCGATCACCTTATCGCTAAGTCTCGAAACGATGGCGAAAAAGCCATTGGCCTTGAACTTGAGGAGAGTCTCCGAAACACTCTGGACCAGATCGCGCCGCATGTAAAACCGCTGCCCGTATGCATCCAGCACGTGTACGTAGTTGACTTGGACAAATGCATTGATTTCCGGAAGCACTTCAAAGCCGTAGGCATTCCGATTCGCGAATGCGCCATGGGAGGTGTCAATCGCATCGAGGAACAATTCCGGGGGATGACGTTGCAGGCCGCGAAGGTAGGCCGCCCGATAGTATGCCGTGATTTCCGGGGGCGGGAAGAACAAATTGGACATGTTGATATCAACCGTTGCGGTGACCCGGCCGGCCCCCAGATAAGGCCGGGCATTCCACCCCCATACCGAAATTTCCCCTGCCGGCCGGACCAAAGAATCGATCAGCCCGCTCTCCGGAGCACGAACGGTGCCAGGCACGCTGGCGAAGGCGATGGCATCCGGGGAGCCCACCTGAAAGAGCTGGCAAACCAGGGTCAAAGTCGCAAAAATGAGCAGGAAAGGCAGCGGAGACCGGCGCCCGGGAGATGGCTCCTGCTGGTCAACACCTGAAGGCTCGGCCTCCGGGGCCGGGGAACCGGCCACCACCGGCCACGCCATGGCTATAGTGAGAGGAAATATAAAGAGTAGAAGGTAGTGCCCGTATAGCCGGTGCGGCGTATAGACCGCCACCGCAGCCGAGGCCAGCAGCGCAGCCGCCAGGAAACCGAACCACCGTACCGGCGACGGATGCCTATCTCCGTTCCGGCACAGCAGGAGAAAAGATCCGGGCAGAAGCAGCATCGAAAGCACCATGGCATAGCTGACCATGGCGTTGCCGGCGGCGTGCAACAGAGCATCGGTGGCAACGGCTACAATGCCGCTCACCACACCCATTTCCAGAAAGAGCGCCTGATCGGATATCAGCGCCCGCCGCATCCTTTGATAAGCATACGCCGCCAAAACGGCCAGCAGGTTGACCAGCAGGAGGGGAATCTCAGCAACACCAACCACCAAACCGGCAAAACGCGACAACTCCGCGGTAAGAGCCCCATGCGATTCCACATAGCGGTAATTAGCCACTAGATATTCCATCCAGAAGTCGTGCCATACCCCCGCTGCCGCGCATATGACCGCATTCAGCAGCAGTAATGGCGCCAGCCCCGCTGCGAATAGAACGGAAGGCCGCCAGAACCGTTCAGCATGGCCGCTTTGGTGTATGTAAGCGATCGCCACCAGGGCTACGCAGCCGAGAATGGGAACGGTCTGCATCTTTGCCAGAAACGCGGCGGCGGTAAGCAGGCCCAGTCCGGCCAGACCCCACTCGTACGACCGAGGGCTGCGAAAAATCCGCACGCAAACATAAAGTGCCAGGGAAAGAAGTAGAAAGGAGACATGCTCGGAGCTGTAGTGCAGGAAGTCGTTGTGCTTCAGGCAGGCAAAAGCTCCCGCCGCCGGAAGAATCGCGATGCGTGCAACGCCATCGTCGGTAAGTAAGGCCAATGTGCGGTATATGGTGTATACGCTGGCCAGAATAATACAAAGAGCAATCACGCGTGCCGAAGCATAGTCGGGTGAGATACCGAACAGCGCGGGGAGCATTAGCGGAAAGATGTTAATCGGTCCGGTAGTACCGCAGTCAACGGCACGGAAAAACACCGGATCCCGGAATAACTTGTGCGCCGCGGCGATGAACAGCGTTTCATCGGGATTTATTTCGTTAATAAGCAGAATGGGGAAACGGCAAACGATGAGACTCGCCGCAATGCCGGTAAATAGAAGCAGGCGTGAGCCAAGTACTTTGTGCACCCATACCAGCGGCCGACTCAGGGAAGAGCGGGCCATGTAATTCAGTAATGCCAAACTTGCGGGAATAAACAGAGCAATAAGACAGTAGCTTGACCAGGCCTGCTGGGCCTGCTCCGGACTGGGATATTGTTTGACAAACTTACTGAAAAGGCTGTACAAGATCGGCCGTAGAGTACCCGGCGAGTCCAGCGGCTGCGGCACAAACGTCAGAATCCGATAAGCGCAGAAAATCAGGAGCAGCAACGCGGCAGACCCGATCAGGGCTTGCTTCCGGGTGGGCAACGGCGGCAGTCCCTTTCTTAGAGGTCGATTGGCGTACTGAAGAGCGGAGTCGTAGTGCGCTACGCCAGCGATACGATTCCTTGGCATTGGTCGATTCTAACCCTAAACGAGGAGAAGACACAATCGCCCCTCCGGAGTGCGTCGGCGCCGGTTAATAAGAGTGCCACGAAAATTCCGGAATTGGACGCGGCTATAGGCAACGCGATCTTAGTAGTGTTACACTTGACTGTCTTCCGGGGCCCGAGACCGAAATTATGGATGGAACGAAGGAAGTAGGTATTACAGAACCTGCTGAACGCCAGCAGGCTCGTCCGGACCTGACTGGCTGTTATTTTTATCACACCATGGACCTGCCGGTCCTTGGCGTCGTCCGCGGGGCTTGGCATATCCGTGATTTTCGACAGTATATCGGCTCAGTCGATCTCAGTGGTAAGACGGTACTGGATGTAGGCACGGCTTCCGGATTCCTGAGTTTCCAAGCGGAGCGCGCGGGTGCCAGTCGAGTGGTGTCTTTCGATGCTGATAGCGTGGAGAGAATGTATCGGCTTCCGTTCGGTGAAAATCTATTCTGGACGGACTTTCCGGCCTGGGTCAAGCACCCCCAGCAGACTTGGCTCGATGGTTTGAAGAAGAGCTACCGCATTGCGCATGATCTGTTGGGATCGAAGGCTCAGACCTGCTACGGCGACATCTTCCATCTGCGCACTTTGTTCCCGGGCACCTTCGATGTAACCATTGCCGGCGCCCTGCTGGAACACATTAACGATCCCGTGTCGGCACTCGCTAACATGGCGATGGTTACCCGGGAATGGCTCATTATTGCGTTCACACCCATTATTGAGAGCGAGGAAATGATACTTCGCGCGGCGACCCCGATGACAAATCCAGCCAGCGATTTCACGTGGTGGACCGGTTCGCGGGGCACCTACCGCAAGGTTCTTGAAAACATGGGATTCCAGATCGAGCGCATTGTACCGTCAGTTGCCTTCTTCGAGTCGAAGGGCGAGCCGGAAACGCGCAGCACGCTGGTTGCGCGCAGGCGCGACATTGGAAGGGTTCGAGATACAATACCTGCCTAGACAAGCCGGCTTACATATATGCATCACCGGGAGCGCGGCTCTTCACTACGACGGCGGGCACGCCGAACGCTACGACGCGATCCGGGATATCTCGGATTACCACCGCACCAGCCCCGATCACAGAGTGAGATCCGATGCGGACACGATGGATGACGGAAGCGCCCAGAGAGATAGCGGAAAAATCCCCGATTTCAACGTTGCCCCCAATCGTGGCGCCAGGCGCCAGACTCGCGAATGCGCCCATGCGTCCATCGTGATCCAGGGACGCTTTGGTGTTGATGACGCTGAAGGGGCCGATTTGCGAGCCGCTGTTCACGACCGCACCGGCCATAATCACACTTCCGGCACCGATGGTCACGTCGCGGCCCACCTGAGCCGATGGGTGCACCACCGTGACAAAACGTAAGGCAGGAGCGACACATTCAATGCGCGCCAGGAACTGACTGCGCCTCCAGTTATCACCCACCGCGATGGCCCCCGCCTGTATTCCATACTGGTCGAGGAGTCCCGGCAGATCCGCTTCCGAGCCAAGCACACGATAACCGAAGCAGGCCGTTTCAGCGGGCAAATTCGAAACGATCAGCCCGGCTATTTCGCACAGGCCGGCGCGCTCGATCGCATCCGCCACGACCCGGGCGTGCCCGGAAGCGCCGAACAGCGCAATCCTGGTACCAGCTTGCGTATACCTATCCTCAGGCATGAATGTCCGGCGGGCGCCGGCGCACCTGGCGGACGACGTAAAGAGGCAGGTTGCGGCCAATGAGAAAAGACCGGATGGCGAACTCGCCGATCATGCTCATCACGCCGATGGTGATCAGCAACGAAATCAGGATAGCGTTCAGCAGGAGTCCGGTAGAGACGGAGCCCAGAATGCGGACGGGGGAGATGTAGCCCAGCAGGATACGCACGCAAAACAGCGCCGCGATGGCCAGGCACAGCGCCCCCAGCACCTGAAAGGGACGCTCGGACAGGCTTACCAGGTTGTCCGAGTTGAACTTGAGCAGTTTCTGGAAGGTCCAACCCGACTTGCCGTACTTGCGCGGGGAGTGTGTGACAGGAATTTCGCGGCGCCGGCCGGCACGCGCAATGACATCGACGGTGCTGAAGAGGCGATATGGGCCATAATCGAACGCGCGCAGCAGCCGGGCATCGTAGATCTTGAAGGTGCACCCGAAATCGCTGAACTCGCTCAGGGTAGCCTTGCGCATGATGATATTGGCCAGCTTCGAGGGGATAATGCGCAGCCAGGAGTCTTTACGGTGGACGCGCGCGCCGCTGACCACATCGTATCCCTTATCGTACTCAGCCACCAGCAAGGGGATTTCCTCGGGAGCCAACTGCAGATCGCTGTCCATGAGCAGGATGGCGCGGCCGCGGGCTTCGCAAAAGGCGGCCGTTATGGCACCCAACTGCCCGGCATTGCGGAACAGGTCCATAATGACGCTCACGTTGGGGTCGCGCTCGAAGATCTCATTGAGTTTTTCGAATGTTCGATCGGTGCTGCCATCGTTTACGAAGATAATCTCGTGGGAACGGCCGAGGGAGCGCATAGCCTTCGAGAGGCGCGCGTGGAACTCCTCGATACTATGTTCCTCGTAATAACAAGTGATGAGTACGGAGAATTCCGGAGCCGCAGCCGGACTGGCCAGTCCCTCGGAGAGGTCTTTCCGGACGATCGTGCGGTAGTGCACCGGCATCCGGGTCCGCCCTTCCGTAGCGGTTTGTTCCAGCGAAACGATGGTGAAATCCTTCAATAGGGTGCGCAGGCCGTGCTCGGTAAAGCGCCAGCAGTCGGGCGGGCGTCCGTGGATGCCGACGTTGAACGGCGTGGTGATAAAGGCATAACCGCCGGGTTTCAGCAGGCGGCGAATCTCCCCCACGACCGCGAATGGGTCCGGCAAATGCGCCAGCATTTCGGTGCAGACAATCCAATCGAACGAACCGGAGGGGAGGCCGGCGATATGGATGGCGCCCGATTCCGGGTCGATATCCAGAGTAGAGATCTGTGCCTGGAGAAAATAAGATGCGGCGCCTTCCTGATCCTGGGGCCCGATGTCGAGTAACCGCCCCGCGCCGTCGAACCTGTGCGCGCAGTCGGCCAAAAACGAACGGATCCTATCGCGGATAACCCGGAGGTGCTGCTCATCGATCTTGCTCACTTCCAGTTGGGTTTCCATCAAGTCGGATCGAGGCCGTCCGTAACCAGTCATTATACCGGCAGCAGCGCGGCCGGCTGGACCACGCGACGAGAGAAGTTGCCGTGGAGTCCGTTTTCCAGTTATCCCTATGTTATTCCTATAGCGATGGCTTTCATTTTCCGCAGGTGTGACAACCGGACAGGGCGTGCGCTTGTCTAGCGGACCAGGTTCCTCCGGCCGGGCTTCGTCGATCGAGCAGATCATCCACGAATACAGGCTCAGCGAGCCCGTGTTTGTTACACGACCGACTATGCCGGCGCTCGATGAGTATACGGACTACCTGCGGGGAATATGGGAACGGCGCTGGCTTACCAATGAAGGCGTGCTGCACCAGGAACTGGAGCGCCGGCTGTGCGAATACCTGGGGGTGGAGCACCTGAGCCTGTTCTGCAACGGGACGATTGCATTGCTGGTGGCGCTGAATGCGCTGCGGATCAATAGCGGGGAAGTAATCACGACGCCGTTCACGTTTCCGGCCACGGCGCATGTGTTGTACTGGAATGGGATACGGCCGGTTTTCTGCGATATTGACGAGACCACCTACAATTTGGATCCGCGCCGCATCGAACGCCTGATCGGGCCGGACACGAAGGCCATCCTGGCGGTTCACGTTTACGGCACGCCCTGTGACGTGGACGCCATTCAGGCGATAGCCGACCGGCACGGACTGCGTGTGATTTACGACACCGCACACGGTTTCGGGGTCAGGTACCGCGGCCGCTCGATTCTGGAGTATGGCGATCTGTCCATGCTGAGCTTTCACGCGACGAAACTGTTCACCACCATTGAAGGAGGCGCGCTGATCTCACGGACTGCCGTGCAGCAGCATCGTATTAACTCCCTGAAGAATTTCGGCATTGCGGGTGAGGAAGAGGTGATCGGGCCGGGCATCAACGGCAAGATGGACGAGTTTCAGGCGGCGTTCGGACTGCTCCATCTCCGCATGGTAGAAGACGAAATTGCGCACCGCAAAACTATCGCGAGCATCTACCGCGAACGTCTGGCAAACGTACCCGGTCTGAAGCTGCTTCAGGAATTGCCGGATACGCAGCCCAATTACGGCTATTTTCCAGTTCTGGTGGATACGGCCGAATACGGCATGAGCCGGGACGAACTATCCCGGGTGCTCAGAAGTTGTAATATCATCTCGCGAAAGTATTTCTATCCGCTGGTTTCGCGCGCATCCTGTTACGCCGCGCTGCCATCTGCGGATCCGGCAAGGTTACCGGTAGCCGAGCGGGTGGCGAGCCGGGTGTTGTGTCTGCCGATTTACGGAACGCTGGGGAGCCAAAGCGTACACCGGATCTGCGATGTCGTCCAGGCCTGTCACCGGGCTGGAACCGGAATACCCGTGGTCACGGCTGCTGTTTAGGGCCGCCGGTCACCGGGCGGCAACCAAGGACCAGCCTGCCGTGACCAGGCCGCAACTGAGGCAGGCCCAACCCGTGAAGGTGGTTCCGCCAGAGCCCCCGTAATAGTCTACGTTCACCTGACCCGTGGTCTCGTTTTGGTAGATCAAATCCGGCACGCCATTACCGTCGAAATCGTCGGCCGCCTTCGCCTGCCAACCGGCTGTGTCGATTCCACAGCTGAGGCAGGCCCATCCCACAAAGGTGGCCCCGCCGGTGCCTCCGTAATAGTCCACGTTCACTTGGCCCGTGGCCTGGTTCTGGTAGACCAAATCCTGCGTGCCGTTGCCGTTAAAATCGGCCACCGCAACTACCTGCCAGCCAGCCGTGGCGATTCCGCAACTGAGGCAGGCCCAACCAATGAAGGTAGCCCCACCGGTGCCTCCGTAATAATCCACGTTCACCTGGCCCGTGGTCTGATTCTGGTAGATCAGGTCGGGAACGCCGTTGCCATCGATATCGGCCACTCCAACTACCTGCCAACCTGTCGTGACGATTCCGCAACTGAGGCAGGCCCAACCAATGAAGGTAGTTCCGGCGGGACCGCCATAATAATTCACGTTGACCTGACCCGTGCTCTGGTTCTGATAGACCAGGTCCGGCACGCCATTGCCGTCGAAATTGCCGGTTCCCACCACCTGCCAGCCGGCCGTGTCGATTCCACAACTGAGGCAGGCCCATCCCATAAAAGTGGCCCCGCCCGGGCCTCCGAAATAGTCCACATTCACTTGACCCGTACTCTGGTTCTGCCAGATCAGCTGTTTGACGCCGGTCGTCGATATGCTGAAAGGCGCCGAGAAAAGCAGATCGTTGTTCCAGTACGCGCTCACTTGCCACGCACCGATGGGGGTGGACGATACCGAGATATTCATGGTGTCCCAGAAACATTGACTGCCCGACCCGGGACCCGCATCCAAGGTAGAACTCTGATATAGAGTACCGCCCGGCGCATACCAGTCCGTCCGGATCACATCTCCTGCCGCGGCGCCCGAAACCTGAAACCAGAGAAGAGCTTGGGAGGCACTGATCAAAAACGCGGTAGCCGCGGGCGGCGCTACACAATTGGCCGGAGCGGCGGACCCCGACATCACAAAACTTTGCAACTGTACGTCGGCCGTGGCCACGATTTGCTGGGGTTGAATCAACATTAAAGACGGAGAGGAACTCAGCACGGAAACTGTTGCAACGACCTGTCCCGGCGAGGGAATCGTCGCTGCATCGACCTGCACATCGGTAATCCGTAGAGTGTGCGTGGCAGCCGGTCCCGGGACGGTAAAGGAAACACCGGAGAAAAGGATAGAGTTGGTTCCGTTCACGCTACCCATGAACAGATTGACATTGGAGACCTGCGAGGAGGGTGGCGGGTTATCGATCAGCAACTCCGGCTGGAGGCCGCTTGGGACGCTGCCGTTCAGGGTGACCTGGATGTTGCTCACCGCCGTAGGCCCGCCGGCTCCGCCTGTGCAAGTCAACACCAGATCGCCCACCTGCTCCGCGGAGCCGGCGGCCGGAATGTTCAACGGCGCCGGACTGGATGCGCTGCAGGTAAGGGAGATGCCGGAGAAGGCAAACTTCGCCAGAAAAGCATCGAAGCCGCCCTGCCCAGAGGTTTGAAATGCACCCGTAGTGACGGGAATGCCCAAGGCGGATCCGCCGCTGCCGGTCGATCCTGTCAGGTAGGCATTGCCGGAAGAATCGACCGCGATACCGGCGCCTGTCTCGCTTTGCGCGCCGCCGTAATAGGTAGAAAGATACAGGCTGGTCAATTGATTGTTAAACGCCACGAGGAAGGCGTCACCCCCACCGGCGTACTTGCCCTGCACCGGCCCCTGCAGCGGGAGGTCGATCGAGTAAGTGGAACCGGCGACGAATACATCGCCGGAGCTGTCCAGCGCGATACCGGAGGTGCTCTCCGCCGCACTTCCGCCGAAGTAGGTGGCGCTCAGTATGGTGCTCCCGTCGGCGCTCAATTTAGCCACAAAGGCGTCATAACTGCCGTGGTTGCCGGGCTGGTAGGCGCCGGAAGTGACCGGAAAGTCCGGCGCGGTGGTGTACCCCGCCACGTAGGCGTTGCCTGCCGCATCCGCGGCGATACCGGTCCCGGTACCCGACCCGGTGCCTCCCAGATAGGTGGAATACAACACCTGGCTCGAGGCATTCAGCTTCACCACGAAGGCGTCGCTTTGGCTATTCGTGGTTTGCAGAGCTTGCAGCACCGGAAAGTTAGACGATTGCGTTTGTCCGGTCAAGTAAACATTTCCCGCGGGATCGAGCGCCACCGCAAAGGCAGTATCGTTGCCGATACCGCCGAGGTAAGAGGCATAGACCAACTGCGAGCCGGCCGGGTTCAGCCTGGCGAAGAACCCGTCAAACTCACCTCCACCGTAAGAGCTTTGGAAGGCATTCGAGGTAACTGGGAAATCGATCGACGCGGTATAGCCGGAAATATACGCCTGGCCGGTCGCATCCACGGCGATTCCGGTGGCGTAATCATTGCCGCTGCCGCCCAGGAACGTAGAATAGATCAGGCTATTGCCGCTGGAGTTCAGTTCGAGGACGAAGGCTTTGCTCTGGCCGCTGAAGGTGGACCGTAGGGCGCCGCTGGTAATGGGGAAATTCGCCGAATAGGTGTAGCCGGCGATGTGGGCGTTGCCTGCCGCATCCACGGCAATGCTGAGCGGCACATCCCGGTTGCTGCCCCCGATATAGGTCGAATATAGAATTCCGGTTCCCGCGGCGTTCCACTTGGTAACAAAGATATCGGTATCGCCGGCTGGGACACTTTGCATGGGGTTGAGCAGCGGAAAGTTGGTTGACCAGGTTTCGCCGACCGTATATGCGCAGCCGGAACTGTCCACCGCAACGCTGTATCCGTAATCGGCGGCACGGCCGCCCAGATAGCTGGAGTAGACCAGCGTGGGATCGATCACCAGCGGAACATCCTGGTCATAGGTCCCGATTTCAAAGCTGACCTGGAGATCTGCCCGCAGTACGTAATGGCCGGAGATTTCAGTACGGCCGGAGGCTAGCTGCTGGTAGATCCGGGGGCAGCGATGGCGCAGCCAGCCCCAACGGGTCTGCACCTTCAAATCGCCGTCCGGATCGATTTCAACAGCCTGGGCGCCGCTAAATGCCAGGCGGATAGAGCGCCACGACGCGCCTGGAGCTACCACGAAATCGTATTCAAGCTGGTTCTGGCTGCCGTAATAGATCAGGTCGATGCCGGGATAAACATCGGGGTATCGAATCTTCTCGAACAGGGGCACTCCGACGCGCCACCGGTCCGGCTGGGAACCCATCAGATAGTTTACGCCGCCCGCTTGGGCGCCGACGGACTGGGGCGCCACATCAGGGCGCGCATCCATCAGCCGCATGGCAATTTCGGGCTGCGGATCGGATGCGCCCGCGCCTAATCCCCACTCGGAAACCGTACCGGAAGCGCTGAACAAAAATCTGCGACCGGAAGCATGCGCGCTGAATTGGGCGATGCGGTCGCCGGCAGTCTGATTTTGCTCAAACAGCAGCGGCCTTTCCCCATAAACCCTTGCGTCCCTGGCGGGGGAAGCGAGAAGCATACCGGCAAGCAAAACCGCGAGCAGGCAGACTCGTATTGACGAGTTCATGCCTATCCAATCGGTACTTTCGCCAGTATGCTTTAGGGCTGCATCCTCAGCGATCTAAGGTCCGGCGCCGCCCGCCGGAACCTCATCTGGATTTTGGCACGATCACGGTCCAGCCGGGGTAGTTGTTCAACGCATTCCAGCCCTCGAAAATGGCGCCGCCGGGACCGCCGTAATAGTCCACATGCAGTTGACCCAGGCTGGTGTTCTGGTACACCAGGTCGGGCACCCCGTTGCCGTCAAAGTCGTTGGCCCCCACCAGGGTCCAACCGGTCACGTTGATTCCACAACTGAGGCAAGCCCAGCCCTTGAAGGTGGCCCCGCCGATGCCCTGGTAATAGTCCACATTCACCTGATTGGTGCTCTGGTTCTGGTACACCAGATCCGGCACGCCATTGCCGTCAAAATCGGCCGCTGCCTTCACCTTCCAACCCGCCACGTTGATTCCACAGCTAAGGCAGGCCCAACCGGTGAAGGCTGACCCACCGGTGCCGCCGTAATAGTCCACGTTCACTTGACTCGTTTGGGTGTTCTGGTAGACCAGATCGGGCACTCCGTCCCCGTTGAAATCAGCCACCGCCGCTACATGCCAACCGGTGGTGTTGATTCCACAACTGAGGCATGCATAACCAATGAACGTGGCGCCGGAGTAGTAGTCTACATTCACTTGACCGGTTTGGGTGTTCTGGTAGACCAGGTCCGGCGTGCCATTACCGTCGAAATCGCCCGTTCCCACCAACTGCCAACCGGTCGTGTCGATTCCACAACTGAGACAGGCCCAACCTTGGAAGATGGCTCCTCCCAGGCTGTAGTAATAGACGGTCACCTCGTTGGTAGTGGTGTTCTGATAGATCAGGTCCGGCTCGCCGCTGTCGCCAAATTTGGCCACCGTGCGCACCAACAAGCCGGGCACGATGGCACCGCAGTTAAGGCAGTTCCAGCCTTTGAAACTGGACCCGCCGGAGCCGCCGTAATAATCCACATTCACCTGGCTGGTTTGGGTGTTCTGGTAGATCAAATCGGGGATGCCATCGGCATTCATATCTTCGGCACCCACCAGCTTCCAGCCGGTTATGTTGATTCCGCAACTGAGGCAGGCCCAACCCATGAACGTGGCCCCACCGGTGCCGCCGTAATAATCCACGTTGACTTGGCCCGTGCTCTGGTTCTGGTAGACCAGATCCGGCGTGCCGTTGCCGTTAAAATCAGCCACCGCCTTCACCTGCCAGCCAGCCGTGTCGATACCACAACTGAGGCAGGCCCAACCCGTAAAGGTAGCCCCGCCGGTGCCACCGTAATAATTCACATTCACCTGGCCCGTGCTCTGGTTCTGATAAATCAGATCGGGCGCGCCGTCACCGTTCATATCGGCAACTCCCACTACCGACCAGCCGGTAATGTCGATGCCACAACTGAGGCAGGCCCAACCCGTGAAAGTCGTACCGCCGGCGCCGCCATAATAATTCACGTTGACCTGCCCGGTGCTCTGGTTCTGCAATACCAGATCCTGCACGCCGTTCTTGTTAAAATCACCGGCTCCCACTACCAGCCAACCACTGAGATCCGAGCCGTTGTTCAGCACGGCGGAGCCTTGCGGCTGGGGACCCGCGCCGCCATAGTAATTCACGTTGACCTGGCCGGTAGTGTTGTTCTGCCAAACCAGATCCTGGAAACCATTTCCGTTAAAGTTCCCGATAGCGGACTTGCAGGGATAGCTAAAGTCATCGGCCGGCTGGAAGCTGCCGTTCACTTCGGCAGACAGCTCCAGATAGACACTTGCACCGGTACAGGGGATAAAATTGACCGTTTGGGACGTTCCGGTAGTTGTGCCGGTGAAGATATTCCCAGCCCCGGGGCTGGTTCCCACAGTCAGTTGATATTCGGTGGCCCCGGTCACGGCACTCCAGGAGAAGTCCGCCAAAGTGCCGGAAAGCGTGATTCCCGGCTCGGGGCTGCTAATCTGATCCCCAAAATTAACCGCCGCCACAAAGGCGTCGTAAGTTCCGGCCAGGGTGGGTTGGATAACGCCCGGCGTCACGGGAAAATTCGCCGCTATGGTAGCGCCGGAGATATAGACCGAGCCGGCGGCCGTCACCGCGATATTCTGGCCCAGATTATTGTCGGAGCCGCCGATGCAAGTGGAGGATAAGAAAGAGCCGCCGTCCGGGCTGATTCTGGTCAGGAATGCGTCGGTGGCCGAAACTATGCCGGCAAAGACGCTGCCCGAGACGCCCGGCTTGGTCGCTAGCGCCAGAATCTGGTTCTGCGACAGGCCGTTGTAAGTAATTGGACTCCAATCGCCTGACGCGGTGCCGTAGTTAATCCCGACGGCGATGCCTTCGCCCTCGAAAGCGAGATAGACATTGTTACCGGCATCCGTGGCCACCAGCAGCGGCGTACTCGGTATTCCCAGAATCGTTTCCGATATCAGCGTCCACGTGCTGCCCTCGTTCAACAGGTAATACAAGCCGCTCCCCGTGGCCGCATAAAGCGTGCTCGTGCTGTTGAAGGCCAGGCTGGTCACCGCGCCAACCGGCGAAAATCCGGTATTGACGGCGCTCCAGGAACCGCCGCCATTGGTCGTCCTATATACGCCGGAGCTAGTGGCCGCGAAAGCTGAATTGGCATTGTTGGGATCGACGGCCAGGCTGTATACGGGCAGTGGCACATTTATGCTGGTCCATGACGCGCCGTAATTCGTACTGTACAACAGGCCTGTGCTAGAGCCCGCATATATGGTCACTACTGAACTGGTTGCCGCGATAGCCAGCGATCCGGATGCGCCGACCGTTTGGGATAATGCCGTCCAGCTTGTGCCACCGTTCCCGCTCACATAAATTTTGCCGCCGGCGATCGCAAAAACATCGCCGATATTATCTGGATCGATGGCGATGGCGTCTATGGATGTGGAGGCGATGCCGCTCGTCGCAGCCGTCCAACTACTGCCGCCGTCGGTTGATTTGTAAATTCCCCCGCCGCTGTTAACGTCGAGCGAGGAAGCGCCGGCGTAGATGTTGCCGCTGGCGTCGATGGCAAGTGCGGTAACCCGATCGAAGGCACCGGCCAGGGAGGTGGGAGACCAGGTCGAGGTCGAGCCGCTGAGACTGCCCTGCATCAGTACGGCGGGGCTTCCGTTCAGCGCGCCGGTAATCGGGCTGGTGACCGGAAAGCCGATGCACTGGGTGGTGCCGGCCACATACGCGTTGCCCGACGCATCCACGCCGATTCCCGATCCCCGTTCGGGTAGGATATTGCTGCCAATCCCGCCGATGTAGGTGGCGTAAATCGCCGGCAGAGCGCCGGTGGGACCCAGCTTGACGGCGAAAGCATCCGTCAACCCGCCGCCATAGGTGGTTTGCGCGGCGCCGGCCGTTACCGGGAAATGCGGGTCGTTGGTCATTCCGGTCACATATGCGTCGTCCTGTGAATCCACTGCGATGCCGAAGCCCACGCTTTGCAGGCCCGCGCCCGAGCTGCCCAAAAGGACCGGGCCGTAATCGATGCGCGAGCCCCCGGCATTCACCTTGAGAACATACGCCTGCGCCGGCGAGGGTAACAATACTGTCCCCGTCGTACCGGTGACGTATGCATCGGCGATGCTATCCAGCGCGATGCCATAGCCGATCCCCGCGCTCAGGAATGTGGAGTAGACAAATGCCGTGCCGGCACTGTTGACTTCGGTCAGAAAGCCCGCCGCCGGAGTGGACGAGATGGCGTTGACCAGGGGGAAGTCGGTTCCGGCCGCTTCCTGCGCCGTTCCGGTAACATACGCGTTTCCGGATGAATCCACCGCGATCGCGCGCCCCCAATCGTTGCCGCTTCCGCCCAGGTAGGTAGAATAAGTCAGGGCGTTGCCGGCGGCGTTCACTTTTGCCACGAATGCATTATTCGGGCCGTGGAGAACGGTCTGGGCTGCTCCCGCGCTAATGGGAAAGTTGGGGGAGTTGGTGAATCCGGTTACATAGGCATTCCCAGAGGCGTCTACCGCGATTCCGCCGCCTACATCGGTTAGGCCACCGCCGAAAACCACGGAATAGGCCAACGCGGTTCCGGCGGAATTCATCTTGACGACGAACACGTGTGTGCCGCCGCCGCCCGTGCCACCCGCCGGAGCCGGCAGAGTTACAGATCCGATATTGCCCGGAAACTGAGCGGCGGTGCCCCCATTGAAGCCGGTCAAGTAGACGTTTCCCAGGGAATCCACGGCCACCGCCGGATAGGTCGCGTTGTCGGCGGCGGCCGAGGTGCCTTGCAACTCCTCGCCGGGCGTACCCAGGTAAGTTGCGAATGTCAGGACAGGATCGATGATCAGCGGCTTGTGGGTATCGTATTGGGCGATCTCGAATGCCACGCGGTTGTGCGCCTGAACGATATAACGGCCATTCACGGATTGCCGAACGCCGTCGCGCTCCTGGTAAACGATGGGCCGGTGTTGCCGGAGTTCGCCCGCCCCCGCGCGCAGCACCAGATTACCGGCGCTATCGAGGCGCAGGCTATCGACACCGTCAAACTGCATTCGGATCGCTCTGGGATCGGCGCCCGGAGCCACTACCAGGTCGTACTCCAGTTGCCGCTGGTTACCATAGAAAACCAGGTCCACACCGGGGTAAAGCTCCTGATAGCGAACACGGGAGTAGTTCGGAGCGCCACTGACCCATTTCGCGGGATCGTTGCCCACAAAGTAGCTGCTGATGGTGGCTTGCCGTCCGTCGCCGGTCACCAGGGGGGAGAGCTGCGCGCCGGGAAAGCTCGTCCTGAGCGCGGCGTGCCCGTCCCGCTGCGATCGGGCCAGGTTCAATTGCACGGCGCCTGGGCTCAGCAACAGCGTATAGCCGTTGCCTTGCGACAAGAATTTCACACGGGCATCCGTCTGCCCCCGATTCTCTTCGAAGCTTAACGGCAGCTTGCCGTAATTTTCACGCAACCTGGCTCCGGCAACCTCCGGAACCGAGGAGGTTCGCGCCGGACTGGCCGAAAAAAGTAGCGCGGCGGACAGCAGCGCCACAACCAAGCCTTTGGCATTACGTCGGTAGCTTCGTAAGTCTTCCATATGCCCCCAGATCAGAATCCGGCCCCTGGTATCCCAATCTATTCGAGGGGCGGAATAGCACAAAACACAGATAGTATAGCGCGTAGGTCCTGATTCAAGCGTCTGTCTCAGGATACGGAAGGAACGGCGAAGTCGGTTTTAGTACATCTGCGCTGTTGGCGTCAATTATTGAGTTTCACCTAATAGGGTGACTCATGCGGAAAGGGCCGGACTTCCCATTGGTCGCAGATGGTCTTCCCGTGCATCGCCGTGCTGCCAGCTCCGATCTACGGTGGATCGAAAGTCCTGCCGCATCATGCCGCGCACATACGGCGAAGCAGCGGCCCGCGGCGGCGTTACTTCAAAGGCCTCCGCACGGTCGATCCAATGATCGTGAAAACCGAGCCTGCGCGGCTCAGACAATGCCACGGTCACAAAGTACATGCCGCAAGGAAGCTCGCACTGCACGAAGAATGCCGCCTGGCAATCGCAGTCTATTTCGTAGTTGAGCTCCAGGTTCTCGCGCGATACACTCGTGCCCCACACGACCTTTCCCGCCGCGTCGTTCACTTGCACACCAAGGTCGAGGCCGGCAATCCGCGCGTTCGCCTGGAATGTGACGGTGAGCTCCAGCGTACGCGAGTCTTCGCCCGGAGCCCACTTGGCGGACACGCTTCGGATAGTGGCCCTGCGCGCGGGCGCACTGGGGAGCGGGAACGGTACTAGACGGTTCGGCTCGACAGGCCTGGCGTGCGCGGGGGTGTGCTCCGCCGGTCCCAGGCGGCCGGCTTCCCGCGCGTGGAATAGATCCACTCCGTAAGCGTACAATTCGAGATCCAGCCGGTTGCAGTCGCGCAGCATCTCTATTGTTTCCGGATCGATGCTGTCGCGCTCAGTCCCGGATAACGTGCGATTCTCATGCGGGATCGGCTGCGGAAGATGCCAGCTCAACTCGCCGCATAGCAGCCGCGCCGATCGCTCAAATTCCTCGCAGATGCCTACGAAATCGA
>Ga0302177_10001188_pt1 | contig 18840 bp, 17 predicted proteins | sample I_Palsa_E1_2_FD_198780 | JGI IMG/M metagenome (GOLD analysis project Ga0302177, IMG submission 198780) | Peat permafrost microbial communities from Stordalen Mire near Abisko, Sweden - I_Palsa_E1_2 | ecosystem: Environmental > Terrestrial > Soil > Palsa > Peat permafrost | place: Sweden... | reverse complement strand
GGGTGAGGCGATAGAGCCACGAGGGCCGGCTCGGCCAATCAAAGGTCGGCAGTTTGAGCCATCCGACGTTGTTGGGGATGGCCTGACCGAATTGCGGACCATATGCGATGTAGGACAGCAGCCCGGTCAGGATCACCACCGGCAGCCCGACGAGCAGCACCGAGCCGAACACCGACGTCAGCCAGGGCCCGCGCAGCGGGCTGCGCCACCGCTGCAGCAGGCCCATCCCGGGCGGGCGGTGGCGCTCCAGCGCCCGCCACAACGGTGCAGGAAACCCGTAGACCGCCTCGGTCGCGTCGTGGGCCCCACCTAGGCTGTGCAAATTGTCGCGACGTTGCGCTTCAGCAGATTCCCGCGACGACTTCCGTGGTTCGCTCGGGGATGTCATCGACACATGACCTTAGTTCGCTGGGTGTGCATGGGCGCGTCTCAGTCGGCTACCGATCCACGCCGCCACGATCTGCGGCGGTCAGCACCGCGATCACCCGGTTGTGAATGTCGACGACATGAGTCACGAAGAATCCGGCAGCGTGCGCGATGTCGCCGAGCGAGGCGGCCCCCACGCGCGACCACGGAAACCAATGCCCCAGATGGTGTTCGGTTTCCCAGCGCAGCAGCTCGTAACAGAGCCCAGTTGCCGGGGAATCGATCTCGAGGATGACGACGCCGCCGTGCGCGAGGAGGTCTGCGGCCCGCCTCAATGTCCGGACCGGGTTGCCGCCGATGCCGATATTCCCGTCGGTGAGCAGGATTTGTTCCCAGCTACCCTCAGCGGGCAACGGTGCGAACAGGTCGCATCGCATCGCGGTTCCCCCGCGTCGACGTGTCATCTCCACCGCGGCGGCCGAACTGTCGACCCCAAGTGCGGGCAATCCGCGCTGCAGTAGGGAAGCAGTGAATCGCCCAGGACCGCATCCCAAATCCAGCGTGGGGCGCGACGAGCACTGCCCCAGTACGTGCTCATCGGCGAGCCGATCTTGTGGTGTGGTCTCCGGCCCCCCCAGCCAGCGGGCCATCGGCAATTCACGGCGGTGTCCGTGATGATTGCGGGCCCAGCATGAGCCACCCGCCGCCGCTGACCGATAGATCAGGTCCGCCGATTTCACTGCAGGCGCCTCGCAGGCATCAGCCGTCATTACGCCGCTCTCGACCCTCAAGGCGCGGAGGCCGCTGAGGTGTCGCCGGCCAGCGGTTCGGACAGGAATTCCTCGCCGGCGGCGCTATGCCATATCGAGCCGTCACTGATCGGCACACTTTTGCAGACGTCCATCTCTAACTACCCGTTCGCATCATTGGTGTATTTAACTCGTATTCGGTGCTGATTGCAGTGGGGATTGGGAGCGGAGGGATCTCCAAAACCCGAGGCCTTGGGCCGGACGCTGAGTGGGCTGTCACCATTGGGTCGTGGGCACCGCAATTGTGACGGGCGTCAATTGCTCCCGGGCATCGGCATAATGATCGGTCAGTGTGTACTATCCCGCCGCCTGTGGTAGGGCATCGTCGTCGTCGGGCACAGTGCGTGCTGGCGATCGGCCTGCTGGTCGCCGGCTGCAGGAGCGATACGGGCTTGCCCGCGCCTAACACGACGCCGGTCCCCGCACGCGCCACCGCACCCGCGGCTGAGCCCGCGACCGCCGGAGCGCCGGCCGTGCCACCGGTTGGCAAGGTGGTCCCAATCGGCAACGCACCCGAAGGCATCGTCATCGGAACGTCGGGAATCGGAGCCGTCGCCGTGCGGAACCCCGACGGCGTCGAGCTGATCGACGCCGCCACCGGTGCGGCACGTCAGACAGTTCCGACGCATGGAGCGGCCCGGCATCTGAGCCTGGCTGGACCCGACGGGCCTGTGTTGGTGCCGCTGGAGGGTTCCAACGAACTGTGTGAGCTGGACCTCGCCGACGGCCGGGTAACCTCCACCGTGGTGGGTGTGGGCCGCCAACCACACGACGCAGCCCAGACGGCTGGGGGCACGATCGTCGTCACCAATGAGCTCGGCGGCGGCGTGGTTTTCGTGCGGGCCGCCGCGGTGGTCGCGTCACTTCCTGCCGGCCCGGTGCAGCCGGGGGGTGTCGCGGCGGTAGGCGACTACGCCGTGGTGGCCGACGTGCAGGGAAACGGGGTGTGGGTGTACGACGGGTCGACTCACCGGCAGATGGCGCAGGGACCGGTCGGGTTGAAACTGACCCACACAGTGGCAATGTCCGGCGATCTGGCTGCCTTCGCGGACACCGACGGCGGCGCGGTCTTCGTGGAGCACATCGATCCGCAGCTTGTCCAGGGCGCCAAGATCGACACTCCGGGCAAGCCCTACGGGCTGGCCTACGACGCGGTGCGCCGTCGCCTGTACGTGACGCTGACCGCGTCCAACCTGATACGGCTGATCGACGTCTCGGATGTGACGAAGCCGCGGATACTCGGCGATATGCCGACCGTGCAACAGCCCAATTCGGTTGCCGTCGATCCACGTTCGGGCAACGTGTTGGTGACGGGCAGTGACCCCGACGGCCGCAGTGGCTTGCAGATCATCACCCCGAACCTGCTGCCGCCGGGCTGAGCGAGCGCCCATCGGCCGTCCCGTAGATGTGTCGCCCAATTCGAAAGGAACATGGAGCTGTTCAAGAAGCTGGTGCGCAGCGTGATAGGGCTGCCGTGAAGGTGTTGCTGACCGGGGCGGCCGGTTTCATCGGTTCGCGGGTGGGCTCGGCGATGCGTGCCGCCGGCCACGACGTGTTCAGCGTCGACCTGTTGCTCCCCGCCGCCCACGGACCCGAGCCGCGCATGCCGCCGGGATGTCATCAGGTCGACCTCCGCGACGGCCAGGCGCTGGCACCGCTGCTGGCCGGTGTCGACCTGGTATGTCATCAGGCCGCGATGGTGGGGGCCGGAGTGGACGCCGCCGACGCGCCGGCGTACGGCAGCCACAACGACTACGCCACGACGGTGCTGCTGGCCCAGATGTTCGCCGCCGGGATCCCGCGTCTAGTGCTGGCCTCGTCGATGGTGGTGTACGGGCAGGGCCGCTACGCCTGCCCCGATCACGGACCGGTCGACCCGCTACCGCGGCGGCGCGCCGACATGGACGCGGGTATCTTTGAGCACCGCTGCCCGCTCGGCGGCGAGGAGCTGCAGTGGCGGCTCGTCGACGAGGACGCCGCCCTGCGCCCGCGCAGCCTGTACGCGGCCAGCAAGACCGCGCAGGAGCACTACGCACTGGCGTGGTCGGAGTCGACGGGCGGCTCGGTGGTGGCATTGCGCTACCACAACGTCTACGGCCCCGGAATGCCGCGCGACACCCCGTATTCCGGGGTTGCGGCGATCTTCCGCTCCGCAATCGAAAAAGGCGAACCGCCAAAGGTGTTCGAAGACGGAGGTCAGATGCGCGACTTCGTCCACGTCGACGACGTCGCCGCCGCGAATGTCGCGGCCACCTCGTCAGTGGCCGAGCGTGAGGGCTTCACCGCGGTCAATGTCTGCTCGGGGCGGCCCATCTCGATCCTCGAGGTGGCCGCCGCACTGTGCGACGCGCGCGATGGCGCACTGTCGCCGGTCATCACCGGGCAGTACCGCAGCGGCGACGTGCGCCACATCGTCGCCGACCCTGCGCGGGCCGCCGACGTGCTGGGTTTTAACGCCGCCGTCGATCCGCGCGACGGGCTGCGTCAGTTCGCGTTCGCGCCGCTGCGCTAGAAGATGCCTTAGGGTCCGATAGCATGCCCGACCCCGACGATCTGGTCACCGTGGTGCTGCCCTGCCTCAACGAGGAGGAGTCGTTGCCGGCGGTGCTGGCGGCTGTTCCTGCCGGCTATCGGGTGTTGGTGGTCGACAACAACAGCACCGATGACACCGCCGGGGTGGCCCGCCGTCACGGCGCTGAGGTGGTCGTCGAACCGCGGCCGGGATACGGCTCAGCGGTGCACGCCGGGGTGGTCGGCGCGACCACTGAGATTGTGGCGGTCATCGACGCCGACGGCTCGATGGATGCCGGGGAACTGCCCCGGTTGGTTTCCGCACTCGACCACGGGGCCGACTTGGTGATCGGCCGGCGGCGGCCGGTGCCCGGGCTGCACTGGCCGTGGGTCGCCCGGGTGGGCACCGTCGTGATGAGCTGGCGGCTGCGCACTCGCCACCGCCTGCCGGTGCACGACATTGCGCCGATGCGGGTAGCCCGGCGCGAGGCCCTGCTGGATCTGGGTGTGGCCGATCGACGGTCGGGGTATCCGCTGGAACTGCTGGTCCGCGCCGCAGCTGCCGGCTGGCGCGTGGTCGAGCTGGACGTCAGCTACGGCCCTCGGACGGGCGGTAAATCCAAGGTCAGCGGTTCCCTTCGGGGCAGCATCACCGCGATCCTGGACTTCTGGAAGGTAATCTCATGAACCTGTTACCGGTGACCCTGCTGGTGGTCGCGAAGGCTCCGGAGCCCGGCCGCGCCAAGACACGGCTCGCCGCGACCGTCGGCGACCGGGTCGCTGCCGAGATCGCCGCCGCGGCGCTGCTCGACACGCTGGACGCGGTGGCCGCTACGCCCGTCGCGGCACGGGTAGTAGCGCTCACCGGCGAGTTGGACGCGGCCGCGGGCGCAGCCGACATTCGTCGTCGACTCGAATCCTTCACCGTGATTGGCCAGCGCGGCGACGACTTCGCCGACCGGCTCGCCAATGCGCACGCCGACGCAGCTGACGGGCAACCTGTGTTGCAAATCGGGATGGACACCCCGCAGGTAACCGATGAGCTTCTGGCCAGTTGCGCACGCCGGCTGCTGCATGCGCAGGCCGTGCTCGGGCTGGCATGCGATGGTGGTTGGTGGGTGCTCGGGCTGCAGACGCCGACGACGGCCGAATGCCTGCGCAGGGTACCCATGTCTCAGCCCGACACCGGAGAGCTCACCTTAAAGGCTTTGAGTGACAACGGTATTGACGTATGTCCGGTGGAGGTCCTGAGTGACTTCGACATCGTCGACGATGTCGCCGCGGTGCGTGAAGCCTGCGATCCCGCCAGTCGCTTCGCTCAGGTCACCCATGCGGCCGGACTCTGAGGAAATGCGAGCGCGCCGGCTGTGCCGTCAGACCGCTCATGAGCGTTCGTAGGTGCCGGTCAGCGTTCCGCGAGCCAACACGCGGCCGGCCATCTGCTTCAGCAATGCCTTGCTGGTGGCGACGCCGTCCGGTATCGGCTGGTCAAGGGCGAACACCAGGAAACGGTAGCGATGCGGGCCGTGATCGGGAATCGGGCGCGGGCCGGCGTAGCCTCGGTGCCCCAAACTGCCAGGAATGAAACGGATTCCGGCAGTGCCCGGCTGCAGCGCTCCGGTGTCGACGTTCTGCACACCGGGCTCGATCACCGCGACCGTGTGCAGCAGCGGGCGGGGCAGCGGAACGTCGACGTCGTCGATGATCAACACCACCTGCCGGGTTTGTGATGGCAAGCCGGCCCAACTCAGCTGCGGTGAGGCATTGTCACCGACGCCCTTGCCGGCGGTCGTCGTCGGCATCGCGGCGCCATCGCCGAATCCGGTGCTGGTCACCGTGATGTCGTCAGGCGCCGCGAAATCCGAACCGGCGAAGGGACTTCGGTGCTCCCCGGCGCGGACTTTGCGCAGTAGCTTGCCGATCATGCGCCGCTGCCCGCGCCGCGAATCGTGACGGTGCTGGATCTGAGCAGGTCGCCGAGTTCGGCGGGCAGGTAACCCTGCGCCGCGAGCCTCGGCAGCACGCCGCCACTGGAGATGATGTCGAGGATCAGGTCGGGCAGCCTTGGCACCGATCCCGACGCTCCCGTGGAGTCGTTGCGCCATGCGCCTGAAGCCAAATCGAACGTCCCGGTGTCGCCTTCGCTGAAGATGGTGGTCGCCTCCGGCAGCGTCAGTGCGGGCAAGCCCGCGTTGACGGCGTTGCGGAAGAACAGCGAATTGAACTCTTCGGCGATCAGCCCGGCGACACCGAGTTCGGAAAACAGGGCGGCGACCGGACGCGACGAGCCCACCCCGAAGTTCTTGCCCGCCAGCACGATGTCTCCCGGCGACACCTCGTCGGTCCAACCGGGGCGCACTTCGTAGAAGATGTGTTTGGCCGCCTCGGGCGGATCCATCTTCATGGCAAACGCCGGGTACATGGCATCGGTGTTGAGGTCGTCGCCGAACACCCACACCTTGCCGGTGATGGCCAGCGTCATGCGGTCACACTCCTCGCGTCGGTGATGTAGCCAGTGATCGCCGACGCCGCGACGGTCGCCGGTGAGGCCATGAAGATCTGCGCCTCGGGGCTGCCCATCCGGCCGGTGAAGTTGCGGGTACTCGACGTCAGACACACCTCACCGGGTCCGACGACACCCATGTGATAGCCGAAGCAGGCACCACAGGTCGAGTTGGTGATCACCGCACCGGCATCGGCGATGGCCTGCAGATAGCCCAGTCGCATCGCCTCGCGATAGACCGCTTGTGACGCCGGTGTGACGAGCAGTCGGACGCCGGGCGCAACTGTGTTGCCGCGCAATATGTCCGCGGCAATTTCGAGGTCTTCCAGTTGGCCGTTGGCGCACGATCCGATGAAAGCCTGATCGATTTTCTGCCCGTGCAGCTGCGACACCGGCAGCCCGTTGCGGCTCACGGTGCCTGGCCGGGCCACGTAGGGTTGCAACGCGGCCAGGTCCACGCGTCGCACCTCGTGGTAGGCCGCATCGGAATCCGGTGCAGCAGCGTCATATCCGGTGATGCCGCGGTCTTCGAGATACGACGTCAGCACCTGGTCAGGTTCGAAGGTGCTGAAGTCGGCCGACACCTCGGCGCCCTGTGTGGCGATCGTGCGACGGTCGTGCATGGGGAGGCTCGCCAGTCCGGGTCCGCCGAATTCCAGGTTCTGGTTGGCCGCGTCGCCATACTGGTTGGCGATGTGTAAGAAGATGTCCTTGCCGCTGATGCCGTCGGGTTTGACCCCGTCGAGTTGATAGCGGATGGTCGGTGCGATCTGGAACCAGGTGCTGCCGGTACACATGATCGAGTACACCTCGGCAGGACCGAGCCCGCGGGCCGCAGTGTTGTAGGCGCCGGCTGCGCAGGTGTGAGAGTCGGTGCAGGCCAGAATCTCTCCGGGACGGGCCAGTCCATTCTCAGCGATGACTTGATGGCAGATGCCGTGTCGGCCGACATCGTAGAAGCGGTCGATCCCGAACTTGGCGGCGAACTTCCGGGCGTGCGGTCCGCCGGCGGCGTCTTTGATGGTCGGAGCGGGAACGGCGTGGTCCATGACGATCGCCAGCTTCTCGGGATCATGAATGCGAAGCGGCTCGATCCACATCGTCGCGAACTGCAGATCGATCAGGACCGTCATGTCGACGTCGACGACGACGGTCTCACCTGGGGACACCGTTTCCAGGCCGGCCTTGCGAGCGAAGATCTTCTCGATGACGGTCATGCCCACGAGCTGCTCTCCTTCCGTGCGTATTTGGCGTCGAGTGCAAGCCACTCCGCCATCCCGACCAGGTTGAAGAATTCGGCAGGCCCGGTGGGCAAGTAATCAGCGACCTGAGAGGCACCGCTGCCGTTGAGTTCACACAGGCCCTCCAGCATGCCCAGAACGGCGCGGGCCAGCGGCTCGCCGGGATGAATGGCTATGGCGTAGCTCAGCTCCTGCAGTCGTGTTGCGGACTCCAGCGGAGTCATGCCGCCGAGCACCAGATTGATCAGCAGCGGAGCCTGCACCTCGGCGGCGATACGTTCAATCTCTTCGATGGACTGCGGGGCCTCGACGAAGATGACATCCGCACCGGCCTCGGCGTATCGATTCGCCCGCTCGATCGCGGCGTCCAAGCCGAGCGGAGCCCGCGCGTCGGTCCGCGCGACGACGAGCAAACTGTCGTCGTTGCGAGCATCGAGCGCGGCGGCCAGCGTTTGTTCGAACTCCGCGGCGTCGACGACGTGCTTGTCGGACAGGTGGCCACAGCGTTTCGGGAATACCTGGTCTTCCAACTGAATCGCCGCGACGCCGGCCTGCTCGTAGAGCCGAACGGTGCGCACGACGTTCATTGCCATCCCATACCCGGTGTCGGCGTCTGCGATCAGCGGGATATCGCCGAGTACCCCGACCAGCATGCGGGCCCGCTCGGCCATCTCGGTGCCGGTGACGAGTCCGATATCCGGTAGGCCGAACCCGGAGGCCGCCACGCCGGCGCCAGTCATATACGCCGCCGCCTGACCGGTGCGTCGGGTTAAATGTGCCGTTATGCCGTCGAAAACGCCTGGTGCGACGATGAGTTCGCCTTGATCGAGCAAGGCCCGTAGTTTTTGCCGGGCCGGTGTGGTGACCATGAGTCGTCCTTTCAGTCGAGTGCGCCGGCGACCGGTGCGGCCAGCAGATCGATGAGTTCGTTGACGTCGTCGAGTTTGTCGAGGGCGATGACAGCGCGTTCGATGGCGTTGGCGCGGTCGCGGCTGGTGACACGGTCGGCCAGGGCGTGGAACTTGGCGACGAGTTCTTCGTTGGTCACCGGATCCGACGGCGCACCGTGTGGCGCGGCGACGCGGGTTCGGTGCACGCCGCCGTCGCGGGTGGTCACCGCGACATCGGTGCGGAACCGCTCGGCCAGGTCGGCGTTGGCCAGCGACTCGTCCAGGTGCACTTCGGTGACATCGATCAACGACCAGATGTCGTCGGCATCCAGGCGCGCGGGGGTGAATTGTTCGGGCAGAGCATTACCGTCGAGCAGCGCGGCCGCGGTCGCGTAGCCGATGTTCATCTGGGCGCCGATGGCGGTCAGCGGCCGCTCGGGCTCCCACCAGCCGTGCTTGTAGACGGTCTCGCCCACGGTGATGTCGATCTTCGAGATATCCCGGGGAGCAACTGATTCGTGCAGTTTTCGGGCCGCGTCGACGGCGGCGTGCAGACCACCCATGACCGCATAGGACTTGACCATGATGATGCTGGTCTCCCATCGCTCGCCCAGTTTTTCGGTCAGCAATGATGCGTCGGGATTGTGCCCCTCTCCGAAGACGCTGAGGAATCCGCCGTATTCACGCTCGAATACCCGTTTTATGCCGGTGTAGTTCGCCGCGGCCAGGCCGGCGGCGTAAAAGCCGTTGCGGGCGGCGAACCCGTGGTGCATTCGCTTGCTCATCGCCTCGTACTGCGCGGCCATCAACCCCGCCGACTGGGTGCCGGCCAGGCCCAGCGCGTCCTCCAACTGTGCCGGCGACAGTGCTCGCAGTTTGCCGGATGCCATTGCCGCGGAGTGCGTGCCGAAGACCGGCCCGGAGTGCCAGCCGCGGTCGAGCATCTGAGCGCCGTGCAACGTGTAGCCGACGCGCGGTCCGACCTCGAAACCGGTGATCGCTGCGAGCAGGAAGTCGGCGCCCGTGGTGGGCTGCGACTGCGCGCTCACCGTCGACAGCAGCGCGGGAATGACCAGCGAACAACTGTGCAGGGGTGCGATCGGGTGGAAGTCGTCGAGTTCGAAGCCCTGAATGAAGGTGCTGTTCAGCACGGCCGCCGCGGGCCCGCTGGTGGACTTCCCGGTGCCGATGACCACGGTGTCGCCCCGGTTCTCAAGCTCGAGAACGGCGTCGGTGGCGACCCGCGACCAGGGCAACTGCGCGCCGATCAGGCCGCAGCCCAGGCCGTCGAGCAGCAGATGTTTGGCGCGCTCGATGACGGTTTCCGGAATGTCGGCGAGGCTGAGCCCAGCGACCCAGGAGGCCAGCCGCCCGGTTGGCCCGTCCGGATCGGTGGCGGTCTGTTGGTGAACCGGGGTCGCGGTCATCGTGGGGTCCTTCGTCAGAGAAGTTTGCCATGTTGTCTGGTTGTCATATACTTATAACAAATAATGCGGTGTTCGGCAAGCGGGGTGTGAAAGCATTGGTCCTCATGCAGAAGACGAGCGGCTCAGCGCGACCGGTAAACACGGATGCCGGGGTGCCGCTGCATCGTCAGCTCTTCTTGGTGCTGCACGACGAGATAGCCCGCGGCGCGATGGCTCCCGGCGATGCGCTACCCACCGAGCAGGTCCTCTGCGACCAGTTCGGGGTGTCCCGCATTACCGTGCGACGGGCCCTGGCCGATCTTGCCGAGCAGGGCTACATCGAACGCCGCCAAGGCGTGGGATCGTTCGTCCGTGAAGGCGGACGATCAGACGACTTGCCTTCGGTCGGCTCCTATGTGGACGGCCTTCGGCAGACGCAATTCCAGACCTCCGTCGAGGTGGTGGAGCACGACATCCGAACTCCACCGTCTTCGATCGGCGAAGCGCTCGGGGTCACCGTCGAGATGCTGCACATTCTGCGGGTGCGCCGAGAGCGCAGGACCCGCGAGCCGTTAATGGTCACCGACGCCTGGCTGCCGACCGATCTCGCCGAGACATTGACGGCCTCGGCGCTGCGCCGTAACCCGCTCTACGAGTTACTCTCTGGCGCTGGTCTAGTCATCGATCGGATGCAGCATGAGATCACCGCCGAGATTGCGGGTCCGCGCAACGCGCAGCTGCTCAACACGCCGATCGGTTCGGCGTTGCTTCGTGTTAACCGTCTTGCGTTCGTGGCGGCTTCGCCGCATCACCACGTGTCGATCCTGCTCTCGCCCAACCGCAGTCGCGTGCTGATCAGCCAGACCGCCGACGAACTCCAAACCGGTGACGGCATTGCGATCGCTCACGACGTGCGGCGCGAGGCCGCCGACCGCCGTCCGCGGTCGGTGTGACACCGTTTCATCGGAACTGCGAATGGGCATCGGATCCGGCCTAACTGCCGTCGAACAACATTTGCGGCGGCTGCACGCGACTGCCGCACAGATACGCCATGCGGGGCGAACCATCTTGCAGCTCGGCGACGTATCGCGTCCGGTTCATGTCCACTCCATCCGGAAGTCGATCCTGAGCGCGCTTTTCGGCCAGGCCTACGATCGAGGTCAAGTCGACCTCGGTGTGACGCTGGGCGAGCTGGGAATCGATGACTCGCCTGCCCTGACCGACAAGGAAAGGTCGGCCAGGATCGAAGACCTTCTCACCGCTCGTTCCGGCGTCTACCTGCCCACTGACGACGGTGTTGTGCTGGGCCGCCCGCCGCGTGGATCGCACCCGCCCGGGACATTCTGGTGCTACAACAATTGGGATTTCAACGTTCTGGGAGACATCTACGAACGCATCACCGGCCGCAGCGTCTTCGTTGCATTCGAGCACGACTTGGCCCGGCCGCTGGGCATGATCGATTGGAACACCTATCAACATGGGTCATACGAGTACCGCGCCGATATCCTCGGCGGCACAAGGCGATACCCGAACTACACGTTTCATCTGTCGGCTCGGGATATCGGCAGGTTCGGAGAGCTTTATCTCAAGGCCGGTGTCTGCAATGGCCGCCCGCTGCTCTCACCCGAATGGATTGCGCGCAGCACCGGTCCGCTTTCGCGCACGACCTATCAGGCCGGATTGCTTGGCATGTACGGCTATTGCTGGTGGGTAGCCGGGCCGTCTGATGAGTTGAGCCACATCGGCATCGCCGACAGCATTTATTCGGCGATCGGCTTTGGGGGGAACTTTCTCACCGTGCTTCCTGACATCGACACGGTGGTCACGGTGGTGACCGATGCAGCTTTCCCGCCTGGGGACTCGTCAATCTCATGGACCGCGCCAGTGACCAACGACGACTACCAAGAGTTAATCGCCCACCTCGTCGCAACGCTGTCCTGAAGGCCGTTGACTGCGGAGACGACCGGCTTGGCTGACTTGCGCAACTCGTCGAACGGCGTCACATCCATTGACAGCGCCGATCCCCACTGCTCCAGTTGTCGGCCCCGCCCCCGCCGACGTCGCCTCCGGGCGCGAATACGTCACCGGTTCCGGTGATGAGCAGCCCCGCTAGATCCCCGTCGCTTCGTCGATCGCGTCGGAGTACGGCGCGCAATCCCCGGCACCGGGCACCAACGTCGCCAGTGCGCCGGCAGCGCAGGCCCGGCGCAGCGCGCGGTTGCGGTCGACGGTCCAGCCGGCGGCCAGCACACCGGCGAACACATCGCCGGCGCCCGACGTGTCGAGCGCATCCACGGCCGGCGCCGCCACGGTCAACTCCGCACCATCGCCGACGTAGCCGGCGCCGCGTGCGCCGCGCGTGGTGACCCGATGCGGGACGGGCCAAACCCAGTGTGCGTCTTCGGTTTCGTTGACGACCAAGACGTCGGTCACCTCGGCCAGCTGCGCCATCTCGGCTTCGTCGCCGCCCGACGGCGAGGCGTTGAGGATGACGGTCACCCCTGCCGAATGGGCTGCACGGGCAGCGGCTGTCGCCGTGGCGACCGGAATCTCCAACTGCAGCAACAACACATCGCAGTCCGCGACAAGCTTGCGCAACGTGGCCGGGTCCAGCGTCAGCCCGCCGTTGGCGCCCGGAGCGACGACGATGATGTTCTCGCCGGTCGAGTCGACGATGACGACGGCGGTTCCGCTGCGTCCAGACACGGTGATCAGCCCGTCGGTGCCGACTCCGTTGGTGTTGAGGTGGTCGCGTAATTGCGCCGCCGACGGGTCGTCGCCGACGGCGCCGACGAACTGCACGTGGGCGCCCGCGCGCGCGGCCGCCACGGCCTGATTGGCGCCCTTGCCGCCGGGTGTCGAGCGCACCGACGCCGCCAATGCGGTCTCGCCCGCGCCGGGCAACGTGTCGACATCGAACCCGATGTCCATATTCACGCTGCCGACCACGCATACCCGTGTCATTCCGCCGACGTTATGGAGTGCCGCTCGGATATACAAACGACGTATTGATAACGGTTTTCGGCAAAACTGATTTCATCACTCCGCACGCGATATTCTGCTGCGTGATCTGGGCTTTTTGGCCCGGCAGTGAAAGGACGTCGATTGACGCCGCAGGGCTCAACTGATCCGGCGCCGCACGAAGAAGCCGTGCCGACCGAAAAGGGCAGACTTCGTTATCGGCGGCCACTGTCCCGGTTGAGCATTCAGTCGAAGATCATGCTGATCCTGCTGGTGTCCAGCCTAGCCTCGTTGGCGGTGATTGGCGTCGTCGAATATGTGTCCGGCCGAAACTTGTTGATGCCGATCGCCGCCGAACGCATGACACAACTGCGCGAGGCGCAGAAGCGCGCGGTTGAAATGTTGTTCGCCGACCTGACCGATTCGCTGATCGTTTACACCCGCGGGTCGACCGCCGAAGAAGCGGTGATGGCCTTCACCGCCGGATTCGACCAATTGGCCGACGCGCCGACCGATCCCGGCGAGCAGCAGGCATTGGAGACCTACTACACCAACGAGCTGATCAAACCGATCGAGCAGACAACCGGCCAGAAACTGGACATGGCCGCGCTGTTGCCCAGCAGCAACGCCCAGAAATATCTCCAAACCCATTACACGGTCCGATCGTTGGCCACGTCGCCCGCACCCGAGGACGCGGGCGACGGCAGCGCGTGGACGGCCGCGAATGCACGCTTCAACAACTACTTTCGCGAGATCGCGACCCGCTTCGAATACCGCGACGCAATGTTGCTCGACACCCGGGGCAATGTGATCTACAGCGTGAACAAAGGCCCAGCGCTGGGCACCAACATCCTCACCGGTCCGTACCGCGAATCCAACCTGGGCGACGCCTATGACAAGGCGATGGCCGCCGACGCGGTCGATTTCGTGTGGATCACCGACTTTCAGCCGTTTCAGGCCGCCGCCGGAATGCCCATCGCGTGGCTGGTGTCACCGATCAATGTGGGAGGCAAGGCGGCGGGGGTTATGGCGCTTCCGCTGCCGATCTCGAAAGTCAACCGAATCATGACCGCCGATCAGCACTGGAAAACCGCTGGCATGGGTGCGACGGCGGAGACCTACCTGGCCGGTCCGGACGGCCTGATGCGTTCTGACTCCCGGCTGTTTCTGCAAGACCCCGGAAAATATCAACGCGACGCGGTAGCCGCAGGCACACCGCCTGACATTGTCGCCGAAGCGTTGCGGTGGCACGGTACGACGCTGGTCCAGCCGGTGCAGACCGAGGCGTTTCGCGCCGCCCAACGGGGCCAGACCGGAACGGTCATGGATACCGGCTATCTGGGCGACCATGAACTCGCGGCCTACGGTCCGCTGGCCGTGCCGAATTCAGATCTGCGCTGGTCGATCTTGGCGACCCGGGACAGCTCCGAGGCCAATTCCCGGATCGAGGCATTCACCCGGACGCTGATCGTGACGGCCGCGGCGTTGGTTTTCGTCCTATGCGTGTTGGCGATGCTGATCGCCCATGTGTTTGTGCAGCCCATCCGGCGACTGCGGGCCGGGGCGGAAGAAATCAGCGCCGGCAACTACGAGGTGACGATGCCGGTCACCTCGCGAGATGAAATCGGTCAGCTCACAGTCGCTTTCAACGAGATGAGCCGGAATCTGAAGATCAAGGAAGGCTTGCTCACCGAACAGCGCAACGAAAACGACCGCTTGCTGCTGTCGCTGATGCCCGAGCCCGTTGCGCAGCGCTACCGAGATGGTGAGCAGACCATCGCGCAAGAGCACCAAGACGTGACGATCATCTTCGCCGACATCATCGGCCTCGACGAGATCTCGATCGGTTTGTCCGGCGACGAGTTGGTCGGGATCGTCGACGAGTTGATGCGCGAGCTCGATTCGGCGGCCGAAACCCTTGGCGTCGAGCCGATTCGCACCGTGCACAACGGCTACCTGGCCAGCTGCGGATTGAACGTGCCGCGGCTGGACAGCGTGCCCCGAACCATCGACTTCGCCATCGAGATGCAGCGCATCATCGAGCGCTTCAACAGTGGTAAGGGCTATCACCTCGGCGTTCGAGCCGGCGTCAACACGGGCAACGTGATCAGCGGATTGGTCGGCAGGTCCAGCGTCATCTACGACATGTGGGGCGCCGCGGTGAATTTGGCGCACCAGATGCGCAGTGGCGCGTCGGATTCTGGCGTCTACGTCACCTCGGAGGTGTACGAGGTGATGCGTGACATCCGCCAGTTCACCCCGGCCGGAAGCGTTACCGTCGACGACTTGGAACAGCCGATTTGGCGACTGGCGGAGCGCAAGTGAACGCCGTGGATACGCCGTGGTTGTACTGGGCCGGTGGGTTGGCCCTCGGGCTGCCCGTCCTGCTGATCGGCCTCACCGAATGGCACAACTTCCTGGTGCGCAGGCACAACGCATTGGCCAGACCGGTCAATCTGCTGCGCCATTACATCGTGCCGTTGGCAGCGCTGTTGGTGCTCCTGGTCGAAGTCGCGCGGGTGCCCGCGCAGTTCAACTCGGTGCGGGTGCTGGCGACGTTATTCGGCTTCGTGGTACTGCTACTGCTGTTGTCCGGCCTGAACGCCACAGTGTTCGAGGGTGCGCCCGAGGGCACGTGGCGCAAGCGGGTGCCGACGATATTCCGAGACGTCACAAGGTTTTTGCTGATTGCGATCGGCCTTGCGCTCATCTTCTCCTACGTCTGGGGTGTACGCGTAGCCGGCTTGTTCACCGCGCTGGGCGTGACCTCGGTGGTCATCGGCCTGATGCTGCAGAACTCCGTTGGTCAGATCGTGTCCGGCTTGTTCATGTTGTTCGAACAGCCATTCCGGATTGGCGACTGGCTGGACACCCCGGCCGCGCACGGACGCATCGTGGAAGCGAACTGGCGTGCCGTCCATATCCAGACCGGCCACGGTTTGCAGATCACGCCGAACTCGGTGCTGGCTGCGACCTCGTTCACGAACATGAGTCGTCCGCCCGGTGCGCACAAGTTATCGATCGCGACCACGTTCTCGGTCTCCGACTCGCCCGATCGAGTGCGCCGACTGCTGATACGGGTCGCGACTGCGCTGCCGCAACGCAAATCCGATATCGCCCCGACGGCCACGACCAGCGGTGCCGGCGAGTATCAGGTCAGCGTCGCGCTGAAGTCGCCTGCCGATGACGGCGCCGCGAAAGCGACGTTCCTGCGGTGGATCTGGTACGCGGCACGTCGGGAGGAACTGCACCTCGACGGCGCTACCGACGAATTCTCGACACCTGCCCGGGTGCAGATGGCGATGCGAACCGTGGTGGCGCCGGCATTGCGGTTGAGTCTCACCGATCAGCAGTCACTGATCCCGCACGCGAAAATGGTTCGGTACGGCGCAGACGAAGTCGTGCAGTACGTCGGCGAAGTCCCCACAGCGATGACGTTTTTGATCGAGGGCAGGATCCGCCTGACCACGACCACCGAGGATGGTTCGGTCATTCCGCTCAGCCTGCTGGAGGAAGGTTCATTCCTCGGGCTGACCACGCTCACCCGTCAACCGAGTTTGTCCGGCGCGTATGCGCTGGAAGAGGTGACCGCGCTGGAGATCGCTCGCGAGCACATCGAAGATCTGGTGCTGCGTACGCCGTTACTGCTGCAAGAATTGGGTCGCATCATCGAAGACCGTCGAAAAGAAACATCCCGTGCCGGATCCGGTCGACCTCGGGCAACCGCGTTCACCTCGATTGGGGTCGTCTCCACCCAGCGGTAGCATGCCCGCTACCCTTGGTTAATGAGTGTGCATGCCATCTCGGTGCCGGACGTGCGCCAACAGGTACACGACGCCGCGCGCCGAGCCCGGGCCGCCGCGCAGGTGCTGGCCTCACTACCAACAGTCGCCAAAGACCAGGCGCTTTGTGTCGCCGCCGACGCGATCGTTGCCAACACCGACCGGGTTCTGGCAGCGAACGCCGAAGACCTGCGGGTAGCGCGGGCCGCCAACACACCGACCCCCATGATCGACCGGCTGGCGCTGGACGCCAAGCGGGTCGAAGGGATCGCTGCGGGCCTGCGCCAGGTGGCGGGGCTACCCGACCCGGTGGGAGAGGTGCTGCGCGGCTACACGCTGCCGAACGGGCTGGCGCTGCGCCAGCAGCGCGTTCCGCTTGGTGTGCTCGGGATGGTCTACGAGGGCCGGCCCAATGTCACCGTCGATGCGTTCGGTCTGGCGCTGAAGTCCGGCAACGCCGCCTTGCTGCGGGGTAGCTCGTCGGCGGCGAAGTCCAACGAGGCGCTGGTCGCGATATTGCGCGAGGCGCTGTCGAAGGAGGACCTGCCCGCCGATGCCGTTCAACTGATTTCGGCTGCCGACCGCTCGTCTGTCACCCATTTGATCCAGGCCCGCGGACTGGTCGATGTGGTAATCCCGCGCGGGGGAGCGGGTCTGATCGACGCGGTGGTCCGCGACTCCCAGGTGCCGACCATCGAGACCGGCGTCGGCAACTGCCACGTCTACGTGAACGACGCCTCCGACCTCGACATGGCTGAGCGAGTCCTGTTGAACTCCAAGACTCGTCGCCCAAGTGTCTGCAACGCCGCCGAGACGTTGCTCGTCGACGCGGCGATCGCCGGCCAGGCCCTGCCGCGGCTGATCAATGCGCTTCAAGACGCCGGCGTGACCGTGCACCTCGACCCCGACGAGGACCAGTTGCGCCGCGAATTCCTGTCGATGGAGATCGCGGTCGCGGTCGTCAACGGCGTCGATGCGGCCATCGCTCACATCAACGAATATGGGACGGGGCACACCGAGGCCATCGTGACCTCCAATATGGCTGCCGCCCAACGGTTCACCGAAGGGGTCGATGCGGCCGCGGTGATGGTGAACGCGTCGACCTCCTTCACCGACGGCGAGCAGTTCGGGTTCGGCGCCGAGATCGGTATCTCGACCCAGAAGTTGCATGCCCGCGGCCCGATGGGGCTGCCGGAATTGACCTCGACCAAATGGATCGTCTGGGGAGACGGTCAGACTCGCCCGGCCTGACGTGTTTAGGAGAACGCAAAAGTGAGTGTGCCCGCGCGGCCTGTCCCGCTGTTCGCCGATATCGACGATGTCGGTCGTCGGCTGGCCGAAACCGGCTACCTGCCCGATACCGCCACCGCCACCGCGGTATTCCTCGCCGACCGGCTCGGCAAGCCGCTTCTGGTGGAAGGCCCGGCCGGTGTGGGTAAGACCGAACTGGCCCGCGCCGTCGCGCAGGCCACCGAATCGGAACTGGTCCGCCTGCAGTGCTACGAAGGCGTCGACGAGGCACGTGCGCTCTACGAGTGGAATCACGCCAAGCAGATTCTGCGTATCCAGGCCGGCTCCGATGACTGGGACCAGACCAAGACCGACGTCTTCACCGAAGAGTTTCTACTCTCCCGTCCGCTGCTGACGGCGATCCGGCGCACCGAACCCACCGTGCTGCTGATCGACGAGACCGACAAGGCCGACATCGAAATCGAGGGTTTGTTGCTGGAGGTGCTGTCAGACTTCGCCGTGACGGTCCCCGAGTTGGGCACCATCACCGCCGAGCGGACGCCGTTCGTATTGCTGACCTCCAACGCCACCCGCGAGCTGTCCGAAGCGCTCAAACGTCGCTGCCTGTTCTTGCACATCGACTTTCCCAGCCCCGACCTGGAACGCCGAATCCTGTTGTCCCGCGTACCCGAACTGCCCGGCCACATTGCCGAAGAGCTGGTGCGCATCATCGGAGTGCTACGCGGGATGCAGCTCAAGAAGCTGCCGTCGGTCGCCGAGACCATCGACTGGGGGCGCACGATACTGGCGCTCGGCTTGGACACCATCGACGACGCGACCATCGCCGCCACCATGGGGGTCGTGCTCAAGCATCAATCCGATCAGCAACGCGCCATCGGCGAACTACGGCTGAACTGAGGCACAACTGATGGCCGTTCGCCGTGTTCGCCCCAGCCAGCCGCTGGCCCCGCATGGCCTGCCGGGTCATCTGGTTGGCTTCGTGGAAGCCCTACGTGGACAAGGCATCTCGGTCGGACCGTCGGAGACCGTGGATGCCGGCAGGGTGATGGGCGTCCTCGGGCTCGGTGACCGCGAGATTCTGCGCGAAGGTCTGGCGTGCGCGGTGCTACGCCGGCCCGAG
>Ga0302177_10001181_pt1 | contig 18918 bp, 20 predicted proteins | sample I_Palsa_E1_2_FD_198780 | JGI IMG/M metagenome (GOLD analysis project Ga0302177, IMG submission 198780) | Peat permafrost microbial communities from Stordalen Mire near Abisko, Sweden - I_Palsa_E1_2 | ecosystem: Environmental > Terrestrial > Soil > Palsa > Peat permafrost | place: Sweden... | reverse complement strand
GAGGTCAGGTTGCGGGCCAGCGCAGCCTGCCAGGTCGCCAGGTCCATGGACTCCACGGTGCCGGACTCGAACACGGGGTCAGCGGCGGAGATCATGCCGGCGTTGTTGACGACGATGTCCAGCCGGCCCCATCGCTCCAGTGCAGCCGACACGAGCCCGGACGCCACGCCGGCATTGGTGAGATCGCCGATGATCCCGGCCGCGTCGAAACCAGCGCTGCGCAGCTCGCTGACCCTGTCCCGGATCCGGGCCGTGGTGGCGCTGATCATCACGGCGGCGCCTAGTTCGGCAAGCAGCCTGGCGGTGGCGAAACCGATGCCGTCGGGACTGCCCGCCCCGGTGACCACCGCCACCCGGCCGGACAGGTCAAACGCCGCTGGGATGGGCATTGTCCGATCCTAGTGGGGCCGGATGCCAGATCCCCCGGCCGCCGAAGGCGGCAGCGCGGCCGGGCGGTGGCCGGCCGGCGGGCCGCAAGATAACCTTCGGGCCTATGGTGAAGCGCCCTGACCCGTTGGAGAGCACGCCGCCTGCCTTCGGCGAGCAGGCCGCCAGGCAGATCCTGCGGGAAGGCTTCGGCGTCGAATCGTCGTCCCTCAAGCCCCTTGCGGGCGAACGGGACCAGAACTTCCGCGTGGACACGGCCGCCGGGCAGCGTTTCTTGTTCAAGATCTCCAATCCGGCGGATGACGGGCCCATCCTGGCGATGCAGGCCGCCGCTCTGCGCCACATCGAGCGAGTGGATCCGGGCCTGCCGGTAATGCGTGCCCTGCCGGCCCGGGCGGGGGAATCCTGGGTCGAGGTGCCGGGGCCCGACAGCCGGACCTATCCGGCCCGGCTTTTCACGTTCCTGCCCGGGCAGGCCACCGCGAACACAGCGCTCACCACGGAGGCGATCTGGTCCCACGGGCAGATCACGGCCCGTCTGGGGCGGGCGCTGCGTGGCTTTTTCCACCCCGCGGCCGACTACGAGATCTTGTGGGATATCACCCGGTTGCCCGAGCTCCGGCCGCTGCTCACCCATATCTGCGACGGCCACCGCCGGGTTCAGGTCGAATCGATTCTGGACCGGTTCCAGGCCCGGGTCGCGCCAGCCCTGCCCGGGCTTCGCGCGCAGGTGATCCACGGCGATATGAGCCTGGACAACGTGCTGTACAGCGAGGACCTCCGGGTCAGCGGGATCGTGGACTTCGGGGATATGACCCATGCACCGCTGGTCTGTGATCTCGCCGTCGCCGTCGCCGACGTGCTGCACGGCCGTGACGACGCCATCGAGGCGGCCGAGGAGATAATCGGCGGCTACGTCTCGGTGACGCCGCTCGAAGACGAGGAGGCCGGGCTGCTCGCGGATCTGGTGGCGGCCCGGCTGGCCACTGAGGTCACCGTCACCGCCTGGCGGCGCGGGCTCTACCCGGACAACGCCGCATACGCCGCGAGCGGCGAGCCAGGGGCCCGCGCATTCCTCGATGCCATCGAGGCGATGGGGATCGACGCTGTCGCGCGGCGTTTCCGCGGGGCCTGCCGCCGGCTCCCCTACCGAAGGTCTGCCACCAGTGCCCTGCTCGAGCGCCGCCGCCGGGTGCTGCCCCGGTCGCCGCTGTTCTACTCCCGCCCGGTGCACCTGGTCCGCGGCGAGGGTGTCTGGCTGTTCGACCCCGACGACCGGCGGTACCTCGACTGCTACAACAACGTGGCCGTGGCCGGGCACAGCCACCCAAGGGTCGTGCAGGCCGTGACGCAGCAGCAGCAGCTGCTCGCGACCCACAGCCGCTATCTGCACGAAGCGATCGTCGATCTTGCCGAACGGCTCCAATCGACCCTGCCGCCGGAGCTGGACGCCATCATGATCGTGAACTCCGGCAGCGAGGCCAACGACCTCGCCTGGCGGATCGCCCGCGCGGCCACCGGGCGGGGCGGCGCGGTCGTGACCGCCTGCGCCTACCACGGGCTGACCGAGGCCGCCCACGCCCTGTCCCCCGAGGAGTGGGCCGACGGGGAGCACCCCGCCCACGTCGCGACGGTCCCGGCACCTGACGGGTACCGCGGCCCGTACCGCCGGGAAGACGACGGGTGGGTCCAGCGGTACGCCGCCCACATCGATGACGCCGCCCGGGCGCTCGGTGACCGCGGCTTCGCCGCCCTCTACCTGGATCCGGCCTTCACCGCCGACGGCATCTTGTCGCCCCCGCCCGCATACCTGCGGGAAGCAGCCCGGCGGGCGCGGACGCTGGGAGGGCTCGTGGTCGCCGACGAAGTGCAAGCCGGTCACGGCCGGTCCGGGACGCACCTGTGGAGCTTCCAGGCGTCAGGGATCACCCCTGACATGGTGGTGATGGGCAAACCGATGGGCAACGGCTTCCCGGTCGCCGCCCTGGCGGTCAGGTCGGGGCTGCTCGGGGCCATACCCGAGGAAGTCGAGCTGTTCAGCACCTTCGGCGGCAACCCGGTAGCCTGCGCGGCCGCGCTCGCGGTCCTAGCCGTCATCGAGGAAGAGGGCCTGGTCGCGAACGCCGCGGAAGTCGGCTCCTACCTCCGCCACGGCCTGCTGACACTCGCCGAACGCCACCCTCTCATCGGGGACGTCCGGGGCGAAGGCCTCCTGCTCGGCGTCGAACTGACCGATGAGGCGCGCGGGCCGGCGGCCGGGAACGCCCGCGAAGTAACCGAGGCGATGCGCGAGCGGGGCATACTACTCAGCGCCACCGGCCCGGCCGGAAACGTGCTCAAGATCCGGCCGCCCCTGGTATTCCAGCACGAACACGCCGACCTGTTGCTCCAGGCCCTCGATGAGGTTCTCGCGTCTTCGTGAGGCTGTACCGCATTGAGTGCCGTACCACATCCAGGTGCGGCGTGTCCTTGGCCCGGCTCGTCAGCGACGGCCAGCGCGCCGCAGTGACGGGTCAGCTGGCGGGGTGCTGTGCTGGCGCGGGCGGGCGGGTGGCGCATGGGGGAGGCAGCGTGGTGGTCAGCCCGGTGAGCAGGATGTCCAGGCCGCGTTCGAGTTCGGCAGCGCCGTCGTAGCCGCCCAGGACCGGGGCCAGGCCGCGGAGCAGGGGGAACTCGCCGATTGGGAGCCGGTGCAGGCCCAGCCGGAGCAGGTCATCGGTCTCGTCGGGGTTCTCGACGAGTTCCTGCAGTTCGTCTAGGACATGGCCGTGCACGAACCCGAACAGCGCCCGGTAGATGTGCAGGGCGTCGGGTCCGCTGAACCCGGCCCGGGTGAGCAGGGCCAGGATGTCTTCCAGGGGGCGCAGGGTGCCGGCCGGGCGCAGCCCGAGGGGGGTGGCCAGCGGCCGGGTGACGATCAGCGGCACGACGTGCGGGTGGGCCAGCGCCAGCGCGCGGTAGCGGCGGGCGACCTCCCGCAGCTGGCCGGCCCAGTCCGGGTCGGCGCAGTCGACCCGGAGCTGGCCCAGGATGGTCTCGGCGACGCCGTCGAGCACGGCGTCCTTGCCCGACGCGTGCCGGTAGATGATCATCGGGTCCCGGTCCAGGGCGCGGGCCAGGCGGCGCATCGACAGCGCGGCGACGCCGTCGCGGTCGATGATCTCCAGCGCGGCGGCCAGCACCGCCTCGCGGGTGATCTTGCCGCTGCCGTTGCCGGCGCGACGGAGGTCCGGGATCGTCATGGTGGCAGCACCTTTCCTCCTGCGGGCCTGTCAGGTCAACATCGTTAGCAAAATCGTAGGTCTACGATGTTGACATTACCACGTTTATCATGTTTCACTGTAGGTCTACAGCAAAATCCACTGTAGGTCTACAGCATGGCATCGCCATGGCAGGACCGAGATCCCAGGCGTGGCCGGGGTTTCTCGGACCGCCGCCGATGTCCCCGCTCGCGCACTCGCGCCTCCGGGATGAACCCGTGAAAGGCAGCCCCGATGAGCATTCTCAAGAAGATCGCGCACAAGGCCGAAGCACTCAAAGGCGGCGCCAAGAAGACCGCCGGGCGGGCCACCGACAGCCCGCGCCTGGAGGCCGAAGGGCGCGGTGACCAGGTTAAGGGCGACACGAAGATGGCCGGGGCCAAGGTCAAGGACGCCTTCAAGCACTGACCACCCGGGCCCCGCCATCTCGCCTCGCCCGAATCTCCCGCCCGCCATCCTGGCTCACCGCTGTGAGACCCGCAGATACCGAGAGGAGTAACCCATGTTTATCGGCTTCGGAGCCATCGTGATCATCGTGATCATCGTGCTTGTCGTCCTGTTCCTGCGCAGGCACTGAACCAGCTCACCGCGCAGCACACCCCGTATGGCCAGGCCGTCACCCGTGCGGCCGGCCGCACGGGTGACACCACCCCGCTCATCCCGAGCTCACGATCCAGCCCCCGAAAGTGGCGACGCGTCATGCGCATTCCAGCCGGTATTACCCTTATTGTCCTCGGGGCGATCTTGACGTTCGCACTGAAGGGCGGACACATAGGCAGCCTCGATCTGCATGCCGTTGGCGTCATCCTGATGCTCGCCGGCGTCGTCGGGATGTTGCTGCCCATGCTGATACGCAACAGGTCACGCCTTTCCCGCACGACCATCCGCGGCCGCCACGACATCGTCGACGACGGGACGCGAACCGTCGTGAACCATGCCGACGGATCGCAGACCATCGTGGAGCACGATGACGGGGCCCAGACCGTCGCGGAACACTTCGACGCCAGTCCTTCGCTGGCCGATCCGTCGCCCGCCGACCCTCCGCTGGCCGACCCTCCGCTGGCCGACCCTTCGCTCGCCGGTCCTTCGCCCGCCGACCCTTCGCTCAATGGCGGCCGCAGGAATCACGGCCCTCGCCGGCGTTGGGCAGGATCGGCCCAAAGCTAGACCGGGATCCCGGTCTTGACCCTGCTCGACGTGGCGGCTCCAGGTCGGCGGCTAGTGCTGTGTTTAGTTACCTTCGCCCAGGCGGTGGTGGGGCCCGCGGCCGGGAGCACAGCAGCCGTGAAGCACCACGGCAAGCCGCGGCAGCCTGCGCCCGCGAACTCAGACCGCCTGCAGGGGCCGCCGCGGCCCGTGGGGCCAGCGTGACCCGCGGCCAGCCGACCCAATGTGACATTGGTGCGCCTCCTACCGCCCCGCTGTCACATCGCGTCGGCGCCGGTCAGCACGGGCCGGGCCGGCGAGCGGGCAGACGCAGCCTGCTGCGGCACTAGCTGCCTGGCTCGCGTCACGGATGGTAGCGGCCGGCCTGAGATGTAGGGTGCGATATCCGCCGCTATGCGCGCTGATCCCGGTCCAATGCCTGGTCACGGAGGACGGCGGAACGGGCTGATCTGCCAGCGGCACGAACACTGGGGCCCAGGGCCAGCGGGCTAGAGCGGCGGGGCTGGTGTGTGTGCGGGGGTGTTCAGGGGCGCTGGAGGTCTTCGAACGTTGCGGTCAGGCGGAACGGCTCGTCCAGGATAAGCGCGCGGCGGTGCACGCCCTGGACCACGTACCGGCGGCCGGACCAGTCAAGCCGGTACTCTTCGATCTCGCTGATCTTTGCCCAGTCCTTGTCGAAATGAACGACGAGATAGCCGGTAATGCCAGATGCCGCGTACAGAACGCGATTGGCTGTCGTGCCGGCCTCGAAGGTGGCCTCCGACGTGACCTCGACGAGGAGTTGGATGCGCTCGCGCACGGTATTTACGTCGTAGGGTTACCCCCACATCAGAGCTAACGCGGAAGCACGGCCCGTCGGCCGGCCGGGCATTTTCCGGAGCCGCCGCGCGCCGCCGCACTCCGAGGTCATGCACCTCGGACTGCGCCATGTTGGGTACGACGAGCCCGTCAACCACCTCGATGTCACCGAAGGCATCCGGAGCAGCCCCGAGGTACTCATCGGCTGTCAGCCGGGGTCCCGGAGATGGAATCTGCATGCTCACAAGCCCATGCTGCCATACCTCTGGGCGTGGCCCGCCGCGGCTACTGTTTGGGTGGCAGGGACCGCGCGTACCCGGTGCCCCGCTCCACCCACGGGGTCAGCTGGTCGTCGGTGAGCAGATCATCGGAGCTGACATGCAGCCAGCCGGGCATCGGCCGGCCGCGCATCACCACCAGGCTCGCCGTCGTCGTCGCGACCAGGGCATCGGACTGCTGTGGATCGACACGGACCATCGCGCCGCCCTGGCTGCTGGCGGCGATGGCCATGTGGCCGGCGATCAGGAAGGCGAGGCCGCCGAACATCTTCTTCTCCGTCAGATCGGGAGCGTCGGCGAGCCGCCGGATACGATCGGCGAGTTCCTGGTCATAGGCCATCCGGTGAGCCTACCCAGCGCTGCTGCCGCAGCGCGGGCAGATCGGCAGCGGTAACGCGGGCAGGTCGGCTGCGGTAATTTGCCCGTGCATGAGTTCAACCGCCCTCGTGGTGGTGATCGCGCCCGGGCCCAGACGGGAATTTCTTCCCGTGCGGGCGGGACATGTTGGTGTCACGATGAGCGTGTGCGGGTGTGGCTGCCCATCGTCGTCGGCCTCGGGTTCGCGGCGGGGTTGCCGGCGGTAATCGCGCTGGGCCACTCCGGCAGCCTGGTCCTGACCGTCCCGTGGGTCGCCGTGGCGGCCGCTCTGGCCAGCAAGTCAGCCAGCACCGGTTCGCCAGCAACTCCGCGACACTAACCCGGCCGGGCCCTACACCCACGCCGAGGACACGAACCACGGCCGTTCGGCAAATAGGTTCTTCTTTTTTCCCGAACGAGCCGGGTGTGAGTATCTCGGCCAGGCCCTCGCTCGCACAGCAGCACGGGATGCGTAAGACCCAGTTTTCAGGAAATACTTTGACTTCAGGTCCGGTCATGCCCGAGAGTTTCAGCCAAGGGCATCAGACCAGCGATTCTACGGGGGATCACTATGAGCCGAGCCCGCACGATCATCGCCGTGGCCAGCGGACGCCGGGCTAAATGGGCGGTGGTGATCTTCTGGCTGATCATCGTGGCCGTGGCCGGACCGCTGTCCGGCAAGCTCACCGGGGCGGAGAAGAACGACTCGTCGGCCTGGCTCCCGGCCAAGGCCGAGTCGACCAAGGTGCTCGACCTGCAGTCGCGCTTCCAGTCCCCGAACATCTTCACCGCGGTCGTCGTCTACGACCGCCCGTCGGGCCTGACCAGTGCGGATCGCGCCAAGGCGGTCGCCGACGCCAAGCAGTTCGCGCGGCAGCCTGGCGTCGTACCCGGCCAGGTCACCGGGCCGATCTTTGCCCAGGACGGCAAGGCGATCGAGACGCTCGTGCCGGTCAACCTGGGCTCGAAGGGCTGGAACGGCGCCTCGGCCGCGGTCACCAGCCTGCGCAACGTGGCTCAGGCGAACGACGCCGGGTTGTCCGAGCACATCGCCGGCCCGCTGGGCAGCGCCGCGGACTCGGCCAACTCGTTCAAGGGCATCGACGGTACCCTGCTGCTCGCCACCCTGGTCGTGGTGATCGCGCTGCTGCTCATCACGTACCGCAGCCCGGTGCTGTGGCTGTTCCCGGTGATCTCGGCGGGTATCGCGCTGGTCAGTGCCGAGGCGCTGATTTACCTGCTGGCGGCGCACGCCGGGCTCACCGTCAACGCGCAGAGCGCGGGCATCCTCTACGTGCTGGTGTTCGGCGCCGGGACCGACTACGCGCTGCTGCTGACGGCCAGGTACCGGGAGGAACTGCGCCGGCATGAGGACCGGCACGAGGCGATGGCGCTGGCCATGCGCCGGGCCGGTCCCGCCATCATCGCCAGCGCGGGCACCGTGATCCTCGGCCTGCTGACGCTGTCCGTCGCCGAACTCAACTCCACCAAGAGCCTGGGACCGGTGCTCGCCATCGGCGTCGGGGTCGCGCTCGTTTCCATGATGACGCTGCTGCCGGCCCTGCTGCTGATCTTCGGGCGCTGGATATTCTGGCCCGTCAAGCCCGCGGTCGGCACCGCAGAGCCCACCGCCCAGGGTCTGTGGGCCGGGGTGGGCCGCCGCATCGCCGCCCGGCCGCGGGTGGTCTGGGTGACCACCGCGGTGATCCTCGGAATTATGGCGCTCGGCCTGACCGGCCTGAAGGCCAGCGGGCTGACCGCGGCCGAATCCTTCGTCGGGCATCACCCGGACTCGGTGGTCGGGCAGGCCGTGATCAGTCAGAACTTCCCGGCCGGCGCCGGTCAGCCCGTCGTGGTGGTCAGCGACGTGGCCCAGGCGACCCAGGTGGAGGCGGTCTTCAAGGCCACGCCGGGGATCACCGGGGTGACCCCGCCGGTGATCAGGGCGGGGCACGCCTTCCTGCAGGGCACACTCACGTCGGCGCCCGACAGCCAGGCGGCGTACGGCACGATCGACAAGGTCCGGGCCGCGGTGCACGCCGTGCCCGGGGCCCAGGCGATGGTCGGCGGCAACACCGCGGTGACGCTCGACATCGCCCGCGCCGCCGACCACGACCGGAACCTGATCATCCCGATCATCTTGGTGCTGGTGTTCGTGATCCTGGGGCTGCTGCTGCGGGCGATCATCGCGCCGATCATGCTGATCGCCACCGTGGGACTGTCGTTCGCCGCGTCGCTGGGCGTGAGCTCGCTGTTCTTCAACCACGTGTTCAACTACGGCAACGCCGACAACTCGTTCCCGCTGTTCGTCTTCGTCTTCCTGGTGGCCCTGGGCATCGACTACAACATCTTCCTGATGACCAGGGTGCGGGAAGAGGCCGCCCGGCACGGACCGCGCCGCGGTGCCCTGACCGGGCTGTCCGCGACCGGCGGGGTCATCACCTCGGCGGGAGCGGTGCTGGCCGGCACCTTCGCCGCGCTGAGCACGCTGCCGATCACATTCCTGGCCGAACTCGGCTTCGCGGTGGCGTTCGGCGTCCTGCTCGACACCATCGTCGTCCGGTCCGTGCTGGTCACCGCGCTCAACCTGGACCTGGGACGCTGGGTGTGGTGGCCGAGCAAGCTCTACCGCCAGCCGGTCCAGGAGTCCGAGCACCTGCAGGAGCAACCATCGGCCGTGCCGTGAGCCAGCGGCACCAGGACCCGGTCATTCTCACGTGCTGGTGTGCCGGCGCAAAGGTGCGCGCGTAGCATGCAGCCGTGAGCGAGTGGCTGAGTTGCCGACCCAATATGGAGGTGGCCGACCTGAGGCCCGCCACCGCATTCCTGCGTGATGTGCTCGGTTTCACCGTCGAGGTGGAAGAAGAGGCCATGGGCCTGGTCCTCCTCCGCCGCGACGCGGTCGGCCTCGCGCTCGTCCGCGCGGCCAGCCCGGGCGTGAACCAGACGACCGCCGCCTACATCGGCGTGACCGGCGTCGACGACCTGTATGGCCACTGCCAGCGCCGCGGCGCCACGGTGGTCACGCCGCTGACCGACCACCCCTGGGGCCTGCGCGACTTCGTCATCGAGATCCCTGGCGGCCACCGCCTCGCCCTCGGCGAGCGCATCAGCGGCTCCTAGAGCTCTGGGTCTGGTTGCCTTCGCCCAGGCGGTGGCGGGGCCCGCGGCCGGGAGCACAGCACTCGGGAACCACGACGGCAAGCCGCGGCCGCCCCCGGCCGCGAACCTATGAGGCCGGTAGGCACCGCCGCACCCCGTGGGGCCAGCGTGACACGCAGCCAGCCGGCGCGATGTGACATCGGTACGGCTCCTACCGTCCCGCTGTCACATCGCGTCGGCGCCGGTCAGCACGGGCCGGGCCGGCGAGCCGGGGAGCGGAGTCTTACCCGATGACGGTGTCGGCGTCACCAGATAGCAGTAGTTGCGGAACCTGGCCGAAGGCGTACGTGGCATCGGCGGTGAGCGTGAACGTCCAGATCACGTCGTAGCGATCATCTGGCCAGGCCTTCGGGATGATGGTGCCGCTGACCAGCGGCAGCGTGGACGCGAGCGCCGGAATGTGGCTGTGCTCCCAGCAGATCAGCACCGCGCCGGGGCCGCTGTTCAGCACGGCGGTGGTGAGCTGTGGCTCCTGTCCCTTGGCGAAGTCGGCCTTTATCTCGACGCCGAGCCGGTTAGACAGCTCGCTGATCGTCTGATAGGTCCGGTGCTCAGCGGTCTTGCTCGCGTGTCCGTACGAAGGCGAGATCAGCATCCGGGGCACCCGGAGTCCCGCTCTCAGCGGACCGTGCGCGGGATCGAAGAGTCCCGCCAGTACGCCGGATCGCTGCCAGCCGCGTGGCAGTAGCGAGTGCTCGTTCTGACTGCCTCGGTAATCTACGCCGGAGTGCGGGGCCTCATGCTTGGGCGCGAGATCCTGCGGCTTCTCGCCGTGGCGGATGATGTAGACGGCTTCCGGCGGCGCGAACTGATGGCTCATTTCAAGAGCTCCGTCATGGGTACGACCTTGCTTGTCACCAAACCCCAGGCTACTGGCCGCGGGCTTGTTTACGGTCGGGCCGGAGGGAGTAGAACTGGGTGGTGGGTGCCGGCTCTGACATCGCGGCCAGACTGAGGAAGCCAGACTGAGGAAGAGAGCGCGAAATGACACAACCAGGCAGGCCGGCCGTATTTGTTCATGGCCTTTGGCTGCATGCCAGCTCGTGGGACCCGTGGCTCGAGGTGTTCCAGAAGGCGGGCTACACAGCGACAGCACCGGGCTGGCCAGGTGACCCGGACACGGTGGAGGAGGCCCGCCGGGACCCCGGCCGGGTGGCGGGCAAGGGCATCGACGATGTGGTCGACCACTACGCCGGGATCATCCGCGGGCTCCAGGCCCCTCCGGTCGTCATCGGCCACTCCTTCGGCGGTCTCATCGCGCAGCGGCTGCTCGGCCAGGACCTGGCCGCTGCCGCCGTGGCGATCGACGCCGCGCCCATCAAGGGCGTGCTCAACCTGCCCGTTTCCGCGCTGAAAGTCGCCTCGATCGCGCTCCGCAAGCCGGCCAACCGCAACCTGGCCATATCGCTCACCCCGGAACAGTTCCGTTACGGCTTCGGGAACGCGCTTCCCGAGCAGGAGTCAGCTGAGCTGTACGACCGCTGGACAGTGCCCTCGCCGGGCAAGCCGCTGTTCGAAGCCGCCCTGGCGAACTTCACCCCGCGGTCGCCGGCGAAGGTCAATACCGCCAACAAGACCCGCGGGCCGCTGCTGCTTACGGCCGGGGGCAACGATCACACCGTGCCGGCGGCCATCACGACGTCGACCCGCAAGCTCTACCACAAGTCACCGGCCATCACCGACTTCCTCGAGTTCCCCGATCGCGGCCACTCGCTGACGATCGACCACGGCTGGCGCGAGGTCGCGCAGGCAGCGCTGGACTGGCTCAGCCAGCGGTCACTCTAACTTCGTGGCCGACACGATTACCAAGCTCGCCTGCCTCCCGGCCGGGTGGCTTCGGTGCTAGTGCCGGCGGCCGGGTCACGCGGCTACCGCTGGGAGCGGCTCGGCCGGAACTTGATCCAGGCCACGATGGCGACGGCCGCCAGCAGCAGCCAGGGGGAGAACAGGACGTGGATGACGAAGCCGAAGACCATCAGGGCCACGAGGGCGGCGACGGCCAAGACGATGATGGCGAACATGATGATCGGTCTCCTTGATGCGTTAGGTTTGCCTGCTTCAAGGTTGCCGCCGGCGGTCGCTCCCGTCGATCGGGATCACCCCCGGTTCGCCCCTGATCTGCGGGCGCCGCCAAATCAGGGTTATCCCTGATCGCGGCCACCGATGCCGCCCACTAGACGTCTGCGTGGGTGCTGACGAGAGAGGATGTGGTGAGCAGGTCCTGGAGTTGGCGGTGCCGGAACTGGTAGGCGACACCCAGCACACGCAGCAACCCCGCCCGCTGACCCCAGTCCAGGAACTCAGCGAATCGCAGCGGGCCCCGTCGCCGGAGGCTGCCGGCCAGGACACTGACGTAATAGCGAGTCCACGCGCTGGCACCTCCGGCAGCGACTTCGAGGACCACTGTTCCGGAGTCGGACAGTGGGTCCCAGTTAGGAGCGCCGGCCAGCGCTGCCGTGGCGCCGGCGGTGAGCCCTGCTGCGGCACCGAGGCCGACCCCTAGCGCGATGCTGCCGCCGTTCAGAAGGCTGATAATGAGTCCTGCCGGAAGACCGATCAGGATCCCGACGGTAACTGCCACCGCGATCCGGAAACGAGCATCGGCCCGGATCACCTCTCGGGGTTGGACGGCGTGCGGAGCGCTGTCTGCGAACGCCTCCATGAGACCGCGATTGATTCCGGCTGGTACCCCGACCAGCACTGCCATTGCGCTCCCGATCCCCACGCCATCGAGAAGGAGAAGGCGTTCCCCGCCTCTGAGGCCAGTTGCGAGCCAGAACAGAATACCTATAAATACCCCGGGCGCTAGCCAATGCGCGTACCCGACGAAGACGTTATTGCGGAATGCCCGCATCCCGCGGCGCGTGATGGCGTTCTTGAGTCCCAGTCGCTTTGCGGATGCGGTCCCGCCGGCCGTGATGACAGACAGCAGGAGGACCGAGCCCGCGGGGATGAGGAACCATGCCTTGCCCGTGACTGCGCTGACGATAAGCCAAGGCAGGGCCGGCAAACAAGCTAGAACTATGTGCGATAGCCGGATCGCCAGGTGCCCGTCAGCCGCCCACCACTCGTCAAGGCGGATATCCGTGCCGGACCTGCCGTGGCGGGCCTGCCAGGCCAGGCCATCCGCGAGGGCGGACAGCCAGGACCTGACCTCATGTTCGCGGTAGCGGCCGGCCGCGTGCAGACGAACGGCGGATGACACGTAGCTGTCAAGCAGCCGGGTATCTACCGCGTGCGCGTGCTGATGTTCCGCTGTGTCCGATGGCCGCAAAAGCGTGCGGGGATCACCGTGATCACGGAACGCGGCCAAGGCCAGGGTAAGTCGCCACGGCGTGCCCAGCTGCGTGGCCAGCAAGCCGTCGCCGTCGCCGTCCAGGCCGTCGCCGTCCAGGCCGTCCAGGACGTCTTTCCAGCGGGCCAGTTCCTCCCCGGTACGGAACTGCTCGCGCAGATAGCTCGCCGCCTCCTCGCCGGTCAGCGGCAGCATCTCGATGTGGGCGGCGCGGTCAAGCTTCCGCAGGAGAGACTGGTACTCGCGGTCGCGGCAGGTCACTAGCACCGGAGCTCGTTCCGTGCCACGCATCGCCGCATTCAGCTCGTCGATGAGCGCCTGGGCCCGTTCGGGAGGATCCGCAGGGTCATCCATTTCGTCCAGCCCGTCCACCAGCGGCAAGATCCGGCTATCCCGTATCAGCTGGCGCATCATCTCGGTGGTCACGCTGTACCGCTGCGCCAGATGAGCGGCCAGCCAGTCCTTCCAGGCCTGCCTGCTGTCGTAGGACGCAGCGCTGACCAAGACCGCGACCCCGGCGCCTGGGTCCGCCTCACGCGCCTCGAGCAGCCGGACCTGCAACTCCAGCGCCAGGACAGTCTTGCCGCAGCCCGCCTGGCCCAGCACCACCAGCCGCTGCGGCGACAGCGACTGGTAATACTCCAAGACCGAGGCGAGGTCTCCGCGGGTCCCGCCCACTTCGCGGAACCCCTCGCGCCGGACGAACGCGACGCTGGCCGCGTCGTCACCAGGGACGTCGGTCCCGATCAGCCTGGCGCGCGCGTCCTGCGCTTCAGCCAGCACTCTGGCGGCGAGTTCACCCTCCGTCATTTGCATATCGGGCGGACCTGCCGCCGCGCCAGCTACCTTGCCCCGCAGCGCCAGCAAACCCAAGATCACGGCCACGGGAACTGCCGCGATCGTCGCCCAGCCCACCCACCGATCAAAGGCCGCATCTCCACGGGCCCGGAAGGCACCGACTATCACCACGACAGCCGTCACCACAACAACGCCAGCGAGTAAACCCCACCCGGTAGCGCGAATCCTCCGCCGCACCCTGACCTCCCGGCCGACGACCGCCTTGCCCGCAAGGCTAACGGCTTAGGCCGCTCACCGGATACCCGCCGGTCCAGCGCCGACAGGGACCTGGCGTCGCGGCGGGAGAATGCCGGCGGGAGAATGATGCCATGCCAGGTGATCTGATCCGATGCCCGCACTGCGGCCAGACCAACCGGGTCCCGGCCGCGGCTGCGGGGACGCCCCGCTGCGGGAAATGCCATCAGCCGCTGCCGTGGATCGCTGATGCCGACGACACCACCTTCGGGGACATCGCGGATGCGGCCAAGATCCCCGTCATCGTCGATCTGTGGGCGCCCTGGTGCGGGCCGTGCCGCATGGTCAGCCCGGCCCTGGAGCAACTCGCCCGCGACCTGGCGGGTCAGGTGAAGCTGGTCAAAGTCAATGTTGATGTCGCACCGCAGCTGTCGCAGCGGTTCGGGGCGCAGGCGATTCCGACGTTGCTTGTGCTGCGTGGCGGGCAGGTGGTGGCCAGGCAGACAGGCGCCGCCCCGCTGGCCGCGCTGCGAGCCTGGGTCGACAAGGCGCTCGCCACGGCCGCTCCCTGAGGTCCGGCGAATCGGGCGGTGGCAAGGTGGAAGGGACCTGATATGGCCGCTAGCTATCCAGACGACCTGCGCTACCACCGGGAGCACGACTGGGCGCGCGTGCAGGGCGACGAGGCCACCTGCGGGATCACCTGGCACGCGCAGGACTCCCTCGGGGAGGTCGTGTACCTCGACCTACCCGAGGTCGGCAGCGAAGTGACCAAGGACCAGCCGTACGGCCAGATCGAATCGGTCAAGACGGTCTCGGACCTGTTCGCCCCGTTGTCGGGCGAGATCGTCCAGGTCAACGACGCGCTCGGCAGCACGCCGGAGGCGGTCAACGAGGACCCGTACGGGCGTGGCTGGCTGGTGAAAGTGAAGCTGTCGGATCCGTCCGAGGCCGATTCGCTGATGAGCGCCGAGGAATATCAGGCGACACTCGGGTCATGACCCGTCACGCTTGTGAAGCAGGCGCGGGACGGATGATGATGACCAGCCCCGGCTTCAGCACGAGCGTGTACGGGATCATCGGGTCGTAGTAGGGATCGGTGTACTCCTTGATATCAAGGTCCTTCTGTATCTTGCGGCCGGCGTCGGACAGGAAGGTCCACTGCGCGCCGACTGAATCGCGGAACTCGTTGGACTTGAGGATGTTGTCGGTGGAGATGGTGACGATCTGGGTGTAGCCGACGCGGATCTTCGGGTAGTTGGCGGCCAGCTCGAGGTGCTGCTGATGGTCCTTGGGGCAGAACCCGCCGCGCGAGAGCACCAGGATCATCGGGTCGATCCCCTGCAGTTCGCTCAGCTTGCGCCGGGTCTTGGTGTGGTCGGTCAGCTCGTAGTCGGGGAAGATCCCGCCGGGGACGATGTCGGCGCGCATGGCGTGCTCCTAACTGAAGATGACGTCAGTAATGTTGACATCTCACCCAGGCGCACCGAACGGCGGATCTCGCATCCTAAATCTCAGGCCGGCCGCCACCATCCGTGACGGACCTTGACCCCCCGGCCGAGGCACTAACGCAGCGTTGAGCTCGATGTGGCGTCCGGCGTCCGCGGGATGCGGCCCATGAGGTAGAACTCATCGTTCGGCATCGTCGTGGTCAGGTGCGCCAGCCGGTTGGACATGGCGAAGAACGCGCTGATCGAGCCGACGTCCCAGATGTCGTCGTCGGTCAGGCCGTGGGCGCGCAGCGAGCCCAGGATCTCGTCGGTGAGGGTCCACGGCTCGACCGCGATCCTGACCGCGACCTCGAGGATGGCGCGCTGGCGGTCGTCCAGTTCGGCGTTGCGCCAGTCGGTGGCCACCTGGTCGGCGATCCGCGGGTTGCGGGTCCGGATGCGGGCGATCGCGCCGTGGGCCACCACGCAGTACAGGCAGTGGTTCTCCGCGCTGGTCGCCACCACGATCAGTTCCCGGTCGCCCTTGCTGAGCGCCGGGGTCTCCTTGTCCATCAGCGCGTCATGGTAGGCGAAGAACGCCCGCCACTCGGCCGGGCGCCGGGCCAGGCTCAGGAAGATGTTCGGCACGAACCCGGACTTCTCCGCCACCTCCTTGATGCGGTCGCGCAGGTCCTCGGGTATCTCCTCCAGCGGCGGCACGTCGAACATGTTCCCACCCTAAGCGCCAGGCGCCCGGCCGGGCGTGCGATCGCCGGCCACTGCGACGGGAACGGCACCCCGTACAGCCGCCCCACCCCGACGATCAGCGCGATGTCGGCCAGGCTCACCAGGACGCAGTGCGCGAGCAGCCCGGCGAAGTACCCCCAGGCCGGCAGCGGGGTGGCCCGGACCCGCTTGAGGATCCCGTTCTGCCGGCGGGCCGCGAGCTGCCCGTAACACGAGCCGAGCGCGCACAGGGCGGCGATCGTCGGCACGTAGTACTGCAGCGCCGAGAGCCCGCCGAAGTAGGAGCTCTTCCCGAGGCGGCCGAACAGCGCCCCCATGATAATCACGAACACCACCGGGAACACGAACGTGAAGACGGCGCTCTGCGCGTTACGCCAGAACGACAGCTGCTCGCAGGAGACCTGGTGGATCACCAGGGCCAGGTTGTTGCGGCGGCGCGGCGCGCGGTCGGCCGCAGCAGCAGTCATCAGGGCCTCCTATCTTTTGGGCCGAACGGCACTTCTTCACGCGTCAGCCGCAGATACACGTCCTCAAGGCTGGGCCGGTCCACGGTGAGCCCGGACAGCACCACCTCATGCCGCACGGCCCAGCCGGTCAGCCGGTGCAGTTCCGCGGTCGGCTGGGCGGTCTCGATGACCACCGAACCGTCTTTCGGTGTGCCCGGTACCGGCAGGTCGGCGAGCGCCACACCGGGCGGCAGCGTGAAGGTGATGCGCGCGTGCTCTGCGTCCACCCCCGGCCCAGGCCGGCCGGCGGCCCCTCGGCCACCACCGCGCCGTTGCTGAGCAGCACCACCCGGTCGGCGAGGGCCTGCGCCTCGGCCATGTCGTGCGTGGTCAGCAGGATCGTGGTCCCGGCCGTGCGCAGCTGCCGGACCAGGTCCCAGGCGCCGCGGCGGGCGGCCGGGTCGAATCCGGTGGTCGGCTCGTCCAGGTACAGCAGCTCCGGGTCGCCGATCAGGCCGAGGGCCAGGTCCAGGCGTCGCTTCTGGCCGCCGGACAGGGCCCGGACCTTGCGCCGCTCCAGCCCGGCGAGGCCCGCGAGGCTGATCACCGCGGGCACGGCCAGGGGAGCCCGGTAGTAGCCGGCCTGCCGGGCGATGGTCTCCCGCACGGTCAGGTACGGCTCGACCGCGATGTCCTGCAGCACCAGTCCGGTCCGCTCGCGCAGCTCGCGCCCGGCCGACTTGTCGCCCGGGTCGAGTCCGAGCACCTGCACTTCGCCGCCGTCGCGGGCACGGAACCTCTCCAGGATTTCCAGCGTCGTGGTCTTGCCCGCTCCGTTCGGCCCCAGCAGGGCGACGATCTCGCCAGGCCCGACCGAGAAGCTGACGTCGCGCACGGCCCGCACGGCCCCGTAGTTCTTGCCCAGCCCGGCCACCGTAATAGCCGGCGGCGCTTCCCACCGGGCGCCCGTCGCCGCGGCCGCGAGGACCGCTGGATTGGTTTCATGGTCCCCAGTGCAGCCCGCCAGGCGGGCCGCCGGGCAGGGCCGCCGGTAGGGTCCTGCCCCGACGATGGGATGCCGCGCCGGCCGGCCCCCGGCCCATGCGGGGAGCGTGTGGGCCCCCTACGGAACCGTCCTGGCCGCCTACGGGCCGTTCTACTACGGCTAGGACCGCCGCGCCGCGTTCGGGGCGGTAGGCGTGATGACCATCATCGCGGCCCTGGGGGCTCGCGCGCAGACGGCGTGCGGGGTCCTGGCCGGACCGCTGTTCGTGGGCGCGTTCACAGCCATCGGAGCGAAACGGGCTGGGTATGACTGGCGCGCTCATGCCGTGAGTTCGCTGGCGTGTGGTCGTGACGGCTGGCTCCAGCGCGCCAGCTTCGTTCTCACCGGCGTGCTCTGCTCCTGCGCGGCACGCGGCATCGCCCGGTGCCCCCGCCAGAGCACCGGGCCGCGGCTGATTCCAGCGCTGCTCGGGGCCGCGGGTGCCGGCCTGATCGGCTCCGGCATCTTCGTGACCGACCCGGTCGGCGGCTTCCCGCCCGCCGCACCCGGCGAGGACGGATCCGGCCAGGGAACTGACGCCGCGGCCTCGCCCAGCCTCCAAGGCAGTCTGCACAACCTCTGTGCGATCCCGGTCTTCGCTGGCATCCCCGTCGCCGGCCTGGCCAGCGCACTGGCCGCCGCCCGGCGCCAGGACTACGGCTGGCGTGCTATTCGGCTGTCTCGAGCCTGAGCATGGCCGGCAGCTTCTTGCTGTTCGGCGCGGCGTTCGGTGAGCGTGTGCCCCGCCTGCTCCGCAAGGGAGGCATCTTCCAGCGCGTGTCGATCGCAGCCGGGTTCGGCTGGCTGTCCGCCTTGTCGCTTCGCTGCCTGTCCTCCGCTCCCCGCCCCTGAAGCGTTTGAGTTCCGCCGTTCGCATGGGCACAGAGCCGGCCCAGAGCACGCCGTCCCGGGCCAGAGGCCCTTTTCCGGTTCGCCCGATAACTACCTGCATGTACGCGGCAGATGAGGACGTTCCCGCGGGAGCGTTTTACGCAATTGCGTGCGGCGTTCCCGCGGGAACGTTCGACCTGGCTCACCGGACGGATGGCAACCTGACGAACTCGCCCTGTCTGTGGCAGATGGCCCTGTCTGCAGCCATGAGAGTGAACTCGGTCAGAATCAGACGAGGATTGCGTCGGGACGTCGGTAGCCAGGGCCGGTGCATTCCCTGGCCTGGGGCCGCGGGCACGGGCGGCGGATGACAAGACAGGCCGGCAGGGTGAAAATGAGCCGTGTGGCGCGTCTGCGGATCGATGACTGGTCGGTGACCGTGTCGCTGTCGGCAGCGGAGAAGATCCAGGCGCTGCACGGAAATGTCACGGTACCCCGGACAGCAGTGATCGGCGCACGGGCAGTCCCGGACGGGATGGCCGAGGTGCACGGCATCAGAACCGGAACCGGGCTGCCGGGCGTCATCATGGTGGGCACCGCCCGGGACGGTGACAGTGTGACCTTCGCGGTCTGCCACGGGCGCGCGCCCGCCGTGGTCCTTGACCTGGCCGGCCAGTCTTATG
>Ga0302177_10001178_pt1 | contig 18952 bp, 20 predicted proteins | sample I_Palsa_E1_2_FD_198780 | JGI IMG/M metagenome (GOLD analysis project Ga0302177, IMG submission 198780) | Peat permafrost microbial communities from Stordalen Mire near Abisko, Sweden - I_Palsa_E1_2 | ecosystem: Environmental > Terrestrial > Soil > Palsa > Peat permafrost | place: Sweden... | reverse complement strand
TCACCTTGGCTGGAGCAATTCCTTTGCATTTGCACCGGCGTTTGAATACAACTGGTCGCCGGCAATCGGCATCATTGCGGGGGTCAGACTTTTCCCGGCCGGCCACAACACCTCAGCGTCGGTCACGCCGGTGTTTGCGATCAACTACGTGCACTAAGAACTACATTAAGGGCTGGGTGCAGGCACCGAAATACTTCGAGGTCATGAAGACTTCGTAGCGAAGTGCGTCGAGATGGGACGCTCGCTTCTATTTATTTCCGTGTTTGCCACTGCTGCCATTCTTATGCGCGGCACCGGTTTTGCCGAGGCGACGTTTTCGACTATCGCGGGAAACGGCGCGGCCGGTGTGACGGATGGCCCGGCGCTAAGCGCCTCGTTCCTTTTTCCGTACGGGATCGCGGTGGCGCAAGACGGCACGATTTATGTGTCGGATTTTCAAGGAGAGCGAATTCGCGAGATCACGCGAGATCATCAAGTTATCACCATTGCCGGCGGAGGCAGCGTCGAGCCCGGTACGTTGCGCGTTCCAGGCGGATATCGCGACGGACCGGGATTGCAAGCACGCTTTTATCATCCCGCGGGAATTGCGCTCGATTCAAAGGGCGTGCTCTACATCGCCGACGCCGGGAATCATTGCATCCGGGTAATCGACCACGGTGTTGTGCGTACCTATACAGGCTCGCCGGCGACACCCCATCGCGACGGGACGCTTGCGACGGCCGGCTTTAGCGAACCGCGTTCGCTCGCATTCGATAGGGACGGCAACCTTTGGGTGGGGGATTTCGGCGTTGGTTTGCGCGAGATATCCGCGGATGGTCAGGTCACGACAGTGGCGATCGCAAAAATCAATTTTGTAACCTCGATCTCCTTTGAACCCGATGGAATTCTTCTGGTCAATGACGGACAGCTGATATTCGCGACCTACAACAGCCCGGGGAATTACTCGATGCATCCCCCAGGCGGTGAAGGTGAATCAGAGGCGGGTATTTCGGCGGGCTATGCGTTTCAAGTCGTCCCTCTTTCAAACGAAAAATACGTCTATACCGATCCGCGCGAGCAGGCCGTGCGTGCGTCGTTCCCCTTCGCGCATTTTTATCAGCCGTTGAGCCAGCCACCGAACGAAGATTACGGCATCTATGGTGGAGGCTATCGCGACGGGAGCGGAACGCAAGCGCTCGTCGAGCAGCCGCTCGGCATCGCGCCATTGAGTGCGAACAGCGCCGTTTTCGCGGATGCGGGAAACCGCCGGATTCGCGAGGTGCGAGGCATCGTCACCCGACAGTTCTCACACCCAAGCAATCCGATGGGCGATTACGGAGACGCGACACGATATTATCGCGTGCTTCTCCTTGGCAACTGCTACCTCGGCTGGGGTATTCCGTTCGAATCGACGTTGGGGGGCATGCTCGAAGCCGATCTCAATAAGCACCGTCAAGAGTTGGGCATTCCGCGTGAGGTTCGCGTAGCGTTAGCCTGGACGGGGCGCGCGAGCGACGTGCATGACTACGTGCGCGACGTTGCCTCGAGCGGAGCGATCGACCTCGTGGTTTGGGAATTCAACGATGCGATGCCCGACGAGGAATTCGATCCGGTACGTTCGACCGTTACGAGTCCGCTCATCGACCTCGCCACGTGGCAAGCTACCCTCCCGCCGAAGGTCGCGGACATCGGAAAGATGCTGAAATCAGCGGGAATCCCGCACTATGTCCTCCTTCAGCCGACGCCGCTATATTTTCCGGAAATCGAACGATATGATACGCGGCTTACGTTCTTCATCCCGAAGGAGCCGCCAAAATGGCCGGACGTTGCCACTATCTACGAGAGTATGTTCGCGGGAACGGTCGACGGTTCGATCGACGCTGGGCCTGCGATGCTCGAGGCTGAGGCGTCGTCGAACCGGTCCTTGCTTTTCGTGTCTGACGGCGAATATCAGCTCTCAGTCCCGGGTAATGCCTTGCTCGAGAAACTCGTCTACGCGCGGCTGGCGCACGACAAACCGTGGCTGAAGCCTCAGCCATGAGGAAACTCTACGAGATGCTTTCCCCCATGGTCATCGCCATTGCGGCGCTCGTTGCATTGCCCGCGGTTGCCGACACAACACCCGCGCCAAAGGCGATCATCGCACGAGCCGGTACGTCGGCGCTCATCCTCTTCGACGTGACGAACATCGTTGTGGATGCGACGAGAAATCACATTCCGCACGATCAGACGATGACGCAGCTTGAAACGCTTGCGCTGCAGACGCTGCGAAGCGAAAGTGGCAAACTTCCGAACAGCACCACGATGACGGTGCGAGTGCTCTACGATAAGGTCGCAGATCTCAATCCGGCATACAACGTCGCAACGTATGCCGGGGCGGAAAAGGTATTCGATATGACGATCTCGCGCCCAGCGCTGTTGTCGCAGTACGACAACCTTGCCGCGCAGCTCGCGCAGGGCACCGTGGCCGCCCCTTTAAAGCTCGATGTTACGGGTGAATTACCGCCGGTGTAGCAATGGACATCACATGCGGAAGATGCCGAACTGCGTCGGCTCTTGGGGCGCGTTGGCCGCGGCATCGAGGCCGAGCGCAATCACGCGGCGCGTGTCGAGCGGGTCAATGATTCCATCGTCCCAGAGTCGCGCCGTCGAGTAATACGGGCTGCCTTCGCGGTCGTACTTCTCGAGGATCGGTGCTTCGAATTTCGCCTTTTCCTCCGCGCTCATCTCGCCTTTGACCGTTGAGAGGACACCGGCCGCCTGCGGGCCGCCCATCACGCTGATGCGCGCGTTGGGCCACATCCAGAGCTGGCGTGGCGAGTACGCACGTCCCGCCATGCCGTAATTGCCGGCGCCAAAGCTACCGCCGATGATCACGGTGAATTTCGGAACCTCCGTGCAGGCGACTGCCGTCACCAGCTTCGCACCGTCTTTTGCAATGCCGCGGTTTTCGTATTCCTTGCCGACCATGAACCCGGTGATGTTTTGCAAGAACAAGAGGGGCGTGCCGCGCTGCGTGCACAGTTCGATGAAGTGCGCGCCTTTGAGCGCACTCTCGGAAAAGAGGATGCCGTTGTTGGCAATGATACCGATTGGATGACCTTCGATCCGTGCAAAACCGCATACCAGCGTTGTACCGTAGCGCGCCTTGAACTCGTGAAACTCCGAGGCATCGACGAGACGCGCGATGACCTCGCGCACGTCGTACGTGACGCGGCTGTCGGCGGGAATAATCCCGTAGATGTCGCGCGGATCGTACGCCGGCGGCTGCGGTTCGGACTTATCCCACTGCTGCGGCAACTCGCGATGCAGGTTGCGTACGATCTCGCGTACGATCCCGAGCGCATGCAGATCGTCGTTGGCAAAATGATCCGCGACGCCCGAGATGCGGGTGTGCACGTCGGCGCCGCCCAGCTCTTCGGCGGTGACCTCTTCGCCGGTTGCCGCTTTGACCAGCGGTGGGCCGCCTAAGAAAATGGTCCCGGTCCCGCGCACGATGACCGTTTCATCGCTCATCGCCGGCACGTACGCGCCGCCCGCGGTGCACGAACCCATCACCGCTGCGATCTGCGGGATGCGCCGGCCCGACATGCGCGCCTGATTGTAGAAGATGCGTCCGAAATGATCGCGGTCGGGAAAGACCTCCGCCTGCAGCGGCAAGAACGCGCCACCGGAGTCGACCAGATAGATGCACGGCAGGTGATTTTGCTCGGCAATCTCTTGTGCGCGCAGGTGCTTCTTAACCGTGATCGGGTAGTACGTGCCGCCTTTGACCGTCGCGTCGTTCGCGACGATGACACAGTCCTGGCCCGCCACGCAGCCGATGCCGGTGAGGATGCCCGCACTCGGCGAGTCATTGTTGTACATGTCGAGCGCGGCCAGCGCGGAGAATTCAAGAAAATCGGAACCCGGGTCGATCAACGTGTCGACCCGTTCGCGTGCGGTGAGCTTTCCTCGCGCGCGATGTTTGGCAATGGCGTCGGCGCCGCCGCCGCTGCGGGCGGCAAGCAATCGCTCGCGCAGTTCCTTGCAGAGACCGCTCATGCGCTCGGCATTACGCGCGAAGCTCTCGCTTTGCCGATCGAGGTTACTTTCGAGAAGGCTCACGAGGGGACGCGTTTCGCGGGGCGCCGTGGCTTAACCCGTCCTTCAGACCAATGACGGCGTTTGCCGTTAGAATGGCCGTATGGCTGCGGGATACGTGCGCCCTGCCGGGCGCCTCGATGTAATGACGGCACTGGGCCCCTATGGTGGCCCATGGGACGAGCGTTTTGCGGCGCATCTGTTGCGCCGGGCCGGATTCAGCGGCACCCCTGATGAGGTCGCGCGCTTGGCGGCGATGAGTCCGCACGATGCGGCAGAGTCCCTCATCCACTTCCCCGACACGTCGAGCTTTTCGCCGCCGCCAAGCGTGATGGACTATCCCGACCCGCGGCGCATCGCGTTCAAAGGCATGGACGACATGGCGAAGCGCGATGCCGCGCGAACGCGTCGGCAAGAGGCCGTGGGGAATGTCCTCGCGCTGCAACAGTGGTGGCTGGCGCGCATGCTCACCACGCCCGCGCCCCTGCAAGAGAAGATGACCTTCGTGCTGCACGGGCACTTTACGACGGCGGCGATCCAAAAGGGCGTATGGCCCAACCTCGTCCTCGCGCAAAATCAGCTCTTCCGCCAATACGCGCTGGGCAATCTGCACGACCTCACGCTCGCCGTGAGCAAAGACCCTGGGATGCTGCTCTATCTCGATAATGCCGAGAACAACAAGTCGCATCCGAACGAAAACTACGCGCGCGAGCTGATGGAGCTGTTCACGCTCGGCATCGGCAACTACAGCGAAGAAGATATCCGTCAATCGGCGCGTGCCTTCACCGGCTGGACGATCGACCGCCAGACCGGCGAGTTCACCTTCAACGAGCGGAACCACGACGACGGCTCGAAAACATTCCTTTCGCGCACCGGCAACTTCGACGGTAAAGACATCGTCGACATCATCTATCAGCAGCGCTCGGCCGAGACGTTCTGGGCCACGACTTTGCTTAGCGAATTCGTGTATAACGATCCCGAGCCCGAGCTCGTCGACGCATTCGCCAACGTCATCTCGCGCAACAAGTTCGAACTTGCGCCGTCGATGTCGGTCTTGCTGCGTAGCAACGTCTTCTACTCGCCGCGCGCCTATCGCGCGCTGGTCAAGAGCCCCGTCGAGTTTGTCATCGGCGCCCACAAACAAATGGGCCTCAAGCAGATCGTTGCCGGTACGCCGGCGGCGCTGCGCGACATGGGGCAGATCCTCTACTATCCGCCCAACGTCGCCGGCTGGCCGGGCGGAGCAAATTGGCTCACCTCGCAGATGTTGATCGCGCGCGAGAACTTCATCGCCAAAATGGTCAACGCTCCGGATATGACGCAGTCGACGTGGATGGCGCAGGTTCCGATGGACGCGAATCGCGCGTCGAAAGAGCTTGTCGGCACGATTTTGCAAGGCGACGCGCCGAGTCAGGCCTACGTACAATTGATCGCGTACCTCAACGGCTCGGGCACGTCGGCGCTCGGGATGCTCTCGGCCGAAAACTACGACGAACGCGTGCGCGGCGCCGCGTATCTCACGATGGCGATGCCGGCCTATCAGTTAGGATAACGATGACAACCATGCAACGCGGAAAATTCTTGCTCGGCGCGCTCTCGGGCATCACGGTCGTGGCCAACCTGGACCACGTGCTTGGGCGCGCGCTGGCCGATACGCCGCTTCCGGGCTTGCCCGGCGCCGGCGATCGCGTGCTGCTGCTGATCAATCTCCAAGGTGGTAATGACGGCCTTAACTGCGTCGTGCCGTACGGAAACCCGCTTTACTATCAAATGCGCCCGAGTCTGGCGGTGGCGCAGAGTGATGTCCTTACCATCGATCAAAACGTGGGCTTCAATCCGCAGATGCGCGCGCTCAAAGCGATGTACGACAAGGGCAACGTGGCCGTGGTGCAAACGGTCGGCTACCCCGACCCCGATCACTCGCACTTCCGTTCGACCGAGATTTGGCAGACCGCAGCTCCCGAGAAGTACGAGCACACCGGTTGGCTTGGCCGCTATCTCGATGAGGCCCAACTCCCGAAGGACAACCTCTTCAACGGCGTCGCCGTCGCGCAAGTGCTGCCCGAAGTGCTCGTGTCCAATCAAGTCGACGTCCCGTCGATCGCGAGCCTCAACGGGTACGGATTGCTCAGCGATCGCAATGCCGTCTCCAAGCGTACCTACACGCAGCTCGTCACCGACAACCAGTTCCCGTTCGCTTCGCCGTACCTTGGGCATGTCGCCGAGATCGAAGATCACGCGCAGCGCGGCTCCGAAGAGTTGCCCAAACTGGTTGCAGGCTACAAGACCGACGCGACCTATCCGGCAACGCCGCTTGGGCGAAGCCTGGCGCTTGCGGCGCAAATCGCCGGCAGCAACTTGGGCACCAAGGTGCTCTACGTACAGCACGGTTCGTTCGACACGCACACCAGTCAAAAAGCGACGCAGGACCGATTGCTCGGCGAATTCTCCGAGGCGATCAGCGCGTTCTACAGCGATCTCGCCGCGCACGGCAACGATAAGAAGGTCCTCACGCTGACCTTCAGCGAGTTCGGCCGGCGCATCGCCGAAAACGGCAGCCACGGTACGGATCACGGTGAGGCCTCGCCGCTCTTTGCGATCGGAGGCGGCGTCAAAGGCGGTCTCTACGGCACAGCACCCGACCTGAGCAACACGAATATGGGCAACGTGCGCTACGCCACGGACTTTCGCAGCATCTACGCGACCGTGCTCGAGCGCTGGCTCGGCCGTCCCTCGCAGAAGATCCTCTCCGGGAATTTCGATCAACTGCCTATAATCGCCTGAGGGTGTCAGCTAGCGTTCTCTTTCTCGGCAGCGGCGGCGCGCGATTCGTCGTCGCGCGCCAGTTTCGCGCGTCCGGCGGCATGTGGCTGCGCCTGGGCGAGACGCAGATTCACGTGGATCCGGGGCCGGGGGCGCTGGTGCGAGCACTCTCGCACGTGCCACCGTGCAATCCGCGCGAGCTCTCGGCGATTGCGCTCTCGCACAAGCATCTGGATCACGCCGCCGATTCGACCGCGATGATCGAGGCGATGACCTCGGGCGGATTTAGGCGCCGCGGGACGCTGCTCGCGCCGAGGGACGCGCTCGAAGGAGAGCCGACGGTGCTTCCCTACGCGCAGCGCTTTGTCGAGCGCGTCGAGGTCCTTGAGCCGCACGCCGGTCCGTATCGCATCGACGACGTCGAGATGTTCACATCGATTGCGCACCACCATGCGGTGGAAACCTATGGGATGCATTTTCGCCGCAACGGTCTGCGCGTGTCGTATTTACCGTGCGGGCGTTACTTCGACGGCCTAGCCGCCGACTATGCGGAACACAAGCCCGACGTGCTGATCGTCAACGTGCTGCGCTTCTCGGATGCGATGAATGTCGATCACCTCACCTGGGACGACGCGCGCCGCGTCGTCGAAGCGGTCTCGCCGCGCGTCGCGATCTTCCAGCACTTCGGCACCAAGATGCTCGAACAGGACCCGCGTAAACTCGCGCAGGCGCTCGAAGACGATCTGGGCATTCGCGCGATCGCCGCGTACGATGGACTCGAAGTCGATCTCGAGACCGAGGTGGCGGCGGTTGCCGATTGAGATCGTGCGCGTGCAGACGCATGCCCTGCTCGATTTCTTTGGTCGGCACGAGCGCGAGGCGTTGCGCGCATTTTACGAATTTCCCGTCGTTTGGCACGAGCAGGCTTACGGTTTCGCCGCAGTTGAAGGCGAGGAAACCATCGCGGCCGGTACACTCTACGTCGCGGCATCGCTCGGCCACGTCGAGCGCCTCATCGTTAAGCCCGATCACCGCCGCACGGGGCTCGGCCGCGCAATTCTCGCGGAAATGGCCGACGTCGCGAACTACTACAACTGCCACAAGATGACGGCGATGGTGCCGCACTTGCGCGCTGCGCAGCGCTTTTTCGAAGCTTGCGGCTATGGCGTCGAGGCGGTGCTCCCGCAGCACACGTTCAAACTCGACATGGCCATGATGCGCAAATACTTGCTTTAGCCGCGAGTTAGCCGGGCTTTACGCGCCGTAGTGGCTGGCGCGGCTGCATCTGACCCTCGCGCTGTCTCGGAGTCAGCAGGCGTTCGAACTGCGGATAGTCGTGCAGAGTGCCGCGATAGAAAATGACTGCGCCGGTTACGCTCGATGCGGTGATGACCGGACCGCCGCCCATCAGCGTTGCTTGCGCATCTTGCGCGCTGCGGTTTACGCCGCCTTCGGTGGCGATGTCGTAGAGAATTCGGCCGGCGCCCGAGTGCGCCTCGATCTGCGCGCCGCCCGCAAGCCCGATCGCAATGTTGCCGCGCGTCGTCTCAAAGTGCGCGAGTCCGGGCTCGAAGATTCCGTTGTCGTACACGATCGAGCCGGTCAAACTCGTGACTTGGATCTGCTGCGAGCGGCACGCGCTCATGAAGATGGTTCCGCGTCCGGTGCGCAGGCGCAATCGTTCGAAGGTCGAGTTTGAAATAAACACCGGGCCATTGTTGACTTGGATTGCCGCCGTGGTGGAGACGTTCTCCACGTGTACTTCTCCGTTGGTGACGTGCGCGACGAAGGCGGTTCCCGAATACCCCGCGATGGTCACCGACCCCACACGCACGTTGATCAGGAGCAGCGGCGTCTGCTGCGGGACCGTCAGCGTCACGTCGCCTTGGCCGCGCACGACCAGCGCATCGTGTTCGCCCGGTGCGAAAGCCGGAAGCTGAAACAACTCCGGCGCGAGATCGAGCTCTTGCCCTTGCGGCGTCTTGATGGTCTGCGCCCAGAGCGGGATCTGCTGCGGAACGCGCGCGGCGACCTGGCGCGGCGGAGCGTGATTGAACGTGACGGTCGGATCGGCATCGATCTGAATCGCCGCGCGGTCCCAGGTGCGAATGTTCACCGAACCGCTATCGATTTGGACTACGACAAAGGGCGCAGGCGTCGTTTGGATAAGCGTCGTCGCGGCATCGGCGCGAACGCACGTGCCGGCCACAAACGCAAAAACGGACAGGAGCCCCGCGAGCCCCCGCCGCCAAGTGGTCGCCATCACATCAAAATGATAGGCAGCAACAGTACTTGCTTCATGAAGACTGGGTGAGGGTCTGGTCGATCTTGGGAAAACGCACCAGAAAGAGCGCGCCGCCCGAGGGTGCGCGCCGTGCCACGATCTCGCCGCCGTGTACGCGCGCGATCGAACGCACGATGGCCAGGCCCAATCCCGTTCCCGGCACGTCGCGCGAGCGCGCTTTGTCGGCACGGTAGAAGCGTTCGAAGATATGGGCGAGCTCGTCATCTGGCACGCCGGGCCCAGTATCCGTCACCTCGATCCAGGCGTCGCGCTCGTCCTGGCCGATGCGCACGGTGACGCCGCCCTGGCGCGTGAATTTGATCGCGTTGTCGACCAAGTTGTTCACCAGCTGACGCAGCAGATGTTCGTCGCCTTCGATGAGCGGCGACGGAGACGGAACCTCAAGGTCGAGCGACAGCTGCTTCTCGGCTGCGCGCGGCGCGGCACCGCGCACCGCCTCTTGTGCGACGAGCGAGAGGGAGACCGGCTCCTTGGGAATGGCGTCGCCCCGATCCGCTTTGGCAAGCATCAGCATGCCATTGACCATATCGGCGAGTTCGGCGCTCTCGTGTTGGATCGTTTGGAGACTCTCGCGGCGGATCGTCTCGTCGCGGTCACCCCATCGTAAGAGCAACTGGGCGTTCGAGTTGATCGAGGTGAGCGGCGTCTTGAGTTCATGTGAGGCGTCGGAGATAAACTGGCGTTCGCGCGCAAATGCTTCTTGCAATCGCGCCAGCAAATCGTTGAAGCTACGCGTCAACTCGCCGATCTCGTCGCTGCGCTGCGCGCCTCGCAGGCGCAGATCGAGACGCTCCGAGCCGATCTTACGCATCGCTCGCGATAGGCGCGTGATCGGAGCGATCGCCTGAGATGCGATCAACAAGGAGAGCGCGACGACGAAGAGCGCGGCGATGCCCAGGATCACCACGATCGTCCGGCTGGTTTGCGCAAACGTGCGGTTCAACTCATCGAGCGATTCAGCCACGTGCACGACGACTGAGAACGCACCGCTACGCAGGAGCCGGTCTTCAATCAAAAACGGGCGCTCGTCGAGCGTCACCATGCGAAACGTGCGGGTGTGTTTTGCTGTGAGCGACGTGTTCGCAGGGATGATCAGCGATCCGAGATTCGGTGAGCGGGCAATCGGGTAGCCGCCGACGGTGTCGACCTGAATGAAGGTCGTCGGGCCCTGCCACGCATCGAGGTTATTGCTGTTGAAGATCTGCAGGAACGACTCGTCGAGCACGACTCCCGCAGGGGACTGGTTGACGGGCTGGGCGGCACTGACGATTTCGTTCATCGTCGCGTCGATGCGCGAGCGCGCTTCGTCGTAAAGAATTGCTTGAAAGCGCCAAACGATAACCGCGCTGGTCGCGCCCAGCGCGGCGACGAGCAGAATCGCGTATGCGGCGGCAATCCGCCACCTCAGGGACAGTTTCAATCCCTGATGGTGTAGCCGACACCGCGTACGGTCGTAATCAGTTTCTCGTCGAAGCCTTCGTCGATCTTGCCGCGCAGGTAGCGAATGTAGACGTCGATCAGGTTGGAATCACCCAAGAAATCGCTGCCCCACACCCCATTGAACAGCTCATCGCGGGTGTGAACTTTGTTGCGGTGGAGCAGCAAGTACTCGAGAAGCGCATACTCCTTCGCCGTCAGCGTGATCGGTTTGCCCGCGCGTGTGACTTCGTGGCGATCGCGATCCATCACCACGTCGCGATGGTGGATAACGTTGCTCTGCGGCGCGCGTTCGCGCAGACGCGCGCGAACGCGCGCGAGCAATTCCTCGGTCGCAAACGGTTTGGTGAGATAGTCGTCGGCACCCAGGTCCAGGCCGCTCACCCGATCGGGCACGCGATCCTTCGCGGTGAGCATAATGATCGGCACGCGGCTCTTGGCGCGAATGCGCCGGCACACTTCCATGCCGTCCATCCGCGGGAGCATCAAATCGAGAATCACGAGGTCCGGCTCTTTGAGCGCTTTTTCCAAGCCTTCCAGGCCGTCACGCGCGCTCTCTACGTCGTAGCCCTCGTGCTCGAGCTCGAGTTGCAGCACGCGGCCGATGGCGGCATCGTCCTCGATGACCAAAACCTTGAATTGGTGCTCCGGCTCACTCATGTGAGCAGAGTTAGCGACGACGCGCCGCCTCGCCCTCCGGACGCGGTTGGAATCCGGTGAAAATCGAGAGCCAAATCGCGGTTGCGCCGCCGGCGGCGACCCAGAGCAACAGCGTCGTGTTGCTCAGCGCACGCATCGTTCCGGCACCAATGGCCTCCAGCGAGTGGACCAAGAGCGATCCGCCGCCCCCAATCACTGCGGCGACGAGCCACACGACCACCGCGCAGATCGCGCCGAGCGTGATGAGTTCGCGCATCGAGAAGACCGGAGCCGGATGATAGATCGTAGCGCTCAGGATGGAGGCTCGCAAATCAGCGGGCGGCTCTTCCAGCGGAAGGGCAAAGAGTGCCCGGTCGAGCGCATCGTCGTTGTCAAACATCATTCGGCTACCTCCTCCGCGCCCAGGATCTTGCGCAAGTGTTCCTTGGCTCGGAATAAATGTGTCTTTACCGTACCCATCGGTAGTCCTAGCACCTGCGCGATTTCTTCGTATTGTTTGCCTTGCAAGTGGTAGAGCGTGATGACCGTGCGGTACTTTTCGGGAAGCGCGTCGATTGCGTCGTGCAAGCGCCGCGCTTGGTCGAGCGCGATTGCTTGCGATTCGGGACCTGGCCCCGGATCGGCGCGCTCGGGCATTTCTTCATTACTGTAACGCTTGCGGCGGTTGAGACGATCGCAGCACGCATGGTACGTGATGGCGAAAATCCAGGTCGAGAACTTTGCGCCTTGCTTGAAGGTGCGTAGCGAGCGGTAGGCTTTGAAAAAGGCTTCTTGCGAAGCGTCGCGTGCTTCCTCGACGTCGTGCAGCGTGCGATAGGCGAGATGATACACGGCCCGATCGTAGCGCTCGACGAGCATCGCAAAGGCCTCGGAGCGTCCTCCGAGCGTCATCGCCACCAGCTCGCCGTCGCCGGGGCTGGGGCGTACCGTGGTATCTATACGGGGCGCCTCCGCCAGTGCTGCAGCCATGTCTCTCCTACGCCGCCGAGCCCGGTGGTGTTTCGCGATGGTGGTTGAAACACCAGGGGCGCCAGACCGTATCTGTGGCAGGACGATTTACGGAGGTCCCACCCAACCATGGTCCTGACGACGACACTGAACAAAACACTTCCCCACGGCAGCCGGCCGACGATTCCAGCAGGCGGTACTGACTCCGCTCAAGCCTTGCGCCCCACCTTCGAGGGTTGGGGACCGCGTCTGTAGGAGCACTACTGTAATGGACCACGACTTTTTTGGCGCGATCGCCGTAATGTTGATCTTCGGTGCTCCGGTAGCCGCGTGGATCATTAGCCGGGTGCTCGCCCACAACGAGCGCATGGAAATGATCCGCCGCGGGATGGTGCCGCCGCAGGGCTCGATCCCCCGCAATATGCCGCCGCCGAACTGGCAACCGGGGCCCATGCCACCGCCAAACGTGGTGGGCAAAGGTGGCGCGTATCCGGCCTACGACGACTACTATTACGCTCAGCGGCAGCTTCGCAAGGGCATCACGGTCACGTTGATCGGCTTTGCGCTCTTGATCGGCTTGGGCTCGATCGGTCCACTCGCCGGGCTCTCTTACGCTGGTCCGTGGCTCCTCGGCGGCCTGATTCCAATGTTCGTCGGGATTGCTCAGGTGATCGGCGCGATGCTCAACGGCGCACGCCTGCCTGGCTTCAGTTCGCCCTATGTGAATCCGCAAGCCACTTACAGCCCTCCGCCGAACGCCGCGCATGGCGCGCCGCCACAGGCACCCGCCGGACCGTATGCCTGGCGTCCTGGCTCGACGCCGGAGATCGAGCGCCCGGTTCCCCCGCCGGATACGCGTTCGTAACGATCTCGCCAAGAAAACAACAACGCCGGTTCTTTCGAACCGGCGCTTTTGTTAGCTGCTCTGGAGGGTTTACTTGCAGGATACCAACGCTATGGCCCATCCTGCTGTCGTTCTCGTTCGCACGAGATACCCGTCCGCAGTACGATCGTAGACCTGATAACCGGCACGAAGCGCGTCGGCTAGCGATTTAAAGACCATGAGACCAGCCATCTGCGGACCCTCCTTTCTGAGCTTTTAACTCTCTATACCATATAACGGCCAATGTTGCGGTGTGGTTCACCCTTTTGCACGGACTTTTTTTAAAATTTGGCGAAAACGCGTCCACGCATATGGCCACTGTCGCGACGTCCGCAGCTCTCCATCACGCGCTCGTCCTCGATCGGCAAGAGCTCGCCCAGGGTGTCGTTCTCTTAGGATTCGACGCGCCGGAGCTGGTGCGCGTGACGCGGCCGGGGCAGTTCATCATGGCCATTCCGCCGAGCGGCGAGCGTGCGGCGACCGCGCTTGGCATCTACGAAGCAGGCGGCAATCGCGCAAGCGTCATGTTTTTTGTCGTCGGCAAACGTACCGCGGAACTTGCCTCGCTCGGCGTTGGCGACCGCATCGCGCTCTTCGGACCGCTTGGCAATGGCTTTACAATCGATCGTTCGCGCAACACTGCGATTGTCGCCGGAGGCGTCGGCATCGCTTCCGTGTTGCTTCCGGCCCAAGCGTTGCTGCGCGCCGGCGCGCGCGTTCGGCTCTACTACGGTGCGCGCACGGCTGGGTTGCTCGTCGATCGCGAGCGCTTTGCGCGCGAGGGATGTGAAGTGCTCGTGTCAACGGACGACGCAAGCATGGGCCATGCGGGCTACGTTTCCGATCTGCTCGCGCAAACGGACGATCCGCCGGACCTGATTCTCGCATGTGGACCGACGCCGATGTTGCGCGCCGTCGCGCGCGTCGCGCAAGAGATGAACGTTCCGGCGCAGCTTTCGCTGGAAGAAACGTTCGGCTGCGGCGTCGGCGGCTGTTGGGGGTGCGTGGTGCCGCTGGTGCGCACGTCGGAGCAATCACCCAGTTTTCCACCCGCGGAACGCGACGGCAGCGACGTCGTCTATGCGCGCGTCTGCCGAGAGGGGCCCGTTTTTTGGGCGCACGAGCTACGATGGTAAATGCGAGCGGCATCGACCTGAGCGTAAAAATCGGCAAGTTGGAATTACCGTACCCGACCTTCATGGGCAGCGGGTGCTACGGCAGCGGCGAGGAGTTTGCACCGTTCATCGATTTGGCGCAAATCGGCGCGGTCGTTCTCAAGAGCGTGACGCCTTCGCCTCGTTTGGGAAATCCGACGCCGCGTCTGGTGCACACGCCGGCCGGCATGCTCAACGCCATCGGCTTGCAAAATCCCGGCATCGAGTGGTATCTCGAACACGAGGTTTCGAAATACGCAAGTCGCCCTTGCGCGATCGTGGGGAGCGTCGCCGGTTTCAGCGTCGACGATTACGCGTACGTGAGCGAACGGCTTGCCGCCCGTGACGAGATCCATGCGCTCGAGGTGAACATCTCATGCCCCAACGTCGCGAGCGAAGGCGAGACTTTTGCGTGCGATCCGAACTTGACCGCAAAGGTCGTGCGCGCGGTGCGCGCAACGACCGATAAGACGCTGATCGTCAAGCTTTCGCCCAACGTCACCGACATCGCGTCGATTGCGCGAGAGGCTGAAGGCGCAGGCGCGGATGCGCTCGCCGTAATCAATACGGTGCGCGGGATGTCGATCGACGTCGAACGCTGGAGTCCGCGTCTGGGCAACGTGACCGGCGGCCTTTCGGGCGCAGCGATTCGGCCGATCGCGGTGCTCGCGGTGTATGAGGTCTCGCGCGCGGTGAAGATTCCGATCGTCGGTCAGGGGGGAATCGAGACGACGAGCGACGCGCTCGAATTCTTTCTTGCCGGCGCGAGCGCGATCTCGATCGGCACGGCGAACTTTACCGACCCGCAAATTCCCGTCCGGATCGCGCAGGAGCTCATGTTATACTTGCGAGAGCGAAACCTACGCTCGCTCGCGCAGATAGTAGGAAAAGCCAACGTGGGATTCAGCAATCCCTACCAATACGAAGGAGACGAAGGCTAATGGCCCAGCTGATCGTGGCGCTCGATGTGCCCTCCGCGGATGACGCGGAACGGCTGATCGATCAGCTCTTTCCGCTCGACGTGATCTTCAAGATCGGCCTCGAGTCGCTATGCGGATATCCCGAGCGCATTTTCTCGTACTGCGAAGCGCGCGACGTGCGCTACTTCGTCGACGCGAAGCTGCACGATATCCCGAGAACCGTCGGCGCGGCGATGACGCAGCTCGTGCGCCCCGGCGCACACATCATCAACGTGCACGCACTGGGCGGCGTCGAGATGATGCGCTCGGCGGTCGAATCGGCGAGCGAGCGCGCAGAGGAACTGGGGATTTCGGTTCCGCTCATCTTCGCGGTCACGATTCTCACGAGTCACGGTGCGGAAGACTTGGCCGAACTGGGCTTTCAGGGCGGTCCGGGCGAGAACACGACGCGGTTGGCTGCGCTGGCACGCGACGCCGGTTGCTCGGGTGTAGTGTGCAGCGCGCACGAGGTTGCCGATCTCAAGAGTTTCTTCGGCCACGACTTCCTCGCACTCACGCCCGGCATTCGGCCGGCGGGAGAGGCGCATGGCGATCAAAAGCGCGTGATGACTCCGGCACAAGCGGTCGCCGCCGGCGCCGACTATCTCGTCGTTGGGCGACCCATCGTTCAGTCTGCCGATCCACTCGCGGCAGCACGCGCGGTTCTCGAAGACATTCACGCTCTTGCCTGAGTTCGATCTCGAACGCGCGCTTCGCGAGCGCGGCGCGCTCTTGCGCGGGCATTTTCGTTTGAGTTCGGGGCGCCATAGTGACGCCTTCATTCAAAAGTTCCGCATCCTCGAAAGCCCGCCGCTGGTCGAAGCGGTCGCGAAAGAGATCGCCCGAGCGTTTGCGGCGGTGAAGCCCACCATCGTCGTCAGTGCGGCGGTCGGCGGCATCGTGCTCGGCTACGAGGTCGCGCGCCAGCTTGGCACCGACGCAATCTTCGTGGAAAAGGAGAACGGTGTCGCGACGCTGCGCCGCAGCTTCATGTTGACGCCGCAGGATCACGCGCTCGTCGTCGAAGACGTGGTTACGACGGGCCTTTCGGTGCGCGAGGTGATCGACGTCGTACGTAAAGCGGGCGCACAGGTTGCCGGCGTCGGGGTCATCGTGCAGCGCGGCGCCGCCGACTTCGGCGTGCCGACCCACGCGCTGCTCAACATGCCGCTCGAATCGCACGATCCGGCTCAGTGTCCGCAATGTACGGCCGGTGCACCGATCGACGATCCCGGCTCGCGCCGCAATTGAATCTGCACATCCGCGCGGCGACGGTTGACGACCGCGCGTTCGTGGAAACGCTCGGAAAGCGCACGGCGATGGATAGCGTTTCATCGCTGCGTCGGGTTGAACCGGCGGCCGTGCTTTCGAACTTCGAACGCCTGCTCGCGATCGTCGATCGCCGCGAACACGTCGCGTTGATTGCCGAGGTCGACGGCGTGCGCGTCGGATTCATGCTGGCCTTGGACTCGCTTCCCGACGAAGTGACCGGCGATGATCAAGCGTTCATCGTATACATGGCGGTTGAGCCACGCTCGCGCGAAGCGGGGATCGGATCGGCGCTGCTGGAACGGGCCGAAGATGAAGCCCGCAAGCGCGGAGCGCCGTACATGGCGTTGATGGTGACCGAGGAGAACGCCGCGGCGCGGGCGCTGTACGAGCGGGCCGGCTACCGCACCGAACGCCGGCTGCTGTGCAAAACGCTATAAGCCCGGGCGGCTGGCGCCGCGTGCTCCTGGTGCTCGCGGGCATCGCGATCCTCATCGTGCTCTACATTTTTGCCGAGCACATCCCGCGCACAATTTCGATCTTCTTGATCGCAGCGTTTATTGCGTTCGGCGTGAACCCGGTGTGCCGCGCCCTGGTGCGGCGCGGCGTTCCGAAGGCACTTGCCATCACGATTGTTTTTCTCGTGCTGACTATCATTATCGTCGTTGGTCTGCTGGTGATCGTGCCGCTAACCATCGCGCAGCTGCAAGCTCTGGCCGCAAACGCTCCCGCATTCGTCGCATCGATTCAGATTTGGACGCAGTCCGCCGAAGCCTGGCTGCAGAGCCACGTGCCCGGCTTGAACGTCCCGCAAAACGCGTTTGACGCCGGGCAACTCGGGAGCCAGCGTTTCTCCTCGCTCGTGACCGGCTCGCTGGCCTCGCTCGGGGCGATTCTGATCGGCACGGCAACAGCGTTCTTTGTGGCCTTCTCGTCGATCGTGCTGTCGTTTTTCTTTCTGCTCAACGATGGGCAAATCGTCGAAGCGTTCACGTCGCTCTTTCCGGCCAAGCGGCGCGCGACCGCGCGCAAACTGGCGACAGAAATCACCGAGACGTTCGGCAGCTTTATCTCCGGTCAAGTGTTAGTGAGTGCGATTACCGGTATTGCGGTGGCGGTTCTCTCCGCGCTGATCGGTTTCAAATTCTCGCTGATTCTCGGCATCATCACCGCGGTCGCGTACGCGGTCCCGGTTATCGGGATGCTCATCGCGCAAGCCATCGCGGTTGTACTCTGCGCGCCGCAGGGCGGCTGGATGATTCTTTGGGTGCAAGTGATCATGTTCTTGATCGCGCGCGTTAGCGACAATGTCCTCGTGCCGAAGATCATGGGGCAATCGGTCGGAGTTTCGCCGATCGGCGTGATGTTCGCGGTGTTTGCGGGCGGTGAGCTATTCGGTATTCCCGGCTTATTGCTGGGTATTCCGGCGGCCGCGCTGGTGAAGATTCTGTGGCGCTACTTCGTAGCGCCGTGGCTGACTACCCGATTGGATCGAACCTAGCAAAACGGGGTAGAATCTGGTCATGGCCAATTCGGACGACCGTTGGATCGTACCGGGGAGCACGCGTAGTCGCCCGCCCGGAGAATTTGTTGCCGTCGCCGACCCGAACGAACGCTTATCGGTTACCCTTCGCGTGCGCTCGAAGCATGCGAGCCCGCCGCTGCCGGGTCATCTCTCGCGTGAGGAATTCGCAGCCGCCTATGGCGCGGGCGAAGGCGACCTCGAGCGCGTCGACGCGTTTGCGCAGGAGTATGGGCTGACCGTGGTCGAGCGTGATCCCGCTCGGCGCTCCGTTCGGTTGGAAGGCACCGTTGCCCAGATGTCCGCGGCGTTCGGTGTCACGCTCGGAACCTATAGTCTTGGAGCGACGACGTTTCGCGGACGCACCGGAACGATCTCGCTACCCGCCGGTCTGAGCAACGTCGTCGAAGCCGTGCTCGGCTTGGACACGCGCCCGCAAGCCCGTCCGCGCAGCCGCGTTGCCGTGAGCGCCGCGGCATCGTTTACGCCGCCGCAAATCGCGGCGCTCTACGATTTCCCGACCGGCGTTGACGGAAGCGGCGAAACGATCGCCATCATCGAGCTTGGCGGCGGTTATAGCGCGAGCGATTTTTCCGCCTATTGCAAGCAACTTGGTGTGCCGGAGCCCTCGGTAAGCGTGGTCACGGTCGACGGGGCGACGAATTCTCCGGGAACCGATCCGGATTCCGACACCGAGGTGATGCTCGACGTAGAAGTCGCCGGTACAATCGCCCATGGCGCAACCATCGTCGTGTACTTTGCGCCGAATACCGATCAGGGATTCATTGACGCGGTGACGACCGCGGTTCACGACGCGACCCATGCGGCCTCGGTCGTTTCGATTAGTTGGGGCGACGCCGAGTCGAACTGGACGAGTGCCGCGATGAATTCGCTCGATCAGGCCTGTGCGGCCGCCGCGGCGATGGGTGTGACCGTCTGCGTGGCGTCGGGCGACGGCGGATCGAGCGATGGGCAAAGCGACGGCTCTCC
>Ga0302177_10001177_pt1 | contig 18953 bp, 16 predicted proteins | sample I_Palsa_E1_2_FD_198780 | JGI IMG/M metagenome (GOLD analysis project Ga0302177, IMG submission 198780) | Peat permafrost microbial communities from Stordalen Mire near Abisko, Sweden - I_Palsa_E1_2 | ecosystem: Environmental > Terrestrial > Soil > Palsa > Peat permafrost | place: Sweden... | reverse complement strand
CCGGGCATCTTTCTGCGCCAGGCCCCAGTACTGGGCGGCGAAATCCTCGTAGATCGGCTCGTGACCGGTCAGGCCGCCGCACGCAACCTGCCAGCCGGCCGAGGCGAGGGCACGAAGGTACGGCGCCCAGCGCATCATCGCGACGCCGACCTCGCCCAGCCACGGCCCCGCGGCCACGATAGGCCGGGCCCGGTCGAGCGGGGCAAACTCATAGACATCGAATTCGACCATGCATTTCCTCGTTCAGTTACCGTCGTCGGTATCTCGGCCGACGCTTGTTGACCGGGAAAGAAAATTCGCAAGGATTAGCTGTCGACCGATCCCACTACTAGCGGGACTTTCAGCACCGGATCCGCCGGGAAACCGTGGCCCCAGCGGCCGAGTTCGCCAAAACACTCACCGTGGTCGCCGGTTACGATGGCTACGAAGGGCTTCGGCAGCCGTTCGAACAAGCGGCCAAGGCGCGCGTCTGCGACTTCCAGTGCCCGGATCTGAGCGCGGTGCATGTATTTGAAGTCAGCAGGACTCAGGTCTACTTCAAGCTCGAAATCCCGGCGTCCGGCGAAGATGGGCTTACCTCGCCCTATAATGTTCGTGAGCCGTTCATCGATATCGTCGACGCCGTTGTTGTAGGGGGCGTGGGTTTCGATGCTGTTGACGAAGAGGAACCACGAGGAAGCCGCCTCTACCTGAGCGACGATCTCATCGACATGTTCCAGGGCAAAATCCTCTTGCGTACGTGGCTGGAACCAGTTGAGGTAATCTTTCGGGCCCCAGAACATGAACCGGTCGAATTCGTGGGTGAGGGTCTTCGTCAGAAACCAGCGCACCCCTCCTGAGCCCACTGTGCGGTAGCCGCGCCTGCGGAATCCTTCCAGGATGGTATCTCCCTGCAGCATGAGCCCGAAGGAGTCCCGCGGCTTGTTCTTCGCGCGGCTCAATCGCCACAGCTGGAATCGTTCCCGGGAGTAGTAATCCTGCAGCGGCAGGTCGGTGACGTTGGGCAGGTATCCCGAGAACATCGCCATGTGCGATGGCAGCGTAAAGGTGGCCGGCGCCCAAGCCTGCCGCAGCGTACCGAGACAATCGAGCACGGGAGTCCGGGCTCGCGCGGCCGTGTCGAATCGGCAGCAATCCAAGGTAATGAGCACGATGTTCTGCTCTTCCCCGGCGCGTATGGAATCCAGAGCACTGGTCACGTCCGCCTCGCATCCCCTATCCGTTCCGTATTTTCAGGGTCCTAGCAGTGCTCGCCGCCGCGAAGGCGACGATTCTGGCAACATTCTCGTGGGGCGGCTGCGCGCCATCAACGCAGCACACGCTCCGGATTTTCATCATCCTGCGCTGGAGATCAGCAAGTTGCCTTGCATGGGAGTTAATTCTCGCGACGGCATCGTCGCTCGAATCATCGGGACGGCGGAAGATTTCTCCGCCGCATTCCAGGCAGCGCGCGGAAGTGTTAGTCCGCGGTGTCGGCCGTCCGCACTGCCGGCACGCGCGGCGCCACTCCAGGCGCTGGATAGCCAGGCGAATTTCCACCTCTACCCATACAAAGGCGAGACCGAGCCCGCCCGCCGGGTAGTGCGCGCCCAGCGCCAGGTACTGGCTCCAGGTGCGCGGGAACCCATCGACCACCACGGGTTCCCGTGGGCCGACATGCCGCAGTTTGTCACTCACAAGACCCGCGATCACATGCGGATCCGGCATCCGGCCACTGGTGAACTGCTCCATCTGCTGCCCGTATTGCTGCGACGCCCGCAACAGCGAGCTACTTGAGACGTAGCGGGCACCCGCCGTGGACTCCAGCATCCGCGCCAAAGTGGTCTTCCCGGCGCCCGGCAGGCCGAGCAGAAATATCCGGCTGCCGATCGGCGACCCGGCACCGCCAGCCGGGGCGGGTGCCGAACCGGCCTGCGGCGCCGGGACCGGGGAGGCCGCGGCGGAGCCCGCTTGCTCACTCATAGGACCGCCATGACGATGCGCTTCACCGCCCGGAAACCAGGAGCTTGACCCCGTGTCGGGCTGCCTGCCCCGCCACTTTGCTCACCGGCAGGTTCTTATCCACCACGTGGAGCACCGCCGCGTCGAACTCGGCGCGCTCAAGCGCCTCGGGCCCGTGAATCTGCAAAATGTGCGTCTGCCAGTGCCATCGCACCGGTGGAGGATCAAGGCCGCAATCAAGCGCCCCGACAGCGTAGAGCGTGTACTCTCCGAACTCCCTTTTGTGCCTGGCATCGGCCACTTTTCCCTCGAACATACGCGGCCAGGAAGCTCCCCAGCGGTCCCGGAGCCGCCCCAGCGTGGCCTCGAGGGTGGCCCGTTCAAAGCAGAAAAGATCAGCAATGAAGTCACCTAGGAGCCGGGCGCGGCGTGGTTCTACTCCGAGCAGCTGGCCTACAGCCATTACCCGGCTGCGTTCGTAGGCGAGGTGACGCGCCGGGTACCTGTACCGCGTGACGTACAGGTACGGGCGGTCCGAGGCGGGATCGACGAGTTCGTCACGGCGGATCCTGCGCAGAAGTAGCGCATCACCGCTGAGCACGACGTAGCTGGACCCAGCCAGCACGCGCCCGGCTCTGAGCTTTATCAGCTGCTGCCGGTACCACGGGTCGAGCAGCAACTCGGAAGACGACAGGAGCTCGTGATCGGCCATTTCTCCGACATCTGGGGTGGCCGCCCGCTCAATGGCGGCCCGCGCTGAAGCCCGGTCCTCCATGATGAGGAACGTCCGGCCGCGGAATCGCATCCGGGCGCCTAGATTCCGCAGCGCCGACGTGGCGATCTCACCGTCCCTCCGGCTCGCGACAACAAGTACGTCCAGCATGCCCTTCCCAGCTCTGATCAGAGAAAGCCGTTGCCTTGCGGGCGGTGCGACAGGTACTCGATGACCTGGTTGTACTTTGCGTAAGCATGACTGCAGAACTTGTCGCACTCGCGGCGTGAGGTGCGCGAGAATACTTCGGCACGGCGCTGGGACTGCCAGATATCTAGCAATGACGCTTCCCGGATATTGCCGAAGGAGTAACCAGGCTTGCCGCGCAGATCGCAACATCCGGCAACCTCTCCGGTGGCCATCACGATCATGGTCAGGGCAGGTGCTCGGCATTCGCCGGGATCATCCACGCTGAGACTGCCGTTCCTGATATTCCCGGTCCGCAACGACAGAGCGGGGTAGTCGGCCGACCGCTCGGCAAGGTCGCGTATCGTGGTCATCACTTGTTTACGGATCTCGATTAGTTCCCGCCGGGCCTCTGGTGTCGGCGCTATCTCGAAATAAGCGGGCCTGAATGCCGCGTAATCCACGCCCATCTCGTATGCGAACCTGAGCATCTCCTCAGGTTCCCGGGTATTGTACTGGTCTAGGCAGTTATTGATACCGATGAGGAGTTCAGAGCCTGACGTATTCCGGAGCCCGGTTAGGTTCCTGATGTTCTCGGCGACACGTTCGAAATCGCGAGTACGGTGCACCTGCTGGTAAACTTCCGCAGAGCCGGCATCAACCGAGAATCGTATCCAGGCTGCATTGGCAACAAGGCTGTTAATCAGGTCCTGACTCATCCTGGCGCCGTTGGTATTAATACCTACAGCGAGTCCGAGGGAGGAAGAATGCCTTATTGCATCAGCTAGGTACGGCTGGAGGGTCGGATCGCCACCACCCTTGAAAACCACGCTCTTAGCCCGCAGATCTGCGGCCTGAGAAATTACGCTATGCACTTCTTCTGCGGTGAGCCCGCCCGGGGAAGCGCGGCGCGTATTTGCCGTTGAACACCACCAGCAGTTGCTGTTGCAAACGTTGGTCGGGTCGATCTCCACAGTTACGGGTGGAACCTCTGAGACAGGTTTGCCATCCGCTAGCTGTGCAATACTGTCAATATGATCAAGGAATTTGAAGCTGCTCAGGCGCAAGTCGGCAGTGTGCTGATCCATGGCTAGATTCTTTCGGCGAGATCGCCAGCATTAATGAAGACCCGGCCCTCGAAGTCGATCTGGGCCTGGTTGCACGTGTTGCAGGGACTTACTGTGTCGCCACGTCCGCCCCTTAGGGCGGCCCGGTAGCGGCGGATGGGCGCACCGTCCCAGATCTCCGCGAGCGAGCTTTCCAGAACGTTCCCCACAATCGCGCTCTTCGTCCAGTCGGCACAGCACAGGGCCACGTCACCATTTGGCCATACAGATAGTTGCTCTTCCGGACGCTTGCACCAATCCCGCGCATGCCGCGGCGAAGAGGTCATGATGTTCATCTGCTCGGCCGAGAAAAAGCCTCCCCTGTTCTCGAGGTTGATGACGTGCAATTGAAGCCGCCGCGAGCGCCAGAAATCCTTGATCTCGCGAAGGCTCCTCCTGGTTCCGGCAATAGGATATACGCAGTTTATGATCAAGTGCGGCTTTCCGTCACGTTCTTCGGCCCAATCGCGGACCGTGAGGATATTTTTCATTACGTTTGAGTGGCGCAGGCCCACCATGGCTGCTTCGTACTCATCCTGATCGATGGATGATACGCTCATCTTGATGAAATCTGGCGGCGCATCCATGAGGCGCTGAAGGCGTTTCCCGCGCAGCAGTGACGCATTAGTCACAATCCCAATATTAACATTCGGCAGGTAATCGCGCGCGGCCAGGATCCGGGCATCTAGCCGCGGGTCCATCAAAGGCTCATTCTGGAAGCTCAGCGTGACCGATTCGAGTTCAGCCCGGCCCTGGCATTGCTGGAGTATTGCCTGGTAAATGTCGTCGGGCATGTCTTCATGCCAAGAATTCTTGTCAAGGACGGGATGCGGGCAGAACGTGCACCGGGCATTGCAGGAGCCGACTGTCTCAATCGACACTCTGCATGGAAAAGGCGTTAGTGCTTTGCCGTCTTCTGGAGCCATACAAGCCTCAAGCCATGTTGCTAGACGGCTCGCGACCATTAGTGCGCAGAGCCTGGATTGTTGATCTTCCCGTCGGCGTGCCCATTGGAGCATTCTGGTCCATTGGAGCACTTCTGATGTGGTACGCGCCCCCCCGTTGGGGTACGTCTGATGCTATAGTGCAGTATGGCGAACTTTGCGTCGCCTGTCCAGCGCAACGGTGCGATGCTTGAGGCCTTGGGTGGCCTGCCTCAATACAACCGTGGAGAGTACGTGCGGGTATGTTGATTCGGAAGATACCCTTTGAGCTGGGACAATGGGATCCGCTGAAACAAGCGGCAAGATCATTTAAATGCGCAGCTGGCGAGCAGTCAGCAGTGTCTGTCCCGCTGAATGGGCGCGTGTCCGGTACTGACCGGGTGTGTTCGCCGGCAGCGCCTGATCCGGGCCGGGAAGCGGGTAACGGCCAATGGCGCGCCCTGGGTGCGGTATATGGCCGGCTCGGCGTATGCGGATCGGCCACGACACGCCAGCCGCTGGAGTTCACGATGCCTAGAATCTCGGCGCGGGAAGCCGTATGAGGCTGCTCCCGGGCCCGGTCAGGCCGTCGGCCATGCCGGCCGGGAGGCCGTGGTCATGCCCGTAGTGAAGCTCTCGTGCGTTATCGACGTACCCGCTGATGCGCTATGGACCGAGCTGCGCAGGCCTGAAGAGCTCGGTTCTGGTCTGCCGGAAGTGGGCGGCGCTCGGCTCCTGGGCGCTGACGGCAATGAGCGCAGGACGGAGTGGTCGCTGCTGCTGCGCGGATCCCCGCTGCGCTGGATTCAGAAAGAGCTGGCCGACCCGGGCGACCAGAAAGTCCGGGTCGAGCTGCTGGCCGGTGACTTGAAACATTTGAGCGGATACTGGCAGGTCGCGGAGACGGATGGCGGCTCCAGGACGGACCTGGAGCTTGAAATGGATTTCGGGTTCGCCCGCGTCGCGGCGGTTCTTGATCCCCTGCTGAAGGAGGCGGTAACCGCGGTGGCACGGGGCGTGCTAGCCAGGGCGGCCCGATGCGCTTCCGGGCGGGCTCACCTGTCGAGCCAGCCGGAGCCAGCACCATGAAATTGCTGCTGGGCATGGGGGTGCTGCCGACGACGCCGCTGGCTTACGCCGACGGGCTGGTCCGGGACGCCGAGGCGATGGGCCTGCACTCGGTCATGATCCCGGATCATCTGATGGCCTGGTTCGCCGAGGCCGGATGGGCCGAGGTCGGCAATATCGCTGACAGCCTGCCCAGCCCTCATGTCTTTATGGACCCGTTCCCGGCCATCGCCGCCTGGGCCGCCATGACGTCGGCGATCAGGTTCGCCACTGCGGTGACGGACCCGATCCGGCGGCCGCCAGCGCAGCTGGCGGTGTCGGCGCTCTCGCTGTCGCACATCACCCGCGGCCGTTTCATCCTTGGCATAGGAAGTGGTGAAGCGGAGAACTGCCTGCCCTATGGCATTCCGTTCGAGCAGCCGGTAGCCCGGCTCGATGAGGCGCTTACGATCATCCGCCGGATCTGGACAGAGGGCCGGGTCACGTTCTCCGGCCGGTTCTGGCAGCTACGCGACGCGGTTTGCAGGCTGGGTCCCTACCACGGCCGGTTCCCGGAGATCTGGATCGGGGCACACGGCCCCCGCATGCTAGAACTGGCCGGCCGGCACGGCGATGCGTGGCTTCCGTTCCTCCCGATGCGGCCGGAACGATATGCTGAACGCCTCGCCGCGGTCCGCGGGGCTGCCGAGCGATGCGGCCGGGATCCGGCGCAGCTGCTCGCCGGGCTCAACACCCCGGTGTTCCTGGCCGACAGCCACGAGCAGGCCCACGCGATGATAGCGTCACGGGCTGCCCGCCAGCTGACTCTGGCCTTGGACCAAGATTTCTACCGAGAGATCGATCGGCCGCACCCGCTCGGCTACCGGCACGGGGTCACCAGTTTCATCCCCGAGTGGCTGACTGAAGCCGAGCTGCTAGCCGCGCTCCAGCAGACGCCAGACCCGCTGCTGGCCCATGACCTGCTCATCCACGGGACACCGGCCGAGGTAGCCGAGCGGCTCGATGCCTACCGGCAGGCGGGCCTGCAGTATTTTGCGCCTCTCGACACATCGCCGTTCACGGATATCAGGCTGATGCCAAAGGCTGCCAGTCGCATCTGCGCCCTCAGGTCCTGCCTCCAGACCTCGCCGGACGAGACATGTCACGCATAGCTATAACAGGTGCGAGCGGGGCCATTGGGCGTTCCGTCTGCCAGGAGCTTCTTGAGCACGGCCACAACACCGTGACGCTCGGCCACCAGGCTGATATCCGGTGGGATCTCAACGACCGGCTGCCCAGGGAGGCAGCGGCCGCGATCGAGTCGGCCGACGTGGTCCTGCACGCCGCGGCTGATATCCGCCTATCGGCGACGTACGAGAACCTTTACCGGGTGAACGTCGCCGCCGTCGCGGACATGGTCGAACTCATCTCAGAACTGGATCGTCGGCCGCGGCTGCTCTATATGTCATCGGCGTTCGCCGAGCCTGGCCCGGACGGCGGTCACAATAACGGCTACGAGCGGACGAAGGCAGAGGCCGAGTCGCTGATCGCGGCTTCCGGCCTCGAGGCAACCGTCATGCGGCCGTCGCTGGTCATGGGCAGCCGTGCCGACGGGTCCATTCGCCGGTTCTCCGGCATCTATATCTTTATCCGGATGCTGCGGCTGGGCCTCGTCCCCGCCATCCCCGGCTTCAGCCAGGTCGGTGTCGATCTCATCCCGGTGGATGTTGTCGCCCGGGAGACCGTCGCGGAAATCGAGAAACCCTCCGGTCGGCCGGTGGTGGGCATCACCTCGGGCCCGGCAGCGCCGTCGCTGGAAGAACTCGTGTCGACCGCCTGTGACATCTTCGAGGCACACGGAGAGGCGGTGGACCGGCCGAAGTTCGTCACCCCGGACTCGTACCACCGGCTATTCCGGCCCCTGGTCGAGTCACGGCTGTCGCCGGCGCAGCGGGTGATGCTCGAGACCGTCGAGATCTTCCTGCCCTATTTCGAGCAGGACCACGTCTTCGCCTCTGACATGCAATTCAGCAGGGCCGAGATCATGGATGTCTGGAAGAAGAGCGTCGAGTGGTGGCTCGGCGAGACCAGCAGCACCGCGACAAGGGGACGAGTGGTATGGGCCAGGAAAAACTAGAGCTGGACGAGATTGTCCCGGCGGTAGTCGAGTCCATCCGGCGGGTCGTGCCGAGCGATATCGAAATCACTGCGGCCACGCCACTGAACAAGACCACTCTCGATTCCCTTGGGCTGATCGAGATGATGGTTCACCTTGAGGACCTGCTCGGAGTGACCCTCGATGAGGCTCAGGTCCGGCAGGCGCTGCTTGAGCCGGATTTCGACCCGATGATGACCGTGGCGGTGTTCGCGCAGCGCCTCCGGCAGCTGGCCAGCGGACCCCGCATCGGGGCCTCGTGACCGCCCGGCCTGCTCCGGGGCAGGAGCCCGCGGCGCTCGGGAACCCCCTTGAAATCCAGAACCGCCACCAGCTGGCCGGGTTCCTCGCCGGCCGGACGGACGACGAGATAGCCGCCATCGTGGCGGAGCTCGGGTTCGGGCGCGTGCTTGAGACGATATTCCACCGGATGGTAGATGAGTACCTGCCCGCCGAGGGCCCGCGGGACCGCAGCGTTATCCAGTGGGATGTCGAAGGACCCGACGGCATGTATCTTACCTGGCAGAATTTCGCGTCCCGCGAGGGCTTGACGGTCGCGCCGGGAGACGCGGAGGAACCGGATGTGACGCTGCGCATCGAGATGCTGCCCTTCCTCGGCCTGATGGCCGGGACGCTACGCGGAATTGAGGTGCTGTCCGCTGGGACGCTACGGCTCAAGGGCAGCCTGCAGCTTGCCATGGAGATGGAAGCATGGTTCGCGGTGGACTGAGCCGGTAGCGCGGCGTCAGGGAGGATGCGACTAGTGAGCACAGACACTCCCGCGGCCGCCGGTCCGCTGGCTGGTGGTCAGGAGTTGCTGCCGGACCAGGTAGCCGCGAGCTACCAGCGCAGCATCAACCGCGGTCAGGGGCGGATGGCCAAGCTGCTCGGGCTGCCGGTCGAGGTGGCGGCGAGCGGCTGTCACGTCTTCGACCAGGAGGGCCGGTGCTACCTGGACTGCGGCGGTTACGGGGTTTTCACGATCGGCCACCGGCATCCCAACGTAGTGGCGGCGGTCCATGACCAGCTGGACCGCCAGCCGCTGAGCACGCGGTTGTTCCTCAATCCTGTACAGGCAGCCGCGGCCGACGCGCTGATCAGCGTGACCCCGGCCGAGCTGGAGCGGGTGACCTTCGTGAACTCCGGGGCGGAGGCGGTCGAACTGGCTCTTAAGCTCGGCCGGTCACTCGGCTTGCGCCGTGTCGTCGCCATGGAGGGCGGCTTTCACGGTAAGACCCTGGGTGCACTCAGCGCGACCGGCCGGGATCGTTACCGTGCGCCGTTCGAGCCGCTGCTGCCAGGAGTCGAGCACGTGCCGTTCGGTGATCCCGGCGCGCTGGGCGCCGCGCTGCGGCGGCCGGGGGGCGCGCTGGTCATCCTGGAGCCGGTGCAGGCGGAGGGCGGGGTGCGGATTCCCCCGCCCGGCTTCCTGGCCGCGGTCCGGGACCTGTGCACGCGGCATGGCGCCTTGCTCGTGGTGGATGAGATCCAGACCGGACTCGGCCGGCTCGGTGCCTGGTGGGGCTGCGGCCAGGACGGGATCGTCCCGGATGTGCTGCTGGCCGGCAAGGCGCTCGGCGGCGGGGTGATGCCTGTCGCCGCGGTGCTGAGCACCCTAGCGGCGTATCGTCAGCTGGACGCGGAGCCTTTACTGCACAGCTCGACGTTCGCCGGAGGTCAGCTGGCTATGGCCGCCGTCGTGGCGACCCTGGACGTCATGCACCGGGAGGACGTGCCCGCGCGGGCGGCCCGGCTCGGCAGGACCCTGCTGGCGGGACTGCGTGCGGCGCTCGGTGACGCCGGGGAGCTAATCGCTGACGTCCGCGGTCGCGGCCTGATGATCGGCATCGAGTTCCGTGCCGAGCACCACGGTGCGCGTTTCCTGGAGAACATGCTCGACGAGCGGGTCATTGTCTGCTACTCGCTGAACTCCGACCGCGTTGCGCGCCTGACTCCCTCGTGTGCCCTGACCGAAGACGACTGCGCATGGCTGATCAAGGCCACCATTTCGGCCGTCCGGCGGCTCAGCCGGACGTCGGCGTTTCACTGAGAGGTGGGTTGATGGGAAAGATAACGATACGTGGAACCATCCGCGGGCTACCGGCGGACGAGGTCTTCCGGCGGATAGCGGCGTTTCCCGATTATCCCGGGATGTGCGAGGCCGTCCGCAGGGTGGACCTGATCGAGGCGGATGATCAGCACATGGTGACCGACTGGGAGGTGAACTTCCATCGCGGCATACTGCGCTGGAAGGAACGGGCGGAATTTCGGCCCGAGGAAGGCCTGATCCCGTTCACCGAAGTGGACGGCGATGTGGACGAGTTCACCGGCTACTGGAAGGTCGAAGAGCGGCCCGACGGGCACGTGACGGTGGCGTTCTTCGTGTCGTTCGACATCGGGATCCCGACCCTGGAGCACATCCTGGACCCCATCGCCGAGGAGGCGCTTTACGACAACGTGGCGTCCATCCTGACCGGCTTGATGGGCGATGCGGTCACCGTGGAACCGCCCGAATACCAGTCCGGCGGCGCCGACCGTCCGCGGCTGGACTCGGTCATCATCAAGTAGCCGTCGTGAGTTTCCTGACGCCCGAACGCGGCCAGCTCGAGTCCTTGCTGCCCGGATTCGATGCCGTCCTGCAGGACATGGGCCTGGCCGCGCTGGAGCAGGACTCCGGTCCCGCTCTGGCCGCCTTCAAGCAGGCCGGCGGCCCGGGCCTGCTCATTCCCAGGGACCTTGGCGGCATCGGAGCCGACCCGGTCGCTGCGGTGCAGGTCCAGCGGGCCATCGGCAGCCGGTCGCCCTCACTCGCCGTCGCCACGACCATGCACCACTTCTCGGTCGCCACGATCGTCGAGATGACCGACCGGGGGCTGGAGTCCATTCTGCTGGAAGGCGTGGCCACCGGTTCGCTTCTGGTGGCTTCCGGCTTCGGTGAGGGAAAGCCCGGTCAGGGCGTCTTGTCGCCGGGCATGACCGCTAAGCGGTCCGGTAAGGGCATCGTGATCTCCGGGGTCAAGCGGCCCTGTAGTCTCGGGATGTCGATGGACTTGCTGACGGTGAGCGTCCGGGTCGACGGCCGGCTGGCAGTGGTCCTGGTCCCGCCGACGCTGCCCGGGGTGACCCGGCGCCCGTTCTGGCAAAGCCCCGCCCTGATGGGCGCGGAGAGCTGCGAGATCGTCCTCGATGAGGTCGAGGTGCCCGCGCGGCTGGTGTCCTATTCCGGTGCGGAAGATGTGCTCGACGCGACCCAGATCGGCGCCTTCTTGTGGTTCGAGGCGCTGATCTGCGCGTCCTATATCGGAGCCGCCAGCCGCCTGGCCGAGATGGCCCTCGGCCGGCCGGAAACCCTGTCGCCGCAGCTGACCAGTGCGCTTGCGCAACTGGAGATGGCGATGGCCGCGGTCGAGCGTTTCGCCGGGCGGCTGACCTCGGCCGAGCGGTGCGAACGGATGCTCGGCCAGGCCTTGCTGATCAGGTACGGCGTGCAAGATGCGATCTTCGCCGCCGCGGCCAGCGCGGCCGAACTGATCGGCGGCGTCGGCTTCGCTTCAGCCCCAGATGTCGCCCTGCTGATCGCCAGTGTCCGGGCGCTGGCCTACCACCCACCCTCCAGGGTCCGGATGGCCGCGCCGCTGGGGGACTGGCTGGCCGGCGCCCGGCTGCGGCTGGAATGAGCTGCAGCCATCCCTGCTTTGATCCCGAATGATGAGGTAGCCGACCATGCTTCTCGACTGGCTGGACAACCCGCGCGAGGGACACGCCCTCCACCTGGCCGGCCCTAAGGATCAATGGCGCCACGTGCCGTATTCCGAACTGGCGGATGACGTCTACCGGGTCGCGGCGCTGCTGCGTGAGGCCGGCGTGCCGCGCCACGGCGTCGTCATGCTGATGCTCGGCGAGCCACTGGATTTCGTGGCCGCCTTCATGGCCGTGCTGGCCATCGGCGCTACCCCGCTGCCGGTCGCCACGCCGCTGACCTTCCGTGGCCGTCAGCACTACGTGGCGCACGCCGCGGGCATCATGTCGGCGGCTGAACCGGCCGCGGTGCTGGCCGACTACGCGCTGGCCGAACTGGCCGAGGAGGCCGGGCGTGCCGCCCGGGTCTCCCGTCCGGTCCTGCGGTTCTCGTGGGAAAGCTGCCCGGACCCGGACCGCTCGGCCCGGCGCGCGCCCGGGGATCTGGCCCTGCTGCAGTTCACATCGGGGTCGACCGGGCGCCCCAAAGGGGTCCGTGTCTCCTGGGGCAATCTGGCCGGCAACATCTCCGACATCCGGCACTGGCTGAGCTGGTCCGACGAGGACTCGCTGGCCTCGTGGCTGCCGCTGTACCACGACATGGGACTGGTCGGGGCGTTCCTGACCCCGGTGACGGCGGGAAACGACCTATGGCTGATGCTGCCTGACCAGTTCATCCGCAATCCGCTGCGCTGGATCGAGTGCTATGGCCGGAGGGGCGTGACGGTGTCGACCGCGCCCAGCTTCGGCTACGCCTACGTGGCCCGCCGTGTCACCCCCGGGCAGCTGGCCGGCCTGGACTTCAGCACCTGGCGGGCGGCCATCCTCGGCGCCGAGCGTATCGATCCTATGGCGGCGGCCGGGTTTACCGCGCTTCTGGGGCCTCGCGGTTTCCGTGCCACCAGCCTGGCGCCGGCGTACGGACTAGCCGAATCCACCCTCGCCGTCTCGGGCGTCCGGCCGGGAACACGCTCCCGAGTCGTCCGGCTCAAGACGGGGACAGCAAAAGACGGGGCACCGGTGGTCGTCGAGGAAACCGCCGAGCTCGGCGCGGATGCTGTCCGTGGCGGTGGATGGGTGACCGGGTGCGGGCAGCCGATCAGGAATACCACGGTGCGGATCGCCGATGAGCACGGCGCGGTTCTCCCGGACGGGCACTTGGGCGAGATTGTGGTATCAGGGCCATCGGTCGCCCAGGGCTACCAGCCAGCGGACCCCAGTGACCTGGTCTTTACGCCGGGACAGGTCACCACGGGCGATACTGGTTTCGTCCTGGACGGAGAAGTCTTCGTCATCGGGCGCGTCGGGGACAGCCTGAAGGTGCGGGGAGCATTCCTGCATGCCGAGGAGATCGAGGCCGATCTAGCCGTCCTCCCCGGGCTGCCGGCCGGCCGGGCCGCCGCGATCTTCGGGACGATAAGCGGCCGGGACGTCGCCGCAGTCCTGATCGAGGATTCCGCCTCGTCCTGGCTGGACGACGTGGTCGCGCTGCTGCGCAGCCGCACGGCTGGCCAGGCCCGGCTTGCCATTCTGACCGGCCGTCGCGGCGCCATCCTGCGGACGTCCAGCGGGAAGCCGCGCCGCCGGGTGATGTGGCGGCAGCTCATGGCCGGGGAAACCAGCTTCAGGCAGGTGTACTCGACCTGGCAAGCCGCCGATGGGCCTTGTCCCTGGGCGCACGCGGCCCTCCTCCCGGACCGCTGATACGTCGCCGCGCTCGGCTTCGCCGGGAAGCAGGCGGTCGAGCCAGCCGGGGACCCACCAATTGCGCCGGCCGAGTAGGAACATCGTCGCGGGCACGATGAGCAGCCGGATCACTGAGGCGTCGATGAGGACGCTGATAGCCAGGCCGAGCGCTAGCATCTTCACCACGACATTGGTGGTCATGACGAAGGCAAAGAACACGCCAGCCATGATCAGCGCCGCGCAGCTTATGACCCGCCCGGTGACAGCGAGGCCGTGCGCCACGCTGGCGTGTGCGTCTCCGGTGCGCAGCCAGGCCTCGCGGACCCGGGTGAGCAGGAAGACCTCGTAGTCCATAGACAGACCGAACACGATGGCGAACATCATCATCGGAACGTAGGACTCGATCGGCACCTTTTCGCTCACGCCGAGCAGCGAACTTCCCCAGCCCCACTGGAACACCGCGACGATGACGCCGAAGGCGGCGCCGATCGACAGCAGGTTAAGCACGGCGGCCTTCAGGGCGAGCACCGGGCTGCGGAAGAACAGCAGCAGCAGCACGAAAGCAGCCCCGATGATCGCCGCGATTAGAACCGGCAGGCGCCCGCCGACCACATCCCGAAACTGGAGCTGTCCCGCCAGCGAACCGGTGACATAGCCGCGTGCGTGGTCCTTGGATAGCACGCCCGGCAGCACCTGGTCCTGCAAGACCGTCATCAGATGACTGGTGGCGGCGGCCTGAGGACTGGTACCGGGCAGAACGGTCGCGTACAGCAGTGCCCCGTCCGGCGTCGCGCGGACGGGGGTGACCGAAGCGACGTCGATTGTGCGGACCAGCGCGGAATGCAGCGACGAAGCCAGGGACGGGAGACCGGCCCCGGTATCGGCGGTGCGTGGGCCGAGTTGGGCCACCACTGTCAGCGGCCCGTTTGCGCCGGGGCCGAAAGCGGCACTCAGAGTGTCGTACGCCTGCCTACTGCTGGACCCTGGCGGATCGGAGCCCGCGTCAACCTGGCCGAGCCGCATGCTGAAGGCCGGGATGGCCAGAATGGCGACGACGACGATGCCGACGACGAGGTAACGCCCGGGATGGGCGCCGATGCGCCTGGCGTAACGCAGCCAGCCGCCATGATCTGCCGACAGCTCGGCCCGGGGCCTGCGTACGCGGAACCGGTCGATGCCGCGGCCCGCCAGCCCGAGGAAGGCCGGGAGGAGGGTGACGGCCCCCAGAGCGGCGACCGTCACGGTCACGCTGGCGGCCAGACCGAGCTTGCCGATGTACGTGACGCCGGAGGCGTACAGGCTGAGGAGGGCAATGACCACGGTGAGGGCAGCGATGAGCACGGCCCGGCCGCTCGACGCCAGAGCCCGCCCAGTCGCTCGGGTGGAACCTGTTCCGTCCGTGACCAGCTGCCGGTACCGGGTCGTGACGAACAGAGCATAATCCAGGCCGACACCGAGGCCCATCATGATCGCCAGGACCGGCGACACCGTCGCGAACTTGATCACAGCGGTGAGCATCCCTACCACCGCGAGGCCCGTGAATGCACCGGCCAGAGCACTGATGACGGGTAGCACGGCCGCCGCGACGCTGCCGAAGCCGATCAAAAGGATGATCAGGGCAGCCACGATGCCGAATCCCTCGGAGCGACTGTCGCTGCCTCCCGGCCGTGCCGCCACGCCAAGCTGGCCACCGTAGCTGACCTCGACCCTGGCTCGGCGGGCGGGTTCTACCGCGCGGTCGACCTTCGCTATGTAGTGGGCGCCCAGTGTTTGCGGCGCGGCGGAGAAGTGCACGGTCGCATATGCGGTCCGGCCGTCCCGGGCAATGGTAGCCGAGCCGAGCGGATCGCTCACCGCCAGTACGTCCGGCAAGCGCTGGACACCAGCGACAGCCTGGCTTATAGCGCCCCGGTCCCTATCCAGGGACCCGGAGCGTACGGAGAAGACGAGCAAGCCGGTCTGGCCGCCCGCCGCCGGGGAGTGGGCGCGCAGGAGGTCGGCGCCCTCCTGAGCCGACGTCCCCGGCAGTGAGACGTCATCGCTGTAGTAGCCGCCCAAGAACCGGTGCCCCAGGATTGCCCCCGCGAGCACACCCAGCCAGACAATGATGACCAGCAAAGGATGCCGGGCGCTGTACCGTCCGATGCCGTACAGCACGGTGCCCGGTGGCTGGCTCACGAAGGCTCCTTCTGCGGCCTGTAACGACACCACCGAGCAGCCTGAACCGTAAAGGTTCAGGCTGCTCCCTCTTTCTATTCCTTCAGGCGCAGCTAACACCTGTCAAGGTTATGCTTCCGCGGAGAGCGCTCAGCGGGACACGTCGAGGTCGGCCGGGCCCGCCATGGTATGCGCAGGGACCGTGTCCCGCCTGCGGATCATCGCCAGCAGCGCATGCTCCTCGGCGATATAGGATCGCAGCCGAGCGCGCCGGGGTGCGGGTGGGCCTGCGAACGCCCTGCTGCCACCATCCGCAGGTCCGGACTGATGAGCAACCACGGAGCAAACATGGGCCGGATATAGTCTTCACTAGGGCATCCCGATAGGATAAAACCCCAGGTCAGAATGGGTGCGCCGCCAGGGACTCGAACCCCGAACCCGCAGATTAAGAGTCTGCTGCTCTGCCAGTTGAGCTAGCGGCGCGTGAAGAACGCTGTGATCCTAGCAGCAATGGGCGGAGCGTTGCGAATCGCGGACCACGGCCCGCGAGCGCCTGTGCCCAGCGTTAGGTGAGAGGGCCATGTGACCTTCACAAGAAATCTATGAAACGAGCAATATTCCGAACGGACAGTGGTAGCTCTGTCACGGATAGGTCCGCGCTACCGCTGGGCGTGACTACTATGTGTGGCTGAACCAGGTACGGAATCCAACCGTGAAGATGAGTATGCAAAGGCGAGGTTTGTGCGGGTGACGCATCCATGACCGACAGTAATGTCGCGCCGTCGGCATCTATCCCAGAACCGGCCCCAGCCTCACCGGCGCCACCCTCACCGGCGCCAGCCTCGCAGCTCACGCGACCGCCCGCCGCGGCCGGGACGCCAAGCCGGCTGGCCTGGCTTGACCTGCTGCGCGGGATCGCCGCGCTGTTCGTGGTCTTCGACCACCTGAGCTACTACCTGCTGCAGCACGTGCGGGCCGAGGTGTACAACTGGTTCGACGCGGGCAACTACGGCGTTTTCGTCTTCTTCATCATCAGCGGGTACATCGTGCCGGCGTCGCTGGAACGCAAGGGCAGCGTGCGCACGTTCTGGATCAGCCGCCTGTTCCGGCTGTACCCCCTGTACCTGCTCGCCGTGGGGATCGCGGTGACGCTGTACCTGGTGCACTTCGGGTCGCTGCGCGGCGAGGGCTCTGACCCGGAAGCATCGGTTCTGTCCCAGCTGCTGATGATGTCCAACGTGCTCGGCGGGGAGAACCTGCCGAACGTGGTCTGGTCGCTGTCCTACGAGATGATCTTCTACCTGCTGATCACCGCCTTGTTCATCGCCCGGGTGAATAAGCGCAGCAGCTGGTACGCGCTCGGCTTCGCTGTCGCCGCGGTGGCGATCGGTGGCCTGCTGCCGCAGGCCTACTTCACCCACAATCTGGCCACCCCGCGCCTGATCGCGCTGGTGGCGGACTTGGCCGTGCTGGCCGGACTGGCGTTCGCGGTCGTGCTGCGCGGCATGTCGCGCCTGCTCGGCGCGGCCATGGCCGCGGTGGTCGCGGTCACGCTGCTCGCCTTCAACGGCGGCTGGATCTGGCCGTGGGAAGCCCTGTCGATCCTGGCCCTCATGTTCACCGGGACGATGTTCTACCGGGCCGAACAGGGCCAGTATCCGTGGCCCCGGGCCATTGCGATCGGGGTGGGCGTGTTCGCCCTGACCATCACCGCCGGCCTGTGGCACAGCCACGCCTGGGACATGAGCGCGCACGCCGAACTTCTCTGGGAGCGTCGCTGGGTGTCCGCGTTCGCCCTGGCCGGCCTGACCTTCGGGGCAGGCCTGGGGCTCCGGCACGTGCGCTGGCCGCGGGCGCTGACCTGGCTGGGACTGATCAGCTACTCGGTCTACCTGCTGCATCCGCTGATCATCGAGTCATATCACCACTTCAGGTGGAGCCGTCAGTACCATCCGTTCTGGCTGCAGGTGCTGCTGGCCGCGGCGTTCCTGGTCGTCCTGATCGCGGTCAGCTCGGTGACGTACCTCCTGGTCGAACGGCCGATGCAGAAGGTTGGGCGCCGGGTGGGCTGGTGGCTGGATGCCCGGTTCGGTCCCGACCGGGTGCCCGACCACGTGCCCGCGTCCGCGGAACCGGCCTTGGCGGGCGGTTCCCGCCCGGCCGCCGAGTAGCTCGCCGTCATACGGCATCCTGGTGTCATGGCACCATTGCCGCTGCCGCCTCCGCGTGAACCCGGCGCACCCTACCGGGTCTGCCTCGTCTGCCTGGGCAACATCTGCCGCTCCCCCATGGCCGAGACGGTGCTGCGCGCGGCACTCGCCGAGGCCGGTCTCGACGGCGCGGTCGTGGTGGACAGCGCGGGCACGGGGGACTGGCACATCGGCCAGCCGATGAATCCGGGCGCCCGGGCCGCCCTGGCCACCCGCGGTTACGACGGTTCGGCCCACCGGGCCAGGCAGATCGAGCCCTCCTGGCTGGCCCGGCGCGATCTCGTCCTCGCGATGGACGCGCGCAACCTGGCGGACCTGCGGCGGATGGCCGGGGCGAAGGACAGTGACCGGATCCGGTTGTTCGGCGAGGTGGGCGGGCTGCGGCGGCGGGACGAAGCCGATGGCGCCGAGATTCCCGACCCGTACGGCGGCAACGCGGCCGAGTTTGGCTACGTGCTTGACCTGCTCGGCAGCGCCGCGCCGGTCATCGCGAGCCGGCTGGCGCGACGGCTCGAACCCGCGGCCGACGGCCGCGACGCTCCGGCGTGAGCCCTGGGACCGCAAGCCAGATCGCGCGGCTATCCGGCCTCAACGTCCGCGAGGCGCGCCAGGTCGGCTCCCAGCACGGTTATCAGCACTTCATGATCACCCTCGCGGGCGGCCAGCGCGCGTTCGCCAAAGTAGCCTCCGACCCGGCGACTCCCGCCTCCGACCCGGCGACTCCCGCCTCCGACCCGGCGACTCCCGCCTCCGACGCGGCGACTCCCGCCCACGCCGCGGCGTTCGCCGCTGAGGCGAACGGCCTGCGCTGGCTGGGTGAGCCAGGCGCCGTTCCGGTCCCTGAAGTGCTCGCCGCGGAACCGGCCGTCCTCGTCATCTCGATGATCACGCCGGGCCAGGCGACGCCCGAGGCCGCGTTCCGGTTCGGCGCCGAACTCGCCCGGCTGCACGCGGCCGGAGCGGACAGCTTCGGTGCGCCCTGGCGGGGATTCATCGCCAGCCTGCCGCTGGACAACACCCAGCAGTCCCCAGGTGCCGACACCCAGCAGTCCCAATGGCCCGACTGGTACGCGACCCGAAGGCTGCTTCCTT
>Ga0302177_10001176_pt1 | contig 18955 bp, 15 predicted proteins | sample I_Palsa_E1_2_FD_198780 | JGI IMG/M metagenome (GOLD analysis project Ga0302177, IMG submission 198780) | Peat permafrost microbial communities from Stordalen Mire near Abisko, Sweden - I_Palsa_E1_2 | ecosystem: Environmental > Terrestrial > Soil > Palsa > Peat permafrost | place: Sweden... | reverse complement strand
CCCGGATCACGGCGTCGGTGACCATCAGCGCGCCGTACTGACTACAGCGGTTGGTGCCGGCCAGCATGCCCATCAGCGTGGCGTGCAGGCAGAATCCCGCCAGCCCGACGCTGAGCAGGCCGACAGAAAGCCAGTGCGCTTGCGCGAACACCCGACTGCTCCACAGCGGTGAGCTGCCGGCGATCACGGCTGCGGCGCCGATCCCGACCAGGCCCGCGACCCGCAGCGGGTGGGTGCGCCGGCCCGGCAGTATCTCCGTGGAGCCGGCCGAGCGGATTTCCCGGGTGGTCTCTTGCAGCAGGCCGTTGGCGGCGCCGGTGACCAGTCCGAATGATCCCCAGAAGACCGCGAAAACCGAGAAGCCGGCCGGCGCCAGATCGCGGGCGGCCAGGTAGACCACCGCGTAGCCGCACACCGCGGTCACGGCGGTCGCGGTACCCACGCGGGCCACGCTGCTGCGCGCGATCGGGCTGGCGAAGGCTCCCACACCGGGGGTGCCGCCCACTTCGGTCACGGTTTGAAACTACTCACAGCCTTTACCGCGCAGCGCACGCCGCGACGACGTCGACCTGACAGACTGATCGGCGGAGGGGAGTATTCCTCGGCCACGGAGTCGTCATCACGTCGCCCAGTTCGGGTGACCGGCCCGCGGGCCGTCGCTACCGACGGTGGAAGAGACCTCTGGTTGTCAACGACCGGAGGTATCCCGATGCACGTCTCCCTGCTGGAGTGGATTGTCACCCTGGCCGCCACGACCGCGGTCCTGCTATTCGACGTCCTGGTGATGGCGTGCGGATCAGGCGAACCGACGATGCGCCGATCCGCGCTTGGATTGTCGGCTTACTGCGGCCTCGCGGTGTGCTTCGGAATCTGGACGTGGTACTTCCACGGCCGGCAGTTCGCGGTGCAGTTCTTCGCCGGGTGGGTCACCGAATACAGCCTGTCGGTCGATAACCTGTTCATCTTCGTCATCATCATGACGAGCTTCGCCGTACCCAGGGTGTATCAGCGGCAGGCCCTGTTCGCCGGCATCGTGATCGCGCTGATTTTCCGCGGTATCTTCATCGCCCTCGGCGCGGCGGCGATTGCCCGGTTCTCCTGGGTGTTCTACATTTTCGGCGCGTTCCTGGTGTACACCGCGCTGCGATTGGCGCGCGGCGTCACGCATGAGACAGACGCGGAGAACGCGGTGGTCCGGTTCGCGCGCAACCACCTGAACGTCACCGAAACCTGGCACGGTGCAAAGCTTGTCGTGAAAGATGGATCGCGACGGTCGGCGACCCCGATGGCTCTGGTGGTCCTCGCGCTGGGCGCCACCGACCTGATCTTCGCCCTCGACTCCATCCCCGCGATCTACGGTCTCACCAGCGAGCCCTATTTGGTGTTGGCCGCCAACGTCTTCGCGCTGATGGGCCTGCGGCAGCTGTACTTCATCGTCGAGGGGCTGCTGCGGCGGCTGGTCTACCTGTCCAAGGGGCTCGGCGTCATCTTGTTGTTCATCGGGGTCAAGCTGATACTGCACGCGCTACGCGGGAACGATCTGTCATTCATCAACGGAGGCAAGCACATTGACGTCCCGGAGATACCGACGTCGATCAGTCTCGCGGTGATCGCCGCGACCCTTGCCGTGGCCGCGGCCGCCAGCGTCTACGCCACCCGCGGCGACGGGACGGACGAGCCGGGCTAGGCCTCGATTTGGGCAGCGATGCGTCGCTCGATGCCGGCCCGCGCGGCCGCCGGCAACGCGATCAGTCCCTCGAGTTCGCGGCCTGCCCGGGCGTAGGCGCTCTGCCGTTCCTGCGGAGATGCGGCCTCGTCTTGGGCCAGCCGCAACAGGTTCTGGGCTCGCGCCAGCCGTTGTTGGTCGTCTTCGGAGAAGTCGCTGCGGCGCCGGCGGATCGCTTCGGTTTCGGCGATTTCGAATGCGCTGACGTACTCGTGCACGGCGTCGCGGTATTCGAGGTGTGCGCTGCGATCGCTGAGCACGTCATCGGGCCGCTCCGGACGCAGCAGGTCGGCCCGCTGCTTGGCCTTGTGGAAGGCGACGGTCAGCGGATTGCGCATATCGGTCATGAGGGGGAAGTCGAGTAATCTGGCGATGTCGACCTCGTATTCCAGCCATCGGGCGTCGGTCCGATCGTGCGCGGCAAGGAGTTTGACGACCTCGCGGCGCTGGCCGTCCGCATTGTCTCGCCCGCGACCGGACGCTTCGGCGATCGCGATCTTGGCCTGCTGCTTCAGCCGATACCGTTCGAGTCGCCGATCAGCCCTGCGCTCGTTGGCGGCGGCGATCGCTCGCACGCCTCCGCCGATCGCCCCGCCGAGCGGGAAGATCAGCCACCAGAAATTCGCAGCGAAATGAAGCGGGCCCACCTAGTCAGGATGCCACCGCGGCACTGCGGCTTCGACCCAACAGCGTTCGCTCAGAGCCGAACGCCGCGAGTCAGTGGCCTTCGGTCTTGAACCGCTCGATCGAACGCAGCACCTCGGCCTCGGCTTCGGCGCGGCCCACCCAGTCGGCGGCCTTCACGAACTTGCCCGGCTCCAGCGCCTTGTACTGCGAGAAGAAGTGCTTGATCTCGTCGAGCTCGTGCTGCGGGACGTCGGCGATGTCCTGAATGTGGTCCCAGCGATGGTCTTTAGCGGGCACGCACAGCACCTTGTCGTCGCCGCCGGCCTCGTCGGTCATCTGGAACATGGCGACCGGCCGAGCCTTCACCACGACGCCCGGAAACACCGACTGCGGAAGCAGGACCAACGCGTCCAGCGGGTCGCCGTCCTCGCCCAGCGTGTCGTCGATGAAGCCATAGTCAGTCGGGTAGACCATCGACGTATAGAGGTAGCGGTCCAGAAAAACCCTGCCAGTTTCGTGGTCGACCTCGTACTTGTTGCGTTGACCCTTGGGGATCTCGACGGTCACATCGAATTGCACCGGCCCGGCTCCTTCGCCTGAGAATTGTCGCTTGACGTCGATCGTAGGGCTCCCGCACCACGACCGTCCGCGGGGGCTTGGGCACAATAGGCGGATAGAAGTCAGGAGAGTCATGCGTCCCACCACGTGGCGTACGTCTACGCACCTGATCGTGGGGGTGGGCGTGCTGGCAATCGTTGCCGCCTTGGTGGCTGCGGCTGCGCTGCTCACCGGCAGTGGCCGCGGCGTCGGCGGCCCGAAGGTGCCGCCACCGCCGCAGGCCGTCACCGCCAAGCCGGGCGTCGTCCCGGTAGCCGACAGCGCCGCGACGCCGACCAAGTCCGGTCTGGCCGCAGCCTTGGCGGCGGTGGTGGCCGACCCCAACCTGGGCAAGCTGGGCGGCCGGGTCACCGACGCGGTGACCGGCGAAGAACTGTGGAGCCAATTCGACGACCTGCTCCTGCAGCCGGCGTCCACCAACAAGACCTTGACCAGTGCCGCGGCGCTGCTGGCGCTGGACCGCAACGCGCGGGTGACAACCCGCGTCGTAGCCGCCGATCAACCCGGGACTGTCGTGTTGGTCGGCGGGGGCGACCCGACGCTGTCGGGTGCGCAGCCCGGACAGGACACCTGGTATCACGGCGCGGCGCGGATCAGCGATCTCGCCGACCAGGTGCGTCGTAGCGGAGTGACGCCGACCGCCGTGCAGGTGGACACGTCGCTGTTCAGCGGCCCGACCTTCGCGCCCGGCTGGGACCCGGCCGATATCGAGGGTGGCGACATCGCGCCGATCGAGTCGGCGATGCTCGACGCCGGACGGATCCAGCCGGCGACCGACGAGTCGCGGCGATCGGTGACGCCGGCTCTGGACGCGGGACGCGCGCTGGCCAGCGCGCTGGGCGTCGACCCGCAGCAGGTGACCGTGACCGGCCATTCCGCCGGCTCCGGCGCGCGGCAATTGGCCGCGGTCCAGTCGGCCCCGCTGATCGACCGGCTCAACGAGATGATGAACGTCTCCGACAACGTGATGGCCGAGTGCATCGCCCGCGAGGTGGCCGCATCCATGCAGCGTCCACTGAGCTTCGCCGGCGCCGTCGACGCGGTGACCAACCGGCTGAGCACCGCGCACATCGACACCGGCAGCGCGATCTTGCGCGATTCCAGCGGCTTGTCGGTCGAAGACCGCCTCACCGCAAAAATCCTCGACTCGGTCGTGCAAGCGGCAGCCGGATCCGGCCAGCCGGCATTGCGGCCGTTGCTGGACTTGTTGCCGATCGCCGGAGGCAGCGGCACGCTGTCGGATCGCTTCATCGACGGCACTCCCGCCGGCTCCGGGCCTGCCGGCTGGTTGCGTGCCAAAACCGGCTCGCTGACCGCGATCAACGCGTTAGCTGGGGTGGTGACTGATCGCAGCGGGCGGGTGCTGAGCTTCGCGCTGATCTCCAATGACGCCGGGATGTCCGGCCGCACGGCGATCGACGCGGTGGCCGCGACCCTATGGTCGTGCGGGTGCGTCGCGTGACCGCCTCAGCGGACTTGACGGTCGGGCGCACGGTCGACTGGGGATTCGCGGCGACGGTCGGCCAATGGCTGGCCCGCCCGGGCCCGTCGGCCACCGATTACACGCGGCGCCAAGTGGTCGAAAACCTGGCCACCGCTGCCAAGGCGGCTGAACCGCCGGTTCGCGAGGTCACCGGTCTGCACACCGAGGGCGCGGTGCCCGAGGCCCGAATCGTCGACCGGCCGGGGTGGATTCGGGCGGCCGCCGAGTCGATGCGGGTGATGACCGGCGGAACGGACAAGCCGCGCGGAGCGATCAGCGGACGGGTCACCGGAGCGCAGACCGGCGCCGTGCTGGCATTCGTCTCATCGGGCATCCTCGGCCAGTACGATCCGTTCAGCGACGGCGGCGCCCTGTTGCTGGTCTACCCGAACGTCATCGCGGTCGAACGCCAATTACGGCTTGAGCCTTCGGATTTCAGGCTGTGGGTATGCCTGCACGAGGTCACCCACCGCGTGCAGTTCACCGCCAACCCGTGGCTGTCGGGTTACATGTCGCAAGCGTTGGGTGTGCTGACACAGGAGGGCAGCGACGACGTCGCGCAGGTGGTGAGCCGGCTGGCCGATTTCGCCCGCGGTCGTGGCGACTCCTCACCAGGCGACCCGAACTCGACGGGCATCCTCGGGTTGCTGCGCGCCGTGCAGTCCGACCCGCAACGCGAAGCGCTGGATCAGCTGTTGGTGCTCGGCACGCTGCTGGAGGGCCATGCCGACCATGTGATGGATGCCGTTGGGCCCGTTGTGGTTCCGTCAGTGTCCACTATCCGGTCCCGCTTCGACGAGCGACGGACCCGCAAACAGCCGCCGCTGCAACGGCTGCTGCGCGCGTTGCTGGGCATCGACGCCAAACTGAGCCAGTACACCCGGGGTAAGGCGTTCGTCGACCATGTGGTGGATCGAGTCGGAATGGCACGGTTCAACACCGTCTGGACGAGTCCGGAGACCTTGCCCCGGCCGATTGAGATCGAATACCCGCAACGATGGATCGACCGGGTGCTGTAGCCGAACTCCGCGCGGTGGTGGCGGCGTTCGCGACAGAATTTCTCGACACCGCCGATCACTGGTGTGTGGCGTTATCTGGAGGCCCGGATTCGTTGGCGCTCACCGGTGTCGCGGCGACGGTACTGCCGACCACCGCACTGATCGTCGACCATGGTTTACAGTCCGGGTCGGCAACTGTGGCCGCAACCGCGCAGCGACAGGCCGAGTATTTGGGATGCGTTGACGCTCAAGTACTTTGCGTGCAGGTAGGCAATGAAGGTGGCCCGGAGGCCGCGGCCCGTAACGCCCGCTACATTGCGTTGGCGGACGCTCGTCGCGACCGGCCCGTGTTGTTGGCCCACACTCTCGACGACCAGGCCGAGACGGTGTTGCTCGGCCTTGGTCGCGGCTCGGGTTCCCGGTCGATCGCCGGCATGCGCCCCTACGACCCACCCTGGTGCCGGCCGCTGCTGGGTGTGCGGCGCGAGGTGACGCATGCCGTCTGCGCAGAGCTGGGGCTGAACGTCTGGCACGACCCGCACAACACCGACCGCCGCTTCACCCGCAGCAGGCTGCGCCTCGAGGTGCTGCCGCTGATGGAAGAGGTGCTCGGCGGCGGTGTGGCGGAGGCGCTGGCTCGCACGGCGACCGCGTTGCGCGGGGACACCGAGCTGATCGATTCGCTGATCGCCCAAGCGATGTCCGCTGCGGCAACCCCCAACGGGCTCGCCACCGAGGCGTTGACGGCGCTGCCCGACCCGGTTCGTCGCGGTGTCATCCGCAGCTGGCTGCTCGCCGGCGGCGCGATCGGGTTGACTGACAAGCAGATCCGCGGGGTGGACACGCTGGTCACCGCCTGGCGCGGCCAGGGCGGGGTGGCCGTCGGCTCCGCATTGCGCAAACAGCGGCTGGTTGCCGGTCGCAGTGGCGGGGTCTTGACGTTGCACCGGGAACCGGTCTAGTCGGCCAGCGTTGGTTTCCGGCCCGACGACGTGGCACGCTGTGCTCGTGGCAGCGGAATCGCCGGAGCTCTACCCGGGGGACATCAAGTCGGTCCTGCTAGGTGAAGAGCAGATCCAAACCCGCATCGCCGAGCTCGGAGCGCAGATCGGCGCGGACTACCGCGAGCTGGCCGCCGCCGATGATCGAGACCTACTGCTGATCACCGTGCTTAAAGGTGCCGTTATGTTCGTCACCGACCTGGCCCGCGCGATCCCACTGCCGACCCAGTTCGAGTTCATGGCGGTCAGCTCCTACGGATCGTCGACGTCCTCGTCGGGCGTGGTGCGGATCCTCAAGGACCTGGACCGCGACATCAACGACCGGGATGTGCTGATCGTCGAGGACGTGGTCGACTCTGGCTTGACCCTGTCCTGGTTGCTGCGCAACCTGGCCACCCGGCATCCGCACTCGCTGCGGGTGTGCTCGCTGCTGCGCAAGCCCGATGCGTTGCGGGCCAACACCGAGATTGCCTACGTGGGTTTCGACATCCCCAACGAGTTCGTGGTCGGCTACGGCCTGGACTACGACGAGCGCTACCGCGACCTGCCGTACATCGGAACATTGGACCCGAGGGTCTACCAGGACTGAGTCCGGTCCGTCGGCGTGCGCGCAGCGCGACCGCAACTTATCATCTGAACATTCTGTGTACGCCAGGCGAACAGCTCGGGGTCGATGCCGGCACGGCAGGGAGGCGTCGTGTTTGGCCAATACGTCGGATACGTGTCGGGCGATGACGGCATGTACGGATTTCTGTGCCGGATCGTCCGTGAACAACTGGGTGTGTACGAACGGAACCCGGCGTTTCGCGCTTTTCGGCTGCGGGGCAGCAACGAGGTCTACGCGTACGAGGAAAAGCACAGCCGAGCGCGGGTGATCTGCAAGTTCTTCGGACCCAGGTTCGGCTGGGACCGCGATCGTGCAGCGCGGGCAGCCTATCGGGAGTTCGACGCGATGCAGGGGCTGCGAAGCTATGACCTGGTGGGCTCACCGCATCACGTGGTGCGGCCACTGGGCGTGGACTTGGATCTCAACAGTGTGCTGGCCATCGAGTTCTATCCCGGCGAGCAGTTCAGTCACGCGATCAGCGACTGCATTCGCCGTCACAACGACAGCCATCTGTATTGGCGTCTGAAATCGCTGGCGTATTTTCTTGCCACTCAACATAATAGGACGGCCAACTGCGCCACGGTCGACTTCGACGTCGACTGCCAGTACTTCAGCAGCTTGGTTTACAAGTTGAAGGACCGGAACCGCGTCGGCGCGTGGGACGCCGATGAATTGCTGTGGCTTCAGGGGCTATGGCGAGACAGGACGTCGATGTGGGGTGATCGGCAGGTGTGGCTGCACGGCGATGCAACCCCGGCCAATTTTCTGTTCGGCCATGGCCTCGACGTGGCAGCGATCGACCTCGAGCGGGCCAGGTGGGGCGACCGGATGTTCGACATCGGTAGGGTCGCCGGCGAGATGCAGCATGCATTCATGTCGGCGACCGGCAAGCCCGACCGCGCGGAGCCGTTCATCGGTCATTTCCTATGGGAATACTGCTGCCATTTCCCCGACCGCGACGCAGCGTTCCGGTCCATCACCGCGCGACTGCCGTACTACATGGCGATGAATCTCCTGCGGGTGGCCCGCAACGATTACGTCTGCGATCACTACGGCGATAAGCTTGTCCGGCAGTCCAAGCGGCTGCTGCAGGCGAGTTGATCGTGGCCACAGCACTGACCGGAGTGACCGCTGTCGCATTCGACGTCAATGGCACGCTTGTGCATATCCGTACCGATGAGCACCGCGAGGACATATTCCGGTCGATCGGGCACTTTTTGACCTACCAAGGCATCGATATGCGGCGACACGAGGTGCGTGACGAGTATTTCGGTCGTCTTAAGCGCCAGCAGCGGGAAAGCCCGCATCAGTATCCGGAATTCGATGCGGTAGCGATCTGGCGTTCGATCGTCGACGACTATGCCAGCGACTACACCCGCGCGTTATCGCCGGATCGTTTCGCCCAACTACCGCTGACGCTGGCGGAGATCTACCGCGGGGTGTCGCGCAAGAAACTGAAACTGTATCCACATGTGCGGGAGGTACTCGAACATTTGCGGCAGCGGTTTCCCCTGGCGATCGTCACCGATGCTCAAACTGCCTACGCCCGTGGCGAACTGCACAAGGTAGGGCTGACAGATTATTTCGACCCCATCATCGTTTCCGGTGACCATGGCTTCCGTAAACCGGACCCGAGACTGTTCGAATATGCGTTGGAGGGACTCGGGGTTCCGGCCGCGCAAACCGCCTACGTCGGCAACGACATGTTCCGCGATGTCTATGGTGCGCGTCAGGCCGGAATGCGGACCATAATGTTCGACTCAGATCAGGGCACAAAGCACTACGAAGACTGCGCGCCCGATTATCGCATCACTGACCACCGAGAGCTGCTGCAGATCATGGGGATCGGTCAGTGACGACCGGCGCCGTCGCTGATGGCATTGAGAACCGCGAGGGCACCGGCGTCGAGACGTACACGTCGAATTCGAATTCACCGGAACGACCCGAAGACCTGTCGTCGCCGAAACACGACGGTGACAGACTGGCGAATCCCTCGAGCGGCTAACTAACCGGGAGCGTGACGCATCGCCATGACTGATCTGGTGCACAAATCATTCGGCGGCATTCCCGCCAGCCGCGGAACTGCCCGCACAGTACCGAGCGCGGCGCGCACCGGAATGTCGGCCGGAGCGCTGCGGCAGGCCATCAGTGATCACTTGGTGTACTCGATCGCCAGGCCTGCGTCGGTGCTGACGCCGGAGCACTACTACCGTGCGCTTTCGCTGGCGGTACGCGATCGGATGCAGCAGCGCTGGATGGCCACCACCCAGGACTGGCTCAAGCTTCCGAACAAGGTGACGTGCTATCTGTCGGCCGAGTTCCTGATGGGTCCGCAACTTGGCAACAACCTGCTGAACCTCGGGATCGAGGACGCAGCGCGGCAAGCCTTGGCGGAGTTGGGTCAAGACCTCGACATCATTATGTCCTGCGAAAAAGAGCCGGGACTGGGCAATGGCGGCCTCGGTCGACTCGCCGCCTGCTATCTCGACTCACTGGCCACCCTCGAGCGGCCGTCCATCGGATACGGCATCCGCTACGAGTTCGGGATCTTTGAGCAGGAGATCCGCGACGGCTGGCAGGTCGAAAAGACGGACAACTGGCTGGTTTACGGTAATCCGTGGGAGATCGACAAACCCGATGCCAGCTACATCGTCAACTGGGGCGGCTTCACCGAGCAGTATGAGGACGACGCGGATCAGACCCACACTCGCTGGGTCCCGCAACGAGTGCTCAAAGGTGTCTCCTACGACACCCCGATCCAGGGCTACGGCGTTAATACCTGCAACACGTTGACGTTGTGGAGCGCGCGGGCGGTGGAATCCTTTGCGCTGGAAGTCTTCAACACTGGCGACTTCTACAAGGCGGTCGACGAGGAGGTCGTCTCGGAGACCGTCTCTAAAGTGCTCTACCCCAACGACGAACCCGAAGCCGGCAAACGGCTGCGGTTGCTGCAGCAGTACTTTTTCGTGACGTGCTCCTTGCAGGACATCCTGCGGATCCATCAGGAGCGAGTTGGGCAACCGTTGAGCAAACTGCCGCAGAAGTGGGCGATCCAACTCAACGACACGCACCCGTCGATCGCTGTCGCCGAATTGATGCGGTTACTGGTCGACGAGCACTCGATGAATTGGGACCGTGCATGGGAGATCACGGTGGCCACTTTCGGCTACACGAATCACACACTGTTGCCCGAGGCGTTGGAAACCTGGCCGCTGTCGATGTTCGGGGAGGCACTGCCCCGGCACCTGAAGATCATTCTTAGGATCAATGAGAACTTCCTCGACGAGGTGCGCGCGCGTTTCCCCGGCGACGAAGACCGGATACGCCGGATGTCGCTGATCGGCGAAGATGGCGGCAAATGCGTGCGCATGGCGCACTTGGCCACCGTGGGCAGTCACGCGGTCAACGGTGTGGCCGCATTGCATTCGGAGCTGTTGAAAGCCAGTGTGCTCCAAGATTTTTACGAGTTGTGGCCGCAGCGATTCGGCAATGTGACCAACGGTGTGACGCCGCGGCGATTCTTGGCGCTGGCCAACCCCGGATTGCGAGAGCTGCTTGACGAGACGATCGGCGATGGCTGGCTGACGGATCTGGAGCGGCTGCGTGGGCTGGAAGCCTACGTCGATGACCGCGCTTTCCGGGAGAGCTGGCGAGACGTCAAGCGCGCCAACAAGGCTCGGCTCGCGGAATACCTGCACGCGGTGGCGGGCATCGAGCTTGACCCGACCTGGCTGTTCGACGTACAGGTCAAGCGGATTCATGAATACAAGCGCCAGCACCTGAACGTGCTGCACATCATCACCCTGTACCACCGGCTCAAGAAGAACCCCGGTCTGTCGATTCCGCCTCGGGCGTTCATCTTCGGCGGCAAGGCCGCGCCGGGGTATTTCATGGCCAAGCGGATGATCAAGCTGATCAACTCGGTCGGCGCGACCGTGAACTCCGACCCGGACGTAAACCGGTTCATGAAAGTCGTTTTCGTGCCCAACTTCAATGTGCAGAACGCGCACTTGATCTATCCGGCCGCCAATCTGTCCGAGCAGATCTCCACCGCAGGTAAGGAAGCCTCCGGCACTGGAAACATGAAGTTCATGATCAACGGCGCTTTGACCATCGGCACACTGGACGGCGCCAACGTGGAGATGCTGGAGGAGGCGGGCGCGGAGAACTTCTTCTTGTTCGGTCTGAACGAGGAAGAAGTGGCCCGCGTCTACGCAGAGGGCCACCGCCCGTCGACGTACATCGACCGGGACTCCGAGCTCGCCGAAGTGCTCGACCTCATTGCCGACGGGCATTTCACCGACGGCGACACCGAGATCCTGCGTCCCGTCGTAGATTCACTCCGCTACCATGACCCGTTCCTGGTGCTCGCCGACTACCGCTCCTACGTGGACTGCCAGGCTGCTGTTGGCGACGCCTGGCAGGACGCGGAGGCGTGGTCTCGCATGTCGATTCTCAACGCGGCACGCAGTGGCAAGTTCTCCTCCGACCGCGCGATCGCTGAGTACTGCGAAGGAATTTGGGACGTGGCGGCGATGAAAGTGCAGCTGTGACGCTGGCGGTTAACGCAGCTCCCAGACCGCGGTAACCGAAAAGCTTACCGTTTGTTGCCCGGGCTCCAGCGGAACAGCGGACGCCATCCGACCCCGCATCGGCGCGGGTACCGGGGGCGTCGCGCCCGACGTTTCCGAGATCGACAGGATCTTGCCCAGTCCGAGCCCGGACAATTGCGCGTACTGCGCGGCACGGTCTTTGGCGTCGGCAAAAGCATGCGCCCGCGCATCTTTCACCAGCTGCGAATCATCGGCGATGGAGTAGCTGACCGAGTTGATCCGGGTCGCGTCGCCGCCGGTTCCGACGATGACGGCCAGTAGGCGCGACGCGGTGCCGGCGGGGTGGATCTTGACCCGGATCGAGTTGGCGGCCCGATACCCGGTGATGGTGCCGCCGGCATTGTCGTATTGCGGTTGCAGGCTCACATCGGTGGTGCTGATGTCCTTGCGGTCGACGCCGGCGTTGGCCAGCGCATCGATGACCGCCTGCTGGCGGTTGTTGGTCTGATCCATCGCCGCGGTGACGTCGCGGGCGGTGAACTCGATGCCGACATCCGCGGTGAGCGTGTCCGGGACGCCTTGTACGTGGCCGGAGCCGACGACGGTCACCTGGCGCGGGTTGTCGCCGACCCGTTCCGGGCTGTGGTCGCAGGCCGATGCCGCTGCGGCGAGACCCAATGCGAGCACGAGAAGAATCGGCGTTTTGGCGCGTTGGCTGAGGGGCATGCTTGGCACCCTAGTCGCGGGTGACGGGCACCGAGTTGGCCTCGCCGTTGAGGGCGCTGTGCCGGCGGCCCCACATCAGGTAATAACTCAGCGCCACCGCCAACCATCCGCTGAAGGCGATCCAGGTGTACCAATGCAGGCTGAATAGGATGTAGGCGCAGGCCGCGATCGACAGGACCGGGGTCACCGGATACCCCGGCACCTTGAAGCCGCGCGGCAGATCCGGCTCCTGAATCCGCAGGATGATCACCCCCGCTGACACCACAATGAACGCCGTCAGCGTGCCGATCGACACGATTTCGGCCAGCCGGTCCAACGGCACGACCGCGGCCAGCACCGCCACCGCGAACGCCACGATCATGGTGTTATGCACGGGCGTCATCGTGCGCGGATTCACCTTCGCGAACGTCGCCGGCAGCAGCCCGTCGCGGCCCATCGTGAACAGGATTCGGGTCTGGCCGTACAACGTCACCAGCGTCACGGAGAATATCGAAATCACCGCTCCGGCAGCCACAATGGTGCTGCCCGCAGTATTGCCGGTGATGTGGTCCAAGATCACCGCCAGCACCGCTTGTTCGCCCTTGAAGTCCTGCCACCGCTGTGCGCCGACGGCGGCGACCGAGACGAGTAGGTGGATTGCCGTGACGATCAGCAGGGCGGCGATGATCGCGCGCGGCATGGTGCGTTGCGGGTCCTTGACCTCGTCGCCCGCGGTGGATACCGCGTCGAGACCGATGTAGGCGAAGAAGATCGTGCCTGAGGCCAAGCTGATGCCGGATAGGCCGAAAGGCGCCAGATCCTTGAAGTTGCCGGCGTTGAATGCGGTGAACGCGATCACCGAGAACAACACCAGCACGCTGATCTTGATCACCACCATCACGGCATTCGCCTTGGCGGATTCGCTTGCACCGCGGATCAACAGCAGCGCGCACATCGCCACCAGCGCAATCGCCGCCAGGTTCACGACGCCGGGTTCTGGGTCCCACGGCGCCGCTGAAATAGCATGTGGCAGAACAAAACCGAAGACATTGTCGAGAAACTTGTTGAGATACTGGCTCCAGCCGACGGCCACCGCGGCGGTGGACACGCCGTACTCGAGCAGCAAGCAGGCCGCGACTCCCATTGCCGCGAACTCTCCGAGCGTGGCGTAGGCATAGGAGTAGGCCGATCCGGAAACCGGTACCGCCGAGGCCAGTTCGGCGTAACAGATCGCGGCCAGACCCGCCGCGGCGCCGGCAATGAGGAACGAGATGACCACCGCCGGCCCGGCTTGCGGTACCGACTGCGAGAGCACGATGAAGATCCCGGAGCCGACGGTTTCGCCGACACCGAACATCGTCAGCAGGAAAACGCCAAGGCTGCGTTGCAACTGGTCCGAGGCGCCGACGGCGACCGGGGCTCCGCTCACCGGACGGCGCCGCAGCATCTGCCGTCGCAAGCTGAGCGCCGGCGTTGGCATCGTGCCTCCTCCGGAGGATTGGTGGTGGACCCGCCGCGACACTCCGGCGACTGCTCCACATCCTGCTCAGCTGTGGTGAGCTAGCCAGCTTGGCTCAACATAACGCACAGATGTCCCGGTTGCCTGACAACGGCGCGGCCAAAGCGGCCGTCGTCTACGGGGTGACCAGTATCTTGCAGTGCCGTTCGGGGTCGGCGAGATCGTCGAACGCCGCGCCGACGTCCTCGAGGCCGACGTCGCCGGTGATCATCGGGGTGACATCGATGTCGCCTTCGGCGATCGCCCGCAACGACTCACCAAACTCGTTCGGGTCGTAGGCGAGAACGAACTGCACGTTGATCTCCTTGGCGATCGCGAAGAACGGGTGCACAGTGTCGGCTTGCATGCAGACGCCGACGACGACCAGCCGCGTGCCGTGCCGGGCACGGCGCATCACGTCATCGATGATGCCGGGCACGCCGACGGCGTCGAAGACCACCACCGGGTGAACGCTGTCGAACGGCGAACTCTGCGCGGGATCGATGGTCTGATGCGCGCCCATCGTAGTGGCGAGTTCGCGCCGCTTCGGTGAAAAGTCGGCTGCCGCAATCGACTCGACTCCGCGGGCCCGCAGCGAGGCGATGACGGCGATGCCGATCGGTCCGCAGCCGAGCACCAGCGCGGTCTCGCCGGGCTGGACGGCGGATTTGTTGACGGCATGTAGCCCGACCGCCATCGGCTCGGTGAGCGCGGCGTGCTGCGGGCTGAGCCCGTTGGGAATACGCAGCAGCAGCGGCGCCGAAAGCAGCATCCGCTCCGCGTAGCCGCCCAGGGTTTTGTTGCTGTAGACGATCGGTTCGACGCGCTTGCCCGACATCAGCACCGGAATCGACGTGACAAGGGTTCCGGGCGAATGGGTTTCGGTGTCGGGCCCGGCCTCGACTACCTCCGCGCTGAACTCGTGGCCCATGAAGACGTCGTGGCCCAGGTCGACGTTCATGCCGCCGCCGGCCGCACTCGACATCTGACCGCTCAACGACAGCACCTCGACGCCATGGGCGGCGAAATGCAGGTCCGTACCGCAGATTCCACACGACCGCACCGCCACCAGAACCTGACCGGGACCGGGCACCGGATCGGGCACGTCGCCGCGGTACACCATGCGGCCTTCCCGCAGGACCGCGGCGCGCATCAGTTGCTCCTGTTTTCCGTCGCGCGTTCGCCGACGTGCTCGGTGATCGCCTTCACGACAGCTTGTCCCGCACGCCCGATCAACTCCTCGCGTTTGTCCTTGGCCCACTCATGAGATGACCGGGCCGCTTCGAGTTGACCCTTGAAGTGCGGAATGACCTTGCGGGCCATCAGTTCATAGCAGTGGTGGGTCGCCTCGGGCGAGGCCCAGTCGTGACCGAGCATCAGCAACGTCCCGAATCCACCGGACCGCTCCAGCAGGTCTTCGATATGTTCGATCGCGTCGTCGGGGCTGCCGATGCAGCAATTGCCCTTGGCCGCATAGTCTTCGACGAACTCATACGGCGTCTGCGATCCTTCGACCTCGTTGGCCAGTGGGACGAACCCGGCGGCGCCGAAGTAGACGGCGAAATCCTGCAAGCCATAGGTGCAGTCGTCGATCGCCTTTTCGCGGGTGTCGGCGACATGCATGATCGACAGCACGCGCCAGTCGGAGCGACTCGGCTCGTCGCGGCCGACCTTGGCGGCCTGCTGCTGCACTACCTCCCAGGTGTTGTCCAGCGCCGCGTAGCCGCCGGGAACGGACATCGACAGCGAAAGCAGCGACGTGCCCATAGCTCCGGCCAGTCGCGGGCCGGACGGCGAAATCATTGCTGCCGTTGATATTTCGGGGTATGGCCAGGTGTAGGGCCGGATATGCAATTGCGCGTCACGCAAGGTGAACCAGTCCGAGTGACGGCTGATCCGCTCGCTCGGTCCGGCGCGGAACAGCGCCAGTATCGCCTCCAGCGATTCCTGCATCATCCGGCGCTGCTCGATCGGGTCGATACCCATCATGTAGGCGTCCGACGGCAGCGCGCCCGGTCCGGCGCCGAACATCACCCGCCCGCGGGTCAGGTGATCCAGCAGCACCCAACGGTCGGCCACCATCAGCGGGTGGTGGTAGGGCAGCGACACCACACCGGTGCCCAGTCGGATATGCCTGGTCCGTTCGGCGGCCGCGGCGATGAACACCTCGGGGCAGGCAATCAGCTCATAACCGCCGGAGTGATGCTCACCGAACCACGCCTCGTCGAAGCCGAGGCGGTCCAGCGCGACGACGCGCTCCATGTCGTATTCGAGTGCCACCGTGGGGGATTGGCCGGTCGGGTGGAACGGTGTGATGAACACGCCGAAGTTCAGCGGACGGTTCATGAGGACTCCACGCCGGTCTTCAAGCTCGACAGGAATTCGAGTAGCAATTCGTTGACCCGGTCCGGTCTTTCCTGCTGCAGCCAGTGCCCGGCGCCGTCGATCAGCACCTCGCGATAGCGCCCGGTGATCACTTCCTTTGCCCGATCGGGGCGCATGAAACCGAGCACGAGGTCATCGGTGCCTCCGATGAACATCGCCGGCACGGTGATGGCGGCGGACGTCAGGTTGCCCTGGATCTCCCAGTTGCGGTCCATATTCCGGTACCAGTTCAGCCCGCCGGTAAAGCCGGTGCGGCTGAATTCGGCGACGTAGTGGTCGAGTTCGTCAGCGCTGATCCAGCTCGGCAGCCCGTCGGGCTCGGGGATGCGCTCGATGAGACCCTCCGGTCCGGGCCGAAGCATCCGCATTGCGGCCGCTTGGTCACCCGGTGCCGCCTGACCGAAAATCACCCGGCGAAGGGTCTTCGCCGGGTCGGCGTCCAGTTCGGCATCGGCGACCCCGGGCTGTTGGAAATAGAGCATGTAGAAAAAGTTGTCGCCGAAGATCGCCCGAAACGCCTGCGTCGGCGGCACCTGGGCACGCGGCACCGGCGGAACGCTCAACCCGACCACCGCGGCCACCCGGTCCGGATGCAGTTGCGCCGAGCCCCACGCCACCTGGGCGCCCCAGTCGTGACCGACGAACACCGCCTTGTCGGCGCCGACGTCGTCGAGTAGACCGATCAGGTCGGTGGACAGGTCGCCGACGTTGTAAGCGGCGATGTCCGCCGGGCGGGTGGAGCGGCCGTAGCCGCGCTGATCAGGAGCCAGGACGTGGTAACCGGCGGCGGCCAGCGCCGGGATCTGGTGGCGCCAGGAGTAGGCCAGCTCGGGAAAGCCGTGCGCCAGCACCACGACCGGTGCGCCGGACTCACCCGCTTCGACAGTGTGCAACTGCACGCCGTTGGTCTCGATTACACGTTCGGTGATGGGGAGGCTGTCTGACACAGGTTCACCAAAGCACACGCCCGCCTCCGCCCGATAGGTGTGATGCGGGTGGGTGTGCTGCAGACGATGTCGGGAACCCCGATTCGTTGTTCGGTTGGTGACGATTCAAGGCGTGACCCGCTGCGCTCGGCTGCGCCCGAGCTGGGGATCAGCACTGGCGGTAATCTGGACTATTCAAGCTGCGTGTATCGGGAAGGACCTGGCCGACTCGGCCGATGATTGATGAACCGGAAAAACGTAATCCGCACGCTCACGGCCATCGCAGTCGTGCTGCTGCTTGGTTGGTCTTTCTTCTACTTCAGCGACGACACCCGCGGCTTCAAGCCGGTCGACACGTCGGTGGCGATGGCCCAGATCAAGGGCGGCAACGTCAAGAGCGCCCAGATCGACGATCGCGAGCAGCAGGTCCGGATGACGCTGAAAAGCGCCGCCACCGGCACCGAGGGCTCCGACAAGATCATCACCCACTTCCCGACCGGCTATGCAGTCCCGCTGTTCGACCAGCTGAACAGTAAGGACACCCAGGTCAGCACCGTCGTCAACCAGGGCAGCATCATCGGCTCGCTGGTGATCTACGTGCTGCCGCTGTTGCTGCTGGTCGGCTTGTTCATGATGTTCTCCCGCATGCAGGGCGGCGCCCGGATGGGCTTCGGCTTCGGCAAATCGCGGGCCAAGCTGCTGAACAAGGACATGCCCAAGACCACCTTCGCCGACGTCGCCGGCGCCGACGAGGCGGTCGAGGAGCTCTACGAGATCAAGGACTTCCTGCAGAACCCGTCGCGGTATCAGGCGCTGGGCGCCAAGATCCCCAAGGGCGTTCTGCTCTACGGCCCGCCGGGAACGGGTAAGACCCTGCTGGCGCGGGCCGTCGCCGGTGAAGCCGGCGTTCCCTTTTTCACCATCTCGGGCTCCGACTTCGTCGAGATGTTCGTCGGCGTCGGCGCATCCCGGGTGCGCGATCTGTTCGAGCAGGCCAAACAGAACAGCCCATGCATCATCTTCGTCGACGAGATCGACGCGGTCGGCCGCCAGCGCGGCGCCGGGCTGGGTGGCGGTCATGACGAACGCGAGCAGACGCTGAACCAGTTGCTGGTCGAGATGGACGGCTTCGGCGAGCGGCAGGGCGTGATCCTGATCGCGGCCACCAACCGTCCCGACATCCTCGACCCGGCGCTGCTTCGGCCCGGACGCTTCGACCGCCAGATTCCGGTGTCCAGCCCCGACCTGGCCGGCCGGCGTGCCGTGCTAAAGGTGCACTGCAAGGGCAAGCCGTTCGGTCCCGACGTCGAATTCGACGGGCTGGCCAAGCGGACCGTCGGCATGACCGGTGCCGACCTGGAGAACGTCATCAACGAGGCGGCGCTGCTGACCGCCCGCGAGAACGGCACGGTGATCACCGGCGCTGCCCTGGAAGAGGCGGTGGACCGAGTGGTCGGCGGGCCGCGGCGCAAGAGCCGGATCATCAGCGAGCAAGAGAAGAAGATCACCGCCTACCACGAGGCCGGGCACACGTTGGCCGGCTGGGCGATGCCCGGCGTCGATCCCGTCTACAAGGTCACAATCCTGGCCCGGGGTAACACCGGCGGCCACGCGCTGGCGGTGCCCGAGGACGACAAGGGAATGCACACCCGTTCGGAGCTGATCGCCCGGCTGGTGATGGCCCTGGGCGGCCGCGCCGCCGAGGAACTGGTGTTCCACGAGCCCACCACCGGCGCGGTGTCCGACATCCAGCAGGCCACCAAAATCGCGCGCGCGATGGTCACCGAATTCGGAATGAGTTCCAAGCTCGGTGCGGTCAAATACGGCA
>Ga0302177_10001175_pt1 | contig 18956 bp, 19 predicted proteins | sample I_Palsa_E1_2_FD_198780 | JGI IMG/M metagenome (GOLD analysis project Ga0302177, IMG submission 198780) | Peat permafrost microbial communities from Stordalen Mire near Abisko, Sweden - I_Palsa_E1_2 | ecosystem: Environmental > Terrestrial > Soil > Palsa > Peat permafrost | place: Sweden... | reverse complement strand
GCCGGCGATGTTTCTGCCATTCCTGCAGTCTCCCACCGGTATGACAACCCTGGTGGTGCGCTCTGAGCGCGATCCGCAACAACTGGCGACAGCCATCCGGAATAAGTTGCGAGGAATGGATGACAGCCTGCCGATGTTCATCCAGACCTGGACCCGGGGCCTGGATATAGCCCTGTTCCCCTCGCGCGCGGCCACAGTGGCGCTGGGTGTGCTCGGGCTGATGGGAGCAATGCTTTCGTTAACCGGCATCTTCGGGATGGCTGCGTACTCGGTGAGCAAGCGGCTGCGGGAGTTGGGAATTCGCATGGCTCTTGGCGCGAAGCGCAACCAGGTATTACGGGCGGCATTGGGACGGTCATTGAGATTGCTGGCAATTGGTTCTGCGGCAGGACTGCTGCTTGGAATCCTGGCCTCCCGGGTGCTTGCATTCATTGTGTACACAGCTACGCCGCGCGACCCGCTGGTCCTGGGTGGGGTTGTGCTGGCCATGCTTTTGCTGGGCCTTTTGGCTACATGGATCCCAGCTCAGCGGGCACTATCGATCGATCCAATGATGCTGCTGCGAGAAGATTGAATCGGCTGAATTGCAAGAATAGTTGCGGACTGAGGGTTGAGAAATGTGAAGCTGCATTCTCGCTGAATGCAAAATCACCGTTGTCAAACTGAGAGGTGACTGCAGCGAGTGCGACTGGGACGAATAGACGGTGCCGGATCAATCCCAAATCGGAGGTTTGCTGACGCTTCTGTTCAGACACCTTGAACCAGGATGCAGCGATATTTGGCGCCTTTGAAGCGGTGAGCCCGAGCCGCCTCATACGCCGGGCTTGTGTACCAGGCCTTGGCCAGTTCTACGGTTGGGAACTCAACAATGACAACACCTTCGGTCGGCGCCCCTTCAAGGACTTCATGTGCGCCATAGGCGGCCAGTATCTTCAACTCAAATGTCCCAAGAGTGGGAACGACCATCTCTTTGTATAGCGCTAGTTCCGATGGTTCGAGGGTTTCTTCGCGCGTGAAAACCAGATATGCACTCATGCTTTCTCCTTATTGTTTGCAAATTGTTTCCATGCCGCGCTGTTGTAGCGCGGCGACCGCGGTCTCTAGTCTTTTCGTGAAGCTTTGCGGTTCTTCGCCGGGTTCCATGGTCAGCGGCGTGCCCAAACGTACGGTGACCGCTCCTCGCGCCGGCCATTTCTTTCCCAACGGCTTCAAACCCTCAATCACGATCGGCTGCACCGGCACTTCCGATTCCTGGGCCAGCAGCCCGATACCAGGCTCGAAGGGCTGTAATTGTCCATCGTGTGAGCGCCCGCCTTCGGGGAAAACCAGCACGTGATAGCCCTGGTCCATGGCTTCTCCGGCGTGCGCGAAGCTCTGTCGCAGACCGGCCCCCCGGGGCAGGGGAAAGACGTTGAAGAGCGCAGTGACCAGCCAATACGCCAACGGCGTCAGAACCGCGACCACTCGATGCTTCTCCGCTTTGCCCCGCCGCCATGCCGTCAACAACTGCCCGGACATGGCGACCGCCACATGGTCGCGGTCATTGCTGCTCAGAGCATAAAGGATGACCGGAACGTCGAAGGCGGTGAGATGGTTGGCGATTAGCAATGATGGGCGCGCCAGGGCCACCCGTGGCGCGATGCGGGGCGCGAGCACCAACCCCACCAACGGACGCGCTACTGCCTCAAGAAATCCGATGCGTAGCCAACGGAAGAAGGGCCGCCAAGGCCAGCGTGGAAGAACGATTTGCTGTGCTGGCCGCCTCACCGCAGGGAGCGGTGGCGCATCCTCTGGGAGTGCAGACGGTAAATTCTCAGTCGGGCCAGCGCTTTCTGCCGCGTTGCCCATCTCGTTGCCCATCTCGTCGCGTATCTTGTTGCGGCCGAGCAGCCGGCGGAGATCGGCCACCGTCCTGACTTCCGCCCACACCACGTCGTCGAGCTCCAATCCGAAGCGGGTTTCGAGGATCGATTGCAGCTGCACCGTGGCGAGGCTGTCCAAATGCAGATCCTCGGTGAGCCGGTCGTTGGCCTTTACATCCCGCGCTCCCAGTTGCTGCAACACCTCGAGCAGGGGATCAGAGGGGTCCTGTATCGCATCTCGGCCCGCCGCTCCGCCCGTGGTCAGCGATTGTTCCGCCCAGGTCTGCACCTTGCGCCGCAGCACTTTTCCGGTCGAGGTCCGCGGAAACTCCGGCTGAGGCCAGTGCAGCCAGTAGCGAATCTGCTGGAACGGCGCCAGCTCCTGGTTGCTGTCATCCACTGCCTTGCCTAAGGTCTCCTCGGTTGCATCCGCAATCAGCACCGCAACCGGCGCCGGCCCCGAAGGCGACACGTGCGCCACCACCAATGCATCCCGCACCCCGCGTTGCTTGCGCAACACCGCTTCCAGATCCTCAGGATGAATATTCAATCCCGCGGAAGTGACGATGACGTCGCTCTTGCGCCCGGCAAACACCAGCTCCCCGGCGTCATTGCGGGTCGCGAGATCGCCGGTTGCCAGCCATCCCGCCTCGCGAGCCTGCAAGCCACCATGCTGCCAAACCTGAGACGCAATGGAGTCCCCGCGTACCAGGATCTCGCCATCCGCCCCGATCTGTACTTCCCGGCCGGCCAACGGTTTGCCGATGCTGCCGCGCGCGATCTTGAAAGGATGGTTCAAGGTGACCAGCGCGGTGGTCTCTGTCATCCCGTATCCCTGGATCAAGGCAAAGCCCAACGTGGTCCAAAAAATCTCCAGGCCGGCGGGCAAGGTGGCCCCTCCGGAGACGAACGCCCAGAATTTGAAACCCAAACGCCGGTGTACTTTGCGGAAGCGCCACCAACGATTGCCAACCGGCTTTCCCCGGGCGGCCGCCAGCTCAGCCGGCAGCCCGGAAAACTCACCTTCCAGCCAACCTCGCAGCAGATCGAGCACCCGCGGCACCGCGGCCAAAACCGAGATCCGCTCCTGGTGAATCAACCTGGCCAGGCGCGGCGCCTGCAGGCGGTCTTCAAAGTGCACTTCGGCCGTCAGCAGCGGTGGAACCCAGAGGCCCATGAACTGGCCGAAGACATGGCTCAGCGGCAGGGTGTGCAGGATGCGCAGCGGGTGAATCAGGCGCTCGTAGCGCAGGTACTTGCCAATTTCTTTCTCCAGGGGGTCGAGCGACGCCAGCACATTGTCGTGGGTGTGCACGATGCCTTTGGGCTCGGCGGTGGTGCCGGAGGTAAAGATGATCTGCAGCGGAGTATCCCGCGAGAGCCCGGGCCACGGTGTGTAGTCCGGGGCCGGGAGGCTCGCGAACGTGGAGAAGCCCAGCCTGGGGAGGTCCGCAGGGAGCTTTTTGAGCAGTGCCAAATCACCAGCCAGGAGCTTAGGCCCCACTTCCGCCACCACCCGCCGGGCGAACTCCAGGCTGCCGGCGGCATCCAGCGGCACTGCAACGATTCCGCGCAAAACGCATCCAAAGAAAGCCGCTACCCACTCCACGGAGTTGTTTCCCCAGAGCAAAACCCGGTCCCCAGGACGCAGGCCGAGCTGGTCGAAGGCGCAGGCGCAACGGGCGCTCAACTCCGCCAGGCGCGCGTAAGTGGAGGAAAAACGGCGGTTGCCGCGGTGGCTAACGATCGCGATCTGCTCGTCATACCGGCGGAAGTCCGCCACGAGGGTTGCCAGGTGCGGTCGCACCCGTTCAGTGTGGCATAAGCGCGCGCCCCGCGTGGGGTCGCGTAAAATAGAGGTTTTGCGAAGGGTACGGCCTTTAGGCCGTGAAGGGTACGGCCTTTAGGCCGTGAAGGGTACGGCCTTTAGGCCGTGAAGGGTACGGCCTTTAGGCCGTGAAGGGTACGGCCTTTAGGCCGTACGTAAGGGATGGAGCTAGCTTTGGCAGAGACAATTTACGACATGGTCATCATTGGCGGCGGACCGGGGGGATATACCACCGCGATTCGCGCCGGGCAGTACGGGCTCAAGACGGCACTGATCGAACGGGAAAAGAAGCTGGGCGGCACCTGCCTGCACTGGGGCTGCATTCCTACCAAGTCCATCCTTTTCGACGCCGAAATTTACGACCACATCAAGAACGCCGCCGAGCACGGGATTGAAGGCATCGGCCAGGTCACCATCAATTGGAAGACCATTCTGGACCGCAAGAACGGGATCATCACCAAGCACGTGAAGGGCCTCGACTTCCTGATGCGCAAGAACAAGGTCACGGTGATCGAGGGCTATGGCCGGCTCACCGGCCCGGCAAAAAGTGGCGTTCATTCCATCTCTGTGGAAGGAACCAACGGAGAGAAGAAAACCATCCAGACCAAAAACGTAGTCGTAGCCACCGGGTCCGATGCGCGCATGTTGCCCGGAGTCGAAGCGGATGCGGACCGCATTCTCACCAACATGGAGATCCTGGTCATGCCCCAGATTCCCAAGTCGATGGTGGTCATCGGCGCCGGGGCAGTCGGGGTAGAATTCGGGTCCATTTTCAAGAGCTTCGGCAGCGAGATCACCATCGTTGAATATCTTCCCCGGATGGTGCCCAACGAAGATGAGGACGTGAGCAAGGAGCTGGCGCGGGTCTTTCGCAAGCGAGGCATCGATACCCATACCGGCGCCAAGGTAGAAAAAGTCGAGAAGACCGATACCGGGGTCAAGGTGACCTTTACTACTGCGGATGGCAAGACGGTGGTGAAGGAGGCGGAAAAGGTTCTGGTCGCGGTAGGCCGCGCGCCGCGGACAGCGAACATCGGCCTGGAGTCGACCAAGGTTCAGCTGGAGCGCGGTTTCATCCGCACCGATGAATGGATGCAGACCGGGGAGCCGGGCATTTTCGCCATCGGCGACATTGTCGCCGGTCTGCCCCAGTTGGCCCACGTGGCTGCCATGTGCGGCATGGTGGTGGCGGCCAAGGTCGCCGGTAAGCCGGCACGGCCGGTGCGGCGGGACCGCATCCCCGCCTGCACCTACTGCGAGCCGCAGATTGGCAGTGTCGGGCTGACCGAGGCCCAGGCGAAGGCCGCTGGCCTGGAGGTGAAAGTAGGCAAGTTCCCCTTCTCCGCGAATTCCAAGGCTTCGATCGTCGGCTCCCACGAAGGCTTCATCAAAGTCGTGGCGGACGCCAAGTATGGCGAGGTGCTGGGAGTGCATATCATCGGACCGCAGGCCACGGAACTGGTAGCCGAAGCAGTGGTGGCGATGCAGTTGGAAGGGACCATCGAGGAATTGATGTTCACCATCCACGCCCACCCCACGTTGGCAGAGGCCATGCTGGACGGTTTCGGCAGCGTAGAGAACATGGCCATTAATGTCTGAGCGGGTCATTTCCCTGGTGAATCTCGGGCGCCTGGAATACGCAGCAGCGCTCGAACTGCAACAGCAGGTTTGCGCCCTGCGCCAGCAGGAGCGAATCGGCGATGTGCTGTTGCTGGTCGAGCATCCGGCGGTGCTCACCCTGGGCCGGAATTCCGATCGTGAACACCTGGTCGCCGGCGAGGATACTCTCGCCCGGCGAGGCATCTTACTGTTTGAAACCAATCGCGGAGGCGACGTCACCTACCACGGGCCGGGACAGTTGGTGGGTTATCCCATCGTCAGCCTGCGCAGCTTTACGCCGCAGCTCGGCATCATCGTTTATCTGCGCTGGCTGGAAGAGGTTCTCATTCGTGCCTGTGCAGACTTTGGCGTGCTGACCCAACGCGTGCCCGGGCGCTCAGGGGTTTGGACCATGCCGGGGGGCGAGATCGCGGAGAAGAAGATTGCCGCCCTCGGCGTCCACGTAGCTCGGGGCGTCACCACGCACGGGTTTGCTCTGAACGTGACCACCGACCTCGAAGACTTTTCGCTGATCGTGCCTTGTGGCATCCACGATCGAGGCGTCACCAGTCTGGAAGCGGAGGTCGTTCTTGAGCCCGCGCCTTCCATGAGCCAGGTAGCCAATGCCGTATCCCGGCACTTTGGCCGCGTGTTTGGCCGGCAGATGGTGTGGGTGGAGTCTCTTCAGGATGTACTGCCCGTGCAAGAACCCGCGGGCAACACGGTAAGCGCAGGATTGCACTAGAATAGGGAGTTCGCACAAGCGAAAGGGAGTCCATGCCGACCGACGTAATCATGCCCCAGATGGGGGAATCGATTTTTGAAGGCACCATCACCAAGTGGCTCAAGAAGCCGGGTGACACGGTGCAACAGGACGAGCCTCTGTTTGAAATCTCCACCGACAAAGTGGACGCCGAGATTCCTTCGCCGGCGGCCGGCGTGCTCTCGGAAATCAAAATTGCGGAAGGCAACACAGTGCAGATCAACACCGTGGTCGGTGTAATCGGGGACGCGGCCGGTCAACCCGCTGCTGCCGCCAAGGCCCCGGCAGTCGAAACGGCTGCCAAAACGATTGATCCGCCGAGCGCGGCGAACTCACCCACCCCTACGGCAACCACGCCTCCGGCTTCTGCGACCGATGTCATCATGCCCCAGATGGGCGAGTCGATTTTTGAAGGCACCATCACCAAGTGGTTGAAGAAGCCGGGCGACACGGTGCAACAGGATGAGCCGTTGTTTGAGATCTCCACCGACAAGGTCGACGCTGAGATTCCTGCCCCAGCGGCCGGCGTGCTCTCGGAAATCAAAATGCCGGCAGGCACCACAGTCCAGATCAACACCGTAGTTGCGGTCATCAGCGGGGCCGGGGCAGCCGCCGGCGCGACGCCGAGCGCACCGCCCGCGCCCGCCCCTGTCGCGCAAGGCGTTCCCGAAACGGAAGCGGATACGGCCGACGCAGAACCCGGCGAACGGGTTCGTTCCTCGCCGCTGGTGCGCAAGATTGCCAAAGAAAACAATCTCGACCTGCGCCAAGTTTCGGGTACGGGATCGGCAGGCAGGATTACCAAGGAAGACGTCCTCGGCTATCTGGCCAAAGGTGCTCCTACTGCGCCGGCGTCCAAACCGGCGGCTTCGGCCCCCGCCCCTACAGCGGCTCCTGCTGCGGCCAAGCCGGCAGCCCCGCCAACTCCTCCCGTGGCCACTGCGGGAGACGAACTGGTGCCGCTGACCCGCATGCGTTCGATCATTGCCCAACGGATGGTCGACTCCAAGCGCACCAGCGCCCACGTGCACACCGTTTTCAAGATCGACATGAGCCGCATCGTGCGCATTCGGGAAAAGGAGAAATCCAAGTACGAGCAGCGCAATGGGGTCAAGCTCACTTATATGCCGTTCATTTCCCGCGCGGTGATTGCGACCCTACGCAAAATGCCCATCGTGAACGCTTCCATGGAGGGCGATGCCATTCGCTACCACACCCACATCAACCTGGGCATTGCCGTGGCCCTGGATTGGGGTCTGATCGTCCCTGTCATCCGGCAGGCGGAAGACAAGAGTTTTCTGGGCGTAGCGCGCGCCATCGTTGACCTGGCGGAGAGAGCCCGGGCGAAGAAACTGAAGCCGGAAGAAGTCGCTTCTGGAACCTTCACGATTACAAATCCAGGCATTTTCGGCGAACAGTTTGGTACCCCGGTCATCAATCAGCCCGAGTCCGCGATTCTAGGTGTGGGCGGCTTGTTTAAGGAGCCTACGGTAGTTACCGATGAAAGCGGATCTGATTCTATTGCGATCCGCAACATCATTCGTCTCACCCTGGGCTTCGATCACCGCATCATTGACGGCGCAGATGCCGGCAGATTCATGGCTGAGATGAAGAAGTACCTGGAAAACTGGAGCGAAGACATCGGCTAGGTCGCGAACAAATCTAGCTGATGATGCCACCCACTCAATGTTTGGCAGCTTTATTCGGCTGCGCTCTTTACAAGCGATTCCTGGCTTCCATCACCCGAGCCACCGCCTCTTCTGCCGTATCCGCGGTCGCCGCAAGGTGCCCCATCTTCCTCCCCGCGCGGGCGGTATGTTTTTCGTACAAATGCAAGCTGACCTCGGGCACCGCCAGGGCCCGCTCGAACTGCGGTTCGCCTTTAAGCCAAAGATCCCCCAGAAGATTCGCAATGGCCGCCGGACGCATAATCCTCACATCTCCCAACGGCAGATCGCACACCGCCCGCACCGCCTGCTCGAATTGGCTGGTCACACAGCAGCGCTCGCTGGCGTGATAGCTGTTGTGCGGCCGTGGCGCCAGTTCATTCACAAACAAACCCTCGCCCCCGGTGACAAACATCTCGACTGCCAACAGCCCCTCCAGTTTTAGCTGGCACGCCATGGTGGTCGCCAGCTCCTGGGCGCGCTTTTCCAACGTCGCCGGGATGGAAGCGGGAAGCGCGCTCCACACCAAAATCTGCTGCTCATGATGGTTGCGTGCCGCCGGGTATGCCAACACCTGGCCGCTGGGATTGCGCGCCACCATCACCGAAATCTCCGATTCGAGATCGAATGCCTGCTCCGCCACGCAGGGCTGCTCCCCCAGGGACCGCCATGCTTCCCCGGCATCCGTCCGAGGCTCGAGTTTCACCTGGCCCCGTCCGTCGTAGCCGCCCTGGGCTCGCTTGAGATAAATCCGGCTGCCCAATTCCTGAACCGCTTGCCGTAGATCATCCTCCGAATAAATAGCCCGGTAAGGTCCGACCGGAAAGCCGTGATCTCTCAGCCAGTTCTTTTGCCGAATGCGGTCCTGGACCATGGCCAGGAGATCTCTGCCCGGGCGCACCGGAGCATGCCGTGCCGCGGCGTCGAGCGAGGCCAGCGAAATCTGCTCAATCTCGAGTGTGATCACATCACACCCGCGAGCCAGGTCGGCTGCCGCCTTGGCGTCTTCCCAGGAACCCACGAAGCAGGCGTCCACCACAAAGCGGGCGGGGCAGGAAGGGTCAGGATCCATCACCTGCACCCGGTAGCCCATCGAGCGGGCCGCCATGGCGGTCATGCGCCCCAGTTGCCCACCGCCCAGGATGCCAATGGTCGAGCCCTGGACGATGACGCTCACTGCGGCAACTCCGTTTCCAGAACCTCGCGGCTGCGGGCCGAGCGCCAGGAGCGCAGCCGGTCGCCGAGCGCGGGATCGTGCCCCGCCAGGATCGCCACCGCCAGCAACGCCGCATTGGCGGCGCCCGGTTTCCCGATCGCCAGGGTAGCGACGGGAACCCCCTTAGGCATCTGCACGATGGAAAGCAAAGAATCGATGCCTTGCAGGCAGGTGGAAGGGACCGGCACCGCCAGCACCGGGAGGATGGTCTTGGCGGCAAGCATGCCCGGCAGGTGGGCGGCTCCGCCGGCAGCGGCGATGAGAATCTTTAGTCCTCGCGGTTCGGCTTCCTCGGCGTACTGAAAAAGCCAGTCCGGGGTGCGATGGGCGGACACAATGCGTGTTTCGTGGGGGATGGCGAACTCCCGTAAGAGGTCAATGCAAGGCAGCAGCACGTCGTAATCGCTCTTGCTGCCCATGACCACGCCGACCAGAGGAGAGGCGTTCATATTGCCGATTATCCCACTTCGTCAGACGTGAAGCTCCTGGCGGGCGGTCTCGGCGATGCCCGGCAAAAAGGACGAGGTCATCACGCGGATTCTTTCCCCCTCCTCCATAATTTTGACCGCAAACTGGTATTGGGCGATGCGCTCCTCGCTCAGGTTCTCGCTCTCGCTTTCTCCCTTGCGAAGCGGTTCCACGATCGCGGTCAGCTTCAGCTTTGCCTGTTCCACCCGAGCGACCCCTTCAATGAGGCCGGGGGCGCTGAAGGCCAGCCCCTTGGCGTCGTCGGCATCGGTTTCGAGCGAAATCGCCTGGAACATTTGCAAATCCCCGTTAGACCGGTAGCCGCAATCGATGCGCAGCGGATCTCCCGGTTTGGTGTAGGGAGCGGCCGCGATCTGCTTGCGCATCAGATTCCAAACCCCGGCCTCCTCAAAGTGCCTGCGCATCGCGGCCAGCAGGGCCGCTCGTCCCCCGCGCCGCTGGCTTCGCTCACGTCGGGGGCTGTCGACATACAGCCCTATCAGGTCTTCCAGGCCGGCGAGGAACGTCTCTGCCAGGTACGCTTTGCTCTCGGTGATCTGCAAACCATTCGACAGCGATTCTTCCAACACCGCAGTGATGGGCCCCGGATGATCGGCCGGTTGAGACTTGAGCCGTTGGGCGACTTCGATCTCCAGCGCTTCCAGCATCTGCGTGTCGGCGTCCGGATCGAGGCAGCGCACCCGGCCCCAGTCGCGGGTAAAGCGCACCATGCTCTGCCCGCCTTCCGCGGCGCGCAGCAACACGCCAATATTGACGAACTCGTTTCTTACCGGATCAGGCACGTAACGGATGAGTTGAAATTCACACCGCCTCCGCTGCGCCATCCTGCTCTCCTTCCGGCAAAACCTTAAATCGCACTTCATCTCTGTTTATCATCGTGCACCCACTCCACCCCCGAAAAACTGCTCTTCTGCGTCTTTTCCTCTTCCCCACCCCAATTCGGAAACGGCTGCCGCGCAGTTTCCCTGAATCCCGTGATCAGCTCCCGGACCCGCGCACGGCGCGCCTGCAATCGTGCCAGCAGATCCTCGATCGCGCTCAAATGCCCACCGTACCATTCTGGTGGTATGACCTCGGCAATCGCCCACGCTGTCTCCGCCGGAAAGCTCTCGATACGGCTCAGCCAGGGCTCGAAGCTGGGCCAGCCGGTGACTCCGCGGTACACCGTATTTTCGGCAAAAACTCCGCCTAGGTTAGCGTCGATGAACTTCCAGTCCCCGGCATGAAAACAATATCCCTGGTCAATAAAAGTGGCTTTGTAGCGGCGCTCACGGCGGCCTTTTTGAAACACGGCTTGCCGTCCGTTGATGTTGCAGGTCCACTTGTCGAGCGCCAGGACCCCAGCGAACTCGGCCAGATTGCGCACCTCCAGCAGCTGCTCATGGGGAAGGTAGTCGACCGTCTGCCCCGGCATCAGGCCACCCACCCAGCGGGAGGCGAAGTGCAGGCCGGCCCGGCAAGGGAGTGCGCCTCCGCGTTGCTCGATGGTGAGCTCAGGGGTATTTTGAATGAGCCATTCGGTGACCTCGATGACGTCGCAGGGAGGAACCGCCAGCCCGATTGCAATGGCCAGGCGAGTAGCCAACAGCTCATTCGCAAGCACCCGCACATGCTGCGGGTTATTGCTGAACTTGACCACGTACAGATTCCCGTCAGAGGCCAGCATGAGGTGGCTCTGAGCGCCGCCGCGCATGCGTCGAATCTGCTGAATCGCCATCACCGCCATGGCAGCAGCATACTCGAACCGGCCAAGGAAACCGGCCGGAAGCGCTGCGGCGTGGCTCACAAATGCGAACGCCGCGGCGCTTCTGGTAGCATCGCCACGGAGGAAGCACATGGAACAGGCAGTCACCACCCCGAACGGTTCGCGCCGCAATGAAGATATCGCATTGGATTTACTGAAATTTGTCGCCGCGTCTACGGGGATCATCAAAGCGGCTTCGCCCGCCGCGGGCTTTGTCGGCGCTTCCGGCTCCAAGCCGGAAGACCAGGTAACCCAGTTACTCGCCCTCTACACCAAATGCCTGGGTGTGGTTCAGGGCAAATAATCAAAAGACCTATGGCAAAGAATAAAGGCGACCGGGAGCTCTTTTGCCGTTCTTGCCGGCGGACATGAGCGGCGACACTGCGGTAGCCGTCTTCGGAGCTGGGACCTTTGGCCGCAACCATCTGCGCGTCTACCGCCGGCTGCAGCAGCAAGGGGTCAACCTGGCTGCGGTGGTGGATACAGATCCAGCCACCGCCGAATTGCTGCGCCGCCAAGGAGATGTCCCGGTCTGGTCTTCTCCGGAGGCGTGCCTGGAAGCATGCCGCGCGGGCAAATTGCGCCTCGACGCGGTGTCCATCTGCGTGCCCACCTCGGCGCATTATGCGGTGGCGTCGCAGGCGCTGGACCAAGGAATCGACGTCCTGCTGGAAAAGCCCATCGCCGTCACCCTGGCCGAGGCCGATGCCCTGGTGGAGCAAGCGGCCGCCGGCCAACGGATCCTGCAGGTAGGCCTGCTGGAGCGATTCAACCCGGCGATCACCGCGGCCGAGCCGCTGGTCAACCGGCCAATGTTTTTTGAAGCGCACCGGCTCAGCGTCTTTCACCGCCGCGCGCTCGATGTCGACGTGGTGTTGGACCTGATGATCCATGATCTGGACATTGTCCTCAGCCTGGTGCGTTCGCCGGTACGGCAGCTGCAAGCCGTGGGGTTGAGGATTTTGTCGTCGCGGGTGGATATCGCCAACGTGCGCCTGGAATTCGCTTCCGGCTGTGTCGCCAACTTCACCGCCAGCCGGGTCAGCACAGAGACGGTACGCAAGCTGCGCTTCTTCCAGCCCCACCAATACCTGTCCATCGACTACGCTCGCCAGGATTTGCTGATTATCAACGTGGCTCCGGGCGAGAACGGGGAGCAGGACCTGGCTGCCAGTAAGCCGCCGGTCCAGGGCGGGGAACCGCTACTGCTCGAAATCAGCGCGTTCCTGGATTCGGTCCGTACCCGCAGGCCGCCGCGGGTGACCCCACAGCAGGCGCGCGATTCGCTGGCGCTGGCGCTCGATATCAACCGCGAGATCCAGGCCCACGCCATCCGCGCCGGCCTGATCTGAAGCTACGGCATCTTCTCCAGCTTGTAGCCTTTGGGCACGGTCTGTTCAAACTGCTCGTCGGGCAACGGTATATTCACGATGATCTTTTCCACTGTGAGCGTAATGCGGTATTCCTCCAGCGGCCGGTCGATGGTGATGGTCCTGGGAAACGAAACCCCGCTGAAATCCTGATAGGGCCCGTAGCTCACCTTGGTTTCGGGTGCGCCGTCGCTGTTGTAGATATCCTGACCCGTAGGCAACAGATCAATCCGGCTGAAATGGATCACCCTGGTCGGCTTGTCTACCTGGGGCAGGCCCGGGGTGGGATTGGAACGGCCGGGGTTGAGCACGGTCAGGTCATACAGCGGCGTCTCGATCTGTTGCTTCCTCTTGAGGTCCAGCGTGGTCGTGCTGGAAGTAGTAAGGGTGACGATCCGGTCGGGGGCAATCGCGCGAATCACGATGGAATCAAGAAAGACCTGTGGGCGCATATTTTCCAGGGGATTGGCTGCCTTGGTGGTCACCGAAGTGCTTCCCTGGATGGCTCTGCTCCGGGGCGGAATGGTCAGCGTGAAGGTGCTGCCATTGGAGGCCAGGTTGAACGCCGGGGTGCGGATCACCGGCACCTGTCCGATCACCCGCAGCATCTCGGGCTTGCGGAAGAGAATAAATCCGTGGATGGAGGTGTAATCTGTCTGCTTGCCGGTGTGGGCCCCGCCCACTGAGGCTGCAAAATCCACTGTTGCGGTCAGCGAATTCACCTGCTCGTAGCGCTTGTTGACCGCTTCCACCAATTGCACGGCGCCGGCATTCATGACCGCCCCGGCCAACGTTGGCTGCTGCAGCTTACGGGTGTGGCTCAAGCATCCGGTCAGGACCGGTGCCAGCAGCGCCAGAAGCTTCAGCCAATCTCTCCGCATTCATTCAACTCAGGAACTGCGAGTATAGAGCAACCGCACCCCGCCCCAGCCCCTAATGAGCCCCCTGCGCATTCTTCAGGCCCTGCCGGTAAGCAACCACGTTGCGTTCATGTTCTTCGAGCGTGGCTGCGAACCGGGAATGGCCGGCGCCGCTGGGGTCGGCCACAAAATACAGAAAATGGCTGTCCGCCGGGTGCATGGCTGCCTGCAACGAAGCGATCCCAGGGCTGCAGATCGGGCCCGGGGGCAAACCGCTATGTCGGTAGGTGTTGTAGGCTGAGTCCCGTTTCAGGTCCGATTGGTAGATGGTTCCCCGGTATTGCTTTTCAAGCATCGCGGCATAGATCACCGTGGGATCGGTCATCAGCGGCATGTCCTTGTCCAGGCGATTCTGGAGCACGCTGGCGACCAGGGGTCGATCGGCGGCCACCGGGGTTTCTTTTTCGACCAGCGAGGCCATGGTCACAACCCGGTGATAACCGCTCTCCAGGCCGATCGAAGTGCTGGCCTGGCGGAATCTTTTTACCATCGCCGCCAGCATCTGCTCCGGGGTCAGGTGCCGCTGGAAGCGGTACGTGTCGGGAAATAGATAGCCTTCCAGGTTCTTAGCGCCGGGGTCGAGATCGGCGATCATGGCTACGTTCTGGCTGGCAGCGGTGAGAAAGCTCTCTTTCGAACCCAATTGCGCGTCCTGGACGGCCTGGGCAATATCGAAGAGATTGAAGCCTTCAGGAATCGTCACCGTCCGGGTATACACATCCCCGCGCACGAGGCGGTTGTAAACCGCCGGCAGCGTAGCCGCTTGGACGAATTGGTACTCTCCCGCCTTGAGCGTCCCCCCGCGCACTACATGCCAAAAGTCAAAGGTGTATTGGTTGCGGATAATGCCATGCTGCGCCAGCAAGGCGCCGATGCTTCGCGTGCCCATACCCGGCACCACTTCGACGATCGTCTCCCCTGGCGGAGTGGCGGGCCGGGTAACATCCACGGCAGCAAGCCCAACCAAAAGCAGAGCCAGGAGCAAAAGAAGTACTAAAAAACGTCGCACTAGCGGAACCTTGCTGGATTGGATTCTTCTGCTGGATTTTATGATGCGATTTGTGCCATGGTCCCCCTCCCCATTAAAGAGGAGAATAGGAAGCAGTGGATATGGCGCGCATTCTTGGTTTGGACGTGGGCGATCGCCGGGTTGGGGTCGCGGTCTCGGATGAACTGGGGCTCACCGCCCAACCAGTGCTCACCCTGGTGCGCAAGAACCGCCGTCAGGATCTCGGCTCCCTGCGCCGGTTGGTGCGCAAATACGGGTGCAACCAGGTCGTAGTGGGGAACCCGCTGTACATGTCGGGGGACGTCAGCCCCCAGGCGCTCAAGGCGCAGGCTCTGGCCCAGGACCTGCAAAGGGAGACCGGTGTCGCGGTGACCCTGTGGGACGAACGGCTCTCAACCACGGAAGCGCACCGGCATCTGGATGCGGCCGGCCATCAGCCGGGGAAACGGCGCGAGGTGATTGACCAGGTCGCCGCCGTGCTCATCCTGCAGAGTTTCCTTGACTCCCGCCCCACAGACGAAGCTGCCCGCGAGGAAAAAGCCGTCGTATAATCGTGTTTTGCCGTTGGCGAGAAAACGCCACGCACCCCCCGGGATCACAAGCGAATGCCAGAACACATCAAGAAAAGGCTAGAAGAACAAATCCGCGTGCTGGAGCATGAGCTCACCCACGAGCTGCCTTTAGAGATCAAGAAGGCTGCCTCCCTGGGAGACCTCAGCGAAAACGCGGAATACCACATGGCCAAGCAGCGCCAGGTGTTCGTCAACGCCCGCCTGGGACAGCTCAAGGCGCGCATGGGGGAACTGGCACTGGTGAACCTGTCGAATATTCCCAAGGACAAAATTGCCTTTGGGTCCACCGTCGTGGTCTTCGACACCACCAAAAATGAGGAGATCACTTACAAGCTGGTTACCAGCGAGGAATCCGACGTAAACCAGGGATTGATCTCCACCACCTCGCCCATCGGCCGGGGACTGGTCGGCAAGCGGGTGGGAGACATTGCTGCCATTGTGACCCCGAACGGCAAGCGGGAGCTTGAGATTCTCAAACTCACCACCATTCACGACGAGGTGGAATGAGCGCAGCCTGGAGCTGGACCAGCGCCTTCGGCAGGGGATGCGGGGTGATCCTGCAGTACATTGTCGATGGGCTGGCGCTGACACGCATCTCGCCCAACGTGCTCACCTTTCTCGGCCTGGTGATCAACACCGCCGCGGCAATTCTCTTCGGCTGGGCGAACGAGCACAATTTTGTACGCTTATTCGTCTACGCCGGCCTGGTCATTATCGGCGCCGGAATCTTCGACATGGTCGATGGACGGGTGGCGCGCCAAACCCACCAGGTGACGATCTTCGGCGCTTTCTTCGATTCGGTCATCGATCGCTACAGTGACGTGGTGCTGTTCTTCGGACTGCTGGTGTTTTATGCCCGCGGCCACCGGTTCTTTTATATCGTCCTGACTGCGTTTGTGATGGTTACGTCCCTGATGGTCAGCTATACCCGCGCCCGTGCCGAGGCGCTGATCGGTTCCTGCAAAGTTGGCTTTATGGAGCGGCCGGAACGTGTCGTGCTCATTATCCTGGGAGCGCTCTTCAACCGTTGGGGCGTCATGGCGCCGGTGCTTTGGGTGTTGGCCGTGTTGTCGACCATCACCGTGATCCACCGCATCAGCTATACCTATCAACGAACCAAACCTGTCCTGCTGAATTCCGCCCCGGAGACGGCTCCCGCTGCGGCGCGTACCCCCGAACTGCACACTGCTCCCCGCGCCTGATGAATCCTGTTCTGCTGGTCCATGGCGGCGCCTGGGATATTCCCTCTGACGAGATTACGGCCCACACGCGCGGCGTCACCCGTGCCGCGAGGGTGGGCTTTGACCTTCTCCGCCAGGGAGCAGCCGCGCTCGACGCGGTCGAGGCGGCCGTCACGGTGCTCGAAGATGACGAAACCTTCGATGCCGGGCGGGGCAGCTTTCTCACCGCGGATGGCAGGGTCCAACTGGATGCGTTAATGATGGACGGGGCCACCCTGCGGGCGGGCGCAGTCGCCTGCGTGGAAAGACTGAAGAACCCTATCCAGGCAGCGCGCCTGGTGCTGGAACGGAGCCCGCACGTCTATTTTGTCGGCCCCGGCGCGGAAGAGTTTGCCCGTCAGCATGGGCTGACCCTGATCGATAACCAGGAGCTGGTGATTGACCGCGAGCGCGAGCGCCTTCATGCGGCCAAGGCCCGCGCCCAGGCAGGCATTGAGGATCAGACGTTTACCGGGAACCAACATGACACCGTAGGCGCGGTCGCGCTGGATCTCGCGGGAAATCTGGCCGCTGCTACGTCTACGGGAGGAACACTGAACAAAACGCCCGGCCGGGTCGGCGACTCGTCGGTCATCGGCTCCGGGGGCTACGCTGACAACCGTAGTGCGGCCGCTTCGCTTACTGGCTGGGGCGAACCCATCATGAAGCTGGTGCTGGCGAAGTGGGCCGTCGACCGGGTGCCTCTGTTGGGCCCGGAACAAGCCGCCGAGGATGCGATTGCCTACCTCTACTCCCGCCTGCAGGGTCATGGCGGAATGGTCCTGCTTTCCCCCGACGGCCGCTACGGGATCGCCCACAACACTCCACGGATGGCTTGGGCGGTGTGCAACCGGAAGGGTGTTCGCGCCGGCACCAGCGTGGCTGAGGTCTAGGTTGATGACTTATCCACTGGTGCTTGCTTCTGGCTCGCCGCGGCGGCGGGAACTGCTGGCCCAGGCGGGCTATCGTTTCGAGATTCAGGTATCGAGCGTAGCGGAGTCGCGCCGGCCGGACGAAGACGCCATCCGCTTCGCCACCAGGTTGGCTCGAGAAAAGGCGGAAAATGTTTTTGCCCGCCATGCGCCGGGAGTCGTTGTCTTGGGAGCGGACACGGTGGTGGTGTGCGATGGTGAAGTCATGGGAAAGCCGGTGGATGCCGCCGACGCCACGCGTATGCTTTTGCGGCTATCCGGTCGCACTCACCAGGTGGTGACCGGGGTCGCCCTAGTGTGGAGTGAGGCTTCGGCGCAGGTTGCAGCGGAGCTAACTCACGTCACCATGCGGACCATCTCCCCGCAGGAAGTCTCTGACTATGTAGCCGGCGGCGAACCCATGGACAAGGCCGGCGCTTATGCAATCCAGGGTTACGCCGGAAGGTGGATTCCGCGGATCAACGGTTGCTACTTCAACGTGGTCGGCCTGCCGCTGGCCCTGGTCACGAGCCTGTTGGACGGAGTTGAGCAGAGGCCTGCGGTATAGCCCCGGACTTCGGTCCGGGGGAGGGTTTTCAAACCCGCGAGAAGGCCCAACATCAGCGGCAAAACGGGCTGCGGAAAAATTGGGGACCGGGCAGCAGAGGCAGGGCTTTAAAGCCCTGCATATTTTCAGAGCTTTGCGCATCCCGTAAAGTTGTCCCCTGAGACAAAATCGAGTTCTCACGCAGGCTTAGGCTCGACCCACCGGCAGAAAGAAATTCTCAATCTCCCGCCACCCAGAAACCCGCTGAAAGCCTGTCACCCTGGCATTATGAGGAGCAGAAAAAAGAATTCCTTTCCCCCTGAACCGTTCGAAGTGCCGATACGTGTCATCGATCAGGTAATCGGCGCGCAAGATGCTCTTGTCCCCGCAAAATACAAAATTCGTTGGCGGAATAAATGGAAAGTGCCGTCGCAACCAGCGATATTTCGGACCGAAAGAATTGGGAAACTCCATGGCCGCGGTGGCAATAAAAATCTCATAATGCTCACTAAGCTTGGCCAAAACCTCCTGACTATCCTCGACTACCGGTAAATCCTCGAAAAAGTCTTCGCTGCGGAGGTAGCCTTCCAGGCGCTCATGACGGTCTGCGGAAACCACATCCCATAGCCATTTTCCATCCAACTGGCCTTTGGTGATGGCTTCGCCGTGGTCGCGATTGTAGCGGGTGAGGTGTTCGGCGAGCGCATCTGCCAGCACCTCGTCCATGTCAACAGCAATCCGCTTCATCGCTGAATGTTAAGCCCCCGCCACCGGGGAGGAAATCGCGTTGAGCTGGCCGGGATCGAAATAAAGCAAGCGCCCACAGCTCTCACAATTGAGCAAGGTCCCTTCACGTACCTGGTTCCAAAACTGGGGCCGCAACGACATCTGGCACGAGAGGCACCGCTGCCCGGCGGCGCGCGCCAGCGCAGTCTTACGCGAGGAAGAAGCGATGCGGTCGTATTGCGCAAGCAGGGGTTCGTTCACCCCTTTTCTGATCGTGGCCCGTTCCCTCTTGAGAACTGCAAGCTCGTCCTCGTATCCCTGGGAGGCGATGCGTGCCCGTTCCTTTTCCTCGTCCACCAGCTTGCCTTGCGCCCCGGAGGCCTTGCGCGCCTCGGCACGCTGGTTCTCCAGGGATTCACTCTTGATCATGCTGGTGAGCTCTTCGTCCTCAATGCGCTTGATTTCCGCTTCGACAAATCCAATCTCGTGTTGCAAGGCGTGGAATTGTTCGTT
>Ga0302177_10001166_pt1 | contig 18996 bp, 17 predicted proteins | sample I_Palsa_E1_2_FD_198780 | JGI IMG/M metagenome (GOLD analysis project Ga0302177, IMG submission 198780) | Peat permafrost microbial communities from Stordalen Mire near Abisko, Sweden - I_Palsa_E1_2 | ecosystem: Environmental > Terrestrial > Soil > Palsa > Peat permafrost | place: Sweden... | reverse complement strand
ACGACGGGTGTTGACGGGCGAGGTCCGCCGGATTTCCCGCACCTCGCCGTCAGGCCTTGGGAAACACACGTGCACTTGCCACGAGCTCTGCATTCGACCCTTCTTGTCCTTCCACCTGCGTTGCCGGACGCTCACACTCCACTCCTGTTGAGCGAGCCGACGGGTTGTCCGAGGACGGACCCTAGCAGGGCCGAGCGACGAATCCGGACAGCTCGAGGACCGAGATGCAAGACACCAGGCAGCGTCTTGGCACGAATCGCCGCGTAGATTGTTTTCCGGTTCACTCGCAGCAACTGCGCGGCTTCGTCCGGCGTGAGCATCTCCGGCGCAAGCTCCGAGGGTTCCGGAGTTTGTTCACCGCGGCGAGGAGGGAATGGCCGCGCAACGCCTGGGCCATTCCCTGAAGACTCAGCGTCTGACTTCCCCTCCGGTGGAGCATTCGAAGATCTCGCGGCCATGGTGGGCCTCTTGCGTGGACGTAAGTGAGACCGATAAAGGTCGCACAAACAACTCAACCATTCAAGGGTCGATGCGAACGGTCGCTGCAAACGGCTCGCCCCGCCCGTTTGCTGCTCGCGGCCAAGGTCGTCCGCTTCTGAAGCGGAGGGGAGGAGATCACCGAGCGTGGCAGCAGCCGTATAGCCAATCGGGGGTCGCGGGGAGCGCTCGATCGTCCCATGCGCTGCGAGCATCCTAGAGCGCATAGTGGACGGGGCTCGCAAGGGCCTCGCTGAAGAAACAGGACGTCGGCCTTCGGGGGTAGGGAGGATGACAGCCCATGTTCGTCCCCGTACTCCGCATCCCCGGCATGTCTCTGATGCCAGCCGACCCAGCCGCGTGGACGTTGCTGCTGCACGGAGAGACTCAGCTGACGGAAGCCGCGGTCGCGCTGGAGCTCTTCCTGCAAAACCCTAAGGGGAAGCAAACCAAAGAGCAGTGGCGGGCCCGCGTTGAAAACTCGCGACAGGTTCGAGAGGCCGCCGCGCACATCGCCGGCCTGCCTGACGACCGCTGGGCATTGCGGAGAAGTGATGCTGACATTCCCATCGCAGCTTGGGAGGCCGCGTGGGCCTCGGCTGCTCCGCCGATGGGTACTGAGCGCCGCCCTGCCTTCATATTCGCACGGTCCTTCGTCTTCGCCATCGACGGCATTGCGCGAGTGCTGATGCAACTTGAGAACAGACCAGGTGTGGCGCAAACCCTCGCGGACTTTCGGGCGGCCCTCCCGCATCTGAAGGGCGTGCGAGACTCAGCCCATCATGACGACCAGCGTATCCAGGGTCTCGACAGAAAGGGCAACGCCATCACGCCGGGTGGCCTTCATGGCGTTGTTCAACCTGGCGTCGCGGTCATCATGTCTGGGCTCGTAAACGATGCCCTAACGTACACGACCGAGGACGGCACTCAGGGACAGGTCCGCGTGTGCGTTGACACGTTGAAAGTGGCTCAGGCGGCCATGCAGAGAGCGCTTGATGCGTTCACCTGGCACGGGCCAGCGAGGATTTCGCCGTCCTAGCTGTGGCGCAGCTCTTACTCGGGCTTCACATACAACTGCCGCGCTTGCCGATAGTGGTAGATAGTTGGGGCGCCATCGGGCGACGGCATGCCGTAGACCCTGACGGCCCGATTGATTGACCCGTGAACGATGATATCCGCGAGGTCATCGGCGGCGACGTCTGGCGCTGAGTTCGCGTAGCGCAGGTCGTAGTTGGTGGCCTCCCGGAGCAACACGAGTCGCAAGTCGCTTAAGTAGCGCTCGAAGATTTTACATTTGCTCTTTCAGCTTCGGCAGGTCGAGGAACAGCTTCGGGTCAACGCTCTTCTCGAAGGCGTGCGCACTGACTCGGTTTCGGTGCTGGTCGAGAGGCTGAGTATCCTTGAGGAAGCGTCGTACAATCGCTGTCACACTTTCTTCTGAAGGTGTCTCACCGAACGTGAGTCGGTTTGGCGTTTGGCTCAAAGCGCGCAAGCCGAGACCTGCACTCGAAGCGGTCAATTCGGAGCACATTGTTCGGTACCTTGAGTCACGAAGCGCGTTTCACTCACGCTCTCTCGTGGCGACCGTCGTATCGACGCTGCGCTCGATGGGAGGGCTCGTTCGTGAAGGAATCTGGCGTTCAAGTCCGTTGCGGTGGATGCGCGGCCCCAAGATGCATCTCCATCGGCCGCTGCCTCGGTGCATCGACACGGCAAACCAGCAAGCGTTGTGGGCCGCGGCGGAAGGCCTGAGACAAGAGTACGCGCGATACCAGGCGGTGTGTGTGCTGGCAATTCTATATGGCGCCGGACTGCGTCGTGGAGAGCTCGAGCGGCTCGACGTGGCCGACTGGGACCGCGACGCGTCCGTACTGAGAATCGATGGGCAGAAGACAGGCGTCGAGCGCAGCGTGCCCGTGGGCGAGGGAGTCTGGCGCTGCATCGAGGGTACTTGCCGCATCGGCACAATCGGCTCGAAGCCACCGGGCACCTGGAATTGTCGGACTACAACGCCGGCCGGCTTCACGGCGTGTGGCTGAAGGCGACCGACATTCAAGAGGTACGCGCGGGAGTCGACGCCATGTTGAAGGCCTCCCCGGGTGGGCGCGCGGAGGAGTACGCCGTCCACGACTTCGAGGGCTTCAGCCGCTACCTGCCGTCAGAGCTCGTGAACCTGGAGCTCGTCTGCGCCATCGGCGCCTCTATCGTGGAGCATGGCACAGTCTTCACCGCTTACCGTGAGCATCTCGGCTTCCCGACGGAGACCGAGAGCGTCGCCAACCTGATGGCGGGCTTCACCGAGTCGTACCGAGGCGCGTACAAGTCTCTCGAAGACTGGGCCGAGCAATACCTCGAGGACGCTGGGCTTCTACACCAAGTGCCCGAGTCGCTCCGCCGCTACCTCGACTTGGAGAGCTGGGCCGACGACACCGAGCGGAACGGCGACATCTTCGCAGTGGAGTTTGAGGATAGCGTTCACGTCTTCGACTCGACAAACAACTAACGCGGCCGTGGCACCGTATCCAAATCTCGATGGCTATCCTCTAGGGTTCTCCAGACGAGCCCCTCGGCCGCGGTGAGAAGGCCCGTGTGCGAGAGCTCCGGCCTCACAACGAGCACATTTTCAGTCAACAAAATGAGATCATTTGACCATCCGGGGGACGATCCAGGCGTCGATCAGGTTTCCTGCGTAGCGGCGGTTCCGTGGTTCCGTTGCTCGCCGCCGAGCGCGTTACCCGGCGAATGACTGCGGGAACAATCACCGAGCGCCTCTGCCAAGTAGCCTCCGCGGTTCCACTCTTGCTCGCCTCCGCCCTGAAACGCTGTGGCCGGAAGAAGAGGAGCTCCCAGCCACCCTGGAACGCACGGGTGTACGCTTCGAGTGACCAGAACGGTGCAGTCCAAGACTGAAGCAACAGTGTATCGGGCAAGAGTCTCACTCCAGTCCCACCAGAAGTCAGGGCTATGCGATGTCGCGAAAACTCAAGTATCCATGTGCGACAAGGCGAGAAGCGAGATCTTTGGCAGCGCCTGCCTCAACCGTAGCGGCGAGGGCGACAAGGGTGGCACGAATTGCCGCTTCGCATCGATGAATGAGCGGACCTCCGTTCCGGACGGCCCGGCCGAGACATTGGATTACGACTTGAGGATGGCTAACAGCAAAGTCCTGGAGCATTTCGCAGACTTTGTGCTCGAACTCGATCGTGCCATGGGTCAGTTTGAGCACCTTGGCCAAGGTCGAGAGCGCCCAAGTCGAGTCAAATACATTACTCGAAAACCACCACCCAAACGCAGGGAGGTCCTCGCCAGGTTCACGATTCTGCGCGGACTGCTTCAACCACCAGTCGAAGACGACTTTGAGCCTCTCGATGTGCGCAGCCGGAAGCTTGACCGGGCCGTGGAGGTCTCGCCCGAGCACTCCCAAGGCATGGCGGCGGGCCCGAGCATTCGCGCGCCGACAGAAGATCTCCAACGGACTATGATCAGCATCGAGCGCGATCACGTCCCAAGCTGCTAGGGTTAGTAAGTGCACTCCGAGTGCCTCTACGACGTCGAGATCGTCCTCACCCGAGCGAGCAGAAGCAGCCGAGTATTCGTCCTTGAGCAAGCGATACGTTGCCTCTGAGGGGTTGTTCCATAGAATGAAAGCTCGCCACGCGTCGGCGCGACCAGGTGCGGTGGGGCCGAACAGCGTTGCAGCGACGTGCGAGGCCATCGCCGAATCTAGGGTGAAGAATAGGCTCAGATGGCGTGAGAGCACCGCCCGAATTGCTGAGGACGGCTCTACCTCGGGCGAGGCCCGAGCCGCCACCTCTAACGAGACGCGTTTGACAAAGTCCTCACCCGGAAGCGGCCGTTTTCCTAAAGCATGGAGGAATTCTATGGCTGAATATAACGCAATGCCGCGTGTTGAGTTGAGCGAGAGCGTGTCAGCATCGCTCGATTCCGCGTGCGAACGCTCGTTGTCAGGATCCACATGAGCTAGCAATTTACTCAGAGTCGTCCATGCCCGACGCACTACGTCCATCGAATCACAGTACTTTGCTATGTCGGCCGTTATTTCAGCCGCGCACATGCAAGCCCAAGAGCGGTTTGCGCCGTCGTTGCCGGCTGCTGCTGTTTGGGCCTCTGCGAGTTGAAGAAGTGAGGGCCAATCGAACGATTCTCGCAGTTCCGGCATCGAACCTGCACTTTCGTGGACGCCACGGAGCAGCTCGGCAGCGAAGCTAGGATGAATCTCGTTGAGTTGCCATGCCAATTGCGCCATGCGGATAGGGTCCCGGACCACTGCAGTGTGAATATCGCGCGCTTCTCCCTCCCAGAGGGATTTGCCTGGACTGCTGGATATGAGGCATTGAACCAATTCCGTATCCGATAGAGCGAGCAGTTCTGTTGCTGTCTTGCCCGCGCTCAAGGGCGGCCGGACGTGCTCGACCCAGGCATAATGAGACGGATGGGCCGGCGTTCCATGTACCCTAGCGAGAGAGGTGTATTCTGCTTCTAGTTCGGGTGGTCGAGACCGGCCAAGGACGGCAAGCCAGTGCAACCATCGGGACTCACTCCTACGTTCGATCTCTTCCAGGTTCATCCCCTCGCGTAGCTGCGCGGCGCGAATGTGCAAGGCCGAAGCATTCTCGCGGAGCGATTTGATCACCGCCGCCTGAGCTGCCTGAGTCAGTGTACCAAACCGGTCACGCAACAAGATGCGCACCTCATGATAGGCAGGCAGCGTCTCCAAGAGCGTCTGATCAGTCAACCGCGCTTCGACCAAAGCGGGGGTGCTGTCTCCAAATAGGCGGAGCAAATGAAGCGCTAACCGACGATGAACCATCTTGTCTGAGCGCTCAAGTTCCTCCACTGCAGCCTCAAGGCCGATAATGCCTTTCGACACCTGATCCTCATAGAGGGAACGGACTGTCGCCAACAGCGCGTCGAGCGAACTCGTAACGAGGTTTTGCTCGTGGTCCTCGATCGATGTTCGCCAATAGGGAGAGGCCTGCTCGGCGCCGGCTCCTAGTAGACCTATTAGGATTGTACGCGTCAGGCCCGGATCCTGGTCGCTCAGCGTAGGAACTAGATTCTGAAGCATCCTCTTGTACGTCCACTCAGGCATTCGCGAATGCGGAGCGATTGGAGTCCGAAGACGCGTGGGCTCTGTCGGAAAAGATAGCGCCACTTGGAGCAGTGCGAGAGCTGTTCCGCTTTCGCCTTGCGCGATCAACGACTCGATGACTTCAATAATCTTGTCTGCGAGGAGCCCATGGCGCCAACGGTGCGATTCGATCCACGGTATTTCGAGGAGAGCGACTCGACTCGAGAATGGTGCTGGCAGTCTCGTCACGGCATCAAGCAAGCCGACATGAATCGAGTCGTTGTCGGTCGGAGGTAGGCTCTCAATTGTGGCTAGAACCTCCTCTGGGGCCGCCGGCGCGATGCGCGCCAAATAATCTACTTGCGGCCACCTCGGGAGAGAGAAGGACCCGTCCTGATAAGTCCGCACCGATGGCGGATCTCTAAACAGCCCTCTGTCTCGGAGCGGCACTAGCCACGTGTGAGAGAGCTGGTTGAACACTGGTGCCAAAGCGGTCACGCCAGTCCCGAGATGCGTCGCGACCAAGTCTAGGTCTTCAGCAGTTGGCTCCGACTCAATGAGGATCTCTTCGAGGTGGTGTAACACTCGTGCATATTGACTTTCGGCGGCATCGAGAACCGACCCTAAGACGTCAACGAAGAGGTCGAAGCGCGCGACGAACTCATCCGTGGGTTTTCGAGGCGACCGCAGGGCATCTCGGTGCGACGCCGTCGCCCAACTCCCATCATCGGCGAATTCAATCCAGGCCCTCGCTTTGTCGTCCGTGACTAGTCCAAAGCCCACAAGGATCGCCGAGATCTCGAAGGTGTGTCGTCGCTTCTTTCCCTGTTTCTTCCTCGTCAAACGGCTGAGCTCGGCGGCCACTGCCGGCGATCGCACGAGAACGTCGCGAGCGGCACTCTCGACTTCCCGAAGGAGGTGCCCGACAACGTGCGTCGTCGACCCGTTAGGTAATTCTTCCTGCATCAAATGGCAGGCATCGGCGAAGAACGAGGCCGCACCTTCCGAGACCAGACGACGCAGAAGGTCATGAACTCGTTCATTACGTGGTGTTTGGGACACGAGAGACGTTGCGTCGAGGCCGGAAATATACTCGAAACCACTGACCTCCCGATTCTATCGGCTTGAGATGCACACTGGATCGATCGATTTGGACTGATACCCTGGTCCCCTCGGATAGCCGCTTCACCAATGAACTCTTTGGGCAGCTTCGCTCGAACGCGCCGTCGCTGATTGTGTCGGCGCCGCCCAGCGTTCTCGGTCTGGCGCCCTTCGGCCGTAAGACGGCGACGACACTCGCCGTAAGGTGCGGTCGAGTCGTCTCCGCGCTCCACCGAGTCAAGAAAGCTGGTAAGGTAACCCGTGAAGTGCGCAGAGAGGTGCCGTTGCGATTGACCCGTCGCAAATTTCCTTGGCTTGACGGCGGCGGCGTTCGTCAACTGCTAACTTGGGCTTGTTATGACGACGACCGAAGTCCCGCCAGCTACGAAGAGGGCACATGAAGTCACCTGCGCGTTCTTGTGTCGTTGGTCCAGTGTCGCGGCAAGTGGAAGGCGCGGACTCTGGTATTTCGACATTGAGCGGCAGGAGATCCGCTTCTCTACGGATGCCAGTCGACACCCATTCGCAACGGAGCGCTACCTCTACATGCCTCTCCAAAATGGAAGGCGGGACGCGAGTATTGAGCGGTGGTTCGCGACCATCGAGGGCGGGTTCATAGCCTTTTTACAGCGCGTCGATGCTGGTCCGTTAGCTGCACGACCGTCGCCGCTTCAGGTCGCGCAGACTGTGCTCTGCGCCGTGTCCTTCGGATATCGAAGCGGCTTCGATGTGCACGGGATAACGCGACTTCTGACCCAAGATGCCGTCTTCCGGAAGCTCTTCGGGGACTTCCCTCTAGCGGACGCACACCGGCTCGCGATCGAGAATCTGAGCAATTCAATCTGGAGCGAGTGGGAGAATTATCGCAAGCTTACTGTGCTGACCGAGATGGTTGCGCCCCTGCTCGTCTGCGACCATCCACTTCTCGCGCTGGAGGGTGGGCAACAGGCGTTCCTCCCAGTCGGGCCCTTTTCCCAGTTCGTTTTCGAACGCGCCGCAAATTCCGGTGGTTTCCTGCTTGAGTTCGCAACCGCAGACGAGATGAGCACGAATCTCGCGGAGAAGCTGAATCGATTCACAGTAGAGCGGGCGCGAAAGTGGGTCGTGGCGCGCGACGAACGACAGCTCGAAGCGCTCCGGCCGCAACTCACGTTGGAACTCGTTTCAGAACGCCGCAGACGCGATCGGGTCCAATACACTCCCTTTGGTCGAAGTCGCGGCACGTCGTTGTGGGAACTCGAGTCGTAGCGCGCTCTTGCACGGGCATCTGGGGCCTCGCCTCCAGTCGGGTGTCTCAATCAATCGTGCAAACGGGGGAAGCTATCTCCTTGCCCGACCACGAACAGCCCCTGATTAGAATCCATAAAGCACCCGAGCGTAGCCCGCTCCGACGCTCGTATGGCTCTGTCCACGAACTCGCCCCTCGATCCTGGCAGTCGCGCTACCGCGACCTTGCCACTACCATAAAGCAGAGCCCGAATTCTTCCGAGCCGTTCGAAACGCTCGCGGAATCGCACGTTCATGGCGTGAGGCTGCGCTTCGCTGGACCAGTTTGGACGAGCGCTGTCACGCTTTATGCACCGCGAGGCGATTCCTCCAAAGGAGTCCCCAATGGCCACCCTCCCCGAAGTCTCCGACCCGACAGCTCCTCCGCCCACCTGGCGGATCCCCCTCCCGCTACTTGATCCGAACCCCCATCAACCACGGCGAACCATCGACGAAGCCGCCCTGGCCGAGCTGGTCTCCAGCATTCGAGAGCACGGGCTACTTCAGCCCATCTCCGTAAGACGAGTTCCGGGAGGGCGTTACCAGCTTATCGCTGGGCATCGACGCCTTGAGGCCTATAAGCGCCTTCTGACCAGTGCCCTCAACGACCGGGACAGGGAACGATTCGAAACCATCCCCGCTCACGAGAAATTCGACGTTACCGACGAGGAGATGGCCCTTTTCGCGCTCGTCGAGAACCTCCAGCGAGACGACCTATCCCCCTTGGACGCGGCGCTCGGTCTTGCAAGTTTTCAGACGGCGAACGCGCTGTCGACGGACGCGCTGTGTCGGCGTACCGGCTTGGAGCTCGACCGCGTGAAACGACTGCTTCGGCTCGCCCGTGCGCCAAAGGTTGTTCAGGATGCGTGCCACGAGGGCGTGCTCATCGACCAGGTCGATGAGCAGGGCGCGGTTAAGCTCCTTCCATCTGGGAACGCCAAACATGAGCGTGCCCGGCTGGAGCTCATGGCGGCGCTCGAGTTCACGAAGTTCCACGTCGCCATCGAAAAGGCTGCGCCTAAGAAAGCTGACGAGCGGGCCGCCAAGGCAATCCAGCGCGCTCTGGCCGAGCGTTGGAGCTTTCGGCGCGTCCAGAGCTTCTGCCGCTCTGCCGTAGCCGGCTCGTCTCAGGATGGGAGCGCTCGAGTGGGCCCGTCGCCCACAGAGCGCACCATGCTCTTCACGGATGCACAAGAGCTTCGTATCCGGCGCGGTCTGCTGCGTACAGCGACGCCAGCCGAACGAGCCGCCCTCGTTGAGGTCTTGAAAGCACTCGTCGCGGAGTTGACGGCGTGAATGGCCGCTGCCATCGGGGCAACGCTGCTCCGGGTGCCGAACGCGATGCAAGCTAGGCCGCCGAATCGATTGCCGAGCCGAATTCGACGCCTCAGCAGACAGTGCGACCGGCGATCCATTCGGCATCAGGCATGCGCGAAACCCGCGAACTTCGCGGCGCCCGCCCCGCCGCCGAAAGGTGGCCCTCAGTGCGAGTCGGGGCGAAGACTGAACCAACCACTCCCTCCCAACGACAAAAGTAGGGATGGAGTGGTTGGTTCAGTCTCCTTTAATTTCGGCCGATTTTTCGGCGACGGGGCGGGGCAGTAAATGTTTTCAAAGCAGGTCTCAGTCAGTGAGAAATGAATTCTAGTTCACACTGAGGTCTCCAAAGAGAAGCCACGGGCGGTCCCGAGCGAGCTGTCAGCGCAGCGCAGAGGTGTTGACGAATGAGTGATGAGAGGGTGAGCGAGGAGGCGTGGTCGAGCGAAGGGGCTGTCAGCGCGAGGCGTGGTGGCGGAGTGAGGCTGACGGACAGAGACCGGGATGTGCTGGGGCTGCTGGTGTTGGCGAGGTATTTGACGGCGGCGCAGGTGCACCAGTTGGCATTTTCGGGAAAGCACGTTTCGTTGGCGTACCGTCGACTGCTGTTGCTTGCCCGGGCGAATGGGCAGCCACCTTTCGTGCGACAGCGTTTCTTCAGAGACTACGACGGCAAACGGCTTGCGGTGTGGGCGCCGACGGCGCACGCCATGTCGGCGGCGCTGTCCCGCTCGGCGCCTCTTCCGGAGCTGCCCAAGCATGATGTGGGTGCGCAGTTTCTCGAGCATCTGCTGCAGTTGAACGAGCTCTTCGTCGCGTTGTGGCGCGGCGGCGGTCGCTGCCCGAAAGCGGCGCACCCAGCCTTCCGTTGGATTCCCTCTGACAGGGTGCGTCTCGTCTGGGGCGAATGGGAAATGCGGGAGGGCCGCAGGCAACAGCGCGTCATCCAGCCTGACGCGGTGCTGGAACTGCCGAGGCAGCGTTGTCGCTACTTTCTCGAATGTGAGATGGGGACGCACAGCATCACGCCGCGAGGAGGGAATCATCCGGGCGCGACGCTTGCGAAAGTCGACCGGTACCAGCGCTTTCTCGGCGATGCCTCCGGCCTCGCTGGGCTGCGTGCGCACTACGACGCCCAGTACCCCGATGGGTTTGCGCCCGAGGTTCTCTTTCTCGTGCGGACGTTGGGACGTGCTGCATCCGTCAACGCGGCACTCGCCTCCTGGCGCAAGGAGCTTGGCGCCCGGAGGGCAAATCCGATGCGTGCCCTCACCTTCACGGAAGCCGCTGACGAACTCCGCCAAGTCGTTGGGCTTCGAGGCGTCGAAGCCGACGGAGCCGCGGGAGGGCCGGACGGGTCACTCCGCCACGAGGCGGGACTGAGCTCGGAGGACGTCGCGCTGCTCCGGCGGTACGTGCAGGAGTCAGCCGTTTCCATCAAGGGTGCGCGAGCGGCCTTCCGGAGCCTCGGACGTCCTGACTTGCCCGAGTACCCTGCGACATACGAGCGCGTCTACGCGCTCCTCGGCCGACTTTCAGGAGATGCGTCCCGCTGAACCGCAGGCCGAGCCCAAGTGGACGGAGCACCCAGGTTGTCTTCAAGCCCCGATGGAGTGGGGCTCTGTTTTCGACGTACCGGCTGGGACGTCGCTCACAAGAGGAACGTTCGCTTCACCCTGTCCGAAAGAAGGAAGTAGGACACCCAAAGCACTGCGCCACCGACAGCACCAAATTCCCGTGGCGCAAGTGAGTGGCTGCGCCCGAGCGCATAAAGGCAGCCAACCGCGGCTAGGTTGAAAAGGGATAAGGCAATGAAGAGCGTGGGGACATTGCGTCTTCGCCGAGCGAAGCGGACCCCGATCCAAACAATTACAAGAAAAAGAAGGAAGTGAAGAATCGTGAGAACCAGCAAGCTGAGGCTCCTTGGAGCATGGGGCAATCCCGGAGCCGATGCGGCCTGAGCTAGATGCTCCCGTTCGAGGAGGCTCCTGAAACTCCGTAGAGTCTCAAGAAGTGCTTCACCCGCCCCAAGCACGAGACTCAGGGCAGGAAGCCAAAGCCAGCCGCCAATGGGAAGAGCTGTGGGCGTGCTGTCGCTACTCTCGAGCGAAGCTGAAGTCTCGAGCGGTGCGGACGGTACGCCCTCCGACAGTTGGGTATCGGTCATGGGTTGTCACTGGAGTTGCTACCCAAGTGAATCCGAGCATCTGGACAGCGCCACCAGAATTGGGTCACAGTCCGAGCTCCAGCATTTTCCGCTTCAGCGTGTTGAGCGCGATGCCGAGAGCGCGGGCGGCGTGCGTCTTGTTGTTGCTGGCCGCTCGAAGCGCCGCTTCGACGTCCTCTCGAGTCAGGTCGCTGGGGCGCTTCCGCTGTCCAGGAGCGCGGTTGTGTGCCACGACAGTTTCCGTCTGGACGGGGGCTTGAGGCCGACGGCCAAATGCAACGGCCCGGGTGACGAGGTACTTTCGGAAGTCCTCGAGGCCGAGGAGGAGGCAAGCACCTTCGCTGGCTTCCCCGAGGTCGTCAGCGACGCGCTCCGCGACCGTCTGTACGGTGGCCTGGAGCTCACGCACCTCGCCGGGCCAGGGCTGTTCCATGAGGAATGCGAGTGCCTGCTCTGAAACCTGGGCCAAGAGAGGGTGGTGCGGCCTCCTTGCCAGGGCCGCGAGGAAATGCGGGACCAGCAGGGGAATGTCCTCGCGACGCTCTTGGAGAGAGGGAAGAGGGATGAGCTCCCCCAGCGCGAGCCGCTGTGAGAGGTCCCTCCGCAGCGGCGACTCCTCCAGGGGCTGCTTCGAGGCGGAGATGAGGCGGAACGCCGGCCTCCGTAGGCCTTGGGCGGACTGCGCGCCGAGCGGCGTCAGGTTGTCGTTGCCGTCCTCGAGGAGGTCCAAGAGAAACACCTGCGCCTCGGGGACGAGGGACTCGACCTCGTCCAGGAAGAGAGTCCCGCCGTCGGCCTCGAAGAGTTTCCCGACTCGTGAGTCCCGGGCGCCCGTGAACGCGCCCTTGGTATGGCCGAGCAGCTCGCTGTGCAGCATCGTGCGGTCCGCTGGGAGGGTCCCGCAGTTGATGTAGACGAAGCGGCCCTTGGCCGCGCTGAGTTCGTGGATGCGGTGAGCGACGTACATTTTGCCCCTGCCCGAGGAGCCCAGGAGAAACACGGGGCGGTGGAGGCGGCTTGCCCGGCGGGTGGCCCTGTCGAGCTCCATTCCAGCGGCGGACTTCCACTCGCTGTCTGAAAGCGAGTTGTCGGGCGTTGCTGGCAGCGTTTCGAGAAACTCGAGTCGGCTGTCGCCGTCTCCCAGCTGTACCGTCATCCCGACAGACAGCCCAACGGGAATACCGTGCGGGACCCTCCTGGGCGGAGCGGAGCTATCCACCCCCGGAAGGAAAGTGCCATTGGCGCTTCCGTTGTCGCGGAGCACCCACGCGGAGACTTCCGCCTCGAAGAAGAGGAAAGCGTGTTGCCGGGAGACAGTCTCGTCCTCGAACCACAAGTCCGACTTCTCGGCCCGGCCAACGAGGTACCATCGGTCGGCGACGAGCGGGACGACGACGGCCGTCCTCCCGGGCCGGACAATTCGGACGGCCTGGGGCGAGACCCCCTGGGCCAGCCACTCTCCAGTGGGCACCCGAAGCGCCTTACCGGTGGCGTCGTCCCAGGGCCTGGCCGTGGGGATGGCGGACGGGGGGAGGGACTCTACGGCTTCGACTTTGGCCATCGCGGCCGACCTCGGTGAGCTCCTGGCCCCGCGACTCTACCGAAAGGCCTTCCCGCCGGCATTAATCCTGCCTGTCAGGAGTGACTGGCACTTCTGACAGGGAGGGACGTCGCCCGCGCCCTGCGCCTTTCCCTGAGCCCGACCTTGGGCGACCCACCCCCGGCGTCCTCGGGTGCGCTCAGGCGTTTGGCGCTGCCCCGGCCCCTCGGTGCGCCGGTGATGGCCCACGCTGCCGCCTCGTCACGTTCCTTGCAGACGCGGCAGGGAATGCAAGCCCCAAAGCCTTCTCATTTCCTTCCCCGTCTCCTGGCGCTGGTTGTCCTCTACGTCTTCGTCATGCACATGACGCTCAGGGCTCAACTGAGGTGGGTGCGCGCGGAATTTCGAGGTAGGCCCTTCGGCAACTACGTCGAGGCGTTTGCCGCGGTGGACCGGCTGGCGATGCGGTACCCGGAAGCAGCTGTTTCCATCCTTGTGGGGGGCCTTTTGCTGGTCTTCATCCTGTACCGGAGCTGGGTGGTCTTCCGGAACAAGAGCTTCACCGTGAAGACCTCGGGAATGGCGAGCGAGCTCGAAGCAATGCGATTTCCGGCTCGCTCGGTCGACATCGCCGGCTACGTCTTCGATGACAAAGGGAGAGCCGGCCGCACCTTCGTTGGGTTGACACCAAGGCGCCGACTCTTCCCCCCGTGGGGGACTGCCTGGCGCCCTGTGTACCTGTCGCAGGAGGAGCGGAGCATGCACCGGCACGTCCTCGGGAAGACCGGCTGCGGCAAGACGAGCAGCATCCTCTGGCCCGAAGTGTTTCAGGACGTGCGAGACGGAAAGGGTGTCCTCGTCATTGACGCGAAGGGCTCGGACGAGAACGCGAAAACAATGGCGGCCATCGCTCACGCATGCGCGCGGACGCGCGACTTGCGGCTCTTCGCTTTGCCCGCGTGGAATAGGCCCCAACTGTTCTCGCACACCTACAACATGCTGTACGTCAAACCGCGGCCTCTCCAGGACCCGGGCGGCGACGTGGTTGCAATGGCGGAGCGCGTCTTCTCCGTCTTAAGCCTTGGAGACAACGGCTACTACAACACCCAGGCCTATTTGGCCTTCAGTCGAATCTGCCGGCTCCTCTTCGGAATGCTGGACCGCGCTGGTTTCGGGTTGCCTTTCAACCTCCAGGACGTGGCGGTCTGCCTGCGCGGTCTCACAGCGCCTGAAACCAATTCGGGCAAGGCACTCAAGCATTGTCTCGAAACCTCGCTGGACCGCCAGGCTGCGGAGGAGCTTCACGCCCAGACGCTTTCCCTTGGAAAGGACCTACCGCAGTGCCTTTCGGGACTCGCGGGGGCGGTGGACAGGTTTCAGTCCCCTCTCGTCAATGCGTATGACCCCGACATCTGCTTCGAGGACGTCCTGGAGAGGAACCGCATTGTCTATGTCCAGCTGCCCTCCAACCTCTTCAAGCTTCAGGCGCCGGTGCTGGGGAAAGTCATGCTGATGGACGTTCAGCAGGAGGCCTCGCTGCGGCAAGTCTTCCGTACGAGACGAAACCAGCGGCCATTCTCCGTCTGCGTCGACGAGTTCGGGACATTTGCCGACATGTCCATCATCGACTCGCTCAACAAGCTGCGGGATGCGCACATTCAATTCACCCTCTCGCACCAGTCGTTGTCCGACCTCGAGCTCGTCTCCAGGGAATTCGCCCAGGCCGTGTGGGACAACACGCGGACGAAGGACATCCTCGCCCAGGACAACCCGGAGCTCTGCGAGCGCATGGCGCGCAGCCTCGGGACGCTGCCGCGGCTCGAGCACACCCTGCAACAGGCTCCGGGCCTCTTCTCCACGGTGACGGCCACGGGTGTCCTCTCGACGCGTGCCGTCGAGGCGTACCGACTGCACCCCAACCAGCTGAAGTCGCTGGCTTCTCGTAGACAGGGGTATCTCTTTGCCTCGCGACCTCAGGGCATGAAGGCAATTCCCATCGCCTATGGCCCTATGCCCGAGCTGCCGGCGCCGCTAGAGCCGCTGCGGCAAACTAACCAAACGTGCGCCCCGGGCCTTCGGTTGTACGAGCGCTTCATTGCGAGCCCGGCCGCCGCGGCCGGGGAGAAACGGAGCCGGTTCATGGGCAACGAATCGAGCCGAAACGGCGCCCCTCCGCGACGCTCGATACCGTCCGGGCGACCGGGCGAGGTAGCCGCCATGCACCGTTGGAACACCCGAGAAGGAGGCAAGCCATGAGTGCGGTGCTATCTGACGTCGTCAGGATGCTCATCGCGATCTTTCTGGTCGCGGGGATAGCTGCGCTCTTTTTGTACCGGGCGTCCGCTTCCGTTCGTTTGTTCGAGTGGTCGCGGGGTCTCAAAGACTCCCGGCTTGGAATTCCTCTTCCTCTTGTTGTCATTGACGGCCGCCTCTTTATGGACGCCCTGCATCCAGCGGCTCCCTACGCGTTGGGCATCCTCAGGTTGAAGGCGGCTCGTTCCCTCGGCGAGGGCGAGATGTACGAGGTCAAAGACGTACCCCGCACGAAATCGTCCGATGGGCTGCAATGACTCGGTTCCTCGTCGCTACCTAGTCCTGATTTTCTCCATGCTTTGTTTCTGACATCAGGATTAGGAAGCGGCGTCCGAGCAAGACCGAGCGCTGCCGGGAAGTGTGACCAACCATGGTTCCCGGCAGCTAACAGCGCACAGTTACTAGCGGCCGTCGAAGTTGCTTGACCAAAACAGTTTCACTCTGCGAGCGTTTCCCCCGTCGAACAGGTCCAACTGGTTATCACCGATTTCCTGGTTTCGGCGACTGTTTCCTCGTTTTTTTGGGGGGGGTCCCATGGTGAGTCATCTCGTGCGGGTGGGCATTGCCTGCGCCCTCGCCGTCCTGAGCGTCGGTTGCAACCAACCTGCTGGTGTAACGACCGGTGCCGCTAGTGAGGACGGTGCCAGCCAACAGCAAGCGGTAGTGACTGAACATCGCTTCCAGGCGCTCCAGTCAGCGAAGGAAAGCGGGAACCCCATCGGGGCCGACTGCTCGGAGCATGGAGCGGACGCGTGTGCCTCTCGGCTTTGTCTGCACACAACTGCCAGTCGTATTAGTGGCTACGTTTGCTCAAAGGCGTGCGCCGGGAACGAGAGCTGTCCGGCTTCGTGGCGCTGCGCGCATACGTATCCAAGCGAAGACGCTGCCTTTTGCGTCCCCACGAACCAACATCTTCCCAATTGACTACATCCTTCTTCGCGACTCCGGCGAGGCCCTGGGAGGGAGATGCCGAGGAGAGCGGCAAGAGTAGCCGTTCAAACTCGGGATTCCCAGAAGAGACTAACGATTGACGAGGCCCGCAATGACTAGATCTAGAAACTACATTCATCAGGCCTTCAAAGCTCTGACCGCTATTTCCCCTCTCGTTGGGCTCCTTCTGTTTCTAGTGCCGCAGAACTTGGCTCTCGCTCAGTGTGACGAGTGTGAACAAGGCAGCGGACCACCTGGGAGTTTCGTTTGCTTTTGCCAACCCCCGAACAATGTAGCGCTTTGCTGCGCCCCCTGGGACCAGTGCGGACCAGATATGTGGGACCCGTGTGTAGCATTACCATTTCCGCCACCCGGCCCTCCTGACGCCGGAAACCCTCCACTTCCGCCATGCCCCACGGACAACAGCATGGGGCACCCCGTCAACGTCGCCGGAGGAGCCAGCGTTGAAATGGTCGAGGATATTCGGATTCGAGGCTCGCGCGAGGACTTCGTATTTAAGCGCTACTTCACGTCAACTGATGCCCAGTGGGACTACTACCTCGCGCTCCAGGGATTAGCACACTACCCCAGCATCCCGGCGGTCAAAGTTCCGAGCCCATTCGGCTCTTCGCCGACTGATGCGTACTCAGCGAAATGGTGGCACAATTTATATAGTTTTATACGCACCGATCTTCTTCAAGTCGAAGGATATCTAGCCGTTTGGGATACCTCTGGATACATAACACTCTTCAGCGGTGAGTCATGTGCGGTTACGCCTTGTACCTTCCCATTGGAGAACAGTTCCTCGATGGAGCCTAGCAGCCTCTATTTAGCAGACGGCGGTTATGTGATGGAGCGCGGGAACGGCGAACTCCTGTACTTCCAGGCTCCTTATACTGACACGACAATTGTCAACCGCTATTTCTTGACCAGCATTCAAGATGAATCTGGCGTTGTAAAAGTGAGTCTCACATATGCGCCAAGCACTCCCGACGGGGGAAGTCCTTCGGATGGGGGATGCGCATCCGGTGTACCGTACATCACGAACATCACGACCCTCGACGGTGTCAGCCTCAACCTCTCATACCGACTCGTCGCAAACGTCGAAGGAAGCCAGGACTGCGTCATCGGCGGAATCACTCTGCAGGGTAGTGACGCAGGACCGCTAGTCACCTACACCTACGCTGTCGACGGTGGAAAGGAGTATGGAGGGCTAGTGGCGCAGGCGGCGTACCTCGGACACAACGAAACATATGGATACTTGCCGAATGAGTTTGTTCGAAACGCAAGCGGCTTCGTAATAACGCACACTTACGCCGGTGGGCCGCAAGTTGTCGAAGCCAAAGCACCTACTGAAGACCTTGTCATTTCCGGGACCAGCAACGCCACCTGCCCGTCCGGGTCGGATTGCGGCAATCAAATCCCGCTCTCGCGCTCTGCGACAGACAACAGCGCTGGTATCGGCGACGGAACGACGGGAAATCCAGGGTTAACCGCAGCTTATCTGACATTAAGCATGTATCCAAGCTACCTCGCTCCGCGTGCCTTCCAAAGGACTGATAGCTGCACAAATAGCAAGAGTTGCTCACCTGGGACAATTGACGTCGAGTGGAGCAACTACGCAGGAGCCAACACCTACTACGTCGCCTTTCAGAAAGGCACGCAAGACAAGAGGGGCAACTGGACCGCATATACATACGACCAATACCTTTACGGAACCGGGGGCCCTCCTTTTGTCATTCCCGAGAAGACATCAACAATGACAGGAGCGATCGACGTAAACGGGACGTCAGCGCTCGAGACCGAGGCGTATAGTTACATTTATGGGCTTTACACGCGACAGCTTTTGAATACGAGTCAAAAGGCCAGCGTGCTTGGTGGCTCGGGTGCAGTGGAGCAGGTGAATAACACCTACGACCCTACGACGAACCGCCTCAAATCCGTCATTCGGTCCGGATACACGAACCTTTACAACGGCGCATCTTGGGTGACGCAGGCGCGATACCTAGGGACGTTCTATTTCTTAAACCATGCGTGCCTAGGTGATGCTAACGATGCACTGCAGCGCGTTCTTGAAGTGCATGGACCTTGTTTGGTCAATGGAACGAGTTCGACGGACTGTGACGGTGGCGGAAACGTGCCCCTTATGCAGTACACCTACTATCCGGCGAGCGCGGGTGGCTTTCTGTCTAACCGGTTGAAACAAGTGTCTCAATTTCCCGGGTATGTCGGCGGCAGCTGTTCCGGAGCGAAGGCTCTGACAACGACGTTTGGTGGGTACGATGGCTTCGGAAATGCAACGCAGTCGACGGACCCCAACGGGGTCGTGACGACGTACGCATACCAGGAAACGCGTCTCACGAGCCAGACGACCAACGGTGAGACGACTAACTACGGATATGACGGAATCAACCTCACGTATGTTCAATTGCCCGCGGGAAACTACGAGGTCCTCTGCTATCGGAGTGGGACATCTGGAGCCTGTAGCGGAGGTACTCTGACGAGCCAACTTCAATGGAGGGCTAAGTCCTCGTCATCCACTGGCGCCACCTGGAGTGAGAAGATTGTTTACTCCTATTGGCCTGATGGAACGGTCAATACGGAGACATACGAGACAAGCACTGGTGCCGTGCGCCGTGTGGTAGAGCACGCGGCAGACGCCCACCGACGGCCGACATGGGAACAGGTTGGTAATGCGACTGGGAGATTCACAAATGTCTCGTTCTTCGATCGTGCCAACAACCTTGCGGGTATTGGATTTGGCTACAACGGAGCCCAAGCTTTCTGCGGAGG
>Ga0302177_10001161_pt1 | contig 19053 bp, 20 predicted proteins | sample I_Palsa_E1_2_FD_198780 | JGI IMG/M metagenome (GOLD analysis project Ga0302177, IMG submission 198780) | Peat permafrost microbial communities from Stordalen Mire near Abisko, Sweden - I_Palsa_E1_2 | ecosystem: Environmental > Terrestrial > Soil > Palsa > Peat permafrost | place: Sweden... | reverse complement strand
CGGCCGTGGTGTAGACGGTCCCGTTGATTTCCAGCGGCGTGCCTTCGAGCTTGTATTCCGGGCGCGCGCCGAACTGATCGGTCTTGAAGTGCCACGCCACTTCCAGTTTGCTGAAGTTGGAAGCGTTGATCTGATCCTGCGGGGAATAGCGCGAGCCGGTCGGATCGGCGAAAAACATCGGCCAGTCGCCTCTCGCGGTGGAGGGCTGACCATAAGGCTTGTCATCCGTGGTCTGCGCCCAGGCGCATGCAAGCAGAAATACGGCCGACAGCGCGCCCGCCGCCGCTGAAGTAAAAGCAGAAGAGAATTTCGACATGGTGTTGCGTCTCCGGTCCGGAACGGCCTCGGGGGCCTGCTTGCCTGCGACGTTGTTGTGAAATCAATCCAGCCCGCGGAAGTGGTGTTGCAATCGGCGCGTGTCCTGACGTCTTGGTCTGGAAAACGAGACACTATGATAATGTCGTCCCCTACGATAATCCTGAGCACCGTTCGATAACGGTTTCGCGATGTCAACCAGCTTACCGTCGGCCAGATCCAGTTGCCCAGCGGCTTGACCGCCTCCCGGGTGAGGCATAACGACGGAAGAATACGCTTTGATCACGTTGCCTTATTATGATCAAACCGTGCATTTTCAATAGTCTGCATTCTTGTCGGATCGCTCATCGAAAATCATTTCGTACGCCGTTCGGCGCTGTGGTCGGCGCTACATTCGCGTAGGCCATACGCAGCGGTTGGCTTTCAATTTTTAGAAGCACGCTCTCGGGCAATTCCACTTTCCAAGAAAGGTATTTGGTACGCAAAAGATTCTCAATCTCCGAGCGATGTTTTTGAATGTCTCCACGCGCGCATCATCGTTGCCACCGCGAACATTGAAGTAGTCCTCAGGCATTTCGCGACTGACCGAACAATTGACGGCGTGGCCCAAAGCCTGCCGCGGATTGTTTAAAATCCTTCTCTCTTTCCGAAGGCTGCAGATCGGCGACGGGCGAAGATTGGTTTATGTACCCGCGTAGCACTTAGGGGGCGGCAACTTTCGCGAAATTTTTTTTCCACCTGCTTTAGCACGTGAAGCAAAAAACTGGCACAGTGGAGAAGCGACGAAATCGTCACTCGGAGGTACTTAATTAGATTGCCGGAGATAGGAATCGAACCTACGACCCGCGCATTACGAATGCCAATTTGCCACCTTTGGCGGCCGCGCCAGATTGCTAAATCCTTGAAAATACGGGACTGTCGCGGCCGGGTGCGGCCGCTCGCGGCACCTGTTTCCGCACGAAAACCGGCACACTGAAATTCGGGCCCGATTCGGGAGCATTTCCCCCGTGGACTCCGCTTTGCATCCGCTCTCGCGATTCTGTTGCTCGGGTGGTCATATGCGAGCGATTTGGGATGCGGCTTGCGTCTTAGTGGTCTTTCCGCTGCTAGTCTATTGTGCGACGCTTGTTGATCCGGGTCCGCGGCGGCGGCGAGTCGCAACTTTTCTTGGCGTGACGTCCTACGCCGTCTATGTATTGCACAGCCCTCTCGCATCCCTATCGAATTCGGCAGCCCGGCATTTTGCCGCTGGTGCTTGGCGCTCCCTATTTGGGGGTCGCGGTACTGGTCGTCTTATTAACCGGATGCTGGCTGGTCGACCGATATTATGACATCTCGATCCGTCGAAGATTGGGTCGCCTAGTTCCAAGGCTGCAGGCGTTACGCGCGCAGTCATGAAAGGCAATGGTGCTAATTGGCAGACAGGCCGATCTGCCCGTGCATCGAGCGCGCAGCCGCCAAACTCCTGCTTAGCCCAGCCGCCGACGGGCACTGCCGGCGGCGTGCACGCGTTGCAATGTCGTGCATTATGGTGAACAGTCGTGCCCTCACCTCGCATCCCCTGCGAGGCCAAACAATCGACTATTCCAGCGTTGCGCCGCGGGGCAGGAATGACCGCCGCTGCGCCGTATCGCACCGCTCAGTACCCTTGGTAGAGTGCACAGAAGGTAAAAACTCCGGCCAAAGACACCATGACTCGATCCGTGCAGGTTGACGCTACCGCCCAGGTTCGGGTCAGCATTGTCATCCCGGTCTACAACAACGCCGAACACTTCTCCGAGTGCTTGGAAAGCGTTCTGGCGCAAACTTACAAGAACTGGGATTGCACCATCGTTAACAATTGCAGCACTGATGGCTCGGCGGAAACGGCCCGCCGTTACGCAGCAATCGATCCCAGGATCCGCGTGATCGACAACGAGAAGTACCTGAAGGTCGTTGCCAACCACAACTGGGCGTTGAGCCAAATCTCAGTGGACAGCAGGTATTGCAAGGTGGTCTTCGCGGACGATTGGATATTTCCGAATTGCCTGGCGGAGATGGTTTCGGTCGCGGAGCACAACCCATCCGCGGCACTCGTAGGGGCCCTGTGGATCTTCGGTACTGCAGCTGAAGTCAGGGGATCGGGACTTCCCTGTGGCAATGCACTGTTTTCCGGTCGTGAGATCGGTCGTCGCTACTTCCTCGACGGACTGAATGTATTTGGCGCGTTACACAATATCCTGTTGCGCGCCGACGTGGTCCGCTCCCATCACCCTTTGCTGAACGAGTCGAGCCTGCTCTCCGACCGCGAAATGTGTCTGCACCTGATGCGTACACACGACTTTGCGTTCGTCCATCAAGTCCTCACGTTCACCCGAGACCGTCCCGGCTCCTTGACCGACGTTTCCATCCGGATGAACTCCTATATTCCGGCTGACCTCTACGAAATCATCACGTTTGGTCGGGATTTCGTCGCGGAGACTGAGTATCGGCGCTGTCTGAAAAGACGCTACGATCTGTACTACAACTTTTTGGCGCTGGCGGCCATGCGAGGTCACCGCGATCTGCAATTCTGGAATTTTCACAGAGGCAAACTCGCCGCCTGTGGCCTCACGCTAAGCCACAAGCAGATGGTCCTGTCGGCCCTCGCGCGCATCGCCCGCGCTGTAATCCGTCCCGGCGAAACCTTCAAAAAGCTGCTCAGGAACAACCGGGGCACAGTGCAAGGAGTTGGCTCCACACGGCCGGTTCCGTCAACCGGTGCAGCACGAGCTTCAACGGCCTCACCTCCGTCGAGTCCCAGCCTATGAAGCTGCTCCCTCGGATGTGACAGGCTCCGGAACAAGGTCAGATTGCGGTGCAGGACTCGGAACGCGCCTGAGCCAACACTCCCGCCAGTACGGAAAGATCCTGCGTGGACAGAACCAGCGCTGCTGGCTCAGTTCGCCACTGCATACTGCGCCCTCGAGCGTCACAGCATCGGTGGCCATCTCGACCATGCGCCCGTTATCCTGACAATCATCGATAAAACGAGAGATACGCTGCCGCACGCGGAATATACGACCGCAATAAGGCACCATCTCACGGTCGAAGGACAAACCACGGTTCTGTCCTTTCGGATTCAGCGTTGCAATGATCTCCTCCATGCTGCGCACCTGCACCCAATCACCAGGCTGCAAATTGGAAGATTCATAGGCAGGGGCGCGGACCGCCGTCCCCTTGACAAATATTGGCATTAGTCCAAGTCGGCGCATCGGTTCTTCGATTGCGGCACGTGCACTGACGCGCAAGCAGTGGCCGAGAGTAACGTTCCCGTTGGCGTACTCGTTCAGATAGGGGCGCGGGTCCCACACGCTGAGATGAGCGCCTGCTTTGAACATCTCCGTGAGCTGGCATACCCATCTCTCCTTCAGATGCCCCTCGACTTGCCCGGTTCGTTTGACGTGTAGAGCCGCATGCTGCGCCAGTATGTTCAGCTCCTGTGGTCTGTATGGCGCCGTGGTGGGGCTGCTTTCGGTGACGCTGCGCAACCATGCCTCTTTCCAGAATAAGCGGCAGTCGGCCTGACAGCCTCCGTGCCTCGATCCGTTGCAACGCAAGGCGCCGAGCAGCACGGTGTCTGCGAGCCTTAGGCTGCCCGTGTACTTGACCGTGTCGCAGACCTTATCGGCACGGCAATCCACGACGAAGCGTTGTCCGCAGTATTGGACCATCTCCGGCATGAACGGTAGCCCACCCACCGCGCCGTTCTCATCGAGCGTCGCGAGAATCTCAGATGGGCCGACTACCTCGACCAAGTCTCCTCGTCTTAAACCTCGTTGAGTCGTCATGTCAAGCTCAAAGCCAGTAACTCTATTCGTTAGGTGTCCGTCTCAGAATCCAGCGATGCGGAGCTTGCGCCCATGAAAGCCTTCCGCATAGCCACTGGGCGAGCGGCACTCAATACCCCGCAGGCGCAACAGTGACAGGAAGGTGTCGCGCGTAAACCAGTCGCGCTTGCGCTGGCTACGATGCGCGCTCAGCAATGCGTCCACCTTGGCTCTGGCCTGTTGAGCCGTCACCGGAAGGTACACATTTGGTTGCCCAAGGCCGCCATCCCACTTTGGTATCTCATACTCGAGAACGATGTGGTCGCGAAAGGTGCTCCATACCAGTTCGTTGACCGCACGGTGATCCTGATGACGGTCGTCCCGCTCATGAGTCAGGATGATATCGGGCCGTTTTACGTCGCGCTTAAGCGATTCGACGAATTCCTTCATACCTGCATGGTGCCCAGGAAAGCACCCATCTGGAAAGTCGCCAAAGATCAGGCCGCCCCGCGCCCGCGGGCGTATCAGCAGTTGCCTGGCCCTGCAGGTCTCGGCACGGCGTTCCGGCGTACCACTCAGGACCACCCAGTCGATGACGAGGTTCGCACGCTGCTGCAGCGCGAGCAGCGCACCGCCGCAGCCGATCTCTATGTCATCACAATGCGCGCCCACACAAAGGACGCGCTTGATGCCGCGGCGCGACCTGAGTACGAGATCTAGCATCGCATCCTGATCTGCTACTGCTCCGGCAATGCTGCCGCGTGACGCCCCAACATCATCCACGGACACTCCCCGCGTGCCTCCATGCGGTCAAATTTTATCTTGTCCTTGAAGGAGTCCATGCACTGCCAGAATCCGCTCCAACGAAACGTTGTCAGGCGCTTGTGCTCTATCAACCGCGCAAATGGCTGCTCAACAAGTTCTTCGCCTTCGCGAATGTAGTGGAATATATCCGGTCGCAGCACGAAGAATCCGCCGTTGATCCACAGTTCCTGATCGGGCAGGGTGCCTATGCGTGTCACCGCACCGTCGGGCGCAGCCTGCACCGCATGGAAGCTCTGCGAGCTGCGTACCGCGACGAAAGTTGCGCTGGCATTGCCTCGTTCGAAATCAGAGACCATGCGATCCAGCGGTACGTCCGACAGCCCGTCCGAGTAATTGGCTAGGAACACCGGTTCGTTTTCAACGTACTTCCTGACTCGCAACAGTCGCTGTCCGATATTGCTATGCAGCCCTGTGTCCACGAAAGTGATGTTCCAGCCTGTCATCTCCCGATTGTGTACAGCAATATTACGGGCGCCATCGGCCTCTATGCTCAGGGTGAAGTCGTTCGTCAGCGCCTCGTCTTGCCTGAGAAAATATTCGCGCACCAAGTCGCCGCGATACCCCAGGCAGAGTATAAAGTCCTTATGGCCATAGTGAGCGTAGTACCGCATTAGGTGCCATACGATGGGTCGGTATCCAATAGTCACTAGCGGCTTGGGCATAGTCTCGGAATGTTCACGCAGCCGGGTTCCGAAACCTCCACAGAATAGGACGACTTTCATGACTTTGTTCCTGGGCGGTCAGGCGGTGTGGCGGCGGTGCGCCGCGTCGTTGAAGTAGGGCGGGCGCTGCGCTGTCCAGATCCGCGGGCCAGACGGCCTTTGGGGCGTTGCACCTGGGTATCGGCCAGGAGCCCCGCGCCTTCAAGTTTATCGGCGGCCTGACGCATCAGACTGAAGTCGATACCTGAGCGCTTCGCGATATCCAGCAGCGAGCGCGAGCCATCTGACTGGTTTAGCACCCACAGCAGCGCGTGCTCGCGCTCTGTGGGACTGCGACCGCCGAGGGAGCCATACAAGCCTCGCTTGCCGAGTTGCGGCTCACCCTTCGGGCTGAGATTGACGTACTGCGCGTCACCTTCGAGCACTGAAACAATGCTCTGGCAGGCTTCATAGCTTTGTTGGAGGTACTCGGGCCGGATCAGCGAAAGGTCGTCCGCCGAACTGTGGTACTCCGGGTAGCCGCCGTTGACCGACCGAGTGAGACGGCCCACCGGCAGATTGAACCCCGGAGAACACAGTTGCCGCTCATCGTAGCCGTACGGCGAAAAATCGATCAACCGGGTACTGCTCCCGAACCGCGACAATACGTATTCCACGACCGTGTCGATTTCGGCATTCCCCCGCCGGCTCCTCTTGTATGTCAGTGCACCAGGATCGCCGAGCAACCCGAGCACGAGTCCATGGCGCACGCGCTTCAACCGTGACTCATTTGCCTTCAGCCAGCAAAGTGATCCGATCGTTCCCGGCGCGAAGACGATACGATAGGTATACCGACGCGGCTCCGACGCAACCCACTCCGCCAGCGCGGCGGTGATCGACATACCCGCGGCATTGTCGTTGGCAAGTGACGGATGGCAAACGTGGGTAAAGAGAATGACCTCATCGCGAGATCGGCCATGCACCGTCACTTCTCCGTACGTCATCGCGCCCGGCTGCAGCGAGGACTTGATGTCTACCCGGTACCTCCCTGGTGCCAACCGCTCCCTCTCGCGATGCGCGAGACAAAATCCCCAGTTGCGGCGGTAATAGCTTGTGCGGTACGGAATCGAGGCCGGATGCTCCGGTGAGCTGTGCAGATAGGGAGCCAGTTCATCCAGTGGCAACATACAACTGACCGGCTCCGAATAGTTGACTATGTGGAGATTGTGGCTGCGGAAATCGATCACGCGGCATCCATCCCCGTCGCTGAGCGAGGCGTCCTCGATGTTCCACTCCAGGGGCACTTCCCAGTCAAACACGCGGGCGCCAGTCGGAACTTCGTGCAGCACCATGGGAATGCGTTGTCCCAACACTTGCAGCGTCCTGCGGACACCGTCGCCGGTGATGCTCCGGCAGATCGGATAGATCCGCGCCGCAACATCGTACAACTTCTGACCGATATCTGTCATGCCGTATCCAACTGGCCGTGACGCCGGGCAACTTCCGCCTCATGCCACGCAGAGTCGAAATCCGCGTAGTTCGCGTCGCGCTGGCTGATCAAGGCAGGCGGAAGCGGCCATCGAATGCCAAATACCGGATCATTCCATCGCACGCCAGCACTCAGATCGGGCGCGTAGAAATCCGTCATCTGATACAGCACTTCGGTGTGGTCCACGAGGGTCTGGAAACCGTGTGCGACTCCCTGCGGAATGAATACCGCATCCCGGCTTTCCTCATCGAGCGCGATGGCGCAATGTTGCAAATAAGTGGGAGAATCGGGCCTCAGATCCAGGAGGATGTCGAGCAACCGCCCCCGGATGCAGCGTACGAACTTGTCCTCTCTCGACGGCGGCCATTGGAAGTGCAAGCCACGCACCGTGCCGCAGCACTCGTTGTAGGAAATGCTGGCCTGCACGACCCCTACCGGTAGTCCATTGGCTTCGAATTCCCGCGTGCAGAATGTGCGTGCAAAGAAACCACGGGCATCGCGTGAGGCCTCGATCAACACCCGGACAGCTCCCGTTATCTGTAACTCTTCGAATCGCATCTCAGCGCCATCGGAAGTCCGGATCAATCTGTTGGGTCTCCAGCAGGTACTTGAGCTGCTTGAGGCGCGTGAATGCGCGGAACTGATATGTCTCCGGAGACATCTGGATGCGCTCAAAAAGCTCTCGCAACTGTCGAGCACCATCGCGCGCCGTATACTTGCCCTCGAAACCAGGAAGCTCGCGGTGGATCCGGTCGAAATTGACACGGTAGCTGCGATTGTCAGAGCTGCTGGGTCCGACGGTCACGTGACAGCCGGGAAATTCCGCAGCCACAATCTGGGCAAGCTCACGCACCCTGTAATTCTCAGAATTCTGACCAACGTTGAAAATCTTGCCGCGCACGGACTCCTCGGGAGCTACAAGCGAACGATAGATCGCCTCGCAAATATCGATGACGTGCACGACGGGGCGCCATGGGCTGCCATCGCTCACCATCGCAATGCACTTCGTCGTGTGCGCCAGGGCTGACAGATCGTTCAGCACGATATCGAACCGCATGCGTGGCGAAGGACCGTATGCCGTGGCGTTGCGCAGAAATACTGGACAGAAGTCTGTACCAATCCTGGCGATCAGGTCGCGTTCGACAAGCACCTTGCACTCGGCATATGCGGTCTGAGGATTCGGCGAAGCTGACTCGTCCAGGAAGTCGCCAGTTCCCGCGCCGTAGACGCTGCACGAAGAGGTATAGACAAACCGCCTGATACCGGCCTTGCGCGCGTTGTCGGCTAGCGCCACCGACCCCCGGTGGTTGATCGCGTGCGTCACCGTTGGATTGTTCTCGCCCAGGGGATCGTTCGACAACTCCGCCAGATGAGCAATGCCGTCGCATCCGGCGAGATCTGGAACGGTGATGTCACGCAGGTCCTTGTTGATCGTATGGGGCTGAACCGGCATCCCGTGGTTGTCGCTGAACAGCCAACCATCTCGGTAGTAGCCGACGTCCAACCCCACGACTTCCAGCCCCCGCTTCATCAGATAGGGCGCAAGAACCGCTCCAATATATCCGTTGACGCCGGTTACAAACACGCGCATCGCGGTTTCCACCTGTGGGACCAAATCATATTTTGTTCCGGCGCAGTACCCGCTATCGGACCGGTTTTGATACCAATGGGCGCTCTATCCGTAAAATTTGAACCACGTCCATATTCCTGGCACTGTCACCATCAGTCGAGCACCTGCATGCTGGGAATCGGGACAACAAATCGGCCGCCCCAGCTTCGGATGGGAGCCAGCACCTGCATGATCTCGTCTTTGAGGTTCCAAGGCAGGATAAGCACATAGTCCGGGCGGGCCTCGAATAACCGCTCCGGGCGCATGATCGGGATATGGGTGCCCGGAGTGAACTTGCCCTGCTTGTAAGGGTTGCGGTCCACGGTAAAGTCCAGGAAATCCGTCCGTATGCCGCAGTAGTTTAACAGGGTATTCCCCTTTCCCGGGGCGCCATACCCAACGACCTTTTTGTTGTCATTCTTGGCATCGATCAGGAACTTCAGCAGCGCCCGCTTGGTGACTCGGACTTGCCCTTCAAAGGACGAATACCGCTCAAGGCGGTCGTACCCCATGTTCGACTCCAAGGCCAGCAGTTCAGCCACACGCGGACCGATAGGCTTGCTCGTGTCCGCAGCATGACAAGCGTAGATGCGGAGTGAGCCACCGTGGGTCGGCAGCCGCTCGACATCGAATAGAGTGAGCCCGTGAGCGGAGAAAATCTTCGTCGCCGTTGTGAATGACAGGTAGCTGAAGTGCTCATGATAGATGGTATCGAACTGGTTGAGCTCCATGAGCTGCATCAGGTGGGGAAATTCCATGGTGATCACGCCGTCCGCACCGAGCAGCAGCTCCATGCCGGCGACGAAATCGTTGATATCCGGGACGTGGGCCAAAACATTGTTGCCGATCAGCAAATCCGGTGCACCAAACTGCTCGCGGATCCGCACCGCGCTCTCGCGTCCGAAAAAAAGACTGACTGTGCGAATGCCGCGAGCAATGGCCGTCCGGGCGACATTCTCTGCGGGCTCGATGCCGAGAACCGTAATGTTTCGTGCAATGAAATGTTGCAACAGATAGCCGTCATTACTTGCAATCTCAATCACGGAGCTACCAGACCCAAGACTGAATCGATCGCAAGCCAGATTGCAGTATTGCAGCGCATGCTCGACCCAGCTGTCCGAATAAGATGAAAAATAAGCATACTCGGTAAAAATTTCTGCAGGGGCGACGAACTCCTCCAGCTGCACGAGCAGGCAGCTCCCGCATACGTATACGCGCAAAGGATAGAACGCTTCCATAGCGTTCAAGTGCTCGGCCAAGATATGGGTCTGACACAGCGGGGACATCCCCAGATCAATGAACAGGTGCTCAAGGGACTGCTGGCAGAAGCGGCACTTGGGATCAGACATAAGTTAAACAGCTTTGCCTTGGGCAGTAGCCTTCCGCCGTACCGACCGCACAAAATTCACACGAGCAGCAGGCTATCACGCACAAACTGTTGATGCGGACTCCAAGGCGATTACGTGGCAAATTTCGCCGACACGATCGTCCATTGCGACGCCGATCTCGCTGCCTGTGGCTGCGATTACGTAAAAAGTCGGAAAACCGGAACACGCTACACGGATATGGCGGGTGGCGAAGGCGCATTTCGCCATGTTCCAGGTCATGATCGATTTGCACTGAGAAATTGACTCAACCGGCCCTGTCCCCACAGAATTCCTAGCACTTCCTTCACTCTCTTGAGAGTACCGATTTCGAGGCTACTTTTCATCGTCTTTCCGGCGCGCCAGATGCAGGCGTAGCTGTGAGAGAGCAAGTTCCTGTGTGACTCATTCCTGGGTCAATTCTCGAAAGCGCTTGTAGGCGGCCAATTCCTTTTGGTCTGTCCGGCGTAGTTGGGGCGCACGAGCGGGCCGTGCTCTTGCCAAGGGGGCTGTAGCTGAGTTGGTACAAATCTGCCTGTTAAGCGCTCTCGGGGTCAGAAGTACCGTACGGGCACTGGGGTTGGCGACCCGCTACTACGATCGGTTACTGGATTTCTTCCACTCCCCGGCGATCGAGCCCGATATTTTAAGCCGCCTGTGGACGAGGCTGGCGTTGCAACGCTCCTCCCCCCATAGAAATTTAGTCTGGAGAAGTCGAACTTGTCGGCGATGAGGAAGATGGCGATGCGGCCGTTGTCAGGGTCCTGATTACCGCATCCCGCTGTCGATCATCGTCACCGCGGCTAATCATCATGACATCACGCAGCTTGAACCCGTACTCGATTCCATTGTGGTCCGCCGCCCGCGCTGTCGGTAGCCTATGGACAAGCCCCACGCAGCCCTTTGGCGAAAAACTCGCGGAGGCGCCGGGCGTACTCGGTCGGAGCAACCGCACCGTAGGTGTCGTGCGTGGCTCCGGGTACCACCCAGCACTCCTTGGGCGAACCGGTGGCCGCACACATCTGCGCCATCATCTGCGGATCGGCATTCTCGTCCAGCGTACCGCCGATCAAAAACACAGCCCTGGGAGCGATACGACCGACCAATTCGATGGGGCGTACCTTACCCATCGGCCATCCGTAGTAGCGGGAGGCCCACTCTACGGGCAGGCTCTGCAATGGATTCCGGGCCCAGTGAAGCCAGTGCGGCGAAGAGTCGGTTTCCGGCGTCGTGCCGGACAAAACCACTGCTCGCAGCCGCATGTCTACAGCGGCTACGCGTACGGTTTCCATGCCTCCCATGGAGAATCCGAAGGCGCCTATACGTTTGCTATCGACATCGGGCCGTTGTTCCAGCCAGTCGATTGCCCCCTCCAACGCGGCCATCGAACCGTCTCCCCAATCGATACGCCCGCCGCTCTGTCCCGTCCCGGGCCAATCGAACGCTAGAACTCCGAATCTCGCCGCGGCCAGGATGCGAACCTCGCGAAGCATGTCCTGCCGATTTGCGGAAGTACCCGAGGTCACGATCACGGCGGCGCGATTCTGGGCCGGCACATACCAACCGCGCAGCGCAGCGCCGTCGCGGCTCGGGAATTCGATGTTGGCCAGTCCCGGTATGCCAAACCGATCCGGGTGATCCAGGAGCGGTTCAGGGGGCCCCCGGCCGCCATAGTTCTGGGCGTTGTAGTAGAACGCGCGAGCCATAGTCGCCGCGCACAAAAGCACGGTCGTGCCAATTAGCGCCAGGAGCAGTTGGAGCAGTCGTTTCATGGATCGCCGTTGCTTCTAGCGCATATTCACTACACGCCCACCTACAGCTCCTGGCTCAACCAGGTCGAGCGTTGGTTCGGCTTGATCACTCAGCGCGCCATTCGCCGCGGCTCCTTCACCTCGGTCACGGATCTGCGCCGTAGCATCGAGCAGTTTGTCGATCATTGGAATCAGCATCCGCAGCCCTTCGCTTGGACTGCAACCTCCGATTCCATCCTCGCCAAGCTCGAACGCTTAAGCAAAGTTATCTCCGGGACAGAGCACTAGGTCTGTGCAGTTGATGCGGGCAAATCAGCCCGCAGAGCCCCCTTAGAGCCTCTAATGTTGTTAATAAGGCGTCGGCGAGCGCAAGTGGAGGTCCGTGATTTCGACGCCGGATGGCAGCTCGGTGAGGGCGCGGACGATTTGCGCGACGTCTCGGGCGCTCATGAGCTTCCAAGGCTGGTAGCGCTTTCCCTGCTTGGCATAAATTCTGGGCAAGCGCGCCGTTGCGGTTTGACCGGGAAACAGACTCGAGACTCGGATGCCGTGACGATTCAGATCCTGCCGTAGGCTGTCGACGAGGCCCTGCATGGCGTGCTGCGTGGCTTTGTAGGCAGCTACGCCTGCGCCGGGGCTCCTGACAACACTCGAGTTGATGAAGATCACCTGGCCCCTGGCGCGCTTCAGCAGTGGCAGCAAACCTTGGGTCAGCAGATACGGCGCACGGACGTTTACCGCGAATAAGGAGTCGAATCCGTCCGTTTCGAGAGATCCTAGTTCTGTCCATCCATACTCACCCGCTGCGAGGACAAGCACATCCACGTGGGAGAGGCACTGTGAGAGCGTCGTGAGAAGAGTTCTGACATCAGTGACGGACCCAAGATCAGCCCGTGCAACGCCGGAAAGATTGTGACTCGGTATCTTGTGCGCCGTCCTCGTGAGCGTGCGGTCGTTTCTGCCAATCAAGAACACGCAAATCCCGGGCCGACAGAAGGCCGTTGTGACCGCGGCGCCTATGCCGGAGGTCGCGCCCGTTATTACAACAATTTTAGATCGGGCCACGGTAGATTGGGGCCACGGTAGATCGGGCCACGGCGCTGATCTTCATGCGTCGTTACCCGCCTCAAGTTCCTCAAGTGCTCGCCTGCAACGACTACCGATATACTCCGCGCAAGGAGCTGTATCGATACTGGTGCTGCAGCACGCGCCAACCCGCAAGTCCGTGGCTTGCTTCGGCGCCGTGAATCTGGCGACCGTCGCCTTCGTGCGCATGTTCTGCGACATCTTCAATGCACAACTCGCCTCGATCGAACGGGTCTGGAAGCTCGCGCGTCGTCTGGCAAAGCACAACCGGTACTTCGCCACGCTCGCCGAGCTGCTCGAAGTTGTGAACCTCTGCTTCGATGCTTGGCGCCGACCCAACCCAATACCGAGGCGTCTATGCTGCATTCGCTGTGTTTTGTAAGTCAGACAGGCTCCTGATCATCCCATAGTGCGAACGATGCCTGCGTCGTGTGCGGCAATGGCCGGCGAAGCGTGAGCCCACGAGACTCGATACCAAAGAGATTCACTACCGGTATGTCCGCGGCCGGCGGCTCATCGATACGAAAGTCGACGGCGAGCTCGCCGGGACCAGTAATCTTCGGTCGAATGCCAAAGTACGCACTTTGCAGGCTGCCATCTGGAAGTCCGGGCCAATAGCGGCGAATGGCTGTATAGAACCCACTAGCGCGTTGCGCGTCGACCGTATAGTCGCACTGCTCCAAACCATTCAACATCCGGGCCGAAACGAGCACGTCCGGCCAAGTCTAGCGTCAGATGCACGCCGAGACCACCGGGCTCTGGTACTGGGTAGATGAGGTGCCGGAACGCTGCACGTCCCACGAGCTAGAAATAGCTGCCCTTTGCCAAATATGACCGCGGAACGAGCTGCGGCGGAAAGCCGTCGATGGTGCTCGCCATCTGAGGTGCCGACAGTCATCCCCGATACATCGTTTAGCCGTCTCGTCTTAATGCTCCGCAGATAGAGGCGGGATTTAGAGACCCATTGGGGATACATGGGAGTGCAAGTATCACGTGGTTTTTATCCCGAAATGCCGCGGGAAGACGCTGTATGGGCAGCTGCGGCGCTACCTTGGGAACGTATTCCGGCGCCAGCTCGCACAGGCCGATCGACTGGAAGCGTGCCTCGCCATCGAAGGTCAGCCTTCCCGAAGCAGATTGATTAAGTGAAATGGGTTGCGGCGGGAATACTTGCCTTTTTATGATGTGTAGCCTTGCTGCATCATGGCGCAGTATCCTGAGAATATGTCTCCGCTGGATCTGCTTCCGCCCGACTAACAACAATCTCCTTGCGCATGGTGCCAGGAGATTGAGATCTGACATCGTGATGACGCGAAAAGTGCTTAATCGTTTGACTGAAGAACCCATTGATCCGGAATCGGCTGAGAGTATCAAACCATCCGGAAGTCCGCGGAAGGTGCTCCAAATAATTGCTCAGGAAATACGGCCCATCCATCCCCGCTACTTGCTCGTGCAGTTCTTCGTGTCGCTGCTACCCCACAATTCGCTCAACCGAGTTCGCGCTGCTCTTTATCGCATGGGCGGCTTCAAGATTGGGCGTGGAGCGCTGATTCTCGGCAAACTAACCCTCACTGCGAACCACTCGCTGACAAAAATGTTGAGCATCGGCAAGGGCAGTCGAATAAATTCACCTTTCTATGCCGATTTGAGTGCGCCCATTGAAATAGGAAACCATGTGGCAATTGGTCACCACGCCGTTCTCATCACAACTGACCACGACACCAGCAATCCCCTTGATCGGTCGGGCGCCATAAAAGCTGCAAAGATAGTCATAGAGGACGGCGCGTGGATTGGCGCCCGAACCACGATCCTTCCCGGTGTGACAATCGGGCGAGGCGCAGTCGTAGCTGCAGGATCGTTGGTCGCTCAATCAGTGCCTGCGAATAAGGTTGCGGGGGGAGTTCCTGCAAGATCGTTCAAAGCCTTGGATAGCTGAATTGTGGTCAGCATGGGCAGCAATTCCAACAAGTCCAGCGAACTGGCAGATACAAAAGCGGCATACGCCTATGCCGTCGCGGCCAAAGACACCGCAGGGATGTTGGTTTATGCGCAACAACTCCTCACCACGAATCCCACCATCGCAATTGCTCAGCAGATCGTTAATACTTTGCCGCTGGGATTGCCCGGCAGACCACCCGTCAGGCGCAAAGTCGCAATTCTCCGTTCGTTCACAATTGAAACTTTAATTCCGTTTTTGATGTCGCTGGCAAGGATCCATGGCATCGAACTCATTGTAAGAGTTGGTGAATTCGACAGTTATTCCCAGGAAATTATAGACCCCAACAGCTGGCTATATGAGTTTGACCCACAGATTATTATTCTTGCCGTACAGACACGCGATCTGGCGCCACACCTCTGGGAAGGAACGATTGACACTTCTGTGGAAGCGTCGGAATTCCATGCGGAAGAATACGTATCCCAATTCAAGACACTGTTGAATCTGTTGCGATCGCGATGCGCAGCTTCGGTGATTGTTCAGAACCTTGAACTTCCGATCGATCTTAGCGCAGGCATCATGGACGCGCGCCAATCACCTAGTCAGTCAGAGATCATTCGCTCCATTAATCGAGCCTTGAACTCGGAAGCGCTCAATTACGATGGTGTGTACATTCTCGACTACGATGGATTGGTGGCGAGACACGGACGAACACGCTGGACTGACGAGAAAAAGTGGCTTGCCAACCGCGCACCGGTTTCCTCAGAGTGCCTGATCCATTTGGCTAGAGAGTACCTGAAATTTATCGTACCTCTCTGCGGGAGGCAGGCCAAAGTGCTGGTGGTCGATCTCGACAACACGCTTTGGGGCGGAGTTATAGGAGAGGATGGCGTCGATGGGATCAAGATCGGTCGCGAGTATCCGGGCGCCTTTTATCTCGCGCTACAAAGAACAATATTGGACATTGCCGGCAGAGGCGTGCTGCTCGCGATTTGCAGCAAGAATAACCAAGCCGATGCCTTGGGAGTTTTGGAAAATCACGGTGAAATGCTATTGCGACCAAAACACTTTGCGGCCATGCGGATCAACTGGAATGACAAGGCACGGAATCTGCGTGAGATTGCGATGGAAATCAACGTTGGCCTCGACACCATCGCATTTCTCGATGACAATCCGGCGGAAAGGCAGCAGGTCAAACTTGCAGTACCTGAAATAATCGTTATCGACCTGCCGGAGGATCCTGCGGGGTACGCCACGGCGCTACGCGCATCTTCTGCATTTGAGCGTCTCTCGATCACGTCTGAAGACCGAGAGCGTGGAAAATATTACTTTGAGCAGCACGAACGTCGCCGATTGGAAACATCTGCCGTCTCAATGGAGGACTTCTACTGGTCCTTGAGGATGCGGACGGAAATCGTCGACGTGACCTCCGCGACACTCAGCAGAATTGCGCAGCTTACTCAAAAGACGAATCAACTTAACACAACTACCCGGCGCTACACTGAAAATGACATTCTCGGCATGTCGCGGGATCCGGCATGGAATTTGTTCGGCATGAGAATAGTCGACAAATTTGGTGACAACGGGATTGTCGGAGCAATCTTCATGAAGACTGTCGGTGAAGCAGCCGACATTGATACCTTTTTGCTGTCGTGTCGCGTCATTGGTCGAACGGTTGAAACAGCGATGCTGTCACGGGCTTGTGATATCGCCACCAGGCGCGGTTGCCGACGGCTTTCCGGTTGGTTCTTGCCTACCGAAAGAAATGCGCCCGCGGCCAAGATATATTCCGACCATGGTTTCACCATGACCGCCCGGACAGAAAATGCGACTTTTTGGCAGCTGGATCTGAGTGAGAGATCAATTGAATTTCCAGCATGGATCTCCTGAAGATCAGTTGGATAGACCTTCATGTCTGACGTAGTTCCTCAAATCAAGCAGGTCCTATCCGGGCTTTTCAATGTCAGCGTCGATACGCTATCGATAGAATCATCGACGGATAACGTTGCTGGGTGGAACTCTTTGGGCCACCTTATGGTAGTTATCGAACTGGAACAGGAGTTTGGCATTCAGATATCACCAGAGCGAGGCGAACAGCTTACAAGTGTAGCTAGAATTGCAGAATTTCTGAAAGATCATCAGCTTTCGGCGGATACCAGCACGCCCTGATATCGCTGCTGGCGCAGATTTCGGACGAATTGCTACTCTAGTTGGATGAGCACCCTTCTTCGTGTACGCACCGTTACTGAGTTCGGCGACCTCGTTTATTCTTCCGACACAGCACCGTCCCGGCACTCTCAGGGCACAGGCGTTGCTACTGTTCGCGCTAATCGCGGCCACACCACTCGAGAGGTTCGTCGCCGACACCGGAGTAGTTGAATACGCGCCTGCCGTGGGGTTGCCGAGCTCCCCATAGAAGTTATCGGCCCAGCACTGCATCGCCCCGCGGCTCGTCAGGGCGCACGTATGCTCTGGCGATCGACCCAAGTTCCGCCACAGCGCTCTTCAACGCGAGCAGCTCTTGCTTTGGCAGTGGCGCCAGGTTCCGTAAAGCTGCGTGTCACGAGGTGTTCTCCGTTGGACATCGAAATCCGTGTTCCCAGCAGCTACAGACGAGCGTAACACCACCTCCAAGAGCTACAGTATCGGTTCCGTAGACAGCCAAGACTCCGTTGCTCAGACTGCCTACCCGCGCACCTAGTTCTGTTCGATGTAGACGGTACTCTCACGCACTCGCAGTCGATCGATGCCGAGATCTACCTGCGCTCCCTCGCCGAGGTGTTCGGCTTCGCAGACGTAGACTCGGATTGGTCGTCCTATAGCCACACGACTGATTCGGGAATTCTTCATGAGATATTCGAGAGTCGCTTCGGTCGAGCCCCCACTCCTTCGGAACTCTCAGCGTTTCGCACCCATTTCGTTGATGCAATCGCCGCCGCGGCAATACACACGCCGTTCCGCGAAATCGGTGGTGCCCGTCAAGCTTTAAACCACCTGGCAGAGTCGGCGTTCTATCGTGTAGGCCTGGCTACTGGTGGCTGGAGCGATTCGGCGGGTTGCAAGATGCGCAGTGCCGGCATGCACTACGACGCATTTCCGGCCGCCTCGGCGGACGACGCCATGTCGCGCGTCTCGATAATGCAGATTGCCATCGATCGGGTCATAGCTCACGGCGATGGACATCATCCGGACAGCATCGTCTATGTTGGCGACGGCATCTGGGATGCTCGCGCCTGCCGGCAACTCAAGCTGCCGTTCATTGGGATCGCAGCAGGCACTCACGCGGAAAAGCTGCGCCAGGAAGGTGCTCACGCCGTGTTCCCGGACTACACGGGGATCGCCGAATTCTGCGCCGCGCTGGCGCGCGTGCGCTAACCCGCTAAGCGACCCTCCGCCTGGCAGCGGCAGCCGAAAAACTCGCCAGAACGTCGGTAGAGTCGACGACTGGCGCGGTGGTGGTAGACGCCTCTCAACTGTTGCCGCCCCTTTCGTTTGGCGGTGTCGCAATCGAGGCATCATTGACTCCGTCTCCAGTCGCCGCTCATCGAACCGGACATGCGGGTCCGCATCCGGCTCTCGGACAAGGTCTCAGGCCATCGCTCTCGGAAGGTCATGTACGCACTGCGATGAGCTCGACGAGTCCCAACGTGTCGTAGAGGTACTCGTACGGGAAGCGACTCGCCCCCGAGTTGCGCACCTTGTGCTTGCGGCATAACCACCAGCAGAGCCGGCGCGGCGTATACTGATTGATCGTCCGGTAAGCTTTGCCGGTCGGGCCAAGACTGAAGTAGTTGGCCCAGCCGAGGAGCTTGCGGTTGATCGTGCGTACCACCTCGTCAGCCTCCCGCCACGATGTCCTTCGCTCGGTCGTCTCCCGGATCGCTCCGATGAGACGCTGCACGCTGCGCTTGGACGGCCATGGGCATAAATACGCCTGACCAGTCTGCGGCGAGTAGTACCGCCCGAAGGTGTAGCCCAGAAAGTCAAATCGCTCCTGCGGCAGGTAACACACGCGCGTCTTGGCTTCGTTGACCGTCAGCTTCAGCCGCCGCATCATCTGGCGCATCTGGGCCAATGCCTCATCGACATCGCCTTTGCAGCAGATGACGTAGTCGTCGGCGTACGAGACGATCCTCGCCTGCAGCCTGCTCTCCACTCCGCGCTGCTTCCAGCCCAGCACAAACCGGCGCATGTATAGATTACCGAGGAGCGGCGAAAGCGGAGAGCCCTGCGGCACCCCGCGCCCGCT